>Ga0180222_1001248_pt1 | contig 27954 bp, 21 predicted proteins | sample eDN5th37CKraftOP_FD_151336 | JGI IMG/M metagenome (GOLD analysis project Ga0180222, IMG submission 151336) | Enriched Organic Plus compost microbial communities from Emeryville, California, USA - eDNA 5th pass 37_C Kraft OP (version 2) (version 2) ...
GAGAAAATGCTGCGTGGGGAGTGCAGGCCGCGCATGAAATGACATTTGACGCACGGGCGAGGGCGGTATGGCGATTGAGGTGGCGAAAGTCGAATTGAAGACCGTTCAGGACGGGAGCGGCCTGGAGGCCTGCATCAAGGCCGGGCAGTTCGCCGCCGACGAGGTGGTCGCGGTGGTCGGCAAGACCGAGGGCAATGGCGGCGTGAACGACTTCACCCGCATCCTCGCCGATCAGGCCTTTCGCCGGGTGCTGCTCGAATACGGCACGCGCAGCGAGGCGGAAGTGGCGCAGGTGCCGATGGTCTGGTCCGGCGGTTGCGACGGCGTCATTACGCCACATGCCACCGTGTTCGCCCGTAACGGCAAGCAGGGGCCGGCGGCGAAATCGCGGCTCGCCATCGGCACTGCCATGAGCGCGGAATTGCTGCCCGAGGATATCGGCCGGCCCGCCATGGTCGAGAAAGTGGCGTTGGCCGTGCAGGCCGCCATGACGGACGCCGGCATCACCGATCCGAGGGACGTGCACTATGTGCAGACCAAGACGCCGCTTCTGACCATCGACTCGGTGCGCGATGCCGAGAGCCGCGGTCAGCACGTCGCCTGCGAGGTCCACGAGTCGATGGGCGTCTCCAACGGCACCACCGCGCTCGGCATTGCGGTTGCGCTCGGCGAGATCGCCATGCCCCGGGCCGAGCAGATCTGTAAGGACCTCGATCTCTACTCCTCGGTCGCCTCCTGCTCGTCCGGCGTCGAATTGACGCAGGCACAGATCGTCCTGCTCGGCAACAAGGCGGGCGCCGGTGGGCGCTACCGGATCGGCCATTCGGTCATGAAGGATGCGCTCGACATCGACGGCATCTACGATTCGATCCGCAGCGCCGGCCTCGCGCTTCCGGCCCGGCCGCGGGCCGAGGATCTGGGCGGCAAAGTCCTGAACTGCTTCATGAAGTGCGAGGCGGACCGGACCGGAAAGCTGCGCGGCCATCGTCAGATCATGCTCGACGATTCCGACGTGTCCTGGCACCGCCACATCAAGGCGGCGGTCGGCGGCGTCGCGGCCGCCGCCATCGGCGATCCGGCGGTGTTCGTATCGGTCGACGCCATGCATCAGGGTCCGCAAGGGGGCGGACCCTGCATCGCCATCATCGACGCGGGGGAATAGGCCGCAAACGGCACGAGGTTTGCTTGCAAGCAAACGAAAACCGGCCGCCCGCCGGTTCCCGGAAGACCGAAAAGTCCAGCAAAAATCACGGAGCAGATCAGATGATCAAATTCGGACGGACAAGACGGCAGATCCTCGCAGGGCTGACCGTGGCCGCGGCGCTCGCCAGCCTGCCGGCCGTCGCGCTGGCGGCGGACAAGGTGAAGGTCGGCGTGTTCCCGATCTCTTCGTCGCTGCCCTATTTCATCGCGATCGACAAAGGCTTCTTCAAGGAAGTCGACATCGAGCCGGAGACGATCAAGCTGATGGGCGGGCCGCCCAACGTCGCCGCGCTGATGACCAACCAGATCGAAGTCTCCGCGGTGCTGGTGACGCTCGAAGGCCTCAACGCCGACGTCAAGAAGCCGGGCGTGGCGATGTACATCGCGATGCACAGCCAGAACACGCGCTACAAGATGGAGCAGTTCGTGGTGCGCGAGGGCTTGGCCGACAAGGTCAAGACGCTCAAGGACCTGAAAGGGCTCAAGCTGATGTCGGCGCCGGGGCCGGCGAACCTCAATACCGCCAAGGGCATTCTCGCCAAGGTCGGCCTGAAGGAAGGCGATTACACCATCGACCAGCTCGACATGGGCCAGCATGTCAACGCCATGAAGGCCGGCACCTTCGACGCCGGATACACGCTCGAACCGAGCGCCACGATCATGCACAAGCTCAAGGCCGCCAAGACCATCGAGGACGGTGTCATCGCCAAATACATCCTCGGCAGCCCGGATGCCGACGCCTATGCGGCGGGCTGCGCCTTCACCTCGGACTTCATCGCCAAGCGCCCCGATGTCGCCAAGCGCTTCGCGCAGGCTTGGGCGAAGGCGATCGAATACATCAAGGCGAATCCGGCGGAAGCGCAGAAGCATCTCGCCAAGAACACCATGACTCCGCCCGATCTGGTCGACGTGGTGCCGCCGCTGGGCTACATTATGACCAAGGATATGAGCCCGAAGCAGCTCGGCTATCTTCAGACGTTCGCCGATTTCGGGCACGACATCGGTGTCGTGCCGGAGAAAATCGACGTCAAGAAGTATCTGAAGTCGTTTTGACCCCAGTCCCCGCGATGAGTGCGATGCGATGACCGCAGCTCAGCACGCATATCGATACGAACCGGCCTCGGCGGCGATGCCGTCGACGCCGCTCGTGGACGGTGCGTCCCGGCGTCCCCACGTCACCATTCGCGGCTTGAGCAAGCGGTTCGGCAAGGCCGTCATCTACGACAGGTTCGATCTCGACCTGCCGCGCGGCGAACTGATCTCGGTATTCGGGCCGAACGGCTGCGGCAAGAGCACCCTGATCAACATGATCGCGGGGCTCATTCCGGTCGACGCGGGCGAGATCCTGTTCGACGGCATGCGGCTTTCCGAGATCAAGTTTGGCTACGTCTTCCAGAACTACCGCGAGGCGCTGTTTCCCTGGATGCGCGCTTTCGACAACATCGCCTATCCCTTGAAGATGATGAAGGTGCCGCCGGCCGAGCGAAAGGCGCGCACCGAAAAGCTGGTCGCGCATCTCGGCATCAAGCTCGACCTCAATCTCTATCCTTACCAGATGTCCGGCGGCCAGCAGCAGCTCGTTTCGATCATGCGTGCCTTGGTGGTCGAGCCGGAAATCCTGTTTCTCGACGAGCCGTTTTCGGCGCTCGACTACGAAATGACGCTGTTCATGCGCGAGCAGTTGCAGAAGCTGTTCATGGAAAGCGGAACGACCATGGTGCTGGTCTCGCACGACCTGGAGGAGGCGGTCTATCTCGCCGACCGCGTCCTGCTGCTGTCGCGCCATCCGGCCTGCGTCGCCGACTTCCCCGCGGTCGCGGCCGTGCGGCCGCGCACGGTGGCGACCCTGTCCGATGCCGAGTTCGTGCGGACCAAGGCTCATTGCCTCGAAGTCTTCCAGCGCGAGGTGCGCCGCGCATGATCGCCAAGCGTCTCGAACCTTTTCTACCGGTGGTCGGCGTCATCGGCTTGCTGGCGATCTGGTCGCTCGCCACGTGGTTGAAGTGGGTCGACCCGGTGTTGCTGCCGTCTCCGCTCTCCGCCTTCAAGGCGCTGTGGAACGGGATGGACGGCGGTCCGCTCGGATTCGATTTCGTCAAGACCATCTACCGCACGGCCGCTTCGACGCTGATCGCGGCCGTGATCGGCATTCCGCTCGGCATCGTCCTGGGCTCGTCGGAGAAGGTCTATCGGTCGCTCGAATTCGTCATCGACTTCTTCCGCTCGACTCCGGCCTCGGCGATGTTTCCGCTGTTCCTGGTTCTGTTCGGGGTGGGCGACGAAACGAAGATCTCGGTTGCCGCCTTCGGCGCCATCCTGGTGATCCTGTTCAATGTGGCCTATGGCGTGATGAACGCGCGCAAGACGCGCCTGCTCGCCGCCAAGGTCATGGGCGCCTCGCGGCTTCGCGTGCTGTTCGACGTGATGCTGCTGGAATCGCTGCCGCAGACTTTCGTCGGCCTGCGCAACGGCGTCTCGCTGGCGCTGGTCATCATCGTTGTGGCCGAGATGTTCATCGGCTCGCAGGACGGCCTCGGGCACAGCGTGTTCGAGGCCCAGCAATTGTTCGACATGCCGCGCATGTATGCGGCGATCTTCGCCGCCGGCGCGCTCGGCTACGGGCTCAATCTATTGTTCCTTTTGATCGAGCGCCGTTTCGTGCACTGGTCGGGAAAATAGCGAAAGCTCGCATGTCGAATGCCAGTCTCACCCGGAAATCCGCCGGCGAATTGGTCGCGCTCGTCAAGGCGCGCGAGATCACGCCGGTCGAAATTCTCGAGGCGCATCTGTCCGTCATCGAGCGGATCAATCCCAGGCTGAACGCCATCGTCACCCTCGCTGCGGAGCAAGCGCGCGCCGCCGCGATCGCGGCGGGCGATGCCGTCATGCGCGGCGCGGCGACGGGGCCGTTGCACGGGCTCCCCATCGGCATCAAGGACGTCACCCCGACCGCCGGCATCCGCACCACCTTCGGTTCGCCGTTGTTCAAGGACCACGTGCCGGACCAGGATGCCGAGGCGGTGCGCCGGCTGAAGGCGGCCGGCGCCATCGTGCTGGCCAAGACCAACACGCCGGAATTCGCCGCCGGCGCCAATACCGTCAACCCGGTATTCGGTGCGACCCGCAATCCGTGGAATCCGGCGCTCAGCCCGGCCGGTTCGTCCGGCGGCTCGGCCGTGGCGGTGGCGACCGGCATGCTGCCGCTGGCACAGGGCACCGATTTCGGCTGTTCGATCCGCATGCCGGCGGCCTTCTGCGGCATTGTCGGCATTCGCCCGACGCCGGGGCTCACGCCGAACTACCCGATGCCTTTGGCCTGGGATCCCGGGCAGGTGCACGGGCCGCTGGCGCGCACCGCCGAAGATGCCGCACGCATGCTCGACGCGCTGGTGGGGTTCAGCCGGATGTCGCCGATCTCGGTGGCGCCGCCCTGGACGAGTGCGGCGCGTGAGGTGGAGGCCTGCCGCGATGCCGGCGGCTTGCGCATCGCCTATGTGAGCGACATTGCCGGCATCGGGGTCGAGAGCGAGATCGATGCGATCTGCCGCAAGACCGCGCAGTCGCTGCGCGCGGCCGGCGCCAATGTCGAGGAGATCGAATTCGACGCCTCGGAAGGCAAAGTGCCGTATCAGGCCTGGCGCGGGCTGTGGATGGTCGGACAGCAATACGCCAATCTTGCCCATCTCGAAGAGTTCGGGCCGAACCTGCAAGGCAACGTCAAGGCGGGGCTGAAGGTGACGCCGCTCGACTACGCCAAGGCCGAGCAGACACGCGCCGCGCTGTATCAGCGTTTCGCGGAGCTGTTCGGACGCTATGACCTGTTGCTGACGCCGGCTTCGCCGGTGAAGCAGTATCCGGTCGATCAGAATTTCCCGACCGAGGTCAATGGCAGGAAGCTCGACAATTATACCGACTGGATCGCCGGCTCGTTCCTGATCACGCTGATGAGCCTGCCGGCCGGCAGCGTACCGGCCGGCATGACGAATGACGGCCTGCCGGTCGGTCTGCAGATTGTCGGTCCCCGTTTCGACGAACCGCGCATCCTCGGCCTCGCCAAGATCATTCAAACCATGCACCCGCTCGGCTTTCCGCCGGAATCGTGAAGGCGGCTCGCGCGAGCCGGATAATTCCCGCTATAGTTGACGCATGCAGATCAACCCCGAACGCCTGATCGGCGATCTTCGCGAATTGGCCGGCTTCGGCCAGTACAAGACCGGCGTGAATCGGCCCGCTTTCAGCGCCGCCGACATGGCCGCGCGTGAATGGCTGCGCGGAAAAATGGCGGCCGCCGGCCTGACCGCCGTCATCGACGGCGTCGGCAATGTGTATGGCCGCATGGACGGCGCAACGAAGGCCGTCTTGATCGGCTCGCACAGCGATACGGTGCCCTTTGGCGGCTGGCTCGACGGCAGTCTCGGCGTGATCTACGCGCTCGAAATCGCGCGCTGCGTCGGCGAAAGCGGAGCCGCGCCCATCGGGGTCGATGCCATCTCGTTTCAGGACGAGGAGGGGACCTATCTCAGCTTTCTCGGCTCGCGCACCTTCTGCGGCGACGATCTCGCCGCCGATATCGCCGCCGCCCGCAACAAGGATGACGAGGCGCTCGCGCCGCTGATCGCCAATGCGGGTTTGACGCAAAAGGAGCCGGCGCGGCTCGATCCGGGCCGCCATGTCGCTTACCTGGAGGCGCATATCGAGCAGGGCCCGCGGCTCGAACATGCCGGCCGGCAGATCGGCGTCGTCAGCGCCATCGTCGGCATCAAGACCTTCCGGGTCATATTCCGCGGCGAGGCCAATCATGCCGGCACCACGCCCATGGACATGCGGCACGATGCCGGCGCCGCCGCCCTCGCCTTCGGCGCCGCGCTTGCCGAGATCGTGCCGCGTCATGGCGGCGCCGACACGGTCTGGAATGTCGGCAAAGCGACCTTCGAGCCTGGAGCCGCCAATGTCGTGCCGGCGATAGCCGAACTCTTCGTGCAGATACGCGATGCGTCGCCCGCCGTCCTGGCGGAGCTTGCGCGCGTCATCGGCGAGGCGGCGCGAGCCCATGCGGCACGCTGCCGGGTGGAGGTCGAGATCATGGTTCTGGCGGACACGCCGCCCGCCGCCATGAATGCGACGCTCGCGGGCCTTATCGCCCGGGCCGCGGGCGAGCGCGGTGCCTCGACCATGTCGCTGCCGAGCGGGGCGGGCCATGACGCCATGATCCTGGCGCCGCGTCTGCCAGCGGCGATGATGTTTGTGCCGAGCATCGGCGGCCGCAGCCACCATGTCTCCGAAGACACCCGTGAAGACGACATCGTCGTGGGGGCGCAAGTTTTTCTGCGCGCCGTCGAGTTATTGATGAGCGGCCTATAGCGAACCCGGTTGACGGCGCGCTCGCCGGACAGCGGGCGCCTGCAGCGCGGTGGGAGAAGCGGCCGTCGGCCGGTATGACGCGCCGTTGCGATCGGTCGGCGAGGCGGGTCCGCGCGCCGCACTTTATCCGATGGACAATTCTATCGTGGGCTGCTCGAGGGCTGCGGCACCGCTTGCGCAAAATGGCGCGCGATTGCCCCCGCCGTCGTAATCCAGACGTCGTCGGTGTCGCGGGCGGCGATTGCGGTGAGCGCGCGCCGAAGATGGCGCATTCGATGGGGCTGCCCGACAATATAGGGATGCAATGCGATGCCCATGACGATGGGCTGACGTGCCGATTGGGCGAGCCGTTCTTCGAAGTCATCGACAATCATATCCGCGAAGGCGGGACCGTCGAGCTGGCGCGCGACGATCATCGGAATGTCGTTGACTTCCTGCGGATAGGGCACGCTCAGGATCGGGCCCGCGCGCGTCGCAAACCAGATCGGCTGATCATCATGGCACCAATCGAGCAGGTATTGGTAGCCCGCCTCTTTCAGCAGGTCTGGCGTGACGGCGCTTTCCGAAATCCACGGACCGAGCCAGCCGGCCGGCGGCGTGTTTTCGTGCGCGACGATGGTCGCGGTCGCCTCCGCGATCAGCGCGGCTTCCGCGGCTTCGTCCAGGTCGCCCTGCCGTTCCGAATTGGTGCGCCCGTGGCCGACCACTTCGTCGCCGCGGCGGCGGAACGCGGCCATGATCGCCGGCGCCTCGTCGTAGATCGCGCTGTTGACGAGAACGGAGGCCGGCCAGCCCAGTTCATCGAGAAGCTCGATCATGCGGAACACGCCGACGCGATTGCCATAGTCCCGCCAGGCATAGTTCAGGATGTCGGGCTCGGAGCCGCCGGGCGCGAGTTTGGCGCCCAGGCCGCTACCAAAGCTGAACGTCTCGACATTGATCGCGACATAGACCGCCAGCCGGCGGCCTTCCGGCCAAGTGAAGGTTTGACGCTCCGTTATCGGTTGATAGCCGTAGCGGCCGTGGCGAGCGAGATTCATGCGTTATACATTGGCCTTCGGTGCGAAGTTTGCGAGAGCGCCGGCATAGGGCTTCGGCAGGGGCGAGGCCCAGAGGCCGCGCTTCGATGTGGCGAGGCGTAGGCCGACCAGCATTTCGGCGAGCCGCACCGCGGCCGCTACGCCCTCGATCACCGGCACGCCGTGCGTCATCGCGAGATCCTCCGCCAGGCCGGCCATTCCGGCGCAGCCGAGGACGATCCCATCGGCGCCGTCGTCGCGCAAGGCGGCTGCGATCATTTCGGAAATGCGATGTCGCGCGTCCCCTGCCGGATCATCGAGCGCCAGCACGGCTATGTCGCTCGCGCGCACGCGCGCGCAGCGCGCCGCCAGGCCGACGGCGGCCAAATTGCGTTCGATGACCGGCACCGAACGCGCGAGCGTGGTAATGACCGTGAATCTGTGCGCCACCAGGCTCGCAACGTGGAAGGCCGCTTCGCCGATGCCGATCACCGGTTTCACCGCGGCCGCCCGCGCGGCGTCGAGGCCGGTGTCGTCGAAGCAGGCGATGATATGGGCATCGCTTTCGGCCGCCTCGGCCCGCAGGACCTCCTCGATCACGCCGGGCAGCGCCAGCGCGCCGTCATAGACGCCCTCGATCGACGCCGGGCCGCTCGAGGGCTGGACCGCGACGATCTCGGTGCCGGCGCTTGCCGCGGCGCGCGCGGCGACCGCGATGCCGTCGGTCATCGCTTGCGTGGTATTGGGGTTGATGACGGTGAGGCGCACGTCCTAGACCATGCCCTTGCCGGCATCGGAGCCGTGCTGCCGGCGGCGGCGCTGCACCAGGAATACGGTTGCCAGCGCGATGCCGATGACCAGGAAGGAGATCGCGGTGGTCGTGGTGCCGAGCGCGTAAATCGCCGGTGTCGTGACGGTCGTGGTCAGGGCCTTGAGCTGGATCGGCAGCGTGTTGCTCGCTCCCATGGCCTGGCTGGAGCGCGCGAGTTCGTCCCAGGACAAGGTGAATCCGAACAGCGCCACGCCGACCAGCGAGGGGGCGATCATCGGCAGGATGACGTAACGGAAGGTCTGCCAGGGCGAGGCGCCGAGATCGCGCGCGGCTTCCTCGTAGGAGCGGTTGAAGCGGTTGAAGACCGCGAACATGATCAACAGCCCGAACGGCAGCGTCCACGACAAATGCGCGCCGAGCCCGGACGTGAACAAATCCATCACGGTCGTATAGTTGTCCTGGATCCATTCGATGTCCCAGGCATCGCCCAGCGCCTTGATGCCGTCATCGATGATGCGGAATTCGAGCGCGATGCCGAGCGACACCACGATCGACGGCATGATCAGGCTGGCGATGGCGGTGTAAAACAGCAGGGACGATCCGCGGAACCGGTTGCGGAAGGCGAGGCCCGCCATCACCGACAGCACGACCGTCAGCGCCATGACGATGACGCCGAGCGCCAGCGAGTTCCATAGGCCCTGGCTGATGTCGATCAGCCCGATGCCGTGCGACAATTGCGCGAACCAGTGCACCGACAGGCCGTTCATCGGAAATGTCAGGCCGCCTTGCGGCCCCTGAAACGACAGCACCAGGATGGTGATCACCGGGCCGTATAGGAACAGCACGAAAAGGCCGAACACGGCCGCCAGCCAGTAGAACGACGCGGGCCGCCTCTCGCTCATGGCTCACAGCTCCTTGCGGATATCGATGAAGCGGGTGAGCGCATAGATGATGGCGAGCACCACGGCGAGCAGGATGACCGCATTGGCGGCCGCGATCGGGAACTGCAGGAAGCCGGTCTCGACATTGATCTCCTTGCCGACCGAGGCGATCTGCTGGCCGCCCATGACTCCGATGGTGACAAAGTCGCCCATCACCATGGTGACGACGAAGATCGACCCGATGGCGATGCCGGTCTTCGACAGCGGGATCACCACATTGACCAGGACCTGCCAGCCGCTGGCGCCGGCATCGCGCGCCGCTTCGACGAGCGACTTGTCGATGCGCAGCATCGAATTGAGGATCGGCACGATCATGAAGGCGGTGAGCAGATGGACGAAGGCGACGGTCACCGCGAAAGGGGAAAAGAGCAGCCATTCGACCGGCTGGTGGACCAGGCCGAGCCCGAGCAGGATCTGGTTCACCAGCCCGTTGCGCCCGAGCAGGGGAATCCAGGAGATCATCCGAATGACATCGGAGGTCCAGAACGGAATGATGCAGACGAGCGCCAGCACGAGCTGCATGGTCAGCGTGCGGATATGGAAGGCGAGGAAATAGGCGATGGTGAATCCGATCACCAGGGTCACCGCCCACACGATCAGGCAGAATTCCAGGGTCGACAGATAGGTGCTGAAGGTCGTGCACGGCTTGGGCAGGCCGACGATGCAGCGGTCGAAGATGCCGATGTAATTGTTAAGCGTGAAAGCCGGAATGATCGAATACTGATTGAACCGCCAGAAGCTCACGACCAGGATGACCATGAGCGGCAGCACGAAGAAGACGAAGAAGACCAGCGCCAACGGCGCCGCCTGCCAATAGGCGGTCCAGCCGGCGCGCGCGGTGCCGGATGTCTTGTCGGAACGCCGGGCGGAGGCCCCCGCGGCGGCATCGCCGTCCGCGGGAGCCGTGCCGTCCAGGGTCAGGCCGCGATGAACTGATTCCATTTGGTGATCAGATATTCGTTTTCGTCCATGACCGAGTTCCAGCACGCGATGCGGCTCATGCGCGTTTCATAGGAGCCGCCGTCGCGTACCGCGCCGACCTTCTCGATCACCGTGCCGTTCGGGGCGTGGATGTCCTTGGTTGCGGGCTTGCCCTCGTACCAATAGGCCCATTCGTAGGGCTCCAGGGCCTTCTTGGTCGTGGAGATCACCGCCGGGTAATAGCCCTGGCGGCTCAAATAGGCGCCCGCCCAACCGGACAGGAACCAGTTGATGAATTCGTAGGCGGCGTCTTCCTTCTTGCCCTTGAGCGTGCGCGGGAGCGCGAAGCCCGAGCACCAGCCGCGGTAGCCTTCGGCGAGCGCGGTGTAAGTGCATTTGAGCCCCTTGGAGCGCACGGCGGTGACCGCCGGCGACCACATCGACTGGATGACCACCTCGCCCGAGGCCATCAGGTTCACCGATTCGTTGAAGTCGCTCCAGAAGGCGCGGAACTGCCCCGCCTTCTTGGCCTTGGTCAGGATGTCGATGGTCTTGTCGATCTCCGCCTTGGTCTGGTTGCCCTTATCGCCGTATTTCAGCAATCCCGCGGACTCGATCGCCATGGCGGCATCCATGATGCCGATCGAGGGGATATTGATGAGCGCGGCCTTGCCCTTGAATTCCGGATTGAGCAGCTCCTTCCAATGCTCGATCGGACGTCCGATCAGGTCCGGCCGGACGCCGAGCGAGTCGGCATTGTAGGTGGTCGGGATCAGCGTGAGCCATTCGGTCGGGGTCTTGGAGAACTTCTTGGAATGCTTGCCCTGGAGGTAGAACACCTTGAAGGGCGCGGTGCCCTGGCTGCCGATCTTCTTGCCGGCGATCGCGCCCTTGCTGAGCACGCTGGTGATCTCGTCGGCGAGCTTGATTTTCTTGGCATCCATGCCGACCAGGTTGCCCGAGGGCACCAGATTCGGCAGCGAGAAGTATTCCACGTCCACCAGGTCGAACGAGTTCGGCTGGGTGATGATGCGCTTGGTCACCTCGTCGGTGGTCAGTGTCACGTATTCGATATTGATGCCGATATCCTCCTTCACCTTCTTGACGATATCGCTCGATTGGTTCACCGCCGTCGCGAGATAGCGCAGCGTTATCGGTTCGGCCGCGTGCACGGCGGGGAACCCGGTAATTGCCGCGCTGCCGGCAAGCGCCGCGGATCCCTTCAGCAGCGCGCGTCGGCTCAATTCCCTAGTGCCAATTGTCTTCTTCATTTCGTCGGTTCCTTCTTAGGTTTGCCGTCGCCCCGTTACGGCGCGTGGGCCAATTCATGCAGATCGCCCGGGTCCCACGAAACCCGAAGCTGCTGGTCGATGGTGATCGGGTTGTCGATAAAGGTGCGCTCGGCCACGATGGCGGTGAGGTCGAGATCGCCCTCGGCCCGCAGGCTGACGAGCACGTAAATGCCCTGGTATTCGACGTCGCGAACGGTGGCGGCGAGGCTGCCCGGGCCGTCGTTGAGGCGCAGCCGGTCGGCGCGCACGCCGTAGCGGCGGCCGTCGATCGACAGCACGTTGTTGCCGCCCATGAAGCGCGCGACAAATTCGGTGCGCGGCTTGTCGAACACGTCCCGTGGCGCGCCGATCTGCTCGATTCGTCCGTTGTTCATCACGACGATCATGTCCGCGAGCGCCATCGCTTCTTCCTGGCTGTGCGTGACGTGGATGAACGAAATGCCGAGTTCCCGTTGTAGCCGTTTCAATTCGGCCCGCATGCGGATACGCAGAAAGGGGTCGAGCGCGGATAGCGGCTCATCGAGCAGCAGGATTTGCGGGTCGGTGACGAGGGCGCGGGCGAGCGCCACGCGCTGCTGCTGGCCGCCGGATAGTTGCGCCGGCAGCCGTGCCGCGAGGGAGTCCATGGCGACGAGATGCAGGGCCTCGAGCGCACGCGCGCGCCGCTCCGCCTTGCCGACGCCCTTCATCTTGAGCGAGAAGGCCACATTGTCGATGACCGACAGGTGCGGAAACAGAGCGTAGTTCTGGAACATCATGGCGGTGCCGCGCGACGCCGGCGGCGTATCGCCGACTTCCTTGCTGCCGATGATGATGCTGCCGCTGCTGGCGGTCTCGTGACCGGCGATCATCCGGAGCGTCGAGGTCTTGCCGCAGCCCGACGGGCCCAGCAGGCAGCAATAGGTGCCCGCCGGAATTTTCAAGGATATGCGATCCACGGCGACGGTGTCGCCGTAGCGTTTCTCGACAGAAGCGAGCTCCAATGCGGCCGCGCGCGTCATGAAGGACCCCGGTATCGCTCAAGGCGGTAGGTGGCAAAGCGCGTGCCAAGCCGCGGCGCTTCGAGGGGGCCCTGGGACCGCAAACGAACGCGCCGAAGAATCCGTCCCGGACGCTGCGGCGGATGACGGACGTCAAACGAACTTTGTCGAAGCGTGATTTAAGATGAGGCAACCTGCACAAGTTTTCGGCGCAGTCTGGCCGGATGGATCGGCCGGACCGTTTGGCGTCTTCGGTTGACATGATCTGACGGCCTCGGTTCGATCGCGGCCATGCGGCTCTATGCGTGCCGGCATGGCAGCATCCGTCAGGTGATCGTGTGTCCGGCGGCGGGATGAGCCGGTTTCCGAGCCAAAATGCCGCTGCGGGACTTGCGCGCTGCGCGGTCGGCGCTGGAAACCGTGGAAGGCGTCGAAGGACGGTCAAACGCGGCGTCGAGCACGGTATACGGTATCACGCGCGGTATATTGTGGAGCGTCGGTCTGCCGCGGGTTATGGCTTGTTGATTCATGCCGCCAAACCGGGCTTGCGACGTTAGCCTGTGTCGGTACCATGCTGTTCGGGGCCGTGGTGACGAAATACACCATCGGCAATGCGATGATGACGGGCCGTACGACTTTCGTCTCGACTCTCGGCATCCCTCCGGTGCCTGCCGGCCCGCCGATCTTGCGCCTGCGCGGCAAAACGCGCGCCGCCACGCTTCGGCGCCGGGAGCGGCGTCACCTTTTGGCTGCGCCGAAAATGCGCGCAAGCCATGCGCGCAAGCCATGGGCGCAATCTTCAACCGTTCAGTGGAAAGCATGACCCTCGCAAGCCAGACAGCACGTAGCATCGATTGCGCCTATGCCGTCACGCGGCCCGACCACCCGGTCGCGCGCAATCGATCGATTCGGTTCGATGGCGAACGGATTACATCCGTTATAGACGGCGCAGCTGGACGCGCCGCGCCGCTATTCGCCATGCCGGCACTGGTCAACGCGCATGATCACGGGCGGCCTATCCGCACCAGTTCGATCGGGGCCGGGGGCAAGCCGCTGGAAAGCTGGCTGCATCATTTGGCGCTGATTCCGTCGGTCGATCCGTATCTCGCCGCCGTGGTCGCGTTGTCCAATGCGGCGCTCGGGGGAGCCGGCGTTGTCATGATGCATTACACCCGTACGCAGGGCTTCACCGATCTTCCGACCGAGGCCGCCGAGGTGGCGCGGGCGGCGCGCGACGTCGGTGTCAGAGTGGGGTTCGCCGTGGCCATGCGCGACCGCAATCCTCTGACCTATGGCCCGTCGGAGCCGATCCTGTCGATGCTGTCGGACGCCGCGCGTGCGGAAATAGAGCGGCGTCTGCTGCGTCCGCCCTTGTCGCCGAAGGAGTTCGTCGCGCTCGTCGACGATGTCGCCGGCGCGGCGGCCGGTCCGACATTCGAGGTGCAATACGGTCCCAATGGCGTGCAGTGGTGCAGCGACGCCCTGCTGCAAGCTATTGCCGAAGCGTCACAACGCAGCGGCCGCCGGGTGCACATGCATTTGCTGGAAACCCGCTATCAGCGCGCCTGGGCCGACGCGAATTTTCCGGGCGGCATGGTGAAACATTTGGACGAGATCGGGCTGCTGTCGCCGCGATTGAGCCTGGCTCATTGCGTGTGGGCCAGGCCGGACGAATTGGAATTGCTGGCAGAGCGGGGGGTGACCCTGGTCAACAACAACAGTTCCAATCTGCACCTGCGTTCGGGCATGGCGCCGGTCGCGCGCATGTTGGAGCGTGGCTGCCGTGTCGCGCTCGGCATCGACGGTTGCGCGCTCGACGAGGACGACGATGCGCTGCGCGAGCTGCGGCTCGCCCATCTCTTGCACGTCGGGACCGGTTTCAAGGTCGCGGCCAGCCGGACGCAGATATTGCACATAGCGCTGGTCAACGGGCGTCGCTCGGTGACGAATAGGGACGATGGCGGCGCAATTGCTGAAGGAATGCCGGCAGACCTGCTTCTGCTGGATTGGGCGGCGATCGATGACGACGGCCTGCAGGAAAATCTGGACCCGCTCGACCTGTTGTTCTCGCGCGCGCGGGCCGCGCATATCCGTGAACTGATCGTCGGCGGCCGCAGCGTGGTGAAGGACGGCGCGGTGACCGGGGTTGATCTGGCGGCGGCCCGTGCCGCGGTGATTGCTCAAATGCGAGCCGGCATGCGTGACAATGCGGCGCTTGCGGCGGCGTTGCCGGCGCTCGAACGGGCGATCGCTTCGCAACTCGAACCGGGCTGTTGCTGAACTGACCCGCGGCGCCCGCTAGGCAAGGATGACGCCGATCGACTTCGGCAGGATCATGTGAGCGCCCTTGTGGACGTTGACCAACTGGGTCACCCGCAGGTCGGCGACCAGGCTGCACAAGCGATAGGCGTCCTCGAACGAGAGTTTGCTGCAGGCGACGATCCATTCGATCATCTGCCGCAGCGCGGTCACGGCGGCGTCGTCCAGATCCTCGTTGAAGCCCATGGTGATGTAATGCGTGGCCGACTCGGCGCGCGGAAGCGACAGGTTGGCGTTTTTGACGAGGCCAATGCGGAAAGTACCGGTAAGACCGGTCTCGATGGCCGTGATACAGACTTCGCCGTCGCCCTGAACGGCATGACCGTCGCCAACTGAAAACAGCGCGCCCGGTTCGAAGACCGGCAAATAAAGTACCGTGCCGGCGGTCAGCAGCTTGTTGTCCATATTGCCGCCGAAGGCGCGCGGCATGATCGAAGTCTGTCGCTGCCAGGGACGCGGTGGGGCGGTTCCCATGACTCCGAAAAACGGCTGCGCCGGAATGTCGAAGCCCCAGGGCGTATGTACGATGCGCCGCGTTCGGTCGATCGCCAGATGGATCAGGCACCGCTCGGAAATATCGTCGGGTAGCGCGCCGGACAAAGGCTTCACCAGGTTGTAGCCCCAGTCGTCCCGCAATTGGATGTCGAGAATCTCGATCCGAAGCGCATCGCCCGGCATCGCGCCCTGCACGGCGATCGGGCCCGTCAAGATGTGCGGGCCGGGTCCCTGCGGGACGCTCGCGAGAATCGCGCGCTGCTCCGGCCTGACGGTTGCCGGCGAATCCGCGGCGGGCAATTCGTTGTGGCCGCCGCTGACGCTGTGGACGGTCACCACGTCGTCCGGCGCGATCGTGAGAACGGGGCGGAGATTGGCGTCGAAATAACCCCAGTGCACCGTTTCGGCGGAGGGAAGAAGTTCGTGCGCAGCCATCGTATTCGTTCCTCCGGGCACTCGCGCTGGATCGCGTTTCCGACAAGTCGGTAGCGGCCTTATCGATGCGGCCGGAATATAGGCGGCGCCGGCGATCGTGTCATCGATCCAGCGGTCCCGATGAAAGCATCGCGTCGGTAGTCAGAATATTTTGCGTGGGGGCGGGTATCGCCGATGGGGGTTCAGCCGGTGCCATACAGGCGGTCGCCCGCGTCACCGAGGCCCGGAACGATATAGGCGTGAGCGTCGAGGTTGGCGTCGATTGACGCCGTGTAAATGGGCACGTCCGGGTGCTTGGCTTGCACCGATGCGATCCCTTCCGGCGCTGCCAGCAGGGAAATCAAACGTATCCGGGTTACCGAGCGTTTCTTGATGCGCTCGATGGCGGCGACGGCGGAATTGCCGGTCGCCAGCATCGGGTCGACGATGAAGACATTGTAGGCGGAAAAGCCGGCAGGGGCCTTGAAGAAATATTCGACCGCTTCCAGCGTGTGGGGATCGCGATACAGGCCTACATGCGCGACTTTCGCGAACGGAATGAGATCGAGCATGCTCTCGACCATCCCAAGGCCCGCGCGGAGCACCGGCGCGAGACAAATATCCAGGTTGTCGAGCGTCGGCGCTGCGAATGACCCGAGCGGCGTCTCGATCGCCATCTCGCGCAAGGGGAAGTCGCGCATCGCTTCGTAAAGCAGAAGCATCCCGACGTCGCGCATCAGAACCCGGAATTCGGGAGGCATGGTTTCGCTCTGGCGCAAGCGCGTCAGTTTGTGCTGCACCAGCGGGTGCGAAACCACGTGGACAGAGTCGAGCATGGAATCCCCGAGAGTTGACGGCGCCGTGACATGCATCATGTCGTCGGAAGCATCGCCTGTCCGTTCGATAGATTCAACGGCCGGGCCCGGGGCGTTGCGATCGTTATCCTGCGCTTTTTGATCGGGGGCGCAGGCGCCGTCACGCCAGCGTGCTCTTGAGCTGCTCGACGAACTTAGCCGCCGCGATCGGCAGGACGCGGCCGCGGCGGCTCGCCAGAATCAGCTTGGCCTGCAGCAGCGGGGGGTCGATCAGGGGCAATGCCAGCATGTCGCCCGGTGGAACCAATGCCTTGCCGGGCTTGCGGAATTGAAAGCAGACACCGCGGGTCATGCGGGCAAAGGCCTTCATGGCCTCCACGGAATTGGAGATCAGGCGCGGGTCAAGATGGAATGAAGCCTGTGCAAGCACCTGTTCGATCAGGGCCCGTCCGGCCAGCGTGGGATCGGCGAGCGCCAGGGGATAGGCCAGGCAGTCGCGCAAGCGCAGCGCGTCGCGCGCGGCCAGCGGGTGGTCGGGGACGACCAGCGCACAGAGCGCCTGCGCCGCGGTTGCCAGCACCGTCACGTCCTTTTTGGCGGGGGCGTTATGGGTAATGATGAGGTCGACCTGGTCGGCGCTGAGCGCGGCGACCAGGTTCTCCGGCACGCTGATGCGAACGTTAAATCGAACATTGGGATGCGTTGCCTGAAACGCGGTGATGGCGGCCGGAAGCAATTCGGCCGCGACCGATTCGACCGCGGCAACGTTGACCTGCCCCCGCACCAGTCCGCGCAGCTGTTCGATCCGGGATTCGACCAGCTTGAGTTCGGACATCGCCTGGCGCGCATAGGCGAGGAACAGTTCTCCGGCCGCCGTCAGCCGGAGGCCCCGCGGCAGGCGTTCGAACAGCGGCGATCCCAAATCCAGTTCGAGGTCGAGAATTTGCCGGTTCAGCGCCGAGGCTGCCACGTTGAGAGCCTCGGCGGCCTTGCGGATCGAGCCGTGGCGGGCGGCGGCATCGACATAGACCAGCATGCGCGGGGGCCGCAGCCGCTTGCGCGTCGCCGCCTTGGCGGGATCGGGCTGGGCCGGCTTCGCCCGCCGGCGCGTGCCTCCTCCAGCCGGTCTTGTCGTCGTTCGAGGCATGGTTGCCTGTTCCATAGGCAGTCTTGTTCCATCGGCAGTCTTGGCGGCGGCGGGACCGCGCGTATCGGCCGGCTGCCGGCTGCGCGGATCGCTCGCCGCCATTCTAGAGGGCGTGCCCGACAGTGTACGGAATTTCAGAACGCCGCACTCGAAATATTGTGCTGGCCGCGCGCGCGGCAGGCGCCCCATAGTCAAGGCTGCCGGGCTTGTCCAAGAAGGCGCTCACATGCCCACTGTCTCGGTTGATGTCATCCGCATCGCGACCAAAGGCCCCGGCGATGCGACCGGACTCTTGCAGCTCATCGAGGCGGGCAGGATCGTTCCGTCGGCCATCGTCGCGGTGCTCGGCAAGACCGAAGGAAACGGCGGGGTCAATGATTTCACCCGCGAATACGCGGTCTCCGCCTTGTGCAATGCGCTTTCGCCGCATCTCGGCGTCGCTCCCGCGCTGGTGGAGGAGCGCATCGCTTTCGTAATGTCCGGCGGCACGGAAGGCGTGCTCAGTCCGCACATTACCGTGTTTACCCGCTCCATCGTCGACGCGGACGTCGCTGACAAGCCCAACGGCAAGCGCCTGAGTATCGGAATCGCCCACACACGCGATTTTCTGCCCGAGGAGCTTGGTCGAAACGCGCAAATCGAAGAGACGGTCAAGGCCGTTCATGCCGCCATGCGAGACGCCGGCATCGCCGACCCGCGCGACGTGCACTTCGTGCAGATCAAGTGCCCGCTGCTGGCCAGCGATCGGATCGAGGCGGCGCATGCGCGCGGGCGCCAGACGGTGACCACCAGCGCCTACGGGTCGATGGCCTATTCGCGCGGCGCGTCGGCGCTCGGGGTCGCGGTGGCTCTGGAGGAGATAGACGGCAATACGCGCGAGGACCGGGTTCTTGAGGATTGGGATCTGTTCTCCTCGGTCGCGTCCACCTCGGCCGGCATCGAGCTGATGCATAACGTGGTGATCGTGATGGGGAATTCCCTGTCGTCCGTCAGCCCATTCGTCATCGGCCATTCGGTCATGCGCGACGCGATTGACGTGGCGGCGGTGCGCGACGTGCTCGAAAGCGTCGGGCTGGCCCCGGCTGATCGTCATGACGCCGCGCCGCAAGAGCGGCTCGTCAACATCTTCGCAAAGGCGGAGGCGTCGCCCAGCGGTAGCGTGCGCGGCTTCCGGCACACCATGCTCGACGACACCGATATCAGCTCGACGCGTCATGCCCGCGCGGCCGTCGGCGGGCTGATCGGCGGCATGGCGGGCAGCGGTGCGATTTACGTGTCCGGGGGCGCTGAACACCAGGGCCCGCCCGGCGGCGGACCCATTGCCGCCATTGCGCGGGTGTGACGTGTTCCGATCCGCGCCGGATCGCGCTTGCGTGTCAGGCCGGCGGCAGAGTGTTGCGGCGTGTCCTTCAAATCGCGCCGGCGACCTCTTGGGGCGGATTTTTTGGATGGACGGGTACGATCATGAGTGAATTCGACCTGGTGATCCGTGGAGGCACGGTGGTGACTGCGACCGACACGGTCGTTGCCGATGTCGGCATTCGCGACGGACGCATCGCGGCCCTTGGCACCCGGCTCGAGGGGGCCACGAAGGTGGTGGACGCGGGCGGGTTGCTGGTGATGCCGGGTGGCATTGACAGTCATGTCCATCTCGATCAGCCGGCCTTCGGCGGTCCGGTCATGGCGGACGGATTCGAAAGCGGGACGCGGTCGGCGCTGGCCGGCGGCAACACCACGGTCTTGACCTTCGCCCTTCAGCCGCGCGGCGCCTCACTGCGGGCCAGCGTCATGGAGTATCACGCCAAGGCCGACGGCAAGAGTTATTGCGACTACGGTTTTCATCTGATCATTACGGATCCATCGCCGAGCGTGCTGGGCCAGGAACTGCCCGCACTGGTGGACGACGGCTATTCCTCGTTCAAGGTGTTCATGACCTATGACGATCTCGTGCTCAACGATCGCGAGTTGCTCGAGGTGTTCGACTGCGCGCGCGGATGCGGGGCCTTGGTCATGGTGCATTGCGAGGGCTACGATGCGATCCGCTTCATGACCGAAAAGCTGGAGCGGGCGGGCAAGACGGCGCCGTATTATCACGCCGTCTCGCGCCCGGAATCGGTCGAGCGCGAAGCGACCCATCGTGCCATCAGCCATGCCGAGCTGACCGATGTGCCGATCATGATCGTCCACGTGTCCGGACGCGAGTCCATGGAGCAGATCAGGTGGGCGCAGCAAAAGGGCCTGAAAGTCTATGGCGAGACATGCCCGCAATATGTGGCGCTCACCGCGGAGGATCTGAAAGGCGTCAACATGGACGAAACCGGCGGCAAATATGTCTGCTCGCCGCCGCCGCGCGACCAGGCGAGCTGGCGCGCGATCTGGGAAGGTATCCGCACCGGCGTGTTCCAGACGTTTTCATCCGATCATTGCCCATTCATGTATGCCGGCGCCGCGGGCAAGCTCAATCCAAAGGCGCGAACCTCGTTCCGCTGGGTGCCGAATGGAATCCCGGGCGTGGAGACGCGGCTGCAAATCCTGTTTTCAAAGGGCGTCGTCGAAGGGCGGATCACGCTCAACGAGTTCGTCGCTCTCACCTCGACCAACCATGCCAAGATGTACGGTCTTTATCCGCGCAAGGGCTCGATCGCTCCGGGCTGCGACGCCGACATCGTGCTTTGGGACGCCAACCGGAAAGAGACCATTCGCCAGGAGCTGATGCATCATGGCGCTGACTACACGCCCTATGAAGGCATTGCTGTGACCGGCTGGCCGGTGGCGACCTTCCTTCGCGGGCAATTGGTCATGCAGGAAGGGAAAATCATCGGCGCCATGGGGGACGGCGAATTCCTCAAGCGAAAGCGCTCGCCCTATGCGCATGCCGTAACGGGCGGAGCCGGTCGCACGGTCGACTGACGCTCACGAAACCGAATTGAGAGTCCGGCCCCGGTGCAGGCGTTTGCCGGGCTCGCTTGCCGAGGGTCGGTTCGTTGCCTTGGCCGAGGAATGGGCAGCATTTCGGGCGCGGCCTTCCATTCGCCGCTGCTCGTTCGCGAGCCCCCGAGCATCCGGTCGGCGGCGATCTAAGTGATTGATATGTCGTAATTAATTATACCGGTTTCGTGCCGGTGCGCGTCGATTGGCGATTGCTAAACGGCCCAAAAATTGCTTCCGTTCAAGTGGTCGGGGTCAATGTTCACGCGCAGCCAGGTAGCCGTCATTGCATGTCGGTCCACGTCAAACTGCTTCACCACACCAGCTACCGTTACGATCGTCCGGTCATGCTGGGCCCGCAGATTGTTCGGCTGCGCCCGGCGCCGCATTGCCGCACGGCGGTGCCGAGCTATTCGCTCAAGGTCACGCCCAGCCAGCATTTCGTGAACTGGCAACAGGATCCCATGGGCAACTGGCTTGCCCGCTTTGTCTTTCCCGAACGGACGAACGAATTCTCCGTCACGGTCGACCTGCTGGCCGATATGTCGGTGTTCAATCCGTTCGACTTCTTTGTCGAACCGGCGGCCACGACCTTTCCCTTCGCATATGCCGGTGAATTCAAGGAAGAACTGGCGCCTTACCTGGTCAAAGAGCCCGCCGGTCCGCTGCTTTCTGCCTTGGTCGCATCGATCGACCGAACGCCGTGCAACACCGTCGATTTCCTTGTCGCGCTGAATCAGCAATTGCAACGCGACATCCGCTATTTGGTGCGGATGGAGCCGGGAGTGCAGACCCCGGACGAGACGATCGCCAAGCAATCCGGCTCCTGCCGCGACAGCGCCTGGCTGCTGGTCCAGACCCTGCGCCATATCGGTCTCGCGGCGCGCTTCGTGTCCGGTTATCTCATTCAGTTGAAACCCGACGTGCAGGCAATCGACGGCCCGTCCGGCGCAGCGGAAGATTTCACCGACCTGCATGCCTGGGCCGAGGTCTATCTGCCGGGCGCCGGCTGGATCGGGCTCGATCCGACGTCGGGTCTATTGTGCGGCGAAGGGCATCTGCCGCTTGCCGCCACGCCGCACTATCGGGCGGCCGCGCCGATCAGTGGCGGAGTCGAACCGGCCGAGGTCAAGTTCGACTTTTCCATGCGGCTTATCCGCGTCGACGAGAAGCCGCGCGTCACCTTTCCATTTTCCGACACGGCCTGGAACGCGCTCGATGCGCTCGGCGAGCGCATCGATGAAGACCTCGCCGCGCACGACGTGCGGCTGACCATGGGCGGCGAGCCGACCTTTGTTTCGATCGACGACTATCAGTCGGCCGAGTGGAACACGGACGCTCTCGGGCCGGCCAAACGCGAACGCGCCGATATACTGGTGCGCCGTTTGCGCGACCGTTTCGCGCCCGGCGGCCTGCTGCATTTCGGCCAGGGCAAATGGTACCCCGGCGAACCGTTGCCGCGCTGGGCGCTGACATTGCTCTGGCGCAAGGACGGACAGCCGCTGTGGCGCAATGCAAGCTTGATCGCGTCGGCGCCGCGCGCCAACCCGCCGGGCGTCGCCGACGCCCGCCGCTTTGCCGAGAACCTGACCGCGCGCCTCGCGCTGGCGCCCGAATACGTGCACCCCGCCTATGAAGATCCGGCCGACCGTCTGTTGAAGGAAGGCGCTCTGCCGTACAACATCGACCTCACCGATCCCAAGATCGACGATGCCAACGAGCGCGCGCGGATCATGCGCATGTTCGACGGCGCGCTCGGCGAGCCGGCCGGGTTCGTGTTGCCGGTGCAGCGCTGGACGACGCAGGCCGGCAGCACCTGGATCAGCGAAGCGTGGAAGCTGCGCCGCGAACGGCTTTATCTCGTGCCGGGCGATTCACCGCTCGGACTGCGCCTGCCGCTCAATTCGTTGCCTTACCTGCCGGCCAGCGAGGCGGCGCCGGTTATTCCGGCCGATCCGTTTGCCGAGCGCGGGCCGCTCGCCGATGGCGTGCCGCGGTTGCTGGCGGCAAGCGATACCGTCGTCGAGCAGGCGCCGCCGCAATTGCCGCCTTGCGCGGCGTCGCGCGCGGGTGCGCGCGGCACCGGCATCCCCGTGCGCACCGCGCTCACCGTCGAACCGCGCGACGGCCATCTTTGCGTCTTCATGCCGCCGGCCGAGCGGCTGGAGGATTATATCGCCCTGTTGGACGCGGTCGAAGCGAGTGCCGAAGAGCTCGACCTGCCCATCCTGCTGGAAGGATATTTGCCGCCGCATGACCCGCGCCTCAACGTCATCAAGGTGACGCCGGATCCGGGCGTGATCGAAGTCAACATCCATCCCAGCACCAATTGGCGGCAGAGCGTCGAGGTGACCAAGGCGCTTTATGAAGAAGCGCGACTGGCCCGGCTCGGCGCCGACAAATTCATGATCGACGGCCGTCATACCGGCACGGGCGGCGGCAACCATGTGGTGCTCGGCGGCGAGTCGGCGGCGGAAAGCCCATTCCTGCGCCGGCCCGATCTGCTCAAGAGCTTCGTTCTCTACTTCCAGCGTCACCCATCGCTCTCTTATCTGTTTTCCGGATTGTTCATCGGGCCGACGAGCCAGGCGCCCCGCATCGACGAGGCGCGCGACGAACTGCTCTACGAGTTGGAAATCGCTTGCGGCATGGTGCCGCCGCCGGGCGAGGGCGAGGCCCCGCGGCCATGGTTGGTCGACCGGCTGTTCCGGCATCTGCTCGTCGACGTCACCGGCAACACGCATCGCGCGGAAATCTGCATCGACAAGCTGTTCTCGCCCGACGGGCCGACCGGAAGGCTCGGGCTCATCGAATTTCGCTCGTTTGAAATGCCGCCCGACGCCCGCATGAGCCTGGCGCAGCAATTGCTGCTGCGCGCGCTGGTGGCGTGGTTCTGGCGGATGCCGCAAAGCGGCGGTTTCGTGCGCTGGGGCACGGCATTGCACGACCGCTTCATGCTGGAGCATTTCGTCTGGCAGGATTTCCTCGACGTGCTCGATGACCTGCGCCGGGCCGGATACGATTTCGATCCGGCTTGGTTTGCCGCGCAGCGCGAGTTCCGCTTCCCGCTCTATGGCGCGATCAGTTCCGGCGGCGTGAAAATGGAAATCCGTCACGCGCTCGAGCCCTGGCACGTGTTGGGTGAGGAAAACGTCGGCGGCGGAACCACGCGTTTCGTCGATTCCTCGGTCGAGCGCCTCCAGGTCAAGGTTGACGGCTTCAACCCGGCACGCCATGCGGTTGCCTGCAACGGCCGCCGCGTGCCGCTGGTCGCCACCGGACGCGCGGGAGAATATGTCGCCGGCGTGCGTTTCAAGGCCTGGCCGCTCGCCTCGTCGCTGCAGCCGACGATTCCGGCGCAGACGCCTTTGACCTTCGATCTCTATGACCGCTGGAACGGCCACGCATTGGGCGGTTGCGTCTATCACGCGGCCCACCCGGGCGGACGCAATTACGAGACCTTTCCGGTGAATTCCTACGAGGCGCAGGCGCGCCGGCTTGCCCGGTTCGAGCCGCGCGGGCACACTCCGGGTCCATTTGAAGTTCCGCCGGAAGAACGCTCTCTGGAATACCCGACGACGCTCGATTTGCGCCGTCCGCTGAGGCTTTGACGATCGATGGCTCAACCCGACAGCGCTCCGCCGCAAAGCGACGACTTCTCGGCGTTGCTCGCGGGCTATCACTGTCTGCAGCCGCGCCATTTCGACGAGATGGTCGACGCGCAGGGCCGCGTCCGTCCGCACTGGCGGCCCTTTCTCTCCATGCTCGCGCGGCTGGGAACCGACGAGATCAACCGCCGCTTCGCTGCCGCCGACCGGCACCTGCGCGACTCCGGCGTGTTCTATCGCGTCTATGAGGATCCCGCCGGCGCGACCCGGCCGTGGCCGCTCAGTCATGTCCCGCTGATCATCGAGCCGAAGGAATGGCAGGCGCTGAAGGCGGGACTGATCCAGCGCGCCGAGTTGATGGAAGCGATCCTCGGCGACCTCTACGGCCCCGCGAACCTGGTGCGTGAGGGGCGATTGCCGGCGGCGGTCGTCGCCGGCAATCCGGAGTTCCTCCGTCCGTTGATCGGCGTGCCGCCGCCCGGCGGAGCGCATTTGCGTTTCTACGCGGTCGATATCGGCCGTTCCCCCGACGGGCGCTGGTGGGTGCTGGGCGACCGCTCGCAGGCGCCATCCGGGGCGGGCTATGCGCTCGAGAACCGGCTCGCGCTGTCGCGCGCCATGCCCGAAATCTATCGCGGTCTGCGGGTCGAGCGGGTGGCGCCGTTCTTCCAGGCTTTTCAGATGGAATTGTCGGCCCTCAACAAGCAGGACAATTCCCGCGTCTGCGTGCTCACGCCCGGGCCGCTCAACGAAACCTATTTCGAGCACGCCTATCTCGCCCGTTATCTCGGTTTCCTATTGGTCGAAGGCGAAGACCTCGTGGTGCGCGACGACGGCGTGTTCATCCGCACCGTGTCGGGCTTGAAGCGCGCCGAAGTGCTGTTGCGGCGTCTCGATTCCGATTTCGCCGATCCGCTCGAGCTGAGCACGCGCTCGCGCCTCGGCGTGCCGGGACTGGTGCAGGCGGTTCGTGACGGCACGGTGGTGGTGGCGAACTCGCTCGGCTCCGGCCTGGTCGAGGCGCGCGCCATGCTGAGCTTCCTGCCGGCGCTGGCGCCCGCTCTGCTCGGCAACGACCTCTTGCTGCCAAACATCGCCACCTGGTGGCTGGGCGACCCCGTCGCCAGCGCCGCCGTGCTCGACAAGCTCGATGACATGGTCATCGCACCCGCCTTCGCCGGCGATCTGCCGGCGCACATCGAACAGCCGATGGTGCTCGGCCGCGATCTCGACGGGGAGGCGCGCCGCAAGCTGATCGACGAGATCGGGCGGCGCGGCGTCGATTTCGTTGCGCAGGAAGCGGTGACACTTTCCACCACGCCGGTATGGGACAACGGCGCGCTGGTGCCGCGCCCCTTCTCGCTGCGGCTTCTCTTGGCGCGCACCGGCGACGGATGGCGCGTCATGCCCGGCGGCTTCGTGCGCATCGCCGACGAACCCGACGCGCGCGCGGTGACCCTGCAGCACGGCGGCCGGACGGCCGACGCCTGGGTTCTGTCGGAAAAGCCGGTTGCGGAATTTACATTGCTGCCGACGCCGGACCGCATCATCATCAACCGCACCACCGGCGCATTGCCGAGCCGCGCCGCCGCCAATCTGTTCTGGCTCGGCCGTTACATGGAGCGCGCGGAGGCAACCCTTCGGATGGTGCGCGCGCTCATCAACCGCGCCGCCGAGGCGGACGACTCCCTGACGCAGGTCAATGCCCGCATCGGTGCGCTGCTCGGCGCCTGGGATGCCGTTCCGGCAAACATGCTGAACGCGAGTCCGGCGCTGTTGGCGGCGGCGGCGATGCAGCAAGGCGACCTCAACGGCGCGCTGCCGATGCTGGCGCGCTCCGCGCACGGCGCCGCGTCCGTGATCCGCGACCGTTTCTCGCCGGATGCCTGGCACGCGCTGACCGAGATGATCGAGCTCGTCAACGCTCCGTTCCAGCCGATGCCCGAGGAAAGCGAGATATTCGAGCGCGTCAACGCGCTGCTGCGCGTCATCGCCTCCTTCTCCGGCCTGGCGCAGGAGAATATGAGCCAGCTGCAAGGGTGGCGGTTTCTCGAGCTCGGTCACCGGCTCGAACGCGCGCTGGCCACTTGCCGTTTCATCCGCCAGTTTGCCTTTGGGGCGGATCTCGACGCCGCACTGGATTGTCTGCTCGAACTGGCTGACAGCCAGATCACCTACCGCCTGCGCTATGTGATGGTCGCGGCGCCGGCGCCGGTCATCGACCTCGTCGCGCTGGATCCGAACAACCCGCGCTCCGTCATCTATCAGCTCACCCGCATCGAGGCGCACCTCGCGGCCTTGCCCAAGAGCGGCGACGAAAGCCGGCTGTCGCCGCCCGAGCAAATCGCGACGGCGCTGGCGACTCGCATCCGCACCGCCGACGCCGTCCTGATCGACGATGCCATGCTGTTCGAGGTGGAAGGGGAATTGATGCGGCTCTCCGATGTCGTGGCTTCCGTCTATTTCACAACGCGCGAGCGTTCGGATCCAACCTTGAAAGCGCTCGAATGATCTACGACGTTCGCCAGACCACGACCTATCATTACGCTTCGCCAGTGGCGCACGCGCACCATTTGCTGCGGCTGACTCCGATCGACCGCGCCGGCCAGCGCGTGCACGCCGCCGCGCTGGAGATCGAGCCGGCGCCGGTCGAGCGCCGCGAGGGCCGCGACTTCTTCCAAAACCGCGTCACCTGGGTTTCGCTCGACGAGCCGCACGATACTTTGACGGTTCGCGTCGCGGCGCGGATCGCGGTGCAGCAAAATACCACGGTGCCGGTCACGCCGCCGTGGGAAGCCGTGCGGCAGGCGGCGTTCGCGTCGTCCGATTTGTCGCCGCTCGCGCCGGCGCACTATCTGTTCCCGAGCCGTCAGGTGTCGCTCGACCCGGATATCCGTGATTACGCGGCGGAGAGTTTTCCGCCGGGGCGGCCTGTGCTCGAAGGCGCGATGCACCTGATGCACCGGATCAAGACCGAATTCGTCTATGAGGTCGGCGCCACGACGGCCTCGACAACGCCGCCGATGTCGTTCGCGCTGCGGCGCGGCGTCTGCCAGGACTTCTCGCATATCATGATTTCCGGCATGCGCGGGCTCGGGCTGCCGGTCGCCTATGTCAGCGGCTATCTGCGCACCGGACCGCTCGAAGGCGAACCGCAACTCGAAGGGACGGACGCCATGCATGCATGGGTCATGGCCTGGTGCGGCGAAGAGGCGGGATGGATCGGTCTCGATCCGACCAACGACATGCTGGCCGGCAACGACCACCTCGTCCTGGCCACGGGGCGCGATTACGCCGATGTCGCCCCGATCGACGGGGTCATCATCGGTGCGGGCGGACAGGTGCTTAAAGTGTCCGTATCGGTGACGCCGGTAAAATAGCGACGACGGATGGCCAGACGCCGAGCGGCGGCCGAACTAACGATGGCGCCGTTCGGGCACGAGGCCGCTGGCTCACGCGGGCCTCGTCGTTTGCGCATCACTTGCTCCAAAACGTTTACGCCGCGCGCCGGCGGGCGTCTCAACCGGGATTTCAAGAGGCCCGACGGGGGCGCTCCGCCTGTTCCTCATCGACCCATGCCTGGTGCGGCTGCCAGGTGTGCAGCTTCTTGCAGGCGGGGCAGCGAAGCGGGATCGCCAGGTCGCGATCGATCGACTCGAAGATAATGGTCTCGGTGGTCAGTCCCGTCGGAACAGACCTTCCGAATATAGGGCAACGGATCATGATCGCGGCCATGCGG
>Ga0180222_1001250_pt1 | contig 27831 bp, 28 predicted proteins | sample eDN5th37CKraftOP_FD_151336 | JGI IMG/M metagenome (GOLD analysis project Ga0180222, IMG submission 151336) | Enriched Organic Plus compost microbial communities from Emeryville, California, USA - eDNA 5th pass 37_C Kraft OP (version 2) (version 2) ...
AACTCGCGTCGGGCCATTGTCGCTGGCCGGTGGGCGATCCCGGCAGCGGCGATTTCTTCTTCTGCGGCGGCGAGGCGATCGAGGGGCGGCCCTACTGCGCCTATCACCACCGCGTCGCCTATCAGCCGCCTTCCGACCGCCGGCGCCATCATAAGCAATTTAAGGACTTCGGCGGCCGGTTCGTGGAGCGCACGGCATGAGCAAGGCACAGCGGAAATCGCGGGGGGCGGAGTGGCGTGAGCAACGCCGAACAGCTCTTGAGCCAGCTGCGCTCGCGCAAAACCGAGCCGATGATGCTTCGGCTGATGCTTGCCGACATCGCCAAGGTCTACGGCGAGGGCTTTGCCGACGCGCTGCGCCGGCAGATCGAGCGTGAGATCGCGGACGAGCGTGGGCGATGAGCAGGAGAGATCAACGATGAAAGCGTCCCGCCGCGGCATCGTTCGCGTCTCCGATCATGCGCTACTGCGCCTGCTGCAGCGCGCCGGCGGCGTCGACGTCGAGGCGTTCCGCGCGCAGATCGAGGCAGCGCTGTCGCGCGCGGTCGCGAAGGCGGACGGCATCGGCGGCGGCCATTATCGCATCCTGGCCGACGGCCTGGTGTACGTCGTGCGCGACAATGTGGTCGCCACCGTGCTCACCGACGCCATGCCGGTCACCGATCAGCTGCGGCCCGCCGGGAAGCCCGCCGATGACTGAGCGGCTGCCCGGCATCCTCGGCGAGATCGCCGAGCTGGTCGGCGAGCCCACGGCCGTGCTCCTGGCCGCGCGGGTCGGCGGGCAACGGGTCTATATTCCGGCCAAGGTCTCGGACGGGCATTGGCTGGTCGATTGTGTCGGCCGGGAGAAGGCCGATCGCATCTGCCGTCACTTCGCGGTGGATGGCCGCGGCCAGCGCCTGGACGTGCCGCTGGCGGCGGCTGGCGCGTATCCGCAGCTGCGGCGCGCCATCGCCAAGCGCGTGCATGACCTCGACCGGGACGGCGCCTCCGCGCGGACGATCGCCGCCGAGGTGCGCATCACCACCCGGGCCGTTCACCGCCACCGCGCCGCCCATCGGGGCGGGGCCAAGGGCGGCAAGCAGGGGTCGCTGTTTTGAGCGTTTTAAGGGGCCGTTCCGGTGGTGTTGAAGGCCCGCTTTTGAGGGGCTCCGGATTCCCAGTTCTTTCCCAGTTCTCGGCAACGCGCTCGCACAATACCCTTATTTTTCGCGATTTCTAACTGGGAATCTCCCTGAACCTGACCCGCGTCAGGTTCCCAGTTCTGCCGGCCACTGTCGATTTTTCGGGCATTTTTTGACACCGCATTCGCCCGGTGGCGACATTTGAAATGTCGCGCACATTTTCCGCGCTGAAGGCGCGCTCTGCCAATTTATCCCGATAAATCAATCATCTAAACGGCAATAAACGAAAATGCCCGCATTATCCCGCCTGCGACACCCGAAATGTCGCGTCACACATCGAGGTCCGTGGGTCTGTTTCGACCCGTGGCGTCCCGCGCGCCCTCGCGCATCGGTTTCAAGGGCGGCGGAATTGGACTGCGGACGACGGCCTGCCCGGGGCCGCAAAGAATACGGGCGATGGTGCTTGCCTTGACGCGAAGTTGGACGCGAATCGGGACGCGAGCCTTGGCGCGAAGCGGGCAGGTTAGCCTGCGCGGCGCGGTGGCCTGCCGGCGTCATGCCGGGCGCGCGCCGGGGGAGGGACCCGAGCACCGTCCCGGGTTCCGGTGCGAAACAAAGAAGCAGGGGGCTTTTCCGCGTTGCAATAGTGCCCGGTTTTTGGCTATATCCGCCCGCTTTCCGGTCGGGGTGAAGCGCCCATTGCAGCGGCCATCCTCGACGCTCCCTGGCGCCGGACGGGGGCGTATCCCCGCCAGCCCTAAAATCTAATCGAGGTTGGATTCACCATGACAACATTGTGGTTGATCGTCGGCTGCGGCGTGCTTGCGATCGTTTACGGCATCTGGGCCACCGGCTCGGTGCTCGGGGCCGATGCCGGCACCCCCCGCATGCAGGAGATCTCGGCCGCGGTGCGCGAAGGCGCGCAGGCCTATCTCAAGCGTCAATACACCACCATCGGCATCGTCGGTGCCGTGATTTTCCTCATCATCGGCTTCACGCTGGGCTGGCTGGTCGCGGTCGGCTTCGCGGTCGGCGCGGTGCTGTCGGGCGCGGCCGGCTTCATCGGCATGAACGTCTCGGTGCGCGCCAATGTGCGCACGGCGCAGGCCGCGACCAAGTCGCTGGCCGGCGGCCTCGACATCGCCTTCAAGGCCGGCGCGATCACCGGGCTTCTGGTGGCCGGTCTCGCGCTGCTCGGCGTCACGCTCTATTTCGGATTGCTGACCGGAACCATGCATCTGGCGGCCAATGACCGGGTGGTGATCGACGCCATCGTCGCGCTCGGCTTCGGCGCCTCGCTGATCTCGATCTTCGCCCGTCTCGGCGGCGGCATCTTCACCAAGGGCGCCGACGTCGGCGGCGACATGGTCGGCAAGGTCGAAGCCGGCATTCCGGAAGACGATCCGCGCAACCCGGCCACCATCGCCGACAACGTGGGCGACAATGTCGGCGACTGCGCCGGCATGGCGGCCGACCTGTTCGAGACCTATGCGGTGACCACGGTCGCCACCATGGTTCTGGCGGCGATCTTCTTCAAGGGCACGCCGCTGTTGCTGCCGGCGATGATCCTGCCGCTCGCCATCGGCGGCATCTGCATCATCACCTCGATCATCGGCACCTTCTTCGTGAAGCTGCCGGCGTCGCAGTCGATCATGGGCGCGCTCTACAAGGGCCTGATCGTGACCGGCGTTCTCTCGCTCATCGGCATCGCCGGCGTCATCGCCTGGGTGCTGCCGCAGGGCTTCAGCACGGCGATCACGAGCGAGGCCAAGGCCTATACCGGCATGACGCTCTATTTCTGCGGCGTCGTCGGCCTGGTCGTCACCGGCCTGATCATCTGGATCACCGAATACTACACCGGCACCGACTATCGTCCGGTGAAGTCGATCGCGCAGGCCTCGGTCACCGGTCACGGCACCAACGTGATTCAGGGTCTCGCCGTTTCGATGGAAGCGACCGCGCTGCCCGCGATCGTCATCATCGCCGGCATCCTGATCACCTATAACCTCGCCGGCCTGTTCGGCATCGCGATCGCGGTCACCACCATGCTGGCGCTCGCCGGCATGATCGTCGCGCTCGACGCTTTCGGCCCGGTCACCGACAATGCCGGCGGCATTGCCGAAATGGCCGGCCTGCCGAAGGAAGTGCGCAAGTCGACCGACGCGCTCGACGCGGTCGGCAACACGACCAAGGCGATTACCAAGGGCTATGCCATCGGTTCGGCGGGCCTCGGCGCGCTGGTGCTGTTCGCGGCCTATAACCAGGACCTCGACTTCTTCACCAAGACGGGCGCCGGCTACTTCCAGGGCGTGCAGCTCGACTTCTCGCTGAAGAACCCCTACGTCGTGGTCGGCCTCCTGTTCGGCGGCCTGCTGCCCTATCTGTTCGCCGCCTTCGGCATGACCGCGGTCGGCCGTGCGGCGCAATCGATCGTCGAGGAAGTGCGTCGTCAGTTCCGCGAGAACCCGGGCATCATGAAGGGCACCTCGAAGCCGGACTACGGCCGCGCGGTCGACCTGCTGACCCGGTCTGCGATCAAGGAAATGATCGTGCCGTCGCTGCTGCCGGTGCTGTCGCCGATCGTCTGCTACTTCGCGATCTACCTGGTCGCGGGCGGCGGAGCGGCCGGCAAGTCGGCCGGCTTCTCGGCGCTCGGCGCCATGCTGCTCGGCGTCATCGTCACCGGCCTGTTCGTCGCCATCTCGATGACCTCGGGCGGCGGCGCCTGGGACAACGCCAAGAAGTACATCGAGGACGGCCACTTCGGCGGCAAGGGCTCGGAAGCCCATAAGGCCGCGGTGACCGGCGACACCGTCGGCGATCCCTACAAGGACACCGCCGGTCCGGCGGTCAACCCGATGATCAAGATCACCAACATCGTAGCGCTCTTGTTGCTCGCGGTGCTCGCGCACTGAGCGGCAGGCGACGGACGAAAACGAAAAGGGCCCGCAGCGATGCGGGCCCTTCTTTCTTGCGGAAACGGCGGGTTCGTTCGCAAACCTCGGCGGGCCGCCCGGATCACAGGCGCAGGCTCATGCCCTTGAAGATGCTGCGCAGATAGCTGAGTTCCTGGCCGCCGGACGGCGTGGTCTGCGACATGAAGTCGAAAATCTTGCCGTCCTTCATGCCGTAATTGGCGAGCCGCACCACGCGCCGGTCCTTGTCGAAATAGACCGCGACCACGCGCTGGTCGATGACCTCGTGCGGCATGAAGGCGGCTTTGCGCTGGGCCTTTTGCGAGATGTAGTAGAAGGCCTCGCCGCTCACGGTGGCCACCGTCGAGGGCGTGCCGAGCACGAGCAGCACCTGGTCCTGGGTGGCGCCGATCGGAATCTGCTCGAGCGCGCCCTCGGGCAGCACATAGCCGCGCTGCAGGGTCTCGGTCATGCTGCCGCAGGCGCCGAGCGCGAGCGCGGCGGAAAGGGCGAGCGCGACGCGCAGCGCGCCCTTGCGAGGATGTCTGATGCTAAGCCCCAAACGCGCGGTTCCCATTTTTACGTCTTGCATCGGTCGAGCCCATGACGTAACCGCGCGCCAGTCGCGATCAGCGCCCAGATGCAAACCGATGATCTTTCCCCTGTTTCGCCGGAGCCGTCCCGACGGCACCATTTCCGCCCTGTATGGCATGATCGTGGCGCAGGCGCGAATGCCCTGTTTCTATCGCGATTACGGCGTCGCCGACACGGTTAACGGGCGTTTCGACCTGTTGGTCCTGCACCTGGCGCTGGTGAGCGACCGGCTGATGCAGGATGCCGGGCTGGCCGAGCTGGGGCAGGGCGTTTTCGACCGCTTCTGCACCGATATGGACGGCAATCTGCGGGAAATGGGCATCAGCGACCTCAAAGTGCCCAAGGAGATGCGGCGGATGGGCGAGGCCTTCTACGGCCGCGCCCAGGCCTATCGGCAGGCACTGGCGGCCGACGGCAACGAGGCCCTGGAGGAAGCCGTCACCCGCAATATCTATGCGGGCTCGGCGCCTGCGGGTGCGGCGCGCGGCCTGGCGGCCTATATTCGCCAGGCGGTCCGCGACCTCGCCGCCCAGGATCCGGCGGCCCTCGGGCGCGGGGTCCTTGCCTTTCCGGACCCCGCGGCCTTTATTGCCGCGCCTTAAGAACTTGTGCCAAGAGACTGGCTGTTATGGAAAAAACCCATAGTCCCTGGAGCGTGCCCGTCGTCCTGCAGGATATCCCGGAGACCGGCCTGCATCTCGAAATCGAGCCGCCGGAGGCGACGCGCGGCGAACTGGCCAAATTTGCGGGCCTGCGCGAACTGCCGCGCCTGTCGGCCGTTTTCGACCTCGAGCGGCGCGGGGCGGCGGTTCATGTCCGCGGCCGCGTGACGGGGCTGGTGGGGCAGACCTGCGTGGTGAGTCTGGAGCCGATGCAGAGCGAGCTCGACGAGCCGGTCGACGTCACCTTCGCGCCCTTGCCGGCGGGCGGCGAAGCCGGCGAGACCGCGGCGGTGGGGCACCATGCCGACGCCGAGGAAAACGAGGCGCCCGAGCCGCTGGTCGGCGGCACGCTCGATCTCGGCGTGCTGGCGACCGAATTTCTGATCCTCGGCATCGACCCCTATCCACGCAAACCGGGCGCGATGTTCGCGCCGCCCAAGGTTGCGGACGAGGCCGCGCACCCCTTTGCCGCGCTGGCGGCGCTGAAAAAGCGCCCGCCCGGCGGACAGTCGTGAGCGGTGGGCAAGCCGTGGCGCGCCGACAGAACCGGCTTGTCTCGTCCGTGCAAGCGGTTATGGTCGCGCCCGTGTCAAGAATCCCCGTGACCGAACCGCCGGCGCCGACGCCGCCGAGGTCAACTCATGCCGGATAAAGTCCGTATCGCGCTAGACGCCATGGGCGGCGACCATGGGGCCACCGTCGTCCTGCCGGGGGCCGACATCTCGCTCACCCGGCATCCGGAGATCGAGTACCTCCTGTTCGGCGACAGCGCCGTGCTGGAGCCCGTGCTCGAGGGACTGCCGCGCCTGAAGGCCCGTTCCCAGGTCGTGCACACCGACGTGGCGATCCGGATGGACGACAAGCCGAGCCAAGCCCTGCGCTACGGGCGCTGGAAGTCGTCGATGTGGCTGGCGATCGACGCGGTCAAAAAGGGCGACGCCGACGTGGCGGTCTCGGCCGGCAATACCGGCGCGCTGATGGCCATGGCCCGGTTCCATCTCAGGATGATCGAGGGCATCGAGCGCCCGGCGATCGCGGCGCTGTGGCCGACCCTGAAGGGCGAATCCGTGGTGCTCGACGTGGGCGCCTCGATCGGCGCCGACGAGGCTCATCTCATCAATCTCGCCGGCATGGGCAGCGCCATGGCCCGCGTTCTGTTCGACATCGAGCGGCCGACCGTCGGCCTGCTCAATATCGGGGTGGAAGAGGTCAAGGGCCTCGAGCAGGTGCGCGAAGCCGGCCGCCTCCTGCGCGAGGGGAACTTCCCGCTTTTCGACTATCACGGCTTCGTCGAAGGCGACGATATCGGCAAGGGCATCGTGGACGTGGTCGTCACCGAGGGCTTCGCCGGCAATATCGCGCTCAAGACCGCCGAGGGCACCGCGCACCAGCTCGCGCAATATCTCAGGGCGGCGATGAACCGCACCTGGGCGTCCCGGCTCGGCTATTTGCTGGCGCGGCAGGCCTTCCGCACGCTGCGCGACAAGATGGACCCGCGTAAATCCAATGGCGGCGTCTTCCTCGGCCTCAACGGCATCGTCATTAAAAGCCACGGAGGCGCCGATGCCGAAGGTACCGCCTCCGCAATCGACATGGGTTACGACATGGTCCGCTACGAACTGCTCGCCAAGATCGGCCAATCGATGGCGCGCGACCTCAAGACAGGTGCTACGATGGCCGCGCCGCTCGCGAGCGGAGCGGCCTCGTGACCACGCTGCGTTCCGTTATCCTCGGCTGCGGCAGCTATCTTCCCGCCCGCATCCTCAGCAATGACGAACTAGCCCGCTCGGTGGAAACCACCGACGAGTGGATCGTGCAGCGCACCGGCATCCGCGAGCGCCATATCGCGGCGCCCGGCGAGATGACCTCGGACCTCGCCTACAACGCCGCGCGCGCCGCGCTCGATCACGCCCATGTCGATGCCGCCTCGGTCGACCTGATCGTGCTGGCGACCGCGACGCCCGACCAGACTTTTCCCGCCACGGCCGTTTCGGTGCAGGCCCGCCTCGGCATTACCCATGGCGCCGCCTTCGACCTGCAGGCGGTCTGTTCCGGCTTCGTTTACGCGCTGCAGGTGGCCGACTCCCTGCTGCGCTCGGGCACCTACAAGCGCGCTTTGGTGATCGGGGCCGAGACGTTCTCGCGCATCCTCGACTGGAACGACCGCACCACCTGCGTGCTGTTCGGCGACGGCGCCGGGGCCCTGGTTCTGGAGGCGCAGGAGGCGGCGGGCAATAATGCCGATCGCGGCATCCTGACCACGCATCTGCGCTCGGACGGGCGTCACAAGGCCAAGCTCTATGTCGATGGGGGACCATCCTCGACCCAGACGGTCGGCCATCTGCGCATGGAAGGCCGCGAGGTGTTCAAGCATGCGGTCGCCATGATCACGGACGTGATCTACGACGCCTTCAACGCCACCGGCCTGAATGCCGCCGATATCGACTGGTTCGTGCCGCATCAGGCCAACAAGCGGATCATCGACGGTTCGGCGCACAAGCTCGGCATCACCCCGGAGAAGGTGGTGATCACCGTCGACCGCCACGGCAATACCTCGGCGGCCTCGATTCCATTGGCGCTGGCCGACGCGGTCGCCGACCGGCGCATCAAGCGCGGAAATCTGATCCTGCTCGAAGCCATGGGCGGCGGATTCACCTGGGGCTCGGCGCTGCTGCGATGGTAAGGCGCGACTGCGGCCGGACAGGCCGTTGGCCGATTTCCCGTTGACCCGTCCGCATCTTACTAATATCGTTGATAATTCAGCGGGATACCTTCGCCGGGGCAGGGCAGGCATGACCGGTAAGACAGTGACGCGGGCGGACTTGTGCGAGGCGGTTTACCAAAAGGTAGGCTTGTCGCGCACGGAATCGGCAGCCCTTGTTGAGTTGGTGCTCAAAGAGATCACCGACTGCCTTGAGCGTGGCGAAACGGTGAAACTTTCGTCATTCGGCTCCTTCGTGGTGCGAAAGAAAGGCCAGCGGATTGGGCGAAATCCCAAGACCGGCAAGGAAGTGCCGATTTCGCCGAGGCGGGTGATGGTGTTCAAGCCGTCGGCAATTCTCAAGCATCGCATCAACGGTCACGCCGAAGGCGATATCGCGGAAGAAGAAGAGTAGAACTTCCCGTTCCGTAACGCGTTTTCGATCAGCAAGGAGTGGCCGCTTTGGACGACAAGGCGCCGGACGCGTTTCGCACGATCAGCGAGGTGGCGGACGATCTCGATCTGCCGCAGCACGTGCTGCGTTTCTGGGAAAGCCGGTTCCGCGAAATCAAGCCGATGAAGCGCGGCGGCGGCCGCCGCTATTATCGGCCCGACGATATCGACCTGCTGCGCGGCATTCGCCATCTGCTCTACGGCGAGGGCTACACCATCCGCGGCGTGCAGCGGATCCTGCGCGAGCAGGGCATCAAATTCGTCCAGGTGGTCTGGCAGGAAGGCGCGGCGCAGCCGCCGCATGGGGCGCGCGAGGACGAGGCGGAACCGGCCGAGGAAGCCGCCGCCGAGGTCGATGTGGTCGAAGAGGCGCGCGGCCTGGGCGGCAAGCTCGGCGCGCTGATCGGGCGCGACCTCGGCGAGCGCACCGAGCCGGAGGAGCGGCGCGAGCCGCCGCTGGTGGGCGCGCCGATGCCGCGTATCGAGCCGGCCGACCGCGCCATGCACGGCGCCGCCGCGCCGGACCTGCCGAAGTCCGCGCCGGCTACGTCCGTGCCGCCGCCGGCGCAAGCGGCGCCGGTCACGAATGCATTCGCGCGCGAGGACCTCCGCAAGTTGCATGGCGTGCTGCACGAGCTTGCCGAGTGCCGCAAGCTGCTCGATGCGGCCCTCACGCGGGCCGATTAGAACGCGCGCAACGCCAAGTCGAAGGCAATGTCCGGGCGCGGCGCGCCGCCGTGCAATACCATGTTTTTTCCGCGCTGCGCCCGCCCTTGCCCTTGTTCGGCGCACGCGACTACCTCACACTCGTTCAGGATTCTTGCACGTCTCGCGTGACCGCGCCTGCACGCGGATGACGCCAGGGAATGGGGTGGGGCATGATGATTGGATCGAAGTTCGCGGCAGGCATCATCGTAAGCGGAGCGATCGGTGCGGCGGCGCTCGTCGCGGGTGGCCTGCGTGAGCCGGCTCACGCGGCCCCCAACAAGCCGAACATCATTTTCGTCATTCTCGACGACGTCGGCATCGACCAGCTGGCGCTGTTCGGCAACGGCGGCGTCGCGCCGCCGCATACGCCGAACCTGAATCTCATCGCCAGGCACGGCGTGAAATTCACCAATGTCTGGACCATGCCGGAATGCTCGCCGAGCCGGTCGACCTATTTTACCGGCCGCTATGCCTCGCGCACGGGCGTGGATGCCGTGATCGTCAACGCCCATCTGCCGCAGACCTACATGTCGCAGTTCGAGGCGACCCTGCCGCGCGTGTTGTCGAAGGCGGGTTACACGAGTGCGCTGATCGGCAAATATCACCTCGGGAACGAGCAGGACCCGGCCGGAAACTGCGCGCCGGTGAGCCGCGGCTTTCCGTATTTCAGCGGCTCCATGACGCCCGGTCCCACCTCCGTCGATACGACCGCGGGCGGCGTCGACAAGTCCGGCAGCCAGGTCTGCGGCTATTACCAGACCAAGGCCGCCGGCGCCTGCTACACGGTTTATGGCGATCATACGAACTGCAGCATGATCACCGCGGGAAATGCCGACCCCGGCACCGATCCGGCGCGCACCTGCCTGCAGCATGGGGGAATTTTCGTTCCCAACGCGGCCTGCGGCGTGCGCAAGCCGACCTATGCCGATTTCAGCCGCAACAACGCCTATTACGTATGGCCGCGCACGGTTTCGTCGGGGCCGCTCGACCCGCTCTATGTCAACACCAACAATGCCTGCGGCTCGACGACCGACCGCCGCTACCTGACCGTGGCGCAAGGCGAAGACGGCGTGGCCTGGTGGAAGAAGCAGAGCGGTCCGCGGATGCTGACGCTGAGCTTCAACACCATGCACACGCCGTACCAGAAGCCGCCGACCTCGCTGGTGCCGGACCCGCGCGACGCGCCCAGCACTTGCAGCAATCTCACGCCGCCGCGCGATCTGATCAACATGATGATCGAGGGCGCCGACGTCGAGATCGGCCGCGTCCTCGCCGACCTCGGCCTCGGCACGCTGGGGCCGAACGGGCGCGCGCTGACCTCGCTCAATCTCGGCAATACGATGCTCGTGATCGTCGGCGACAACGGCAGCCAGGGGGCCGCGACGCGGGCTCCGTTCAATATCCAGCGCGCGAAAGGCACGGTCTACCAGACCGGCATCTGGGTGCCCCTGATCGTCGCGGGGCCGGCGGTCGTGCACCCGAACCGCAGCGTCGATGCGATGATCAATTCGGTCGACCTTTACCAGCTGTTCGGCGATCTCGCCGGCGTCGACGTCACCGAGGTGGTCCCGCCAAGCCACGCGCTCGACAGCCAGCCGATGCTGCCCTATCTGACCAATCCCAATCAGCCCTCCATCCGCACGACCAATTACGCGCAATTGGGCGTCGGAACATTCAGTCCCGATCCGTCCGAGCGCAGCTGGCCCTGTCAAATCGGCAATGTCTGCAACGACACGCTGGTCGATAACCAGGCGCTTTGCGAGAATGACAATGGCGGCACCTGGTACGGACCCGGCGGCAAGAAGCAGCTCACCTCCTGTTGCGCGGTCAAGCAGTATCAGGCGTCGCTCGGCAACAACAGCATCACGCTGGCGCCCGTTCATCAATACGCCATTCGCGGCAAGCCGCCCCAGAGCAACAACCCATTCCAGTTCAAACTGGTCGAGCTCCAGGGGCTTGATTGCAGCAAGCCGATCACCGATCCCAAGCAGAAGGCGTTTCCGTGGGCGGAATATCAGCTCGCGGAGCCGACGCAGGAACTTTACGACCTCTCGCTGAACCGGAACGGGCTCGACAATCCCACCAACCAGTTGTGCGCTCCCGGCAAGGTCTGCACCAATATCGACAAGCAGGCCTTGGCAACGCTGAGCGCGGCGCTCAAGAAAGAGATTGCTTCCAGCAAGGCGCAGTCCGCCTGTGCGGCCATGGGCGACGGCAACATGGACATGCGGGTGAACCAGACCGACATCGATAACTGGAAGGCGTTCAACGGCAAGGGACCGAGCCGTTACGACATCAATCTCGACGGGCAGACCGACGAGGCCGACCTCGCCATCATCCAGGCGAATCTCGGAAAGGACTGCATGCGGCCTTGCCAGCGCGCGGATCTCAACCGGGACGGCAAGGTCGACGCCAAGGACATGGCGCTGCTGGTCAAGCAGACCGGGGCCTGTCCCGACCAGATTTTCTGCGGCGGCGACCTCAACGGCGACGGCAAGGTCAACGGTGCCGACGTCAGGGCGATGAAGGCCGCACAAAAGGCCTGCCGCTAGGCTTGCCGCCGGAAGTCCGGACGGCCCTTGTTTGACGCGCTGATGGCGGGCGGCCCAAATCGCCCGCCATGCCGCATTGTCGCGGCCGGATGTGGAATCGCGGAGGGAGGGGCGTGATGGCGGGCTCGAAACTGGCCGTCGGGCTTCTGACCGGCGGCGCCATCGGTGCGGCCGCGCTGTTTGCCGCAGGCGGACTCGTCCGGCCGGCCGAAGCGGCCACCAGCAAGCCGAACATCCTCTTCATCATCCTCGACGATGTCGGCATCGACCAGCTGAAGATTTTCAATCCCAGCCTGGTACGGCCGCCGCACACGCCGAATATCGACCTCATCGCCCGGAACGGCGTCCGGTTCACCAATATGTGGGCGATGCCGGAATGCTCGCCCAGCCGCGCCACGAACTTCACCGGTCGCTACGCCATTCGGACCGGCGTGGAAGCGGCGATCCTCAATAACCAGATGCCGCAGGGCTACGTTTCGTCATTTGAGGCGACGTTGCCGCGCGTTCTGGCGAAGGCCGGCTATAAGAGCGCCATGGTCGGCAAATATCACCTCGGCGACTACGAGGACCCGGCCGGGAAATGCGCGCCGCTCACGCGCGGCTTCGACCGGTTCAATGGCGTCATCGCCGGCGGGCCGCCGCCGGTCGACACTACCGCCAGCGGGGTCGATCCCAATGGCAAGCAGGTCTGCGGCTTCTTCCAGACCAAGGCGTCCGGCGCCTGCTACACGGCCCCGGGGGATTCGGTCCGCTGCGAAATCATCACCGCCAGCAATGCCGACAAAGGCACGTCGCCGTCGCGCACCTGTCTGCAGCATGGCGGCATCTTCGTGCCGGGGAAGGCGTGCGGTATCGACGCGCCGGCCTATTCCGATTTCGGCACTTTCAACGCCTATTACGTCTGGAATCGGACCGACCTCACCGGCGCGCGCGATCCCTTGTCGACCGACAACAGCTGCGAGGGGACGACGGACCGCCGCTTCATGACCTCGGCGCAGGGAGACGACAGCGTGGCCTGGTGGAAGCAGCAGCGCGGCCCACGCATGCTGACGCTGAGCTTCAACGCGGCGCATACCCCGATCCAGAAACCGTCGACCGCCGTGGTGCCGGATCCGAAGGACGTCCGGGCGCTCTGCAGCACGTCCCACCCGGATGTTGATATTTTCAACGCGATGATCGAGAGCATCGATGTGACGATCGGCCGGACGCTCGCATCGCTCGGTCTCGCCAAACTGAAGGCCGACGGGCGAACGCTGGCGTCGCTCGATCTCGGCAATACCGTGATCGTCATCTATGGGGACAACGGCAGCTTGTTGCAGACGGTCCGCTTTCCTTTCAACCCGCTGCGGGCGAAGGCGAGCGTCTACCAAACCGGCGTCTGGGTGCCGATGGTCATTGCCGGCAAGATGGTCAGGCAACCGGGCCGGTCGGTCGATGAAATGGTCAATTCGGCCGATCTGTACCAGCTGTTCGCGGACATGGCCGGCATCGACGTCAAGACGGTCGTGCCGCCGAGCCGGGTGCTCGACAGCCGGCCGCTGCTGCCCTACCTGACCAATCCGGCGCAGCCGGAAATCCGCGCCACCAATTTCACGCAGACCGGCATCGGCACCTATAATCCCGATCCGTCGCAGCGCAGCTATCCGTGCCGCATCGACTCCGCCAACTACTGCATCGACACGCTGTTCTACAGCAAGTCCTTGTGCGAGGACGAGGGCGGCGGCACCTGGTACGGTCCGGGCACGACGCAGAATACCGGCGTGCTGACCTCGTGCTGCGCGGTGGCGCAAAAACTCAACCAGCCCGACCAGACGAACGCGCCGGTGCACCAGTTCGCCTTGCGCAACAAGCTTTACAAGCTCGTTCAAATCGAAAGCATCGATTGCAAATACAGCAAGCCGGTGACGTCGTCGGAGCCGCCGCCGCCGTACCCTTGGGCCGAATATTACACGGTGACCTCGAAGGAGCTTTATAAGCTCACGCCGACCGCGAAAAATCCGAAAGGTCTCGACAACGCCGACGACAATCTGGTGGCGCAGGGGTGCCCCAATTACGTTCCGGGGCAGACGGACCCCGCCACGTGTCTGACCGGCGCGGACCGGCGGAATTATCTGGCTCTGAACAAAGAAATGCAGACGATGTTCCGCGACGCCAAGGCGCAGAACGCCTGCGCGAAGCTGGGCGACGGCAATATGGACCGCCGCGTCAACCAGCAGGACGTGGACAACTGGCAGGTGTTCAACGGCAAGGGACCGAGCCGTTACGACATCAATCTCGACGGCCAGACCGATGCGAAGGATCTCGCCATCATCAAGGCCCATTTGGGCAAGGATTGCATGACGGTGTGCGAGCGCGCCGATCTCAACCGCGACGGCAAGATCGACGCCGCCGACATGGCGCTGCTGCGCAAACAGGCCGGTGTCTGCAGCGATCAGATTTTCTGCGGCGGCGATCTCGATGGTGACGGCAAGGTCGACGCCGCCGACGCGCGGATCATGCGGTCGGCGCACAAGACCTGCAATTAGGCGTGCGCCGGGCCGCCGAAGAAGAAAGCGATTACTTCTTCGGCGCGTCGCCGGCCTTGCCGGGGGCGGGCGGGGGCGCCTTCAGGATCGTGCGGAAGCCGATATGGGAGGCGCCGAGATCGGCTTCCTGCGGCTGCCGCGCCGCCGGCCGGTAACGCGCGCAGTAATTGGACGCGCACAGCCACGAGCCGCCCTTGATGACATGCACCGGGCCGCCGACGGTTTTCGTCATGTTGGCAGGGCCGGTCGGGTCGACGTCGCCGTCGGCGAAGTTGTGACCGGATTCGTACCAGTCCGTGGCCCATTCCCAGACATTGCCGATCATGTCGAACAAGCCGTAACCGTTGGGCGGAAAACAGCCGACCGGCGCGGTGCCGTGATAGCCGTCCTCCTTGTCGTCCGAGTAGGGGAAGAAGCCCTGCCAGGTATTGGCCATGTAGTGGCCTTCCGGCGTCTGCTCGTCGCCCCAGGCGAAGTCCTTGCCGTTGAGGCCGCCGCGCGCGGCATATTCCCATTCGGCCTCGGTCGGCAGCGAGCGGCCGGCCCATTTGGCATAGGCGGCGGCATCGGCATAGGCGACCTGGACGACCGGATGGTTGTCTTTGCCCTTGATCGAGCTGCCGGGCCCGTTGGGATGGCGCCAGTCGGCGCCCGGCACGTAATGCCACCATTGCATCACGTCGACGCGGGCCGGCATGCCGGGCGGCGGCTCCTTGAACACCATCGAGCCCGGGACCAGCGCCTCCGGTGGCAGATCGGGATAGTCCTTGGCGTTGAGGCCACGCTCCGCCACGGTCTTGTAGCCGGTGGCCGCGACGAAGGCGGCAAATTGCGCATTGGTGACTTCGGTCCGGTCGATCCAGAACCCGGTCACGGTCGCGTAGCGCGGCGGCTGTTCCTCACGGTAGTGCTGGTTCGACCCCATCAGGAATGTTCCGCCGGGGATCCACACCATGCCGGCCGGCTTGTTCGGATCGTCGGACGGCTTCGGCAGGCCGGAATAGGGCACACAGAGCCGTTCGGCCGCATTAGCGGGGGCGGCGGCGGGGGCGGGCTTGGCCGACTGCCCGGCGGCGCGCTCAAGCCATGAGGCCGCGCCAAGCAGGGCGACGCTCGCGAGCAGGGCCAGAAAGAGATTCGTGCGGCGCATGAGACGGTCCTGCGGGGGGCGGGGGCGGTGGCCAGCCGGATATAGGCCCGGCGTCCCATTCATATGAACGTGTCACGGCCCCGACGGCAACATCATCCACAGGCTGATCGTACCATGCCTGTGGTATCTCGCTTTGCTTGGCCGTCGCGGTCGTGTCTGTATACTTGGTGTTAGTAATTTCGTAGGGGCGGGGACCATCATGCGAATTTTAGGGATAATGATGGCCGCGGCCATCGCGTTGGGCATTGCGGCGCAGCCGTCCTTTGCCGTGGAAATGCCGTTGAAGGCCCCCGCACATGTGGCGTCAGCGTACAACTGGTCCGGCTTCTACGTCGGCGGCAATGTCGGCTACGGCTGGAGCACGGCGGACTGGACCAATGAGGACGACACGACGCTGTTCGGCGACGCCGTGCCGCCCGATAGTTTCTCGAATCGGATGACCGGCCTGGTCGGCGGCGGACAGATCGGTTTCAACTTCCAGAACGGGAACTGGGTGCTCGGCGTCGAGGCGATGCTGGACGCCGCCGGTCTCAAGGGCAGTCAGACGAGCACGTTCGGTGCGGCCGACGACCAGTTCGAGAGCCGCCTGAAGGCGCTCATGCTGTTCACCGGCCGCGCCGGCTATGCCTGGAACAATGTCCTGGCCTATGCCAAGGCAGGCCTCGCCGTCGCCGATATCGAGGCTTCGGCCGCCGACAATGTCGGCCCCAATACGGGCTCGGGCAGCGACAGCCAGTGGCTCGCCGGTCTGACGGTCGGCGTCGGGTTCGAATACGGCGTGACCCCGAATCTGAGTGTCGCCCTCGAATACGACTATATTCACCTGAATTCGGCGAGCTATCAGCTCGGCGACAGCACCGGCAGCTATCGCTGGAATGTCGGCGTGAGCGACATCAATCTGGTGCTGGCCAAGCTCAACTACCGCTTCAACGGGCTGCATTGAGCCGGGCGGGTTTGAACCAGACCCGCTTGGCGATCGACCAGGCTCCGGGGTAAGATGGTCTGGCAGGCGTTACCGCCGGCGGGGCATCGGGGGCGGGTTGTGAAGAAACCGTTCGTTGTCTGTGGCGTGGCCGTTTTGGCCTTGACCTTGGCCGGTTGTATCGTCGGCAAGGGCAAGGTGCCGATTGCGGTCAATCCGCCGGAGCCCATCTCGGTCGGGCTGCCGCCCGCGCCGCCGCCGCCCCCGAAGGTGGTGCCGCGCAATCGCTTGCGCCCGGCGCGCAACATCAGCATCCCTTCCCGCGGCCAAACGAGCTTCGTGCCGAACGAGGTGCTGCTGGAGGTCGACGCCGGCGCCGCCGCCGAACTCGCGCGCGCCGCCGCGGCGCTGCAGCTGACCCGGTTGCAGACACAAAGTTTCGCGCTCACCAACCGCACGGTCGAACGCTGGCGCATCGACGGCAATCGGTCGGTGGCCGATACGCTGCGCGCGCTGGCGCGCTACCGCGGCATCGCCGCCGCGCAACCCAACTATCTCTATCGCCTGCAGCAGACGGCGGAGGCCAAGCCGTCCGATCCGGGCGATGCGCAATACGTGATCTCCAAGCTGCATCTGCGGGAAGCGCACCGGGTCAGCAATGGCGACGACGTTGTGGTGGCGGTGATCGATTCCAAGGTCGACACCGGCCATCCCGACCTCGCCGGCGTCATCGCCGGCGACTATGACGCGCTCGGCGGTGCCGGCGCGCCGCATGCGCATGGGACCGCCATGGCCGGCGCGATCGCCGCGCATGCCAAGCTCATGGGCGTGGCGCCGCGGGTGCGACTGCTGGCGGTGCGTGCTTTCGCCGGCGAGGGCGAGAGCGCGCAGGGCACGACCGTCAACGTGCTCAAGGGGCTCGATTGGGCGGCGAGCCAGGGGGCGCGCATCGTCAATATGAGTTTCGCCGGACCGCGCGACGCCATGCTCGACGGCATGCTGGCCAAGGCGCATGCGCGAGGCATCGTCCTGGTCGCCGCGGTCGGCAATGCCGGGCCGAGCTCGCCGCCGCTTTACCCGGCCGCCGATCGGTATGTCATCGGCGTGACCGCGACCGACGCCAAGGACGCCCTTCTGCCGCAGGCCAATCGCGGGCGGCAGGTGGCGGTGGCCGCGCCCGGTGTCGATATCCTGGCCATCGCGCCCAACGGCCAATACCAGGTGACGTCCGGCACCTCGGTCGCGGCCGCGCATGCCAGCGGGGTGGCGGCGCTGCTGCTCGCGCGCAAGCCGGACCTGACGCCGGACGCGTTGCGGCGCGCGCTGATCCGCTCGGCGCGCCATGTGGCAGGCAAGCCGCGCGATGTCGGGGCGGGCGTCATCGACGCCTATGGCGCGGTCGAGGCGGTCGCGCGCTAACCGCCGGCGCGGTTTGGCGAAGCCGCCGTCCCCGTGATAGGCAGGGCGCCGCCCCCCAATCTCGCGGACATCGCCACATGACTGCGCCGGACACGCTGCTGATCGAGCATCCCACAAGCGACATCGTCGTCTTCAGGCTCAACCGCCCGCAGGTGCGCAATGCCCTCAATCTCGAGGTGCGTCAGCGCCTCGCCGCCGAGGTCACCCGCCACGCCGCCGACCCGGCCATCCGCTGCCTGATCATCACCGGCTCCGAGCAGGTTTTCGCCGCCGGCGCCGATATCGGCGAAATGGCCGAGATCGGCCCGATCGAAGCCATGGCGCGCAACGTGCAGCAATATTGGCGCACGATCATGGATTGTCCGAAGCCCCTGATCGCGGCGGTTGACGGCTTCGCGCTCGGCGGCGGCCTCGAACTCGCCTTGTGCGCCGACATCATCGTGGCGGGCGAGGGCGCCAAGCTCGGCCTGCCCGAGGTGAAGATCGGCATTCTGCCCGGCGGCGGCGGCACGCAGAAGCTCGCCCGCCTGGTCGGCTCCAAGCGCGCCATGCTGCTGCTGCTGACCGGCCGCATGTTCGGCGCCGCCGAGGCCTTGAGCATGGGCGTCGTCAGCGAGGTGGCGCCGGCCGGGCAGGCGCTGGCGCGAGCGATCGAAATCGCGCGTGAGATCGCCGCGATGCCGCCGATTTCGGTGCAGCAGATCAAAGAGATCGTGCATGCCGGCTTGAACGCGCCGCTCGACACCGCGCTGATGCTCGAGCGCAAGGCCTTGCTGTTGCAGTTCGCCACGCACGATCAGAAGGAAGGCATGCGCGCCTTCAAGGAGAAACGCAAACCGACATTCGAAGGAAAGTGAGACGTGGCGATCAATCTGCAAGCCTCCGATCTGACCGTGCTGGTGGTGGGTGCCGGCACCATGGGACGCGGCATCGCGCAGGTCTGCGCGCAGGCGGGGCTGACCACCTTGTTGTTCGATGCGCGCGACGGCGCCGTCCGGGAGGCGCTCGACGCGGTGGCCAAGGGCCTCGACGGGCAGGTCGCCAAGGGCCGCATGACGGCGGAGGACAAGCATCACACGATGCAGCGGCTGTGGCCGATCGGCTCGCTCGACGAGGCGGCCGGCGCCGGCATCGCGATCGAGGCGATCGTGGAAAATCTCGACGCCAAGCGCGCGCTGTTCCGCGAACTGGAGAAGCGCATGGCGCCGGATGCCGTGCTCGCGACCAACACGTCCTCGCTCTCGGTGACCGAGATCGCCGCCGGCTGCGACCGGCCGGAACGCGTGGGTGGCCTGCATTTCTTCAATCCGCCGCCGCTGATGCGGCTGGTCGAAGTGATCGGCGGCTTGCGCGGCGATGCGGGCCTGGTCGATGCGCTGGTCGGCTTCGTGCGGCGTATCAAGAAGCATCCGGTGGTCGCCACCGACACGCCGGGCTTCGTGGTCAATCACGCCGGCCGCGCCTATGGGCCGGAAGCGCTGCGCATCGTGTCGCAGGGCATCGCCAATCCGCGCGAAGTCGATCTCCTGATGAAAGAAGCGGCCGGTTTCCGCATGGGGCCGTTCGAACTGCTCGATCTCATCGGCGGCGACGTGACCCACGCGGTGATGGTCAGCGTCTACGAGCAGTATTTCAACGAACCGATGTATCAGCCCTCGGCGCAGATGACCGTGCGGGTGGCGGGTGGCCTGCTCGGGCGCAAGACCAAGCGCGGCTTCTACAATTACGACGGCCCGCCGGCGGCGATGCCCGCAACGGTCGCCGTGCCGACGCGGCCGGTGCCCGCGCGTGTTTGGGTCGCGGACGAGGACGGCGGCGCCGAACTCGCCGAACTCCTGCAGGGCGCGGGCATCGCCGTCCGGCTCGGCGGCGCGCCGGAAGCGGGTGCTCTGTGTTTCGTCACCCCGCTCGGCGAGGACGCCACGCATGCGGCCTTGCGGCTCGGGCTCGATCCCGCGCGCACGGTCGCGGTCGACATGCTCGGGCGCTTCGCGGGCCGGCGCACGCTGATGAAGAATCCGCTCACGTCGCCGGACACCTTGGGCGAGGCGGCCGCCGCGCTGGACGCGACCAAGGCGCCGGTGACCGTGATCAACGACAGCACCGGTTTTGTGGTGCAGCGCCTGCTTGCCATGATCGTCAATGTCGGGACGCGCATTGCCGAACTGCGCATTGCCGCGCCCGCCGATATCGACACCGCGGTCGAGCTCGGCCTGAATTATCCGAAGGGACCGCTCGCGCTCGGCGACATGTTGGGCCCCGGGCGCGTGCTCGCCGTGCTCGATCAAATGCACGCCATCACGCTCGACCCGAAATACCGCGCCACCGCTTGGCTGCGCCGGCGGGCCAAGCTCTGTGTGTCGTTGCTGACGGCGGATTAGCCGGCCCCGTGGTTGCGGGTGCCCGCGGCGTGCGGCCGGGGCACATGCCGATCGCGTTCCTTTGCAATACGGGCTCTCGAACGCGCGACGCCGTGGCGCGCAAGGGCAATGATTCTGCGGGCGCCGGCCGCGGCCTGCGATGCTCAGCGTGCTGGTATCATATGCGCGGATAAGTTGTGGTAAGATGATCCGTCGTGGCGTGCGGTCGGCTTTGCCGGCCGGCGCGGGCGGCTTTCCCGGCTTTTGAAATCGCCGGCCGCTCACGCCGCGAGTGCCGCATAAAGGTATGAAAATACGCTGTTATTGTATCGGTTGTGGCGCCGCGGACACAGCCGGATTCATTGCGCGGGTTTCCCTCATCAAATAACAAGCGTTAACTGGACAATACAACCTGATCGTGTGCGAAATTCATTGCCTGAATTTTTTCTTGGAGGGGTTCCCTATGCGAAGCGCGATTTCTTCGGTGTTGACGGCGGCGGCGGTGGCCTTGTCCGTGTCGGCGGCTTCAGCGGCTGATCTTCCGGTGAAGGCACCGCCGCTCCTGCCGGCGCCGGTCTGGAACTGGACCGGGTTCTATGTCGGCGTGCACGGCGGCTTGGGCGGTAATGAATTTGAATATCCGTTCAATGTCGGCCCGATTTTGGGCGTGACCGCCAGCGGCTCGGCAAGCGCGAAATCGAGCGGTTTCTTCGGCGGCGCGCAGATTGGCTACAATTGGCAATTTGCGCCAGCCTGGGTCGCCGGTCTCGAGGCTGATTTCGCCGGTTCCAATATCGAAGACACGCTCAGCCTCTCGGCGGCCGCCCTCGGCATTGCCGCCAATGCGAGCGCGGGCACCAAGCTGGATTGGTTCGGCACCGTGCGCGGCCGCGTCGGCTATCTCGTGATCCCGAACGCGCTGCTGTATGTGACGGGCGGCTGGGCTTACGGAAGGACCACGACATCCTTCAGCGCCAGCGCGACCGGGATCGGTTCGGCGTCCTCGTCCCTGAGCCACGACAAGTCCGGCTGGACGGTCGGCGCCGGTCTCGAATACGCCTTCAACAGGTGGATTTCGGTGAAGACCGAATATCTGTACCTCGACCTCGGCACCGACAATATCGCCAGCGGTTCCATCCTGGGCCTGGTGCCTTATTCGGTCGACGAGAAGACGACCGTCCACACGGTCAAAGTCGGTCTCAATGTGAAATTCAGCAGCCTGTGAGACCGGCGGCCCTGCGCGGTCTCGCGACTTGAGCCCTGGCTGTCAGCCGGGGCTCTGTTTTCGAGCGGCGATGGACGATGCCCGGTGCAGGCGAGGGGGATCTTGTTTCTGGTCGGGGCGGCGGGATTTGAACCCACGACCCCCAGTCCCCCAGTCCGTCACGATAGGATAACAGTCTCTAACAAAGACTGACATTCGTAAAACCAAAAAGCATTGTCTATCTTGTATTTTTCGCTCACAGTGCCTATTGTTACTATCTCAGGGTAACACCCCCTATCGTCGTGTTTTTGTTACCCTCAGGGGTCCCATTGGACCCTCAGTTAAATCTAAAAGGTCGCCCCCTTTGGGGGCGGGGTAACGGGGGTAGCTGGGATAACGGGCCAGGGACAGGAGGCCGGACGTGGCGAAAAAATTGACCGCTGCGAAGATCGGCAACATCAAACCGAATTTGAACAAACGACTGGAAATCCCTGACGGGGGAAAACCCGGCCTGTATCTCGTCGTGCAGCCCAGTGGCCGGATGAGCTGGGTGGTCCGGTACAGGCGCCTCAGTGATCGCAAGCCGCGCAAATTCACCATCGACGGCTTCCCGTCGCTCGCGCTAGCGCACAAGCTCGCCCAAGCGGTACTCGACAAGGTGGCCGAAGGCCGCGATCCTGCCGCCGAAAAGATCGTAGAAAAGCAAAAGGCTCGAAACGCCGATCCGAGCGACATTCAAGGCGCATTTTGTGAGTTTCTGCGGCGCCACATTCGCAAGAAGAATGGCCAGCCGATTCGCATGAGCACGCGAATGGAAACCGCGCGCCTACTCGGGCTGAAACCCGACCCCGAGCGGGAAGGCGAGTGGGTCGCCACCGGCAATGGTGTGCTCAAGCGCTGGAAAGGCCGCACGGTCGAGAGTATCACCAAGGGCGACGTGCTTAGCCTGATAGAAGATATGGCTGAGGCGGCACCCGTGGGCGCAAACCGCACTCTGGCCGCGCTGCGCACGTTTTTCACATGGTGCATCAAGCGCGACAAATTGACGGTGCACCCATGCGCCGGTATCGATGATCCCTCACCGGAACAATCACGCGACCGCGCGCTCAGTGACGCCGAGCTTGCTGCATGCTGGCGCGCGGCCGAAAATCAGGGATACCCATACGGGACTTTGGTGCAGCTTCTTATCCTGACGGGATGCCGTCGCGATGAGGTGCGGGAAGCGTCATGGTCCGAAATTAACCTTGAAAGCGGCACATGGCTGATTCCGGGCGGCCGGACGAAGAACGGTCACGACCACCTGGTCCCGTTGTCGGCCAAAGCCATCGAAATTCTGGAAAGCCTGCCGCGCATCAAAGGCGGACTGTTGATTACGACGAATGGCAGGACGCCGTTTTCGGGGCTCAGCCGCGCCAAGCGCGCGTTGGACGACGCCATGCTTCGCGAGATTCGCAAGACCAACTCGAATGCGGAGTTGGCGCCGTGGCGACTGCATGATTTGCGGCACACGCTAAAAACTTGGATGCAGCGGGCGCGTGTTGCGAAAGACGTGCGGAACGCCGTGCAGAACCACCACGACCGCGACATGGACGAACTGTACGGGCACTACACATTCGAGGCTGAGAAGCGGCAAGCGTTGGAATCTTGGGCGCGCCACATTGAGGCTGCCGTAAGCGGCAATGCCTCCGACAATATTGTGCCGATGCAGCGGGGCGCTTGATGCTCAAGTTACCGCGAAAACTTCGGCGCGGTCGGCCCCGAGCAGAAATGTTCGGTGAGGTATGGCATCGCCAGCGGATTGCGGATGACATCCTATTGATGCGGAAAAAGGTGCGCCGCAAAATTCAGAGAGCAAGGCGTGGCAAAGTGCTGAGTGAAGGTGAGGTTCGTCGCCTTATCACCAAATTACGAAGGCAAGGCGTTTCAGAGAACGAGATTGCAAATCAAGCCTTGCGCGCCATGCTTGGCGAAGGCAACAAGATGACGCTTGCCGCCGCGATTGAAATAGCGGTGCCGTGGATCGGCAATGCTTTGAAGTTGCCGCCCCACAAGATGACGGTCATACAGCGCAAGCTCCGCGACGATCTGCGCCGCAAGCGGCGAAACGGTATGTGACATCGGCACCACATTTTTTGCGCGGATTTTGCGGAGGCGGCTCGCTACTTTTATCGCGTGTTCACTGGAGAAAACGCGCGATGCACGATGCGGAACAAGACGACCGCCTCATTCCCGAACCTCGGGTTCGGGCGCGGTACGGCGTGTCTGATATGACGCTCTGGCGCTGGGATCATAATCCTGCGCTGAATTTTCCTGCGCCGATACGGATCAACGGTCGGAAATATCGTCGGCTCTCCGAACTAGTCGCATGGGAGCGCGCTCGCGCCGCGCAACAGCAAGCCGCGTAACATGTCCAACGCGGCAGCAATTGCACATGCGCTTGGCGGCCGGCGCTGTGGCACCGGGTGGCTTTGTCGTTGTCCGGTGCCGGGCCACGGTCGCGGTCATGGCGATCGTCGGCCCAGCCTGAGCGTGAGCGATGGCGACATGGCGCTGTTGGTCAAATGCTTCGGCGGTTGCGATGCGCGCGACGTGCTGGCCGAGTTGCGGCGGCGCGGTTTGGTCGACGCGGACTCGCCCCAGCGAAGAGTATCGGCCCCGCGCTTTGCGCCGCCGCCCTCACAACATGATCCTGATCCGGCTGCACTTGAGCTTTGGCGCAAGGCCAAACCTGCCGGGGGTACAGTTGTCGAAATGTATTTGCGCAATCGCGGCGTAACTATTCCGATTCCGCCCTCAATTCGGTGCGGCGAGACGTTGCACCTGGGCCGGTTTCACATGCCGACTTTGGTCGCGGCCGTTCAGCGGCCGGACGGAAAAATCGTCGCGGTGCAACAGACACTCCTCACTTGGGGCGGCTCAAAGGCACCCGCGGGCATTACTCGGATCACAACGGGGGCGCTTGGCGACGGCGCGGTAAGGCTTGCGCGGGCTGACGATTATCTCGGCATCGCCGAAGGCGTCGAAACCGCGCTTTCCGCGATGCAACTCGGCGGTGTCCCGTGCTGGGCTTGTCTAGGTGCCGGGCGAATGCACCGCGTTCTTGTGCCGGATCATGTGCACGAGCTGCACGTTTTTGCTGACGCCGATGAGGTCGGCCGCGCCGCAGCGGAGCGCGCAGCACAAGAGCATCGCCATCGCCGCGTCGTCCTGCGGTTTCCGCCCGATGGCTTCAAAGACTGGAACGATTATTTGCGGTCCCTCCCGCACGACAACAGAAGGGAGGCCGCATGACAACGGCAAAATTCAAGACAATTCCGGGCGAGCGTATGGAAACGCGCGAGCCGCAAAAGGAGTCAAGCTGGCGCGATCAAACAATCACAGCGGCAGAGCTACAAAACAAAGATTTCCCGCCAATAATGTATGTCGTGCCCGGCCTCCTACCGGAAGGGCTTTCGATCGTTGCAGGCCGCCCCAAAATTGGAAAGTCGTGGCTTGCTTTGGATATCTGTCTAGGCGTTTCGGATGGGCGGATTTGCTTGGGCAGCCGGAATCCGACTCCGGGCGACGTGCTTTATGTTGCCTTGGAGGATAACCCGAGGCGGTTGCAACGTCGTATCGACCGACTGTTGTCACCATTTGCCGACAAATGGCCGTCGCGGCTTACGCTTGCGACAAGGTGGCGCCGCCTCGACGAAGGCGGAGTCGAAGATATAAGGGGTTGGATTAAGTCGACGCCGAATGCGCGGCTGATAGTGCTGGACACTCTTGCAGGCGTCAGGCCGATTAAGACGAACCAGGGCTATACCGAAGATTACGAATCGTTGGCGGCGCTACACCGGTTAGCAAACGAAACCGGTGTTGCGATTGTAGTGCTTCACCATACCCGCAAACTTGAAGCTGACGACCCGGTTGACACTATCAGCGGCACGCTTGGTTTGGCCGGTTGCGCCGACACCGCGTTGGTTATTCAGCGCACGTCGAAGGGCACTACTCTCTACTCGCGCGGACGGGATGTTGAAGAGTCCGAATACGCTTTGCTGTTCGATCGGGTGACATGCCGCTGGTCTATCATGGGCGAGGCCGCAGAGGTGCAGCGGTCGGATACACGGCGGCAGATTCTTTTGGCACTCGAAATGGCCAGCGAGCCGATGCGACCGGCGGAAATTGCGGCGGCAACGGGCATTGATCGGAACACTGTCGACCAACGGCTTCACGGCATGGTGGCCGACGGCGAAGTAATCAAGTTGCGGCGCGGTCAGTACGCCCATCCGGCAAAAGCAATGGCCGGGGAGGGGCCGTAAGTAAGGTAAGAAAGTAAGAGGGCAATCACTGACATTCTTACGATCTTATGAAACGTACGACTCTTTCGGCTTGGGTGAGTTGTTATGTAATGGAGTGTTACGCAATGACGGCGAGTGTTATCAGATCGTCGCGAAGGCCGGCACCGAAAATAGATAACGGCGAGGGGCGAAACCTTACGGTGTCGCGCCGTCGTAATTTTTCACGTAATAATTTGGAGATGATCGGCGGACTCGTTCGCGTTGCCGATCTTCCCGCCCCTCCCGGCTTCCCAGATCACCGCTGGGCCGGTGCCAAAGCCACGGCGCTCTCATTCGCGAAGGAATGGCTAAACCAAGCGTGCCGGCTTGGCTGGACGCCGCTGGAGCTGTTCGGACTTCACCCGCTCGCACCGGATGCGCGGTTAGACGTGAAGGGGCTTGCGTGGCAGCTGGAGCGCGGCGCGCGCGTGGTTGCCATGACGGCGCAGACGGCTGCGATCATCATGCCGAGCGGATCGCGCCTGACGTTTTATCGGCGCCCCAATCGGGGGCGATCGGAGGCGGTGTTGCCGTGGGAGATCGCACCGACGCGCACCATAAGTTGCTGAAATAAATAACGAATTTTCGGTAGACGCCGGTCCCATCAAATAAAAATATCGATATTTCAATGGCTTGTAAGAAAACAGTTGCGCGCGAGACGTGTAGTGGACGGCTCCGGAGCCAAGTTTTTTGCGCCTTTACGGAACAAACGTGTTCTTGATATGTTCTTGACTAGGTTGCAATACCTGTCAGTTGGACAGGGGGTAATCGCCAGAAACTAGGCTAATAGCGGGCATGTCGTTAGCGAATGAACTATTGGGGTAACAACCGGGTGTCGAGTGGTGCAAAAGTGACGGCATTGGCGGAAAAAAATCAGCACGTGCGGCCGGCTCGGATGGGGGCCAGGCCTGCGACCGTTCCCGCCCGCGCCTATCGGCTTGACGGCCGGTGTAAGGCGGCCCGCGCGATCAAAGCCGAGCGCGCGCGTCTGCTCGCGGCGCTCGGCTCCCGGAGTGATCCTCTCACGCTCGCCCGAGTCGATGAACTGGCCCAACTTCGCGTAATCGCAGCTGAGATGCGAGCGAAGGCGCTAGTCGGCACGGTCACGGTTGATACCGATCGCATCGCGAAGTTGCAGCACACGATAGAGCGGGTTTCGCGGCTGCTTGGACTCGACAAGCCGCGCGAGCCCATGCCACCGGATTTGCGAACCTACCTAGCGGGGCGCGCCTCCCTGTCCACTAACGGGGGCAACGAATGACGCCCGCTATGATCCGCGACGCTGAGCGCGCGCTCGCTGAGGCCGAATTTTTGCGTGAGCTGATCTTAGTTGGTGATCTGAATCAGCGAGATGCACTGCCCGACCTTGAGGCAGAGATTTTGCGCTTTCAGTGTGTGATCGCATCGACCAATGGGAGTGATCCGTGATGGTCGCCCCGCCCGAAAAGTCAAACCCCTCACAAACTCGCGCGGCGACCTGCGAACGCCGCGCGCCTGGTCGGCACCCGCCCGTACGTCTCCCCCGGGAGCGGATGCCGGCCTTTCTTTTTGAAAGGCAACACCAATGACGCTACCCGCACATATCCACGCGAAGCTCGATTCCCGGAATCGTCAGATCGCGATGATCGCCGATAATCCCGAGTTCACGGCGTATTGGATCAAACGAAAGTTCGGCACGACCGATATTTCTACAATCGCAAAGCAGTGGGGCTATCTCGATCATGACATTGACGCACCGTTTATTGTCTATGAGGTTGCGAGCAACCGCGCAAACTTTAAAAGTCTTGAATCGCTCGAAATCAAACGCAAGCTTCCGCGCGGGACATTGACCGATTTGTTGGACGAAGCGCCGGCCGCGAAAGGTGACAAGCGCGAACAACCTAACGAAGATAACGAATCGCGCGAGACGAAATCGGCGATATATGTTGTCGGTGACAAGCTCGGGGCTTTGTGATGCGTCGGGCCACCCCACGGCGCCGCGTTAATCGGCGCCGTGTTGTCCGCAGGTTAGCCGCAAAGCGTCGCCGCAAGATGCGCGCATGGTCGCCTTCGCCCCAGCTTTGGCGGGGTTTTTGAGTGATGCGTGTTCAAGTCTCATTACGAGAAGCGTTGAATGATCCGGCTTTGCTCGGCAATGCGTTGTCGGGCGACAGCTGGGCCACTTGGCGCGCGCTTTTGATTGCAATGATGGGCGAGCCGCTGACTGACGTTGAGCGCGCCCTGT
>Ga0180222_1001251_pt1 | contig 27813 bp, 26 predicted proteins | sample eDN5th37CKraftOP_FD_151336 | JGI IMG/M metagenome (GOLD analysis project Ga0180222, IMG submission 151336) | Enriched Organic Plus compost microbial communities from Emeryville, California, USA - eDNA 5th pass 37_C Kraft OP (version 2) (version 2) ...
ATCAGGGGGACCGCTATACAGCTTCTCGCGCAGGAGCAGTGCGACCTTCTCGATCTTCTCCGGGGTGATCACTGGCTCTGCCATGGCAAGGCGGCGGGTGAGATCGGCGATCTGGTCGGCAAGTTCGTCACGACGAAAGCGCAGGTTGACCAAGCGCTCGCGCATCGATGCATCTTCCGCGTCCATAAGGCCCTTCTCGACCAGTTCCAGCAACCGAGCGATGCCTGCCTCGGCCTCTTTGTGGTCCTGACGCATCTGACGCAGCCGGTCGCGATTTCGATCCTCCCGTTCGATCGCCGTGCGCAGATATTCACCCAGCAGGTCCTTCAGGTGCTCAGGCTGCAATATCTGCTCGGACACCTCGTCAATGACGATGCGGTCGAGCTTGTCCATCGGCATGCGCAATCCCGTGCAGCCGAACGGCCCTTCCTTGAGGCGGGTGGAGCAGCAGTAATAGCGATACCGCCCGCCCTTGCCGGTGTTCTGGATGAGGGCTGCCCCGCAATGGCCACAGCGGGCGACGCCTGCCAGCAGCGTCGGCGAGTTGACGATGCGCGGAGCCACGCGCTTGGGAGCACGGCTCTGGAGCAATGCCTGCACGGCGTTGAAGGTCTTCTCGTCGATGATCGCTGGCACTACGAACGGCACCCATTCCGACGGCGGGCGAGGTCGGCCGTTACGGCTATCGGTGCGGTTGAAGTGATGCAGCCCGTGATAGGTGGTGGAGGTCAGGATGTCGTGGATGCCGCCCGTGGTGAACCTGCGTCCGCGCCGGAGGATACCGCGCTCGTTGAGCCATGTGGCGATGGCCTTCACTCCCATCGGGCGGCCTTCTGTGCCGGAGGCCATGTCGAAGATCATCCGCACGACACGTGCCTCCGCCTCGTCGATGACCAGTACCTTCTTGTCCTTGTTGCCGCGCCGCTCGGCGATCTCGACGCCGTAGCCATAGGGCGGGCGTGATCCGTTCCAGAAGCCCTGCCGGGCGTTCTCCAGCATGGCGCGATGAACGTGCTTTGCGGTTTCACGACTCTGGTGCTCGTCGAAGATGTGCAGAAGCTTGCGGAACATCTCGCCTGTCGGGTCCTGTGCGACCTCCTGCGTGATCGAAACCAGCTCGACCCCGACCTTGCGCAGCTCGCGGATGTAGAGTTCGGAATGCAGTGAGTCGCGGCTGAACCGGCTGAGAGAGTGCACGACCACAAGATCGAACGGCTTGTCTGACCGCTTGGCGGTATGGATCATCTCCTGAAAGACAGGCCGGTCCTCATCAAGGGCCGAGGCCCCCGGCTCGGAAAAGACCCGCACCACCTCAATGTCCTGTCGCGCGCACCATGCGCGACACTGCACAATCTGGTCGGGGATCGAGAGGTCGCGTTCGGCCTGACGGGCGGTCGAGACGCGGACATAGATTGCCGCCCGCGTCATGGCCGATCACTCCTCGCCGAAGAGGATCGCGTCGATCTCCTTGCCCAGATAGGCCCGCAGGATTGCCACTTCGTCACGCAGCACCGGCATGGCTGCTGGAAAATCACTGACCACGGCCTGCTCGTCGCTGACCGGTTGCCTGACGGGCGGCGGAGGCGCAGCCCGCCTGCGCCGGATAGTGATCCGGCCACTGCGTTTTGGCGCAGGGTGGCCCTTCGATACGGGGCAGGAGGCGGGCTGGGCGTCCATCTCCCATTGTCTACGGGAACCACCCCAGGACAACCAAGACCTGTTTGGCCAGCCGGAGCAAACTGTAGCCCGGTAGCGGGTATTTCGCCGTTGTTGAATGCAACTAATTGCAGATCCTCAGCGGTCATGACTGCGCTCCCTTTGCCCCTTTGAGCCGCGCTACAGCGGCTCTTCTTCTTGTCTCCAGAGCCGATTGGACTGCCTCGTGAGCCCGCGCGCCATCAGCGAGAATATAATATTTCGCGGCGGTCTGCGTGCTGGTGTGGCCGAGCAGATCGGAGACCAACATCACCTTGTCGGGATCATGGTCCACGAAACTCGTCGCCGCGATGCTGCGAAACAGGTGGGGCCAGACATGGCGTCCGAAGGCGTCGCAGGTTCGTTTCTCGATTTGATCTCGGATGGAACGGTCGCCCATGACTCCACCCCAGCGATCAATCCAGAGGCGATCGGTTTTCGTGCCTTCCCCCCGCGCAAGAAGCCTGCGCCGGTGATCGCGCAGATAGACGTCGATGTAATGGCTCAATGCGGGCGACAGGTCCGCTTCATAGGCGTGTGCGTTCTTGGTTTCCTCAGCCGTGAATGTGAGGCGATAGCGGCCATCATCATACCAGAGCTGCTTGCCGATCTCGATGAAGGTGAGATTGGCCAGACGAACCGGACAACTCACGAGGATGGTGATCAGCAGCCCGTCGCGCATGCAGGTCGCGGCGTGATACCGGTCGCCCATCTCCAAAGCCTGATCCATGAGGTCGATGCCCAGGGCCAGAAGTTGCCGGGCATCGACCATGTGACCGCGCTTGTCTTTTTCGGCCCTGGCGATGGTCTTGAGGTGCGTGACGATGTTCCCGAGCCAGACCCGGTCATGATCTGGTGCCATGACGGCCAGCATGCGGGCGACCCCCTGCACCATCATGGCTGTGCTCCACGATGATACCCGTTGCTGCAATTCAAGCACGAACAGGCGGACACGGTCAGGAGTGGCGCGTTCCTCGGGCGTCTGGTCGGGATCGAGCCATCCGTTGCGGATAAGGAATGACAACCACTGCCCGTAACCCTGTTCGACAATGTGGCAGCGGTCCGCAGTCCATTTCCGGGCGGGTTTCGGGCCGGAGAGGAAGCTCGTGACTTCGCGAGCCTCCCGCCACCGCATCTGATCCAATGGCGGCCAGTCCTGGGACTTGATGCAGAGGGGGACTCTCATACGACGTCCACGGGCCCGATAAAGTCCTGCTGGGCTTTACCGCGCTTGCCTCGCCTGATCCTGATCCGGGCGGTCTCGCGGCGACGCAGGATATGCTCCTGATAATGCTGCGAAGCCTGCCGCTGCTTGGGCCGGGCATAATAGTGACGGGTCGTATTCACGTCGCGATGGCCGAGATGCTGACTGATGGTGAACAGTGCGTCGGGATGGTCCATCAGGAACAATTCGGCGGAAATGTGCCGGAACTGATGGGGCGTAATCGCAATCCCCAGCTCACGCTTGGACTGCGCGCCGATGGCATAAGCCATGGTCCTGGGATCGATGCAGTTGCCGTTCGCTGCCGGAAACAGCCAGGAATTTGGCTCAGGGCACAATTTCGGCCGCCAATCCTTTAGATAGATTTCGAGCATTGCGGCTGTCGGCTGGGGGAGACGGAAACGCAGGTCCTCTTCGTTCTTCACTTCGGATGCGTCATGTTCGACAATCCAGAATGCCTCGCTGCCGTGTCCGATCTTCCTGATCGACCTGCCGAGTTCGAGGCCAACGAGGTTGGCGCGCCGGACGCTGCACACCAGCAGCAACTCGATGGCCATTGCAGTGCGGGCAAGCGCGGCTGCGCCACGCTTGTTCGGGTTCTTGGTGGCTCGCGCCAGCAGGATGACAGGCAGGAGCTGAACCCTGTCGGCGAACCGCTGATCTTCGAGCTTGTCCAGCAGCTCCCGGTTCTTGGATGTCATGCCTCGCCGGTGCTCACGCTGATCGCGGACGCTGTAGAAAATGAGATCAAGCCGGGCGAGATCGTTGGCGGACATATTACACCAACGGGCGATGGTCCGGACACGGAGAGCAAGCTGGAACATCTGCGGCGTGATCACACCGTCTGCACGATCGCGCAGAAACTGCAGTGTACGGTCCACATTCGCAGGACTGACCACATCTGACAGACGCGCCAGCGCCGAGATGGGAGTGCCGGTGTGAACCAACGCGGATACGAGGACAGTCGCATTGTAACGGTATTGCTGGATCGTGCCGGACTTCAGCGGCTTGGTGCGCTTCATCTCGAAGCCGGACGGCGAGGCGAGCGAATCCAGGAATGCGTTCAATTCCGCCGCTAACGACGGCGGCCATTCGCTTTGCGCGATCCAGTAGCTGGTCCGCTTCGGCTGGGGCGGCGTGAGATGGGGAAGATCATCCCGCATGGCTGCCAACTTGTTCCAGGCCTTGATGCTGCCGCGCAGGACTCCCAGCCAATCCCCAATCATGGCTTCATCGCGCAGGTGCACCGTGAACCGTTCGATGACAGCGTCTGACATGTGCCGTGGCAGCACCCCCTGGCTCGCGGCGAAGTGGAACAGCCGGGAGGTTGCGCGCCGCATCTTTGTGTCGAGCGACGCCTGCAATTCGGCCCAATCGCCAGTGAGTGCGTAGCGCGAGCGCGGATTGAAGAGCAGACCTCGCGCCAAACGAAACGCTTTGCGGAGACGGGATTTCATGTTGGCGAAGGATTGGTCGGTCATACCGGCCATCGCCGGTGAAAGCTGCTCCAGGCGATCAAAGATAACGCGCTGATCGGCAGGGAGATCGAGCAGGCCGTGCCCTATCAGGGCATCGACGCGCTTTATCGCGGAACGGAGAAGCGCGATTTGCGAAGCTGGAAGATCGCATTCGAGAAGATATTCGCGCAGATGCTCCAGCGTAAGAAGGGATCGACCTCCCTTGTTTTTATCCTTGTTATGGTCATTGTTGCTCATTGTTATTCACCGTGGATCAAACGAGAAAATTAGTGATAACTCTCTTATACTATTCCCTGGCTGTAGTTATTGAGGGTATTCACAAGAGCTGGGCAGTCTCGCCCCTGAGGAATTTCACGAGGTCCGCCTTGTCGAGCCTGACCCGGCCACGGGAACGATAAGCAGCCAGGCCCTCGCAGCGAATCCAGCGGCGGATGGTGGGCTGGGAAACCTGAGCGAACTGCGCGGCCTGTGAGACCGTCATGAGTTCGACGGGCATGGCGATGGCCGGGGGTATAGCCGCCTTGGGCGGCGTCGAAGTCGGCCCTTCGACCTTCCTGCGCTTGAGCTTGATCACATCCTGTCTCCTTCTTGCGACCGGCCACACCGTCGAGAGGAGACTGCTGGGGGTACGATCCTGCTACCGGGTGGCAGCAGGACATCGCTGGACAATCACCTCAGCACCTCGTCGGCGGCGTGGGTGATCCCGGATTCTGCGCATAAATGTGCAGAAGGCTACAAGGGATTTCAGGGGTGGGGCAAAGTTGAGTCCAGTCGCGAAGACCGGACGCGTCCTATGATTTCAATGGCTGGGATTACCGCCGCCCGCCAATGACAGTTTCCCGGATTGAGCGAGGCTCTGAACCTCGGCTTCTGCCCATTGATCGTTCTCCTCGCGCAGAAAACTGATTGCCTCCAGCATTTCGTCGTCGCCACCATTGTCGCGGACGAACTGTTCGATGCGGTCAAGCTGCTCCTTGAGCCATTGCACAGTTTCGTGCCCCTCGATGGCTTCGAGGTTTGGTATCTTCCTGTCGCTGTCCCTCATGCTTCCCCTCCCTTTTTCTGGTTCCACGATTATGCTGATCACCGGACATCTCAAGTGGGCCGCCGAGGCATGGGGCGGTTCGCAGCCCACCCCATGCCGAATAGGTTGAAGAGTGATGGTCAGTCAGCCACGATAGACGACAACAGCCTGATCAACGCCGCTTCCTTATACAGCAAACCTTTGTGCTGCTTGATCGCGCCCGCCGTGAGAGCGGCCTTCTCGAACACATCATACTGCGCCTTGTTGAGATACAGCACGACCGCCCGCGTATCGGGATCGATGGGATCGCCGCGCAGGTACATCTTCAGCTCGTGCGCTGTGACCGCCTCCGCCAGTTTCAGCAGTTCGTGCACATTGTCGGCGTCGACGTAGGGCGCGAGAAGAGAGAGCTTGGTCCAGCCGATGCGCCGCAATCGATCGGGAGCGATGCCGAGTGCATGGAAGCTTCGGTCAAGCTGCGCCAGATGATAGGCCTTCCGACGCCCAATCCCGAGGCTCTTGGCGACTGCGGCAAAATCGTCGGGGCGCTCATCCTGAATTTCGCGCAGATACCTCGCCGCCTCAAGAAAATGGTCGCCGATCATGTCGATAAACGCCTGAGGCACATGAGGCGCGTTGCTCTTCATTCCAGTCATTCGAATAAGTCCTTCCTTGTTGGGACTTATTCTTCTCGCTCCGACCACAGCCGGGCAATCGATTAGCTCATAGAATCAGGTACTTATCGGCAATCAGAGAACGAGGACTCACCTCATCGCTGCGGTCGAAAATCCGACGGCCCGCCGGTTACTCCCGGATGGAGTTCGCGAATTTCTCCGCCTTGCGGGCGTCGAACAGTTCGGAGACGTCGGCTTCTAACGCGGAGGCGATCCGGGCGAGCACCAGAACTGACGGATTGCGAACACCGCGTTCCACGCCACTGATGTAACCCCGGTCGAAGCCGCTGTCGTTTGCGAAATCCTCCTGCGTGATGTCTCGCGCTTTGCGCAAGCGCTTCAAATTCCAGCCTATGCGCGCACGAATATCCATCGCACAGCATGATCAGTTTGTGCGACTGATCAGCCCACGACTTATAAGTCTCATTTTTGCTGGACCTGTGTCTGGCCGTTGCGCAAATTGGGGTATGGCAAGGCATCGCGCAGTTCCCGTTCTGATCAACCATGACAACAGCCGCACCCCTTTGAGGCGAGTGCGCCTCGGCAACGGCGTTCACGACGAGGGTTGGCTCCAGGCGCTGATCCACGACCATCCGGCGATCCTGCCGATCGCCGACATCGAACCCGGTTTCGGCGATCTGATCGCGGCTGCTCGGGAGGTGCCGTGTGGGCATGGCTTCATCGACAATCTGTATCTGACCCCTTCGGGCGACATCGTCCTCGTTGAGACGAAGCTGTGGCGGAACAGTCAGATGCGCCGCGAGGTGGTGGCTCAGGCGCTCGACTATGTGTCGGCGCTCAGCCGGATGGGATACGACGTATTCGAGGCGGCGGTGGCACGGGGGCAGAGAGCACCGGCGCGCCTTTACGACCTTGTCCGCGATCACCCTGAGGCGCTCGAAGAGGCGGAGTTCATCGACACGGTGTCGCTCAATCTGCGCCGGGGCAGAATGCTCGCGATCGTGCTGGGGGATGGCATTCGCACCGAGACCGAGGCCCTCGGCGATCTGTTGCAGAGCCACGCGGGCGCACATTTCACCTTCGCGCTCGTCGAGCTTGCCACCTGGCAGAATCCGGCCGGCGACATTCTCGCGGTTCCCAGCACATTGGCGCGGACCGAAGTGATCGAACGCGGCATAGTTCGGATCGAGGGGGGAGCCGCGACCGTTCATCCAATCCCCGCTGCCTCCCAGCAAGGTCCGCAGTCGATCAGTTCGGCGGAGTTCTGGGACATGATGGCCAAACGTCACCCGTCACTGCCTGCGGCAATCCGGTCGTTCCTGTCCGCCCTCGAACCGCTGGGTGTCTATCCCGATCTCAAAGCCAGCCTGAACCTGAAGCTCGATCTTCCTGACCAGGAGAAGCCGGTTAATTTTGGATTTATCATGAAGAACGGCACATTCCGGCCCAGTCCGCTGGCCTGGACACAGCCTGAGGAGGTCTGGCGTCCTCACTTCGAGGAGTTGGCCGGGATGATCGGCGGCACCGTGATCGACGAGCCGAACAATAAATTCGTGGCCATCAATGGCCGGTCAACGCCCCGGATCGAACAACTTCTGCCAGAGCATCACGACGCATGGGTGGCAGCCATCGAGCGCGTCGTCCGAAAAATCGCCGCAGAGGCGATCTGAGGTTCTCCATCAGCAGATATCATTAACCATTCTGATCCCTTTTGGTGTCATGGTCGCGCAGCCATGCGTTGTCAGCGGCTCTGGGGTGGCGGCACTGTCCGCAGCTTGCTTTGCGCACGGCGCTGGCATGGGGAAAGGCAGCCGGACAGGAGGGAGAGATCGAAAGCGCAGTGCACGTCATGCAGGCCAACCGGCGTTTTGGCACTGCAGAAGTGATCGCCAAAGTTGCGGAGGCTGCATTCGGCAAACCGCTCGTGACCAACGTCCTGCGCGGACAGGTTGCGGAGGCCATTGTCGCGCTCGCGCTGGAGCCGGACTGGGACTGGTGCAGTGCCGATTATAGCGGCTGGGATTTTGAGCGGGCCGATGGGCTTCGCCTGGAGGTCAAGCAATCGGCAGCCCGCCAATCGTGGAGCACCACCAAGCCTAGCAAAGCGATATTCGATGTCGCCGCCCGCACGGGACGTTGGGAGGGCGGCACGCAATGGATCGCCGGGATCGGGCGGGCCGCTCACCTGTATATATTCGCGCATCATGGCATCTACGATGACCATGCCGATCATCGCGATCCGTCGCAGTGGGATTTCTACGTCGTGCCGACAACGGCCTTGCCTGACATCAAGCAAATATCGCTGGGAACCATAAAAACCATCGCGACAGCGGTCAGCATCGACGAACTTGGGGCAGCGGTGCGCTCGGTCGCTAACGACGTTTCGCGATCAGTCCGGTGAAGCCGTGGCGATCAAGATCATAAAAAAGGCGAAGGCAGAAGCGCAACAGGGCCACGTCCCGATTCCCTATAGCCTCAAGCTGCTCAAGGGGCTGACGTCGATTAATGGCCCGGACGCGCCTGCCTCATCATCCAAGTCCAAGGCTATTGGATCAGCCCAAGCCGGGTCGAAGCCGATCAGGCGGGACAAAGGTGAGCGTCACAAGCGCCTGCGCAAATTGATCTTTCAGACGATCGACGGCTCGTTGCCGGGCGGGATGGCTTTTGAGTTCGAGGGGTTCGTGTGGGCCGTTCGCCCCGAGCCGGAGTGGGCCAAATTGTTGGGCGTCAAGAGCGTGGATACGATCTCTGACCTGATCAAGATACCGCCCATTCAGAAGGACTATACGCAGATCGACGGCACCAAGGCGTTACTCCTGCGCGTCGGTGCGCCATTCTCGAACAAAAGAGAGAACTGCGGGCGTGGTCTTGGCCGCGCCCCCTGCAGCAGTCCGGGCCAGCACGGCTTTCGAGCCGCTGATGCAGATTTCCCGGTCGTTCACGCGGACCTCGCTGAGGAGCAGCCGGGCGTAGGCTTGCCGCAGATCAGGCGGACCATGATGCAGCTTGTCGCGTAAGAGCAGGGCCAGCTTTTCGATCTTCTCGGGTGTGATTACCGGCTCGGCCTTAGACAGTCGGCGGGTGAGATCGGAAATCTGGTCTGCGAGTTCATCTCGCCGAAAACGGAGATTCACCAGTCGTTCGCGCATCGAGGCGTCCTCTGCGTCCATCAGCCCCTTCTCAACCAGTTCCAGAAGCCTGGCGATGCCTGCTTCGGCTTCCTTATGATCCTGGCGCATCTGACGCAGCCGATCGCGGTTGCGATCCTCGCGTTCCAGAGCGGTGCGCAGATAGTCGCTGAGCAGTCCAACGAGATGCTCAGGCTGCAATATCTGCTTTGTCACCTCACCGATGACGATCCCGTCGAGCTTGTCCATCGGCATGCGCAGCCCCTTGCAGCCGAGCGGTCCTTCCTTGAGCCGGGTCGAGCAGCAGTAATAGCGATACTGTCCACCCTTGCCGGTGTTCTGGATCAACGCCGCGCCGCAATGACCGCAGCGAGCGACACCAGCGAGCAGTGTCGGCGAGTTGACGATACGCGGGGCGATCCGCTTCGGCGCCCGGCTCTGGAGCAGCGCCTGCACGGCGTTGAAGGTCTTCTCTTCGATGATCGTAGGCACGGTGAACGGCACCCACTCTGACGGCGGACGGTGTCGACCGTTGCGGCTGTCGGTGCGGTTGAAGTGATGTAGGCCATGATAGGTGGTGGAGGTCAGGATATCGTGGACACCGCCAGTGGTGAACCGGCGCCCACGCCGCAAGATGCCGCGCTTATTGAGCCAGGTGGCGATGGCCTTCACGCCCATGGGACGGCCTTCGGTGCCGGTGGCCATGTCGAAGATCATGCGGACGACGCGCGCCTCGGCCTCGTCGACCACCAGCACCTTTTTGTCCTTGTTGCCGCGCCGCTCGGCGATTTCGACGCCATAGCCATAGGGCGGTCGCGAGCCGTTCCAGAAGCCTTGCCGGGCATTCTCCAGCATGGCTCTATGAACGTGTTTCGCGGTCTCCCGGCTCTGATGCTCGTCGAAGATGTGCAGCAATTTGCGGAACATCTCGCCCGTGGGGTCCTGGCCGACCTCCTGTGTGATCGAGACCAGTTCGACGCCTGCCTTCCGCAACTCACGGACGTAGAGTTCCGAATGCAGCGAATCCCGGCTGAACCGGCTCAGTGAATGCACGACCACAAGATCGAAGGGTTTGTCTGTCCGCTTCGCTGTGTGGATCATTTCCTGAAAAACCGGCCGATCCTCGTCGAGCGCGGAGGCGCCCGGCTCGGAGAAAATTTGGACCACCTCAACTCCCTGCCGCTGGCACCAAGTACGGCACTGGACGATCTGGTCAGGGATCGAAAGGTCCCGCTCGGCCTGACGGGCTGTCGACACCCTGACGTAAACTGCTGCGCGGGTCATGACCCTTCTCCCCGCAGCTTGCGAATAACTTCGGCATGACGGGAGAAGGCCGTGAGGCTGGTCGCTTGATTGTAGAATTTCTGGCTCGAAACCGTCGTCATATGGCCGAGTAAATGCTTCGTCATGCCGATAAGCTCAGGGCGTTCCAGCGCAACTTCGGTGGCCGCGCAGTCTCGGAACAGGTGCGGAGAGAGGTCTCGTCCGAAGTGCTTGCGCGTGGTCTTCGTCACGCGGATGCTGATGTCGTTGGCGGGCATCCGGCGACCCTGGCGTCCGATCCAGAGCCAGCTCTCATCCGGGATGCCGCTCTTGAGCAGGACGGGCCGAACCCGATCGAGATAGGTGAACGTCGCCCCTTTGAGCCGCTCGGGCATATAGCCGTCGAAGGCAACGCCCTTCTTGGTCTCTTCGCGAGGGATTGTGATCCTGATGCCGAAGTCGTCGACAAGCAGGTTATGGCCGAGCCGCAGGTCCGCGAGATTGCGCCGGCGCCAGGGCCGATGGGCAAGCAGGCCGATGATCAATCCGTCGCGATAGATGGGAGCGCCGCTGCGATGATTCCGCCGCAACTCTTCCAGGCCGATATCCATCAGCCTGTCAGATAGCAGGATGATGTCAGCGACGCGGACCATGCGCGGCAGCTTGGGGCGCGACGGCTTGGCGGTGTTCGTCATCCGGTGCGCGAGCCTGGTCAGCCAGTCCACGCCGTCGGGCGGCACGCAGGCCCGCAGCACGTAGGCCATGCCCCGAACGGCACTCGCAACCGTCAGTTCTGCGCGGCCGACCCTATATTCGGTAATGAATGCCTGATCAGGTCCCGCGTCACGCGATTACAGGGATGCGTCAGCGGGTCGTGGTTTCGATCTTCTTGTGTCCGAGCAGGCGCCGGACGGTTTCGTAATCACCGGGGTTGGCGAGGAGATAGAGATGGGCCGCAGGATGGCGCATGAGATGGGCATGGATGATCACGCCGATCTCCCGCCGGACGAAGCCGGCGAGTTGCTTTGAAAGATTGGGCGGTTGCTTGCGCGCTCCGCGCTGGCCGACGAACAGGGCCGAGGTCGGCCCTCTCATGAGGACGGGCCGGAACACGGTCACATAGCGGTCGAGAATGGCGCCGACCTCTTCGCCGAGCTGCGCGTCGATCGCCCACTGATTCTTCACCTCGCATGCCGGGATCGAAATCCGCCAGCACCCGATACTTCCGGCGACCGGAGGAATGATAGTGCTCGATAAATCGAGTTCCGAGAGGTTACGGATGCGCATGGGGACATGCAGCAAGGTATCAAGCGCAGCAGCCATCTGCATGCGCTGGGCCTGCCGAACCGTGGGGGCTTTCACCGTCCGAAGCTCATGCGCGACCTTCAGTGGCAGGTTGAGCAGCTTGGAGCGAACCGAGGGATCGAACAGCGGGATCAGCCGGCCTGAACGGTCCAGTTCCTCTACCTGCGGCACCGCCCACCAGTCGTTCTCGTCGCGCAGGAACTCGATTACGGCAAGCATTTCGTCATCACCGCCATGCTCGCGAACTAGCAATTCAAGCCGGCCAAGCTGTTCCTCCACCCATTTGCCCGTCATGTGTTGCTCGATGTCGACTAGTGTCGTGTCTGCCGATCCGTGTTGCTCATTTACCTCATCTCCATGCCTGGTGAGGGAGATGATGCCGAACCCGCCCGACAGCACTCCACGCCGAATCCGGGTGAAATGAACCGGAGCCGGAGCTCCGATCCCCGTCAAATGGCAAAACGGCTCCGGCTCGCACTCCTCCAGCCATGCCTCGACGAACTCAGAGTTGATTTCGAAACTCACGCTGATCGCGCGAGCCTGCGGATCATGAGCATGGCGGCAGCGGCGTAGAGGAATGAGCACGTTGCACGCTTCTCGACCTCAAGCACATGCCGACTAAAGGTAGCCTGCTTGATATTCATGTTGCGCGCAGCACGACTGAAGCTCCCGGCTTCAGCGGCGGCGATCAGGTAGCGAAGCTGACGTAATTCAATCACCCATGCAGCTCTAAATTCAGCTCCCCGTAAGGCTCACGTCCTTTCAGTTATGCTCTATGGAGTTGCCGATCGCCTTGTTGAGTGCAGCATAGCGAACGCCGAGCCGTCCGTTGCTCTCGGCCAGATCGCGAGATGCCTGAAGCATAGTGCGCTGACTGTCGATCACGTCGAGCCACGTAATGATACCGCCCCGATAGCGCGCCGAAGCCAGATCGAATGCAGCCCGCGCGCTTTCGAGCCGGCCAGCGAGATTCGCGTTCCGCTGTTGCTCGGCGACAAATCCATTGAGCGTATCGTCGATCTCCTGCCAGGCCCGGAGCACGGTTTGCTGGTAGGCGACCGCTGCCTCCCTCTGCTCCAGTTCACGAAGCTGGACGACGCGCTTGCGCCGCCCGCCATCGAACAGCGGCAGGCTAATACTCGGGCCGATCGACCAGGTGCGGCTCGCCCAGTCGAACAGGTTCTCGCTGCGATAGGATTCGAGGTTGAACCCGCCGCCGAGACGAATGCTCGGATACATGTCTGCTCTAGCAATGCCGATGTTCGCGGTGGCGCTGTGCAGTCGGGCTTCGGCCGCGCGAATGTCCGGACGACGCAGCGCGATCTCGGATGGAAGGCCAAGCGCCAGATCGGGAAGCGCTGGCCTTCCGGAATCCGCCACCGGCTTCAGCAGATCACCAAGAGCGCCGGGCCGCTCCCCTAGCAGCAAGGCGATCTGGTTGGCCTGTGCGGCTTCCTGAGCAAGCAGCATTGGCAGTTGTGCTTCGATCCCCTGCAATTCACTGCGCTGCCGTTCAAGATCAAAATGATTGTTGATGCCGCCGGTAGTGCGCGCAGCGAGCAGATCGGTGCGCTCGCGCAAGGCCGCTATATCATCACGCGCCAACGCGATCTGACTCTGAGTCGCGCGTAGATCGAAATAATTCCGCGCAACATCGCTGGCGAGGCTGAGCCGCGCCAGGTCGAGCAAGGCGGCCTGTTGTGCGACACCTGCGTCCGCGGCCTCAAGCGACCTGCGAACTTTCCCCCAGAGGTCGATCTCCCAGGAAGCATCAAGGCCGGTCTGGTAGAGGGTGAACGGCTCGCCCAACAGTTCGGCCAGTGCATCGCGATCGGCACCGGACGCATCACCAGCCACGACATCGAACAGCCTGGTGCCGGCACCATATTCGCTCTGGCGCTGGCGCGTGACCTGCCCGTTGGCGTTCACTTGCGGAAGGCCTTGGACAGCTGCGCTCCCGCGCTGGACGCGTGCCTGCGCGACATGCAGCGCGGCGGTCCTAAGATCCGGGCTGGCGGCGAAGCCGCGACGCACGAGTTCATCAAGGACAGGGTCATTGAATGCCCGCCACCAGTCGGAGGGCAACGTGGCCCCGGTGCCCACTGGCGGGCGCAGGCTGGCATCGCCGCTGCGCCAACTCGTCCAGTCGGAGGGGGCCAACGGCGTCGGCTTCACAAAATCCGGTCCCACTGTGCATCCTGTCAGCACAAGCGCCAACAGCGACGAGGCGAAAGCTTGCCGGATCGGAATGCTGAATGCGGGCATGATCGGGGGCATGGCGAAAGTCCAGTTCATCAGGCAAGCCGGTTTCGGAAAAGCCATGCGGCAAGCGGCAGGGTGATGCCCGCCACCGCCAGCATGGGCACGAAATCGAAGGCGATATCGGTGAAGCCCGCGCCCTCAAGATAGATGCGGCGCACCATGTCGATGCCGAAGCGCAGTGGATTGACGTAGGTGATGACCTGGAGAATCTGCGGCATGTTGCGCACCGGGGTCAGCATGCCGGAGAGTAGCATCAACGGCATGATGAGCAGGAAAGTATAGAGCATCGCCTGCTGCATGGTGACGGACAGAGCCGAAATCGACAGGCCGACGCCTACGCCCGCGATGGTGAAACTGACAAGACCAAGATAGAGCAGCCAGTAGGAGCCGTTCATCGGAATCTGGAACCAGAAACGGATGACCAGAAGGATGATGGTAGACTGGATCAGCCCGACGATGATCGACGGAACTGCCTTGCCGATGAGAATCTGCATGGGCGTGAGCGGCGTCACCAGAAGCTGGTCGAAGGTGCCCTGCTCGCGCTCGCGCGCGACCGACAGTGCGGAGAGCAGAAGGGTCTGCATGAAGCTTAGCGCCGCGATCATCGCCGGCATCAGTGTCCAGCGCGATTCCAGATTGGGATTATACCAGGCGCGCCGCTCGACGGTGATCGGCGGGCTCCCGCCGAGCGAACGGCTATAGTCGCCGACGATGGTGCCAATCTGGCCGGCCGCGGCTCCGGCGGTGGACGAATTGCGGCCATCGAGAATGACCTGGATCGGCGCCGTATCGCCCGCCGCCAGCCGTTGCTCGAAATCGGAAGGAATGCTGATCGCCAGCAGCACCTTGCCGCCGTCGATCAGGTCACCGATCTGCGCGTTGGACGCGAGCGTCGCTTCACGCCGGAACACGCCGGTGCCGTCGAGGCGGGCGAGTAGTTCGGTCGAAGCGGCGCTGTGGCTTTGATCGACCACCGCATAGGGAACGCGCGTCAGATCATAGGTCGCGCCATAGCCGAACAGCAGCGCCTGCATCAGCGCCGGGGCAAACAGGATCGTCCGGTTGGCAGGGTCCTTCACCAGCGCCAATATTTCCTTGCGGACGAGCGCGAAGGCTTGGGCGAGCCAGGCGATGAGGTCGGCCATGGGCATCAGTCCAGCCTCTTGCGCAACGTGCGCCCGGTGAGAAAAGCCAGCAGCACGGCGTAGCCAGCCAAAATCGCGCAGTCCTTGAGGACCATTGGCCAGATCGTCCCGGCGAGGAACAGCGACTTGACCAGTTCCATGAAATGGGTCGCAGGAAGCACCTGGCTGACGAACTGGATCACGACTGGCACATTGCGAATGTCGAAGATGAAGCCCGAGAGCATCATCGCCGGCATGAAGCTCGCCAGCAGCGCCATCTGGCTGGCGGCGAACTGATTGCGGGTCACGCCCGAGATGAAAAGACCGAGTAGCAGCGCAACGATCAGGTAGATCAGCGATGCGAAGATGATGACGAGCAGCGATCCCCGGATCGGCACCTCGAAGAGGAACCGCGCGGCGAGAAGGCACACCACCAGGTCGATCGCGCCGATCACCACATAGGGCGCGAGTTTTGACAGCACGAGTTCGAGCGGTCGAACCGGCGTTACGAACAGGGATTCGAGCGTTCCACGCTCCCATTCCCGCGCAATCAGCAGCGAGGTAAGAAAAGCGCCGATCAGAGTCATGACCAGCACGAGGAGGCCGGGCACCAGATACCAAGTGCTCTGGCCCGCCTCGTTGAACCAGGTGCGTTGCACCAACGTGACGCCGCCTGCCGATCCGCCGCCGGAGCGATCGGCCATATGTCGCGCGGCGGTCTGGATCGCGCCGTTCACATAGCCTTCGATCGCAGAAGCCGTCGATGAGTCGGCACCGTTGACGATGAGCTGGATACGAGCATCGCCCGCCGCCCGCCGCCGGGAGAAATCGACTGGCACGCGCACGATGCCCTCGATCTTCTTCGCGCGCATCAACTCCACGGCCTCGTCCATGCTCGCGGCCGCGACTGGCACCAGATAGGGCGAGCCGCCGATCCCCGCGACCGCTTCCTGCGCAGCGGGCGAGCGATCCTCCAGCACGATCGCGACCGGGGCGTCCGTCACGTCGAACGAGAGACCGTAACCGAACAGCAGGATAAGCGCGACGGGCAACAGGAGCCCGACGAACAGATTACTCCTGTCGCGCAGAAGCTGGCGCACCTCCTTGCGCGTCAGCGCGACAAGTCGCGCGCGGAAACCCGAAGCGCTGCTCATGCCGCCGCCTTTTCATGGGTTTGGCGGGCGCGGTTCTGCTCGACGACGGCGATGAAGGCAGCGTTCATGTCGGTGGCGTCATCGCCGGCCTGATCGCGCACTTCGGCCGGGGTTCCGAGTGCGAGCAACTCCCCGGCATCCTGGATGGCGATGCGGTCGCAGTATTCGGCTTCTTCCATGAAATGTGTGGTAACGATGATCGTGACGCCGTTCTGGGCGAGGCTGGTGATCGTGCGCCAGAAAGCGCGGCGCGCGAGCGGATCAATGCCGCTGGTCGGCTCGTCGAGGAACAATATATCCGGTTCATGAAGCAAGCCCGCCGCCATGGCGAGCCGCTGCTTGTAGCCGACCGGCAGCAGGCTGCTCTGTGCTGATGCCTCAAGGTCGAACTGGGCGATGACCGCCTTGACCCGCTCGCGCGCACGCTGACCACGCAGGCCATAGGCGCCGGCGAAAAAGTCGAGATTCTCCCTGACCGAGAGATTGCCGTAGAGCGCGAACTTCTGCGAGACATAGCCGATCCGCCCACGCGCTTTGGCCCGCGCGGTGCGTAGGTCGACCCCTGCCACCTCCAGATGTCCGCTGGTCGCCGGAAGCAGTCCGCACAACATACGGAAGGTGGTCGTCTTCCCCGCACCATTAGGGCCGAGCAAGCCGAATATCTCCCCGCGCTTGACGTCGAATGAGGTGCTGGCGACTGCGGTGAAATCGCCGAACTTGCGAACGAGATCGCGCACGACGATTACCGGCTCACCGGCTTCCTTGCCGGATGGCTGGGCCTTGCCTCCGCCGGACGGGTCTGCCCTGTCGGCATCGGTTTCAGTCGCCCATTCGCCTTCCTGCTCGCGCAGCAGCAGCATGAAGGCGTCCTCCAGTTCGGCGTCACGCGGCTCGAAGGTCGTGTCCGGCAGAAGATCGCCCAGCGCCGCCTCGTCGCATTCGGGGCGGCGAATGAAATGCACATCGCCGCCCTTGGGAACGGCATCGACGATCCGATCCGGAGCGTCGATCAGGCGGGCCTGTAATACGCGCGCGGGTCGGTCGGGCAAGGCACCGGCCACATAGGTCAGCTTATCGGCCCTCTTGCGCAGTCGATCCGGCGTGCCCTCCGCCAATATCTTGCCGCTATTGAGCACAAAAATCTGCGCGCAGCGTTGCGCTTCGTCCATATAAGCCGTGCTGACGATGACGCTGAGTTGCTCATCGACGATCAACTGGTCGAGAATCTTCCAGAGGTCGCGGCGGGACAAAGGATCGACCCCGACGCTCGGTTCATCGAGCAGCAACAGGTCGGGTGAGCGCACCAGCGTGCAGGCAAGACCCAGCTTCTGTTTCATGCCGCCCGAGAGCTTGCCTGCGGGCCGGTCGGTGAACCGCGCCATGTCTGTCATCTCCAGCATCCGGGCGAAGCGCTCGCGCCTCACCTCCTGCGGCACACCGTGCAGGTCCGCATAGAGATCGAGGTTTTCCTGGACGCTCAAATCCTCGTAGAGGCCGAAGCGCTGGGGCATATAGCTTATGCGGTTCTGCACACTCTGCGGATCGGCGCGAACGTCGATGCCCAGCACATGCAGGTTGCCGTCATCCGGGCGTAACAGGCCCGCCATCATCCGCATGAGGGTCGTCTTGCCAGCGCCATCGGGACCGACGAAGGCGGTCAGTTCGCCCGCGCGGACATGGAGGGATACATTGTCGATCGCGTCGAACGGCTTGCCGTCCGGCCCATCGAAGCGTTTTCGCAGTCCTTCGATGGCGACCGTTATGTCGGCCTCGCTCACCGGGTCACGCCGGTGTTGCGGGTATCAATGCGCACCGTGACTGGCTGACCGAGCCGCAGGCGGTTGGCGTTGTCCTCGACCTGCACGCGGACCTCATAGACGAGGCTGGTGCGCAGTTCCTCGGTTTCGACCGACTTGGGCGTGAACTCGGCGACCGAGGAGATATAGCCTATCCTGCCGGGAACGGGCTGATCGGGCATGCTGTCGCTGACCACGCTCGCCGCCATGCCCGGTCTGATGTGGCCGAGATCGGGCTGGTTCACATAGACGCGCACCCATTTGGGATGAGCAAGCGCGATGGCGAACACTGCCCTCTGCGGCGAAGCCATGTCGCCCGGTTCAAGCAAGCGAGAGCGCACCACGCCATCGACTGGCGCGCGGAGCACGCCCTGGTCGATCCGATGTTGCAGCAGCGCGACCTGCGCCTGCGCCGCTGCGACCTGTGCTTCGCCGCTGGCGACGTCCTCGGACCTTGGGCCGCGCCGCGCGAGACGGAGCGCCTCGGCCTGTTCCCGCGCCCTGGCGCGCGCCGCCACTGCCGCCTTGCTGGCGTGATCGACATCCTGCGCACTGACCCCCCGTCCTTCGGTCGAGGTAGCGATACCGCGCAGACGCGCGAGGTCGCCTTCCGCGCGCGCCGCCTCCGCTTCGGCTGAAGCGAGGCGCGCCTGTGCCTGGGCGACTTCTTCAGGCCGCGTGCCGTTGCGCAGGCGCAGCAGGTTCTGCCGCTGCACTTCACCTTGCGCCCTGGCCTCCTCGGCCTGGAGCCTGAGCGACACGGTATCGAGGGTCGCGAGGACGGTGCCGGCTTTTACGCTGTCGCCTTCCTCGGCGTTGACTTCCGCAATACGGCCACTGTCTTCGAAGGCGAGCGAAACCTGCCGGAGATCGACATTGCCTTGCAGGATGAGTTCGGTCTTGCCGGCGTCCTTCCCCCCGCATCCGCTTAGCGCCAGCGCGGCCATGCCCAGAATAGCGAGAGTGCGATTGTGCATGTCAGAACTCCAGGCGCTTGGAATTGAAAGGCGGCAAACATTTGGCTAAATTAAAATTGAATTTAGAGTCCTAATGCCTTACCGCCCAATTGGACACAAGAGGAAATCGCCATGGGCAAACCAAGACGCAACCTGCGATCGGATGGTTCCGCAACGCGGGCGCGCATTCTCGAAAGCGCGGGTGCGTTGTTCGGATCACAGGGCCTCGCTTCGACCACGAGCAAGGCAATCGCGGCACAGGCGGAGGTCGACCTTGCCTCAATCAACTATCATTTCGGCAGCCGCGACGGCCTTTATCGGGCCGTGCTGGTCGAGGCGCATCGGCGGTTCATCCGGATCGAGGAGCTTGAACGGATAGCGACCAGCGACATTGCGCCGGAAGAAAAGCTGGGCGCACTGCTCGACACGATTGTCGGGCGTATCTCAGGCGAGGCACACTGGGGCATGACCGTCCTTGCCCGCGAACTGGCGGCACCGTCCTCGCACATGTCTGTATTGCGCGATGTAGAGGTGCCCCCAAAGCTCCATGTCGTTCTACGAATCCTGAGCGAAATCACGGGAATTCCGCCCAGCGCGCCGGAGCTGTTCCGCTGCCTGATCAGCGTGGCGGCGCCTTGCGCCATGCTGCTGATCGCAGGCGAGAACCTGCCCGCGCCGGGCAGGGATGTGTTGCAGGTCGATCAGCGGGCACTGACCGACCATCTCCATCGTTTCGCGATCGCGGGCCTGCACGCCACCGGAAAGGACTATCGCTCGCGGTCAGGAGGTTCAGGAGGTTGAACATGTTCAATCGTCCTCCTGAAACGAACAGGCGCTATCGGGGCCGAACGACACACTCCTTTCTCATGATCGCATCGCTGTGGGCGGTAGCGCCAGGAGCGGCTCTGGCCGCTCCCGGCATCGAAATCCTGTTACGAGGTGCCACGCTTCGGGAGGAAGACAGAGATATTGTGGTCGAACTACGTCTCCTCAATCCAGGCGAGGTCGAGGGCAGCATCGCACTTCCCGATCGGATTGAGGCGCGGATCGAAAGCCGCGATGGCGACAAGAGTGTGATCCTGACACGGACGGCAGACACATCTGAAAAACTGTCGGTGGCCGCGCATGGCTTTGCCGTGGCAGGCTATCGCCTGCCGGCGGACCAAGCGCAGGAGGCCACGTTACTTTCCATTCCGGCCTGGTCAACGCAGGCAATCCGTCTGACGCGGACCGATCCCGCCCAGATCGCTGAACAGGATGAAACGGGCACCGCACCCGCCGAAAGCCTAGCTGTGACGCCGCCCTCCGAGAAGGCGATGGGTAACGATTTTCTCGACAATCTGGCGGCCTACGAGCCCATCTACGCCGCATACGGCCCTGGCACCAACAGCGATGCGCGCATCCAGATCAGCTTCAAATACAAGCTATTCGGTTCTCACAATGCCAGCAGCGGGACGCAGGGACTGCATTTTGCCTATCTCGCTCGTCGAAATACTCGACGATAGGCAGACCTATCGGACGAACGGACTGGCATTCCTTTGTGTCCTCGAACCGAAAGGCGCTTCCAACGGCGTCGATCTCCGACTTTCGAAGCTCTATGATTTCGCCGCGACGGCAGCCCGACATGGCGATCAACCGGATGATCTCCGCAGTCCGGGCATAGCGTTCATCCTCCGCCGCTGTGGCGAGGATGCGGCCAAGGGTCCCGACGTCGCCGCGCGTCGACAATGACCTTGAGTGCGGGGAGATTCTGGCGGGCGGCTTGGATAGCGACCTAGCGGCTTGTCGGGAGAATCAAGGTCCACTGGCCTCCCAGCCTCCTCCTAGCGCAAGAAAGATGCGGACGCGGTCCGAGGCGAGTTTGGCGTTCGATACGGCGAGCGCGGCTTCCGCGCTGGCCAGCGTGCGCTCGACATCGAGCACTTCCAGACTCGACACCGCGCCGCCGCGCGCGAGTTTCGTTTGCATCCCCGCAGCCTCGCGGCTCCTGTCCCGTGCGGCGCGCAGTCGCGCATTCTCGTCGAGGTCGTGTGCATATTGGGTGAGCGCACTCTCGGCCTCCTGAAGCGTCCGCAATACCGCACCGTCGAACTCGGCAAGCGCCGCCTTGGCCGTCGCGCTCGCTTGATCGATCCGCGCCCGTGCCACGCTCCGGTTGGGAAAGCTCCAGGAAATCAGCGGGCCGATGCTGAACTGCAACGCCGAATCGCTCACCAGACCCTCAATCGTGCGGGAGGTTGTGCCCGCCGACGCGCCTAGGCTTACGGTTGGATAAAGACCTGCGGTCTCGACGCCGATCCGCGCGGTCGCGGCGGCCAGTTGGCGCTCTGCCTGCCGGATATCGGGCCGCCGCCGGATCAGGGCGGCCCCGTCGCCTGCGGGGATGGGCTGGTCGAGCGAGGGAATCGACGCACAATCGGCGAGATCGGCCGGATAATCCTGGGGGGCCCGCCCCTGAAGCACCGCGAGCCGATAGAGCGCGATACGCCGCGCTGCGGCATAGCCGGGCAACGCAGCTTCGAGCTGGGCAAGAAGGGCACGCGACCGTATCGCGTCGATGGGTGGGAACAGACCGCCTTGCACACCGCGTTCCGTCAGGCTTAGCGACCGGCGCTGCAAGGTTACGGAATGGTCGGCCACCGCCAACGAGGCGCCTGCCGCACAGGCCTCGGTATAGGCGCCGACCACGGCGGCGGCGACGGTCGTTCGGGCGAGATCGAGCGCGGCCGCCTGCACTTGCTCGTCAGCATTGGCAGCCTCGATCGCGCGGCGGATGCGGCCGACGACATCCACTTCGTAGGAAATGCTGCCCCCAAGGCTGAACAGGTCGTGGACGCCGGCCGGATTGCCGATACCGAGATTGGAAGCTTCGCCGACACTCGCCGATCCATCGATCGACGTCTGGATGCCGGATGCGGCGCGCACTTCGCGCGTCAGCGCTTGGGCGCGTTCGAGATTGGCGGCGGCTGCGCGCAGATCGGTATTGGCGGCGAGCGCGTTTTCCACCAGTGCGTCGAGGCGCGGCTCGTCATAGAGCCGCCACCATCGCGGAGGCAGCGGCGCGCGCGAGATGGCCGGCGACGCGCTGGCCTCGAAGTCGCCCGTTGATCCGTTCGCTACGCCCGCCGGCAGGGCAGGCGGCGCATAATCAGGGCCGACGGTCGTGCAGGCCGACGTCACGGCGAGGAGCGCCGGAGCGAAGCGCTTCACCCATATCGCCATGCTCATAGGACATGCTTCGGATGGAGGTGTTCATCGGCGCCGTCGAGGGTAACGGTCGCGGTGCGCCCTGCTACCAGCGTCACGCTCTTCGGCACACGGTCAATTGCGATCCGGACCGGCACGCGCTGGGCGAGGCGTACCCAACTGAAGGTCGGCTTGACATCTGCGAGCAGCGTGCCTGCGGCGGTCGATCGCTCGCTGTCGCTGATGGCTGCGGATACGCCAACGACATGGCCTTCGAGCATTAGGTCCTCGCCCATTAGCCGGATTATCGCGTGCTGGCCGTCATGGATATGGGCGAGCTTGGTTTCCTCGAAATAGCCGGACACATAGAAGCTGTCGCTGTCGACCAGTGCCATCACCGGCTGCCCGGCATTGGCATAGATACCCGGCCGGAGCTGGAAATTGGTCACGATCCCGTTGACCGGCGAGCGCACTTCGGCGCGTCCGAGATTGATCCGCGCAAGATCGCGATCGGCGATCGCCTGCGCCAGCCTGGCGCGCGCCTCTTCCGCTTCGGCCCGGCGGGTGTCGCGATCCTGATCCGACACCACGCCAGCAAGCGCGGCATAGCGGCGCGACTCACGCTCGGCGGAGCGCAACGTGGCCTGGGCCGTGGCGACGGCCGCCTCCGCCTGCGCCAGGGCGTTGCGCAGCCGCACCTTGTCGATGGTGAAGAGCAGTTGCCCTTTTTCCACGACCTGCCCGTCATGGACGATCACGGAGTCCACGCGACCTGACACGTCGGCGGCAAGCGGAACCACATCGGCGCGTAGCTTTCCGTCGCGTGTCTGCGGCGCATAGGTGTAGTAATTGTAGAGATGCCATAGGACCAGTGCCGCGAGCACCGCCAAGGCGAGTGTCAGCACGATCTTGAGGCCGCGAACCAGGGTTTCTCGAGTCAGGGTCATATGTCAGGTCGTCATCATGCGCAGGCCCGCAAAAGCGAGCCAGAGAAGGAGAAAGAACAGGGCGAGGTCGAATAGCGGCCGCTGCCAGACGATGCGATAGAAGCCAACCGCGTCGAGCAAGCGGGAAATCAGCAGCCGCGCGAAGAAGGCCACGAGCAGGCACAGGAGCAGCGGCGAGATAAAGATGCCCGCTATGTCGATCTCCCCGATCATGCCGCCGGGCTCCATGCCGGGCTTTGCCGGAACAGGGCCAGGCGCAGGTCAACCAGCCCGCGCACCACCGGATTGTCCTCACCAGATGCGCTGCGCAGCGCCACCGACAGCGTCTCGTCGATATGGGTAAGCAGGATTGGCGAAGGTGCGTCACGACCGATTTCCGCGCGCACCGCTTCCAGCAGACGATCGACCGCCTGCCTCGCCTCTCCGATCAGGCCGTCGGCGGCATGGCGTAGATCCGCGATGTTAGCGCCCGCTCGCAACCGGCGAAGCAGCCGCACGCTTTCATCCGGTTCGCCGGCCGCCTCCAGCCGCGCCGTCAGCGCGCCGATGCGATCGAGCGACCGCGCGATATAGAGGTCGCGGTCCCGTGCGGTGGCGCGCAATGTGAGTGCATGCACATCAGCGCGCGCCATTCTCGTGAATCGTTCCACGGCATGCCCGGCTCCCGTGCGGCGCGCCATGTGCAGCCAGAAGAAGCCGACATAGATGCCGAGCAGCGACGCAAAGTTTGCCTCGAGGAACGTGCCAAATCCCAGCGGCTGATATTCGCCCTGAAGGTTGATCGTGCTGAGCGCAAAAGCGAGGAGCAGGAGCGCGAGTGGATTGCTGAGCGACCAGGCGGCAATCGGCATCATGAACAGTGCCATGACGACGACGAATGCTCCGTAATCGGTCGCCAGCGGCAGGAGGACATAGCAGAGTACGGTAGCCGCGACCGCCGCCAACGCCGCGAAGCGCGCGAACTTCGCGATTGCCGCGCCGGCCTCGTCCGCTCCACCGAAGAAAGCAATCGACACCGATCCGATCAACAACGCGCCGGGCGCCTGTTGCCAGCCGGTCAGATACCAAAGCGCAGTTAATGTCGCGTAAGTGAGCAGGATGGCGGCGGAGACGCGCCAGACAATGTGATAGTCAGGCCGTAGCGGAAAGGCTCGCACGCTTCGGACCGAGGCCTCAAGCGCAGGGGACAATGGAGCGCCGGTGTCGAGAGCCGCATCGAGGCTGCGGATTTCGGCCCAAAGTGCGAGGGCATCTGTGATCATAGATGCCAGATCGCGCTGCACCAGACTGCGCCAGCTTCCGGGCGCCCCGTCATCGGCCGCGTTCATTCGCCCCACGAAATCGTCTGGCGGAGTCTTGCCGTCGCCGACCAGTTCGGTAGCTTCGGCAAGGGCCGGCGACAGTGCTTCCCGTTGCGCGGCATCGACGCCGGAAATGCGCGCTTCGATCGCGGAGATCAGCGGAATCAGCCTGAGCATGCGTTGTTGGATCGTGAAAGCGATCTTACGCTCGCGGCGCGGCACCATCGGATCATATCGTAACTGTCCCGCCAGCACCGACAGGGCGGTGACATCGCCGATCATGCGCAGCCGATCGGCGGTCGCTTCGGGATCGGTTTCCCGGCCCTCCAATGCCTCCTCGAACCAGCGCTGGACATCGGGCAGCCAGGCATGCAGCCGCTCGCGCATCTGTGGACCAAGCGAGCGGGGTATGATGATGCTATCGACCATCGTACAACAGACCAGCCCGAGGGTTATTTCGGTGGTCCGCGCGACAGCGGTGCCGAACATAGTGCCGGGACTGTTGATCTCCGGCACCGCGACCAGCATCATCGTCACACCGAACAAGAGGAATCCATAGCTGCGCGGCGTGCGGTCGATCAAAGAGACTGCCAGGGTGGCGGTCGCGGCCAGCCCCATGACGCCGATCAGCAGCACCGGTGTGTTCACAAAAATGGCTGCGAGCAGAAGCGACACCACGCCCGCACCCAGCGTTCCCATGAAGCGATAGATGGCTTTCGAGCGGATCGCACCGGTCGCGGGGTTCATCACCACGCAACAGGTCACGAGCGCCCAATAGGGCTGCGGCAGGCCGATGTGCACGGCAACGGCGAATGCGATCATCCCGGCGAGGAACAGCTTCGTCGCGAACAGCCAGCGGGGAAACGAGAAATAGGGCGGGGTCACACAGGCCCCCGCTGCATGTAGATTTGCGCACGCTCTTCCAGAGTTCGCAGAATGCGCGTCGTGATTTCGATCTCTTCCGGCGGAAGATTGTCCAGCAAATCGCGTCTCAAGTCCGCCAGCCTTCGCTCCATCGCCGCCGCGAGTTTTTCGCCTTTGGGAAGCAAGCTCACCGTATTGCTGCGACGGTCACCGGAAACCGCATTGCGTCCGAGAAGGCCGGCAGCCTCTCCCTGATCGAGCGTGCGGACCAGGGCCGCGGGGTTGACGCCTACTTCGAGCGTCAGTTCCTTTTGTGGAACGGCCGGGCCGAGCCGCGACGTCAGGAGCACGGCCGTTCCCAATGAAGTGGAAAGTCCAAACTCGGCGATGATGGCGCTTGCGGCCTGCACCCATGCGCGGCGCACCGGCTGAAGGGCGTTGGTCAGGTCGAAGAGGGCCGAGTCGGTAGGCATGGGCACACCATTGACAAAGCAACGATTGCTTTGTCAATAATCTAGTTGCACTGACGATCTGGCCCCCGCCTGAAACGGCGGCAACGATCCACGGAACTTTTTCGTCTACGCGATGGTCCCCGCGTTCGCTTTGCGATGCACGGAGTAAGATCGACCGCATCAGGGGCCAATGCAGCTCGGCGCGCCACTTTGAAAAACTTCTGATCGCTTCGGTTAGCCCAAGGACACTGCATCATTCAATTGTGGACTTGCGCCCGTCACACGACGAACACCCAGTTCTCATCTTCGTCATCTTGGGCGCGCCACACCGGTGAAAGGACGGATATCCGCCATTCTGGGCTGAGGCCGTTCCTGAAGAAGAGAGAACTTTGGCTGGTATTGGCCGGGAACAGCTTGCCCGCTTTTGAAGCCGCTACGGGTATTAGCGATCACAACTTGCTCCCGTTAGGGACCTTAAGACCCTAGGCCAGACGGGGAACAGTTGCAGATACGGCGGCGCTCCCAGTCACCCGCGAAAGGTGCGCGATAGCCCGGGCAAACGGCTGCGTGGCTCCAGCACGGGACACCTGTAGCAGTTGGACACCTCGAAGAACCGACTGATTTCGGCCTGATGGCGAGGTGATGGCCCGCGAGGGGCGGGTTGTCCCCTTCCTTTGCCTCTTGATCCGCTGATTTTCCGCTCGAAGCCGGCTCTGGGAGCCGGTTTTTGTGTCATGCGGGCGCAGTACGCCCCTCGAGCCAGGCGAGACGCTGGAAGTTATAGGCAAGGTTTGCCATGCCGATCTTGAGGCGGGCGCGGGCGATGCCGATGGTACGCACGATGAGGCCCATGCGGTGCTTTTGTCCGGCGAAGACATGCTCGACCGCTGAGCGCACGGCGGATCGCTTCGCATTGGCTCTGGCGATGCGCTCGGGCATCGGCCGGCGCGGTGGCTTCTTCTGGTGGATATGACTGGTGAACATGCCCTTGGCGAGGAACGCCTCGTTCTTCTTCGACCGGTAGGCGGTATCGGCCCAGACCCCGGAGCCGGTGTTGCCCTTGCTGACCACGTCGGGCAGCCGCGCGCCATCGTGGGCATTGGCGGCACTCGCGTCCCAGGTGCGGATGAGGCCATGGGCCCGGTCGATGCCGATGTGGTTCTTGTAACCGAACATCGGGATGGCGAGGTCGACCGGCTTGAACGCCTTGGGATCGGCGCTCTCCTTCACCTTGGCCTTGCTGTACTTGACGCTCCAGCGCGCATCGCGGTCCTTCTGCCGGAGCTTCGCTGGCTTGGCCTTCCAGTGCTCCGGGATCTTGCCCTCCCTGATCGCCGCCTTTTCGGCCTCGGTGTTGCGCTGCTTGGGCGCCGGCACGACGGTGGCGTCGATGATCTGCCCGCCCATGGCAAGATAACCCCTGTCAGTCAGCGCGGCATCGAAGCGGGCGAACAGCCGGTCGATCGCCTTCGCCTTCACGAGACGTTCCCGGAACAGCCAGACCGTCGTCGCGTCGGGCACCGTCCCGTCGAGCCCGAGCCCCAGGAACCGCTGGAACGACAGCCGATCCTTGATCTGGAACTCGGCCGCTTCGTCGGAGAGCGAGTAGAGCGCCTGCAGCACCAGGATCTTGAACATCAACACCGGGTCGAAGGGCGGGCGGCCTCCCTTGCCGCAAGGACTGCGACGCAGCGCCGCTATCAGCGGGCCGCGGAACACCTCGAAATCCACCACCGCCGCCAGGCGCTCCAGCGGATCGCCCGCCGCGCTCAGCGCTTCGTACCGGTCCGAAAGATCAAAGAAACCAGGCTGTCCCGCCATCATCACCTCCGCTGTCGCGCAAAGGCGAATGAATCAGATCAACACCTCAAAGGCGAGGGTTTTTCGAACTGTCCAGTTCGTTCAAGCCATTCGAGCTGGTGAGGTAGATACTCTCATACAGGCAGACGGGTATCTGATAGTTGTTGGCGAAACGCCGATCCGGACCACCGCTCTTGTTGGGGTGCTTCCAGACGTGCGTT
>Ga0180222_1001252_pt1 | contig 27803 bp, 32 predicted proteins | sample eDN5th37CKraftOP_FD_151336 | JGI IMG/M metagenome (GOLD analysis project Ga0180222, IMG submission 151336) | Enriched Organic Plus compost microbial communities from Emeryville, California, USA - eDNA 5th pass 37_C Kraft OP (version 2) (version 2) ...
ACGCGGAAAGAGCGGAAATCGCCGCTCACACCCGCTTGTCCTCCCTTCCCTCAGCCGGTTCCTGTCCGCTCTCGAGTTGATCGATCTGCTCTTTGATCAGCGCGAGCGCGTGCCACTGCATGCGCTCCGTCTGCTCACGCATTTCGTCGGCGAGGCTCGGCTCGCGATCGGTATCCTCGACGCCCGGCAACAGGGCACGCACGAGCCGCGTACAGGTGGCGAAAACGCCGATCAGGTCGACAAGGCAGCGCGCCGAGCCGCCCACCTCGAAGCCACGGCACATGCCGGCACGGCGGCAGGCGGCGCTGGGGCATTCTCCAGGGAGATCGAACCCGTTGCTCGCTTGCGCGAGCAGAAGCCGTTGGTCGGGCGCAAGCACGGAAGGCGGGCGAATGGGAAGCGATGTCATGGGGTTTCCATCAATCCTTTCAGCAATTTTGGAGTTGTGCGGATACCGGGATCGCACCCGGGCATAGCGATTTGTTCTCGCGGCGGGATTTTCCGCCCGAGCTTTGCAATCCCTCGCCGCTTCGACAGCGAGGGGGATGGCGCGCCGGCAAGGCGCACCTTGAAATTCAGTCACGGTCTCCTGCGATGGAAACCGTGGCGCCCTCCGGCGCGCCATCGCGGCGTCTTCAACCCCGGGCCGCGCTTTTCCCGGGCCAGTCGGACTTTCGTCCCGTCGGCCCGCTCTCAGCCTAGCTCCTGGCAGGCGGTCGTAGTGCCGCCGGGCGGAGCCCCGGGGCTCCCGGTGCCGCGTTTGCGAGACGCGACAGCAGGCGCCGCACCCTGCCCCACTTCAAGCACGCCTCTAGAAGCGCCCCTCGGCGAGCAGGAATGGATAGCACGATAATCCTATATAGGAATATTGTCAAGATCGTTTATTTTGCTTCGCCTGCGCGCAGCGCACGCCTACATTCCGCTCATGAACCAGAAAGCCGCCAAGGCACGCCACATCACGTTTGCAGTTGAAGGATCGGGCCGCGTTTCCGGCCTGCTCCGTGTGCCCGAGCGCGCGAGCGTCTGCTATGTGCTGGCACACGGCGCGGGCGCCGGCATGACGCATCCCTTCATGGAGATGATCGCGGGCGCGCTCGCCCAGCGCCGCATCGCAACGTTGCGCTATCAGTTTCCCTACATGGAACAGAAAAGCCGCCGCCCCGACCCGCCGAAGGTCGCGGAAAGCTGCGTGCACGCGGCGGTCGAGGAAGCAGCCAAGCTCGCGCCCGGGCTCCCGCTGATTGCCGGAGGAAAATCCTTCGGCGGCCGCATGACCTCGCAGGCGCAGGCGCACGCACCGCTCCCCGGCGTGCGCGGCATTGTCTTTCTCGGATTCCCGCTGCACCCGGCGGGCAAACCTTCCGACGCGCGCGGCGAGCACCTCGCGGACGTGCGCGTGCCGATGCTTTTCCTGCAGGGCACGCGCGACAAGCTTGCCGAGCTTTCGCTGCTCGAGCCGCTGTGCGCACGCCTCGCCAAGGCCACGCTGCATGTCGTGGACGGCGCCGATCACTCGTTTCACGCATTGGCGCGCAGCAGCCGCAAGGATGCGGATGTGATGGTCGAGCTTGCGGACGCGATTGCCGCGTGGGCAACGCGGGTGATCTAGTCGCGTTCCTCGCGCCCGTGCAGTACACGAAGCATCACAAGCCGCATGCCATCATAACGATATTGGAAGACATAGGGCGCATTAAGGACGACTAACGTCAGCTGACGATATTCTCTCCTGCCATGCAGAGGACGACCGGATTCCGGAAACTCAGCTAGAATTTGCGCCTGCGCCATGATCTCACGCGCGACAATCCCCGCGAGATTCGGATGCTTGTCGTACAGAAATTCGGCGAAGCGATCGAGATCGGCCAGCGCATCCGCCGACCATTCGAGCTTCATCGAGCCCGATAGCGCCGGAAGGCCGGCGTGCCCCATGTATGGAGCCAGCGCACGACATTTTCGTGCGGCACAGTCGGCTCGCCCCTTTCGATGGCCGCCCAGCGACGATCGAGCTCCGCCAGACCTTCGGGATCGACCTGCGCAGGCTCGCGCTCGACCTCAACGAATTCGGCCAGAAGCCGCTGCACGGTGGTGCCACGCTCGGCGGCAAGCAATTCCAGCTCGCGCGCCGTCTCGGCATCCACTTCGATCTTCCGGGAACCGGCGTTCATAACTGTATTTTGCCGCCTCATGGGAGGCTTGTCGAGATAAGGTAGGGTCGGTGGGGCCAAGCACACGGCGGAATTCGACACAACCGCGCCATCGATCCCCTGCTAACGTGGCAACCATGCTGCGACCGCGCATTGACTGGATCGCATATCTTCTCCTCGCGGCGGCTGTCGCGCTGCCGGCGACCGCCTTTGCCGCCCACGACGCCATCCCCGACCCCGCCCCGCGGCGGACCAAAGCGAAGCTGAAGCCCCTGCCCCACATGGACAGGGAGGCGATCACCATCTCCGGTCTTTCCTCCGGCGGCTTCTTCGCACACCAGTTTCACATCGCCTTTTCGTCGCTCGTGAACGGCGCGGGCATTCTCGCCGGCGGGCCGTATGGCTGCGTCGAGAACATCCGCAATCCCTTTTCGCCCTGGGTGCGGCTCGACCGCCCCTCCGCCGCCGTCATCGCCTGCACGCATTTCTATGGCGACCGCTATCTCGGCCTGCGCCCGTCGCAACCGAAAATCGCCGACTCCCTCTCGCTGATCGAGGAAGCGCGCAGCAAGGGCACGATCGACGACCCGAGCAATCTCGCCGATGACCGCGTCTTTCTGTTCCACGGCAGCAAGGACGACGTGGTGCCGGGCGAGATCGTGCAGCTCGTGCGGGAGCTCTACGAGAAGTTCGGCCTCACCGCGCCCGCGCTCCAGTTCGAGGAGGAGCCCGCGAACCACGGTCTGCCGGTCGCGATCTTCCCCGGGGACAGCCGCTTCCCGAAGCGCGGCTGCGCCGAGCACATGCCGCCGTTCGTGATTGAATGCGGCTTCGACGCGGTCGAACGGCTCCTGCGCCATCTCTATGGCGCCGCCTTCAAGCCGGCACCCGCCGACGCGGAAGCAGGCGGCACCCTCCTCCCCTTCGACCAGACGGAGTTTGTCGATCGCGCCGAGAAGCGCGCGAGCATGAGCGGCGTCGGCTATGTCTATGTGCCGAAGCAGTGCCTCTCGCATAGCTGCCGCCTGCACGTCGCCTTCCACGGCTGCCGTCAGGAAGTGGACAACAAGGGCAGCGACCGCGCGCACGACGATTTCGTCCGCGACGGCGGTTATAACCGCTGGGCCGCGGCGAACGACATTGTCGTGCTCTATCCGCAGCTCACGAGCATGCCTGGATTCAATCCGAACGCCTGCTGGGATTTCTGGGGCTACAGCGGCGAGCAATACCTGAACAGGAACGGCGTGCAGATGCGGGCGGTGAAGGCAATGGTGGATCGCTTACTGGGGCGATAGGAATCCTGTGCATTCGATTGCAGCATGGATCCCCGCTTTCGCGGGGACGAGCGGGAAGAATGTTTGCTTGTTTGCGCTCGCGCGGGACGAGAGCGCCGTCCCAACACAGCCGCCACTCCGTTAACGGTTGTGCCTGTGTCGATATTCCTAGAGTGACCATTTCTTAAGCGTTGCCCGAAAACACCACAACCGCATCCGGATTGCGTTACCACCTCTTCCGAAAACCGAGATTCCATGCGGCGATCCGGAAGGGATTACTTAAATTGTGATTAAATGGAACCGGAACCGCTTTAGACGCGCACAAGAAGTCGCCCCTTACACGTCGGCAACGGGGGGAGGTTGCCGTCGTCAGGGAGCGCCCATGCGTTCGAAGATCTATCCGGTCTTGCCCGCTCAAGTTGTGCCGTTTCAGCCGCCCGCGCGTCAGGACGATCAGGTACTGAATACCGTCCTTGAGAATCTCGCACAGGGCGTTCTCATGTTCGATGCCGACCTGCGCCTCGTATTCTACAACCAGCGCTTCTTCGACATGCACGGCATGTCAAAGGACATCGTGCGCGGCGGCTGCACCATTCATAATCTCGTCCGTCTCGGCATTCACGTCGGCGGCGTCTCCGCCGATCCCGACGAGCACGTCGCCAACTTCATGGCGCGCGCCGACGACGGCGAGGAGTTCGGCGACATCGCCAACCTGCGCGACGGCCGCGTCTTCGCGATCGTCTGCAAGCCGCTTGCCGACGGCGGCTGGCTCATCACCTACCAGGACATCACCGAGCAACAGCGCGCGCAGGACCGCATCGCCCACATGGCGCGCCACGACGCCCTCACCGACCTGCCAAACCGCGTGCTCATGCGCGAGCGGCTCGAGCACGAGCTGAAGCGCGTGAAGCGGGGCGAGCAGCTCGCGGTGATGTGCCTCGATCTCGATTACTTCAAGAGCGTCAATGACACGCTCGGTCATCCGATCGGCGACGAGTTGCTCAAGCGCGTGGCCGATCGTCTGCGCGGCTGCACCCGCGAACCGGACACGGTCGTGCGCATGGGCGGCGACGAGTTCGCGATCATCATGACCGACCTGCAGGAGCCCGCGAACGCCGCCGTCCTCGCCCGCCGCATCCAGGATTCCATCAGCAAGGCCTACCAGATCGACGGCCATCAGATCGTGACCAACATCAGTATCGGCATCTCGATGGCGCCGATCGACGGCACCGATCCCGACACGCTGCTGAAGAACGCCGACATGGCGCTCTATGGCGCGAAGACCGACGGCCGCGGCACCTACCGCTTCTTCGAGCCGGAGATGGACGCCCGCATGCAGGCGCGCCGCCAGCTCGAAATGGATCTGCGCAAGGCGCTCGCCAACAAGGAGTTCGAGCTGCACTACCAGCCGCTCGTCACGCTCAAGGGCGGCGAGATCACGGCCTTCGAGGCGCTCTTGCGCTGGAACCATCCCAAGCGCGGCATGATCTCGCCCGCTGATTTCATCCCGATTGCGGAAGAAACCGGCCTCATCATCCCGATCGGCGAATGGGTGCTGATGACGGCGTGCAAGGAAATGGCCGCCTGGCCGGAGCACATCAAGGTCGCGGTGAACGTCTCGCCGGCGCAGCTCAAGCACCGGCATTTCATGAAATCGGTGACGGCCGCGCTCGAGGCCTCGGGCGCCTCGCCGAGCCGGCTGCAGATCGAGATCACCGAGACCGTGCTCATGCAGAACACGTTCGCCAACCTGCAATCGCTGAACGCGCTGCGCCAGCTCGGCGTGCAGATCGCGCTCGACGACTTCGGCACCGGCTATTCGTCGCTCTCGTATCTGCGCACGTTCCCGTTCGACAAGATCAAGATCGACCGCTCGTTCATCCAGGACCTCGCGAACGGCGTCGAGCCGTTGGCCATCGTGAACGCGGTGGCGGGGCTCGCGAACAGCCTCTCCATCACCTCGACCGCCGAGGGCGTGGAGACGCAGGAGCAGCTCGACACGCTGCAAGCGATCGGCTGCGCCGAGATGCAAGGCTATCTGTTCAGCGGTCCGCGGCCGGCGAACGAAGTGGCGAAATTTCTCACCGAGCACGCAGCACGCGCGGCCGATACAGCGGCGTAGGCGCGAAGCCGGTCGGCGCCGGCTCCGGTCTGTGGCATACTCTCCAGGGTCGGATCGACCTGGATGGAATCGCTTTGCAAGTCCATCCAGGTCGTGAATCCGACCCTATCTTAAAAAGTCAGGGTGCGATTCACGCTTCAGGTGGACGTGAAAATACTTCCACCTGCTACGATCGCACCCGGCGGGAGAAACGTCATGCCCGAGAACATGCCGCACGATCCGCAAGCTTATGATTCGCTGATCCACGTCATCCGCCGCCGGCGCTCCGTGCGCCGGTTCAAACCAAGCCGCACCGTTCCGCGCGAAACGCTGCTCAAGATCGCCGAAGCCGCGCGGTGGGCGCCAACCGGCGCGAACTCGCAGTGCTTCGATCTCGTCATTGTCGACGAGCCGGAGATGCGCGAGAAAGTGCTCGACGTCTTCCTTGCACAGTCGAACCGGCTAATCGACCATGTGAAGGGGTTTCCGGCCGTGAAGAAGACCTACATGGCGAACACGGTGGCGATCTTCATCGTGCTGGCCGACGAGCGCTGGAAAAAGGCGTTTCCGGTCGCGACGTCGCCGGATTGGGCCGACGAATACCGCGCCAACAATGAGCGCATCCTGCTCGCCTCGATCGGCGCGGTGGTGCAGAACATCCAGCTTGCGGTGACGGCCGTCGGCCTCACCTCGGCGTGGCTTTCTGGCGGCGGCGAGGACACGACGAACCGCGACCTGCGTGCACTGCTCGACTATCCCGAATGCCTGCGTGCGGTCGGCACGATCCCGGTCGGCGTTCCGGAGAAAGGATTGGCCTCCCGCTATCGCCGTCCCCTCGCGCAGATGGTGCATTGGAACAGATACGAGCCGGAGAAATTCCGCCCCGACGAGATGGTGGACCATTACATCCGGAACGTGCGCCAGTTCGCCATGTATCGCAGCGAGGAGGACGCCAACCAGTGGGACGACGCCGACAAACGCCTTGGTTCGTGGCGCATGGCGTTCACGAGCGAGACCGTGACGAGAAGGTGAAACCGTAAGAGGCGAGCGCCCTTGCCGCGATCACGGGCAGACAACTTTCCGGCAACTTGACTCCGATCAAGGCGGAGCTGCCCGATCGGGCATTGACTAGTTATGAAGGGTGCTATCGTTCGCCTTCATGCGCACCCCGCCCTGACCCTGCCGAACGCGCACATCGCACATGGAGAGATCATGTCCCGGACAAGCCGCAAACCGCCACCGCCTCCGAAGCCCGAACAGCCGAACCGGAAGAAGCAGCATCTCAACGAGCTCCTCGACGAGGCGCTGAAGGAGACGTTTCCCGCGAGCGACGCCGCCGCGATGCTCGAGCCGGCGCCCAACTCGAACCACGCGGACGAAGACACCGACCGCCCTTCGAACCGCGGAAACAAGCCCGCGGACGAAGACACGCAATAGCTCGCGCCGGGAGGCGCAGCGCCCATAAGCGAAGTCATCGCACCGGGATAACATGGGGCGCAACGCCCCACCGGAGCGAACGGAGAAACTCCGCGATCCCGTTGAAGACTTCCGCGTGGTGTCCGATCCAGATGTGCCCGCCAGTGGGGAAGCTCATGAGCCGCGCGCCCGGAATGTTCGCGGCAGCGTGCCGCGCGGCGGCATGCGTGTCGAACAGATCGTCTTCACAAGCGACCGCAAGCGCCGGCACCTTGATGTCCGCGAGTGGAAACGGCTTGGGCCGGGCGGAAATTTCCGCGTCGCTGAACATACCCGCGACGCGCCGGCTCACTGGCAGGATATGATCGAGGATCATTCGCGCCCGCGCCTGCTCGTCCGGCGCCGCCACCAGCACGAGTCGCGGGTCGGTCGCGAGCAGCGTGCGGATGAGCGTCGACGGCGCGAGCTTCATCCACGCCCAGAACAGAAAATCCCACCGCAACACGCGGAAGATGATGACGCGCGCGAGCAGCGGCAGCTCCTTCTCCACACGGCCGGGCGCATAAGCGGCCGGCACCAGCAACACGAGGCCGGCGCACAACTCCGGATGACGGCGCGCGAATGCAAGCGCCGACGGCGCCCCCGCCGACGCACCGATCACGGCGACCCGCTGCTCGCCAAGCGCATGGACGAGGTGGGCGAGCGCGTCTGCTTGCGCTGTCGGCGAGGCGTCGGCGGGAAAGCCGGAGCCGAGATAGCCGAACCGCGATGGCGCAATCACGCGAAAGCCGCGTGTAACGAGCGCCTCGCCAAGATCAAGCGACTGATCGAACCCGCCGCCCGTGCCGTGGATTGCGAGCACAGCGGGCCCCTCGCCCCGCACCGCGTACTCGATGCGGCCATAGGGACTGTCGAGCACGCGGCTGCCTTGCGCCACCCGCGCCATGAACCGCTGCCGGTCGCGCAGATAGAGAAACGCGATCAATCCGATCAGGACGGCAAGAACGAGCCAAGGGAGAATCACACACTCCTCCTCGCGCCATGCGAGCCAGCGAGCCCAGCAGCGATGGGCTGGGCTAGTGCGTTCCCCACCCGAAGAAGAGCTGCGTCAGCGTGATGCCGATCTCGAATACGATCAGCAGCACGATCATCAGCTCGAGCCGCAGGCCGCGCGCGGAATCCATGAGGTCGGTGAGCGCCCGCGCCGTCTCGGCGATCACCGTCAACTTGCTGTTGATGCCCTCGACGCGTTCGGCGAGCTCGTATTCGTCCTTGAGGCGCGAATAGAGGCGTTCGAGATCCGGCCGGTCCCACAGGAGATCGGGGTCCTCGCCGACGGCGACACGGCCGGAAAGCCGATGCTGCGCGAGCAGCGCATTGCCGATCAGCTTCAGCACCGTGTTGCGGCGAACCGAGATGCGCCCGTGATCGGCGAGCTCACGCGCGAACGGCTCGATCTGGTCGAACACCGCGGCAATGTCGCGCTCGTCGTGCGCGAGCACCACGCTGTCGGAGAGCGCGTAAGCGACGAGAATGAGCCGGTCGAGCGACATCTCCTTGACGCCAACGGGCCCGCCCGGTGGAATCTGGTCTTCCGCGGCGACCTCCACGACGGCAGTCTCGTCCTCCCGCGTCTTGAACGGGCCGGTGATGCGTTTGCGCAGGCCGCGCAGGATTTCCCGCTCCTCCTTGGCTTCAAGATTGACGAGGACGACCACGCCATAGCGAAAGACGATGACGAAGCCGTTCGTGCCGGCGCGGTAGGCGAGCGGCGTCCGGGAAAGCGGATCGTCCGGCTCCAGCCCGGCGGTATCGATACGGTCGCCGACCAGGATTGCGCGCACGTTCACGCGCGGCCCAAGCGCGGGAAGCTTGTTCGCGGCGGCGGAGGTTTGGTCCATGCGGGTTCCCTTCGCCGCCCAACGCTAAAGCAGATTGCCGACCCCGTCATGGCCGGCCGGCGCGGCAGGATTCGGCAAAAACACAGGGGAAAGAAGGCGACAGGATACACGCCCTGTAAATTACTGCGGACCTCGTCAGCCGGTCGATGCGGCAGTGAAAACCGCCAATTGAGCATCGAAAGCACGCTTGAAGGCGGGGCGCGCTTCGCCGCGGGCAACATAGGCGGAGAGGTTCGGATATTCCTCCAGTATCCCCGATCCTTGCAGCCGGCGCAGCACCGTCACCATCAAGAGGTCACCGACGCTGAACGCACCATCGAGCCATTCGGCATCGCCGAGGCGACTGGAAAGGGCGCCCAGCCGTTTCCGGATGCTGTCCTCCAGCGCACCCAGGCGATGCTCAAACCAGGGCTGGTCGCGCTCAAGGATCATGGTGAGGCTGCGGTCGAAGATCGGCGGCTCCACCGTGTCGAGCGCGGCAAACATCCACGCAATCGCGCGCGCCCGGGCATTCGCATCGTCCGGCAGCAGGCCCGCATGGCGCTCCGCGATATGGAGCACGATTGCCCCGGACTCGAACAGCGCGAGATCGCCTTCTTCATAGGTCGGAATCTGCCCGAACGGATGAAGTGCGAGATGCGCGGGTTCCTTCATCGCTTGGAACGAGACAAGGCGGACGTCATAGGGCTGGCCCACTTCTTCGAGCGCCCAGCGAACGCGCATGTCACGCGCGAGCCCCCTGCCGCGATCGGGCGACCGTTCAAAAGCGGTGATGGTGGGGGTCATTGGAAAGATCACTCTGCCGCGGCGCGCGGCACGGCGCGCAGATACGGCATCACTTCCCGCGCGAACAGATCGACTGAGCGCACGGACTCCGCGAGCGAAAGATCGCCGAACGCAAAGCGGCAGCCGAGATAGTTCACGCCGGACTCCGCGAGCTGCGCTTCCAGAATCGCCCGCACTTCGGCGGGCGTGCCGACCACCGCGAGCCCGTTCTCGATGAAGCCGTCGATCTCCGGGGGATAGTTGACGCTCACCGGCGGAATGTTGTGCTCGCGCCACAACTTCATGAAGCTCGCATACCAGCGCCGATACGCGCGCCGTGCGACCGCCAGCGCCTCGGCGCCGTCCTCGGCGATGACGATGTGGCGGTTCATGCCGAGCTTCGCGCTAGCCGCGCTGGCGAGCGCGGAGCGCGAGCGACCAGCGCGGCCACTTTCAGTTTGCCGCGCCGGATACTCGCCGCCCTCGCTTTCGCTCTGACGGCTCGACGGCGCGGCAGCGTGTTTCGCGAGCGGCCAATACGCCTCGCCCATGCCGCGGAGGACTTTCGCCGGCGCATTGGCGACGACGTTCATGCCGCGCCGCGCGCAACGCTCCGCGCTCTGCGGATTGTTCGCGCCGTACCAGAGCGGCGGACGCGGCTTCTGCAGCGGCTCGAGCTCCATCGGCACGTCCTCGAAGCGATAGAACGCGCCGGAAAAGGAAACGCGCCCGCCGGCGAGGCCCATGAGCAGCACTTCGAGTGCTTCGGCGAACATCTTCTCCGCGTTCGCGGGATCGAGCCCATAATAGCCGTTCTCGATCGGCGAGATGCCCTTGCCCACGCCGAACTCGAGGCGCCCGCCGCTCATCTGGTCGAGCATGCAGATTTCCTCGACCAGCCGCAGCGGATGATAGAGCGGCAGCGTATAGACGAGCGGGCCGAAGCGCAGCCGCTTCGTGCGCTGCGCCACCGCCGAGAGAAACACCGACGGCGACGGCGCCATGCCGAGCGGCGTCATGTGGTGCTCGGCGACGAGATAGATGTAGAAGCCCGCCCGGTCGTACGCCTCGATCAGCTTCAGCCGGTTCTCGTAGAACTCCGCGAGCGTCCCCGCCCCGCGATCGACGTGATCGAAGATGCCGAAGGAAAGCGTCATCCGTCACTCCGGCAGGATCGCAACCGCGCGTGTCCAGCCCGCGGACGCCGCTTCCACTTTCACCGGGAAACAGCAGACCTGAAAGCCAAACGGCGGCAGCACTTCGAGATTGGAAAGCTTCTCCATGTGGCAATAGCCGATCTCGCGGCTCGCCTTGTGGCCTTCCCAGATAATGCTGGGATCGCCCGACTCCGCGAAGCGCTTGCGCGTGAAGCTGAACGGCGCGTCCCAGGTCCAGCCATCGGTGCCGGTGATGCGCACGCCGTTGCGCAGTAGATAGAGTGTCGCCTCGCGACCCATGCCGCAGCCGCGATCCACGTAGTCCGGCTGGCCGTACGCCTTCCCGGCCGCCGTGTTCACGAGCACGATGTCGAACGGCTTCAGCGCATAGCCGATGCGGTCGAGCTCACGCTCGATGTCGTCCGCCGTGCAGACGTAGCCGTCAGGCTTGTCGCGGAAATCGAGCTTCACGCCGTCGGAAAAGCACCATTCCAGCGGGATCTGGTCGATGGTGAGCGAGGGTTTGCCGCCGTCCATGGTCGGATGGAAATGCCACGGCGCGTCCATATGCGTGCCGTTGTGCGTCGACATTTCCACGAGTTCATAGGCCGCGCCCTTCCCTTCCGGCAGTTGATCGATGCGCAGGCCGGGGTAGGTCTTCGGCATGTTCTTCGCGCCCTCGTCGTGATCGACATACTTGATCGAGGGCGTCATGCCCGGCGGATCGGACGCAATGCCTGCTTTCAAGGGGACGGAGATGTCGACGATGCGCCGCGGCATGTTTCTGCTCGCTCCGGCGTTGGCGTTTTCCTCGCGCACACCGTAGCAAGCTTCGCCGCGCGGACAAGGGTCGGCGCGCGTGCGCTAAACGAACTTTCCGTCGTCGAAGTTTCGCCGCATCTTTCGAGACGCTTAGCGCGCCGCCCGCTTCTGCGGCAGCGAGCCCAGCGGCTGCGGGTCGGGCGGCAGCGGCCGCTCAGGATAGCGTTCCCGGTACACTTTAAGAAACGCGCCCATGCTGTCGAAGCTGGCGAGCGCCTTCGCCGCCTCCACGAGCGTCGCCGCGCTCGTATCCTCGTCGGAGGTGAGCAGGGCGAGCACCTTGCTTTCCGCCGTGATGCCCATCTTGCGCGAGAATTTCTCGCGCAGGCGTTCGAGGCCGATCGTCTCCTGCCCGAACGTATAGGCAAGCGCCGCGCGCAGCACGTCGTGCCGCTCTCCGGCGTCGAGCAGTCCCTCCTGCTTCCAACGCTCGCCGAGCAGCTTTTCGAGCCGCTCCCCCGCTTCACGCCATTGCTTGCCGGCCCAGGCGATCTCCGCACGCAGCCGGTCCACCTCCGGCCCGCGCAGATTCTCGATCAGATCCAGCGCCACTTGATGACGCCCGCTGTCGGCGAGCGCCCGCGCCTCGATGAACATGCGCTGCTCGCGAAGTTCCTGCGGCATCTGCGGCATGCGCGTCGCCGCCAGGATGCGAACGGCGTCCCCCGGCTTTCGGTTGCGCAGATGGATCTCCGCGAGCTTGGCCGCGACCTGCGAACGCGCGACGCCGGAAAGACGATAATTGACCTGATGATCGAGCAGCTCCGTCGCCTGATCGAGCAGGTCCACCGAGACGAGCCGGTCCGCGAGCCTGCGGATCAGTTCATCGCCGCGCCGGCCGATCGGCGTGAGACGGCTGAAATCATAATAGAGCGCGAGCGCGTCGATGGGCGGCAAGGTTGCCGATTTTCCGGTGAGGAAGAGGTCCTCGAACACGGTCGCGAGTTCGTTGTGGAGCTCGGTGGTGAGGGCGGACTCCGGATCGACGACGAGCGCCACATCCAGCAGCTTGAACGCGTCCCGATAGCGGGACTCGGCGACATAAAGGCGGCTGAGCAGCCGGATCGTCTCCAGTTCGAGCCGGCCGCCGCGCCAGCTCACGGCCAGGGTCTCCAGCCGGTCGATCGCCTTCGCGCGGTCGAGCTCTCCTCTCCCGTAGCGCATGGCGATGGAGCGGAATTGCGCCTCGGTCGCGTCCGGACCTTCGTCGCGCTCGGCGGCCAGTTCATACAGGGACTGCGCCCGTTCGAACCGGCCGATCCCCTCGGCAATCCGGCCGGCAATCATCGTGAACGCCGTCTGCAGGGAGGGCGGCAGTCCCGCGCTTTCGAGCTCGTTCATGAACCGGCTCGCGCCGGCGAAATCCCCGAGCTCCACCGCCGCCCGCGCCGCCGCAAGCATGACGCGGCGCTGATAGGAGAGCGGCAGGTCGGCCAATGCATTGGTGCCCGCCCGCATGGAGTCGTGCACCTCGACCCACCGGCCCAACTCCGCCTGTGCGATCGCGCGCAGGAGCGCGGCTTCCGGCACGCCGGCAAGCAGCCGGTCGGTGAAATCTTCCAGCGCCGCCTGCGGCCGACCGAGCGACAGCTCCGCCATGCCGTGCAACAGATAGAACAGCGGATTCTTCGAAAGCTGGTCGTCCTCGCGCGCGCCCGTGTCGAGCACGCCCTTGGCCTCGGCCGCGAATTCGTGTGCCAGATAGAAGCGCGCGAGCATCAGCCGCGCGTCGTGACGCTGTCCCGGCGCGCTCTCGGCGACGGAGCGCATGAGATCCGCTTCGCGGTCGGTGAACGAGCTCGCTTCCTCGGCGTTCCAGATTTCCACCTCGAGCGGCGTGGACCGCCGACCGACTGCGACTTCCTTCGGCGGCGGCGGCACTGACGGCAGCTCGGACACAACGAGTCCCGCCGGCCGCTGCACGGTCACGCCGTCCGCCGAGAGGCTGACCGCCACATCGTCGGCGAGCGGCACGAGCGCAATGCCGTGGACCGAGGAAAGCGCGCGGAATTCCACGAAGTTCTGTCCGCGCAGGATGCCTCGCGCCGGCAGGTGTCCGGTCACGACCACGATCGTGTCGCCGATTTCGGGATCGGGAATGCGGTGCACCTGGCCCGGTGCCGCGAATGGAATGAACACCGCCCCGCGATCGTTCTCGCTCGCCGCGCGGCGAAGCGGCACGGGCCGGCTCGGCGTCATCACGCTGCCGGCAAGCGTCAGCGTCCACGTGCTTCCGTCGCGAAAGACCGACGGCAACAAGGCGCGCGCAAGCTTCAGCCGCACCACGGCGCCCAGCTCGGAACGGCTGTACTGGGCGTTCAGCACCGTGTTCGTCGGATCCTCGGCCAGCGTGCTGACGTCGATCTCGCGCGGCGTGTCGAACACGAGCCAGACCGTGTCGCCGCGCATGAACATCGCGGCCGCCACGTCTTCGGTGAAACCGAACATCGCGCTGAACTGCGACGAATTGCGGCCGAGAACGGGAACGAGCTTGCCGTTGGCCAACGGCTCGCTGGTGAAATCGAGCGGCGCAGGGATGATGTCCTCGCTCGCTGCCTGCGCGAGCGGCGGATTGAGCCGGCGCGCGGCTTCCTCGGCCCTCGCGGATTCCGCGGCCGCCGCTTCGGCCTCCGCACGCGCCGCCGCAGCCTGCGCCTCGGCATTGGCGGCAAGCTCGACGACCGTCGGCGGCGCGCCGCCTTGCAGCGACGGTACCGACACGTCGAGGACATAGGCGCTGTCCTCGCGGAAATCGCGCACCTCGGCGTTCGGCACGACCACGACTCTCACGATCGAACTCGCTTCCTCGAGCGCGACGTCGAGCCCGACGACGCCCTTCGGCAGGTACGCTTTCGCCTCGCCGATATCGACCTTCACCGGCGCCTCGAACCGCACCCGGTATTCTTGCCCTTCCCGCTCGAGCGTCACCGGGATCGGCTCCGCCATGTCGAACGCGAGCCGCGAGAAGGTCGGCGCCCTGGACACCCGGAGCTGCACGGTCGAGAGCGGTCCGGCCACCGGACGCGGCTGCGCTCCGGCTTGCGACCGCGCGCGCTGCTCCGCTTCCCGCGCCCGCCGCGCGAGATCGTCGATCACGTCCTGGGGCAGGCCGGGCGGCAGCCCTGCCCAGCCGTCCGGCAGGAGATCGACGAACAGCTTTTCGCCCGCCTCCATGGAATTGACGCGGACATTGCGGGCGAGCGAGAATCGCACCGCCGTGCCGTCGGGATCGCGGCGCGAGGCATTCAGATAGCCGGGCAGCTTGCGCTCGGGCTGATCGAGCGAGATCGCGACCGGACGCGCGAACGAGACGATCAGAATCCCGTTCGAGACGGTCACTTCAGTCCGCACTTCCTTGTTGAAGGTGAAGACCAGCCGCCCGTGACCGTTATTCGCCGATGCGGAGAGATCGGCCCGCAGTTCCTGCGCCCGCACGGATTGCCCGCCGGCGAATCCGTAAAGCGCAAGCAGCAGCAAAAAAGCTACCCCGCGCGCGGCCACGATGCCCGCGCGGCGCAACAAAAACCGCGCCTCATGCAGTTCGCAGAGCGCGCGTCTATGGGTACTCGTCTGCAACTACTCGTTCCGTTTCGGGCCGCCTGAACCCTACCGGGACGACCTTAATGCGGACTTACGCCGGTTAATGATGGATTTACGGAATAGAAAGCCGCGATGGGCGCTGACTTATTGCGCCTTCTCCGGCTCGATGCGCTTGAGGTCGGTCGCCGGCATCGCCTGCTCGGCGCGATGGCGCGCCAGCTCGATCGTCAGCCGCTCGGCGGCCTCCGGCTGCATCTTCGCGAGAATCTCCGAAACCTTGCGCGGCTTCATGCCGTTCACGAGCTCCGCCGTCGTCTTCGGATCGAGCCGGTCGAAGATGCGGGCGGCCTCTTTCGGCCCCATCGCCTCGTACATGATGACAAGGCTCTTGATCCGCTCCGACGTTTCGGCGCCCTTTCCTTCCATACCCTTCAACTGCTCGATCCGGGTCTCGAGCTGCTTCTCCGCCGCCTTGATCAGGCTCTCGCGCATCTCGAGATCGCGCGCGCGCGCCTCGATCTCCTGCCGCCGCTCCTGCAGCCGCTCGATCAGCGCGCGCTCGGACGCTGACTGCCTGTTGTTGATGTCGATCGGCCTGCCCGGCAGCGGCTCTTCCTTCGAAATCGCCGCCTGCTTGTCGTCCCCTGGCTTCGCCTCCGGCGAAGCGCCGGTGACGATCGGATCGACGTCAATCGACGTGCCGCCGGACAGCAGGCTCAGGAGCTCCGTGCCGACACCCCGCTGCTGCGATTTCGTCGCGTCTCCATAGATGAACCCAATCGTCTTCAACGCGAGCAGACAGGTGGCCGCGAAGATGACGATTGGAATGAGACGGAGATTACCCATTGCGTCGGCAGGTGCGTTAGCGCATCAGAACGCCGCTCGTCCGCGCAAATGCGGGGACCCAGGGGCCACAAGCGTGTGTGCAAGCGGTTCTGGATTCCCGCTTACGCGAGAATGAGCGACGGTGGGTCGACCGAATAAGCATGCTCAGGCCGCCTGCCCCGCGCGCGCCCTTGTGCGGCTGGCCAGCGCCTGCGCCGTCAACAGCGTATCCGCCACCCGGCTGAACTTCGACTCCGGCGGCTCCGGCACCGCCGCCGCTGCCGGCTGCGGCGCGGGCTCCGCGCTCGGACGTTCCGAACCGCGCGCGGCGACCGCGATGCGGTGAATGCGAGACACGATCTCCTCGCCCCTGCGCACGTCGCGGACGAGCTCCGCCGCGATGCGCTCGGCGGTCCGCAGCCGCTCGCCGAGCGTCGCGTCGCAGTCGGTCACCGTCGTGCGCAGCCCTTCGATCGCCCGCTCGGCGACCGTGGTGGCGGCGACGAGCTCGGCGATGGTCGCCCGCAACGACGACTCGTCGGCGCGCAGCCGCTTCAGACGGCGATTCAGGATCAGGCAATAGCCGATGGTCAGCACCAGAAGCACCGCCACCAGACTCTCGATCATCAGGCCGAGAAATGCGTCGTTCACGGAGCCTCCACGCGTTTCATCATCGTTCCGGCGTTTTCGAACATGGCGAGCGTGGTGCGCGGCCGCCGCAGCGGCTTTGCCACGCGCACCGAGATATTTTCCCCGACCCGGCCCATGCGGCCCTCGGTGATCGCCACGTTCCCGCAGCGCACTTTCACCAGCGCGTCGGGCTTGAGGTCGAGCATCAGCGTGTCGCCGACCTCGAGGTCCATCAGCCGCTTCAGGGGCAGCATGTCTTCGTAGAGCACAGCGTCGACCTCGACCTCCGCCTGCCAGATCTCGGTGGCGAGATGCCCTTCCCAGATCGGATCACGGCCGAACTTGTCGCCCATGAACGCCTGCAACAGCGTCTCGCGGATCGGCTCGATCGTCGCGTAGGGCAATAGCATCTCGATCGCACCGCCGCGGTCCTCCATGTCGATGCGGAGGCGGACGAGGATCGCGGCATTGGTCGGCCGCGAGATCGCGGCAAAGCGCGGATTGGTCTCGAGCCGGTCGATCGTGAACTTGACGGGCGACACCGGCCGGAACGCCTGCTCGGCGTCGTTCAGCACCACCTCGACCATGCGCTTGACGAGGCCGGTTTCGATCGTGGTGTAGGGCCGTCCGTCGACGCGGGTCGCGGTCTGTCCGCGCCGGCCGCCGAGCAGCACGTCGATCATCGCGTAGATGAGGTTCGAGTCGACGGTGAACAGGCCGTAGTTATCCCACTCCTCCGCGCGGAACACGGAGAGAATCGCCGGCAGCGGGATCGAGTTGAGATATTCGCCGAAGCGTACCGAGGTGATGCGGTCGAGCGAGACTTCCACGTTGTCCGAGGTGAAGTTACGCAAGGAGGTCGTCATCAGGCGCACCAGCCGGTCGAACACGATTTCGAGCATCGGCAGGCGTTCGTACGTCACCATCGCGGAATCGATGATGGCGCGGATGCCCGAATGGTCGGCGACCGAAAGGTCCGCGAGGCTGAAGCCGAGCAGGCTGTCGATCTCGTCCTGATTGAGGACGCGCTCGGCGCTCGCCTTTTCGGCGTGCTGGAAGCTGCCGGTGCCATCCATCGTCGCCGCCCACTCGGCGGCCACTTCCTCGTCGGCCGAGGAATCCAGGTCGGTCTGCGGCTCGCCGGCTGTTCCTTGCGGGCCCGACGCCTCGTTCAGCATGACGTCCGCGGTTTCCCCCGGTGCCTGGTTCTCGTTGTCTTCGTTGTCGGCCATGGGTGCTCGCTATAAGCGTCCGCTATTGCACGACGACTTCGCGGAAGAGGACGGCGCGGATTTTTGCCGGCGCGATCGCCTTGTTGACGCGCCGCGTGAGCTCCTCGCGCAAACGGAACAGGCCGGCCGAGCCGTCGAGGTCGCTTGCCCGCAGCTCACGCAGATGCACCTGAAAAGCGTCGATCACACGCGGCATCACCGGCTGCAGCGCCTCGATCGCACGGCTGTCGTCGACTTCCAGTGTGATGCGCACGCGCAGGTATTGCGGACGGTCGTTGCCCACCGCGAGATTCACCATGACCTCCGGCAATTCGTGATAGATCACTTTCGGAGCGACGACCTCTTTCTTCTCCTCGCCGCCGAGAAACATGAAGGCGCCCGCGCCCGCCGCCACGACGAGCAGCGCGATGCCGCCATAGATCATCGTCCGCGTCCGGCTCATGCCTTTCAGCCGGCCGACAAAGGATTTGTTCGGCGCGGGCTTTTCGACCTGCGGCGCCTCTTCCGCCTCGAAATCCGTCGGCGCGGTCGTGACCTTGCTCGCCATGACACTTCCCCAGCCCGGCGCACCGGTGCGCGCGGCACACGGCGGCGATGCGGCGCCGATGCTCCCCCCGGCGCTCCCATGGGAACGCTAGGGTCAACATGGTTAATGAAGGCTTGACGCCGGCAATTCTTGCCGGGTCGATCGTGCCGCACGGGACATCCTGCCCCCGCCCGTTTCAGCCTAAGCTACTGAAAACATTAAAATCCGCGGACTGGCACGGCTCCTGCCATGTGCACCCCGGGTCCAGCTGGGGAGCTTCGGGCCCAAAGGGGAGCAGACGATGGAGAACACGCTTCTCGTCGGTCTTTCGCGCCAGGTCGCCCTGCGCCGCGAACTCGACGTCATTGCCAACAATCTCGCCAATCTCAACACGACGGGATTCAAGGGCGAGAACGTGCTGTTCGAGCAGTTTCTCGAGCGGCGCGCGCGCACCGACGATTTCACTTCGCCCATCGACCGGCAGGTCTCGTTCGTGCTCGATCGCGAGACGCGCACGGACCTGTCGCAGGGTCCGTTCCAGCAGACCGGCAGCAATCTCGACCTTGCCATTGACGGCGATGGATTTTTCGTCGTCGAGACACCGGAAGGCGAGCGCTACACGCGCGCCGGCTCCTTCGTGCTGAACACGGCGGGCGAGCTCGTGACGCCCGCCGGCTTCCGCGTGCTCGGCAATGCCGGGCCGATCGTGTTCGACCCGAACGACACCGACTTTGCGATCGCCGCCGATGGCACGGTCTCCACCCGCGAAGGCGAGCGCGGCCGCCTGCGGCTCGTCCGCTTTGAGGACACCGCGCAACTCCTCAAGGAAGGCAACAACCTCTTCAGCAGCGAAACGGCGCCGCAGCCCGCCGATGTGCGCACGCGCGTCGTGCAGGGCTCACTGGAAAAATCGAACGTCAACCCGGTGCTGGAAATCGGGCGCATGATTGAAGTGACGCGTGCCTACACCACCCTCGCCAATCTCATGAGCCGGACCGACGAGCTGCGCCAATCGGCGATCCAGCAGCTCGCCGACGTGCCGACGAATTAACGGACGGGAGACCGGATCATGCGCGCACTTTACACCGCCGCCACCGGAATGATGGCCCAGGAACTCAACGTCGAGGTCATCTCCAACAACATCGCCAACATGCGGACCACGGGATTCAAGCGCCAGCGCGCGGAATTCCAGGACCTGCTCTATCAGAACCTTCGCCGCAGCGGCACCGCGACCTCGGGCCAGGGAACGATCCTGCCCGTCGGCCTCGACATCGGCGCCGGCGTCAAGGTGGTCGGCACGCCGCGCATCATGACGCAGGGCAGTCTGTCGACCACCGACAAGACGCTCGACCTCGCGATCCGCGGCGAAGGCTTCTTCCGCATCCAGACGCCGGACGGCCGCACGGCCTACTCGCGCGCGGGCTCCTTCGAGCTCGACGCCGAGGGCCGCATCGTGACGCCCGAGGGCTACGTCGTCGATCCGGCGATCACCATCCCGCAGGACGCGACCAGCATCACGATCAACCAGACCGGCAACGTGCAAATCCTGATGCCGGGCGAGAGCGCGCCCACCGACGTCGGCCAGATCCAGCTCACCAAATTCGTGAACAAGGCGGGCCTGCAGCCGATCGGCGACAATCTCTTCCTCGAGACGGCGGCGAGCGGCGTGCCGCAGGACGGCGAGCCCGGCACCGACGGATTCGGGACGCTTCTGCAAGGCTACCTCGAGGAAGCGAACGTCAATCCGGTGACGGAGATCTCCGATCTCATCGCCGCGCAGCGCGCCTATTCCATGAATTCCCGCGTCATCACGGCGGCCGACGAGATGCTGCAGTCGACCGCGTCGATGCTGCGCTAGCGCGAGGAGCCGCCATGACCCGCTTCATGATCAGCCGATCGCTGCCGCTCATCCTCGCCACGTTCTTCCTGATGTCGAACGGCGGCGCCGATGCCGCCAACGTCGCCGCGCCGGTTCCGGTGATGAAGGCCGAAACCACCGTCACCGCCGACATCGTGAAGCTCGGCGATCTCATCGAGAATGCCGGTCCCGCCGCCGCGATCCCCGTCTTCCATGCGCCGGCGCTCGGCACCAGCGGCACCATCCAGACCCACCGCGTCATCGAGGCGGCGCGCGACAACGGCCTTCCGCATTTCGACACGCGCGGGCTCAACGAGGTGATGATCACCCGCGCCGCGCGTTCGATTCCGCTCGCCGACCTCGAACAGGCCGTCGCCGAAGCCGCCGTGCGCAATCTCGGCCTTGGCAGCATCGACGACGTGTCGATCCGATTCGACCGCGACGTGCGCGCGCTGCATGTCGAGCCGAGCGCCGTCGAGGCGCCGCGCATCGTGCAGTTCTACTACGACCCGCACGCGCAGCGGTTCGACGGCTTCGTCGAGGTCCCCGGCAGCACGGCGCTGCGCAAGAATCCGGTTCGCATCTCCGGCACGCTTGTCGAGACCGAGGAGATCGTCGTGCTTGCGCGGCCGATCGCCCGCGGCGAGCCCGTGCGCGAGAGCGACATCCTGCTCGAGCGCAGGCCGCGCGCGGAAATCCCGTCCGACGCCGTCACCCAGCTCGGCACCGTGATCGGCCAGGCCGCGCGCCGCGCGCTCCGCGCCGGCCAGACGCTTCGTCCCGCCGACCTGATGAAGCCCGATCTCGTCGGCCGCAACGAGATGGTGACGATCCTGTTCGAAGCCCCCGGCCTTTCGCTGACCGCGCGCGGCAAGGCGCTCGCGGCCGGCGCGGAGGGCGAGACCATCACCGTCCTCAATCCGCAATCGAAGCGCGTGCTGCAGGCGACCGTCACAGGCCCCGGCCTCGTCGTCGCGAGCCGCGGCGCCGCCCTTACCGCCGATGCGAGCGGAAGCATCCGATGAATCCGCAGCATCCCGATCGTTCTTTCGTCACAGTAACAAGCGAGGCCGCCATGCCGATCCGTTCGCGTCCGAAAAGAGCCGTGCTGGCCGCCCTCACCGCGATGTTGCTCACCGGCTGCAGCGCCGTCGACCGCTTCGCCGAGATCGGTTCGCCGCCCGCCCTCTCCGCGATCGAGAACCCGACGACGCAGGCGGGCTATCGCCCGGTGCACATGCCGATGCCAGACCCGATGCCGGCCGCCTACAATCCCAATTCCCTGTGGCGCTCCGGCTCACGCGCGTTCTTCAAGGATCAGCGCGCGCACCAAGTCGGCGACATCCTCACCGTCAAGGTGAAGATCACCGACAAGGCGGTGATCGACAACGAGACCAAGCGCAGCCGCAAGAGCGAGGAGGATGCCGGCGTCGACGATCTCCTCGGCCTCAGCAAGGTGCCGATCTTCAAGAAGGTGCCGATCCCCGGCAAGGTGATCTCGACCGACTCCACCGCCACCACCGAAGGCAAGGGCTCGGTCAACCGCAAGGAAGACTTGCGGACGAACGTCGCCGCCGTCGTGACGCAGGTGCTGCCGAACGGCAACATGGTGATCGAGGGCCGCCAGGAGATCCGCGTCAACTTCGAGCTGCGCGAGCTGGTCGTCGGCGGCATCGTCCGGCCCGAGGATATCGAGTCCGACAACACACTCGAGTCTACCAAGATCGCGCAGGCGCGCATCGCCTATGGCGGGCGCGGCCAGATCACCGACGTGCAGCAACCGAGATACGGCCAGCAGGTGCTCGACATCATCCTGCCCTGGTGAGGATCTGGAGCGCGGACCGATGTGACCTCCGTCCGCATCTCCAGCCGTTCCCGCTCCCCGGGACGGTCATCGCGCGGCGCCCGAAGCTCCCCCCGGGCGCCGCGCTCTTTTTTTCCCACGAATGGACAAGCGGCCTAGGGGCCGCCATGAGAATAGAGGACGTCGGCGGTGGGGCCGCTCCCCTTCGGCTTGACGACCTTCGTTTTCGGCGTCCCCTTGCCGGCATTCGATTGATTGTTTGCCGGGCTGCTCCCGATGCTGACCGCGGGGGCGTGGGATTTGACGTTCGTTTTGTTAAGCGGCTCAGTTTTGCTCTCCGTCGCCAAGAGCGCGGAGAACAGCACCACAACGAGCGTTGATAAAACTGCACGGACCATTGCATTCCTCCGTTCGTGGCGATGTCACTCGATCGGAAAGCGCGTCCTAGCGCACGCGCTGCGGCGTGGTGGTCCTGCGCGTCGCTGGCTGGGACGGGACGCGCGTCGGCTGAAATGTGCGCGTGGGTTCCGCAGCCCTCGGGATCACGATCGGCGGCGGCAGCACCGCGACCCGCTGACAGCGATAGGACGTGGCACCCGTCCTCACCGGCGCAAAACCGGCCTGACAGACACAAGCTTTGTTGCGCACGCGGCCGCCGATACAAACGAGCTTCGGTGGCGGCGGCAGGGTCGCGACACGCGTGCATTGATAGGCGTTCGGCCCGGTCTTCGTGACGTTGAAGCCTTTTCCGCAGACGCACTTTCCGCTTCGCACGGCGCCGCCGATGCAGGCGAGCTTCGGCGGAGTCGGTGGCGACTTTGTCACGGTATCGGGAATGCACTGGAACGTGTTCTTGTAATTCGATGCCATTGCCTGCGCGCTGCGCCCCGTCGGGCAGGAACAGGCGTACTTGGGCGTGCGTCCGCGCGCGGCGACGTTCTTTACCTGACCGCCAAGACAGACGATGGCGGGAAGCGGCGCGGCGTCGCGCTCACGCCGCCACCCCGTCATGCCGAGCGGCTGCGCCGTGAGCAGGATCGGCTCGCTACGCCAGCCTGTCATACCGAGCGGAGGCGTCTCGGCTGCAATGGGCTCGCTGCGCCAACCAGTCATGCCGAGCTCCGGCGTCGTCGCCACGACGGGCTCACTGCGCCAGCCGGTCATGCCAAGTTGCTGCGTCGTGACAACGATCGGCGCGCTCGCCCACCCGCTCATGCCGAGCGGATCGGTCGTAATCGCGCCGGGCGCCGTGCCGGATTTCAGCTCCTGCCCAAACGCAACGGCCATCCATGCGACGGCAAGTCCCGCCGCGAAGATCAAGAGGAAGCGCAAGCGGCGATGCATGACCGGCTACTGCTTCACCGCCTTGGGCACCGCCTGGATGGTCTTCGGCGTGCCGACGGGCGCCTGGGGTGTCTGCTGCAGGCCCTTGGGACCGGCGAACGGCGTACCGGCAAGCTGCCCGGTCACCGCCGCGCGAAAGAACCGGTCTGGCCTCGCCAGCTTGTAGATCGGCTCCCCCGACGACGGCGCACCGACCTCCGGCGTAGTGTGCGTGCCGATGTAAGTGTTCGCATAGTTCGCCAATACTTTGATCGTGCATCGATACGATTTGGCGCCCACAAACGCACCGGGCTTCTGCGGCGTGAGCACCATCTCAACCGTCTGATCGAACTCGCCGTTCACGATCTCAAAGAGATTCTCTTCCGTGTTGAATTTTTTCGCGATGTTCGTTACGCCGTCATCGCCATAAATCTCGCAATCGACTTTCACGCCGGTCGCCACCATTTCCTTCATCTGCACCGGCACGCGCAGGGTGATCGTTTCGGATTGCGCCGCCGCCGGATCGATCAGCGCCGCCGAAGCAAGCAAACCACCAGACAGGACGATCAACGCACACTTCTTCGCTAAGGACATTGCAGCGCTCCTTGCTCTTGCAATTTCGATCTCGACCTTTCGCGGCCCCTCAACCGAGACGACCGGTCATGCGTACGCATTGGGCGTACGTGGACGCGGTCACTCGCCCACCACGTCCCCGCTCTTCAGGTACAGGTATCCCGCTTTGGACTTCTTCTCGCCCGCGCTGAGCTTGCCCTGCGGCGCTGCCGGCGCCCCCGACTGGCCGAGGCTCCGAAGCTTCGTGCCGGGCTCTTTGGGGCAGTCCTTCAGATCGTTCACGATCGTCCCGTCCCAGCATTTTCCCTGCGCCATCGCCGCGGGCACGAATGCGCCGAAGCACATCAGCGTGAGGGCGAAAGCGATTCCGATCAGCTTGAACATGGCGCACCTCCGCGTCCGCACTGACAACGCGGCCGATCTCTACTTGCCCACCTGAATGTCCATTTCGACTTCGTGGCCCCCGTCTTTGCTGCCGGCATTCCTCTGCTGGATGCTGTGCGACGCCTCGTGGGGGCTCCCGCTCTTTGTGGCCTTCGATTGTTTCTTTGCCGGCGTGTTCATTTTTTCGAAGTTGAGGGAAATGCTTTCGTTGACGATTTCGCCGAACGCCGCGACCGGCAGCGTCGCCGACAGCAGCCCGGCGATTGTGATGCTCAAAGAAAATGTGCGGATCATCGCGCTTCTCCTCATTTACGGGGCCAGGCATCCTCCAGATGATAGCGATTTACCGGATTGTTCTGGTATCCCGACGTTGATCCGGAATTTCGATTGCCGGTCGCGGCATCATTCGACTTCATCTGCTTCACGGCGCCGCCCGTGTTTGGCGTCTTCGAAGTCGGTGGCAGATCGATCTTCGAAGGCCATCCCGCCGCCTGCGATCCCTTTGCGGCGGGCGCCTGCACGCCGCCGACGGTGTCGGCCTGGCTCGCCCCGGGACCGCTCTTGCCGGCCTTTCCCGCGGCCGTTCCGAAATTTTTCTGCCAGTTGAGGAAATCGCGGCCGTCCTGGCTGTCCGCCCGGCTGCCTGCGACGGCCACAAGCAGCGCGGCGACGGCAAGGCTAAAAAGGATCGGGTGAGACATGACATTTCTCCTGTCGCCGCGACGCTTCACTTGACTTGACGGCAACCCTTTCCGCGACTGCCGAAGCATTCGCATTCAGCTTCCGCTATTTCTTCGGGTTGAATCCCTTTCCGGAGGGCGGATCACCGTCGAGGCAGCCCAGATGACCCATGCCGCAGGGCTGCTTGAACGAACCACCCCCTTCGATAACGGCGGTACCGCGGCCGGCCGGCGCGCTGAGACTTCCGCCACTTTTCGTTTGCGCGCTTGAGTCGCTCTTTCCCTTGAGGGGCCCAACATTCTTCCGCCACATCTGGAAATCTTCGCTCAGCGCCGGACCGCTGGCGGCCAAGAGCATCAGGACGGCGGCGATCACGGCAACCGTGCGGATCATTGTGGCTCACTCCAATCATTCATGCTTGTCGTCGTGCCATCGTGGCGGTCATGGAGCAGTGCCGTCACAGCCCGGACGGTGTCTTTGGCGGCGGCGGCAGTTCCGGCGGACACACCAGACCGTCTGCGGTCTTGATGCAGGGGTTCTTGATCTTCTTTTTTCCTTTTTTCACCTGCGGGGCAGACGGCGCGACTTTCATGGAGTCCGCTCCTGTCTTTGCCGCCGGGTTGACGGTGCGCTGTGGTGCCTTGATGTCCTCGCTCAGTGCGAAGCCACTCGCGGCCAGCAAAAACAACGCCGCGCTGCCGAGCGCCGATAGGTTCACGCGGCTCACTGGTTTTCCTCCCAATCATCCGTGCTCGTCGTCTTGCCGCCTGCGCTCTTCTTCGCCTTGCTGCCGACCACAACGATTTCCTTCGGCTTTCCGGCGGCCTTCGATGACCCGCTGTGCCGAACGCCCGTCACCCTGTAATCTTGCGCGGCTGCGGCCTTTGGTTTCGGCGTCTTCGCTGGAGACTTGAGCTCGCCGGAAAACACGGGACTTGCGGTCCCCGCCAGCAGCGCAACGGCGGCAAGAAGCGAAAGCAAGCGGATCATGCATCGTCCTCCCTGGATCGACCTGCGGATGGAATGAAGAGCATGGCTTAGGGCCGCTGCGGTTGCGGCGAATGGAGCGTTCAGGCGGCGTTCACGCAACGCTGCAATTCTAGGCATCCGGACAACGCCTTCTGCTCGCGGCCAACAAACGATCGACCGCGGGTTCGCTCCCGGTCCCCGCAACGGGTAAGATCGTTAAGCTTAGGGCTTCGACCGACGGAGTCTTGTACAAATCGGACCGCGTGCATGGAGCAAGGCGACTTCGAGATCATCGTGCCCCCGGACGCGCTCCGGCCGTTCGTCCGCCGCTATCTGTATGCGAACCGGACTCTCGAGGCCGGCGCCACATTCCACGCCAAGCCGACCGGCTATTCGTATTTCTCCAATTTTTTCGGCGATCAGGGCGGCGACTACGGGATCATCAACGGGCGCAGGTTCGAGCGGCAGGTGCGCTGGTTCTTCTTCGGACAGATCACCGATCATGACGTCACCTTTCATCATGCCCGGAGTCTGCAACTGATCGCCGGAGAGCTCACTGCGACCGCGCATTATCGTCTGCTCGGAATCTCCGGCGCGCATATCCTCGGCCTTGCGGCTCCGCTCGAAGATGCGGCGCCGGACGCGGCGTCCCTCGCGCGCGAATGCTTCATCCGCGGAACGGAAGCCTCGCGCGACGAGCACATCGAGGAAACAAATGACTTCGTGTCGCGTCTCGCCGAGCGAGCGCGACCGGAGGACCCGGTTGTCGAACGCGCGGTCGCCATGATCGAAGCAGCGAACGGCGCAATCCGCGTGGCCGACATGAGCCGGGAGATCGGCATCGGAGAACGCCACCTCAACCGGCGATTCAATCACATCGTTGGATTGAGCCCGAAAGCCTACGCCCGCATTCTTCAGATCAACTGGGTGGTCGGCCTCCTCTACGCGAACGATTCTGCCAGGCTGTCAGAGATCGCCCAGGAAGCCGGATTTTACGACCAGGCGCATTTCAATCGCGCCATGCAGCGCTTCTTCCGCGAAGGCCCGCGCGAATTCCTGCAAAGCGACCATCCCGCATTCCGTACCTTCCTGGCGGCCTCCCGGCGTTTCGGCCCGGGCACGGTGCCGCCCGAGGATTAGCGACGCGGCAGAGACCGCCCTTCCATCGGACACCGGCCCGCAGCACGATCGGGTTCCCGCCCCGGTGACTTCGATTCAACTTTCAGCCAAGTGCGCCCAAATTTCGCAACCGGGGGAACTTCTTTGCGCCTTATTCATTCTCAATTTCGCGGCTGGAGAACCTGGAGTTCGAGTGTTGAGCTACGTGTACAGAGGTGCAGGTGCGGGGCTGGCTGCAGCCGCAGTGCTTGCCGCGATCCTGCAACTGAACATCGAGTTCGGGGTGATGCCCGAGCTCGATTTTTCTGCCTGGCTCGGTAGCCTGACCGGCACCGGGCCTGCTTTCGGCTGGGTGCTGCACTTCCTGATCGGCGCGGCCTGGGGCGCCCTGTTCGCCTGGCTTGATCCCGATCTTCCGGGCGACAGCCTGCGCCAGCGCGGCATCGTGTTCGCCGGCGTCGCCTGGTTCGTCATGCTGGTGACCATCGTTCCGCTCGCGGGCTACGGCCCGTTCGGGTTGGGGTACGGCATCCTCCTGCCGCTCGCGGCACTTGCCCTACACATCATCTTTGGCGACGTGATGGGGCGGGCATATGGCTGGCTCATCTTGCAGGGAATGCCGATCCGATACCGCGACCTGCGGCCGGCAAAGCCGGCGGCGCAAGCCGCTGCACCCGAGCTCGAAACCGTGCCGCATGAAAGCGTGCCGTCCGTGCCGTCGATCGAGGAACCCGTCGCCGAAGTCACCGCCGCGGCCGCCGA
>Ga0180222_1001255_pt1 | contig 27724 bp, 28 predicted proteins | sample eDN5th37CKraftOP_FD_151336 | JGI IMG/M metagenome (GOLD analysis project Ga0180222, IMG submission 151336) | Enriched Organic Plus compost microbial communities from Emeryville, California, USA - eDNA 5th pass 37_C Kraft OP (version 2) (version 2) ...
TCGCCGCCCACGGCACGCACCGCGCCTGGGATCGCACGATGGCCGCGCTCACGCCGATCGACAGGATCGCGCTGGAGAGCTTCGACGAGCTCACCGACGGCGGTGTCGACTCGTGGACCCGCGAGGGTCCGTTCATCATCGGCTTCGCCGCCGAGGAGCACAGTCGCGGCTTCCTTCGCGAGCTGGAGGGTGTGATCCGGCACGGTCAGGACCTGCAGTACGAGCGCCTCGAGCACCCGCGCGAGCTCGCGCCGCAGCTGTCGGATGCCGTGACCGTCGCGTACCGGCTCGACGGGCAGCGGTTCTTCGAGCCCGGCCCGTTCGTGCAGGCGCTGGCCGACGCGGTCGTCGCACGGAGCGGGACGATCCGCACGGGCGCGGCCGTCACCGCCGTCACCTCCGACGGAACCCCGCGAGTCACCCTCGACACGGGCGAGGAACTGACAGCGGATGCCGTCGTCATCGCAACGGGCGCGTGGATGCCGCACCTCGCGCGCCCGCTCGGCGTGAAGGTGCGCGTGCAGGCGGGACGCGGCTACTCGTTCACCGTCGAGACCGACGAGCCCGCGCAGCACCCCGTGTATCTGCCGTTCCAACGGATCGCGTGCACCCCCTATCAGGGACGGTTCCGCATCGCGGGGACCATGGAGTTCCGCCGGCCCGACGAGCCGCTGCAGCCGCGCCGCATCCAGGCGATCATCAACCAAGCGCGCACCCTGCTGACCGGCGTCGACCTCGACCACCGTCAGGACGAGTGGGTGGGGTCCCGACCCGTCACTCCCGACGGCCTTCCTCTCGTCGGCGAGACACGCGCGCCCGGCGTGTACGTCGCCGGCGGTCACGGCATGTGGGGTGTCGTCCTCGGGCCCGCAACCGGCAAGCTGCTCGCCGACCGCATCGTCACCGGCCGCACCGATCCGGTCATCGCGCCCTTCGACCCGCTCCGCTGACCTGCCAGCCAAGACGTCGGATGCCGGTGCGCCCTGGACCCCACCCTCGCCCCGCTTGATATGCTGACCGGGCGCACACGCGCACGGGGCTGTAGTTCAATGGCAGAACTTCTGCTTCCCAAGCAGACAGCGCGGGTTCGATTCCCGTCAGCCCCTCCACTTGTCAATACCAGACCTAGTCCGGACTTTCCACGGATAGTCCGGACTGGAGACTCCGCCGACGACGCCGCCTGCCCCTCCCTTTCGGTCACCTATCTGACTCAACTCAGTACCCCTGCGGGCCGGCGCGAGCACTGCTGTTTACGAGCAGGCATTGGGCCTACGCGCGACGTGCTCGGATCTGGTTTGGAGGTTCGGCAAATCGCTCGGGTTTCTCAGTGGCCGGATCAACAACAGTCACGAAGGCCGCGATGATCGCTCTCGGCAACGGGCTGGCGAAGCTCACCCGTGGCACCGGGGTGACGGTCAACACCATCCTGGGCGGTCCGACCTTCTCCGATGGAGTCGCCGCGTCCGTCGCAGCCGTGGCGGAGGCCCAGTCACTGCCGCCTGCCGCCATGAAGTCGGCGATCATCGGTCAGAACCGGACGACGCTCCTCGAGCGGTTCATCGAGCCCGAGGAGATCGCCGACCTGGTCGCGTACATCGCGAGCCCCCGGTCGTCCGCGACGAACGGCGCCGCCCTGCGGGTCGACGGGGGCGTGCTCGCCGGTATCCTCTGAGCGTCGCGCCGGTCACACCTCGGCGAGCGCCTCCGCGTACGCCTGCGTGAACTCCGTGACGTGCGCGTCGTCGAACACGAGCGGCGGGCGCACCTTGAGCACGTTCTCGTGTGCGCCCGAGACGCTCGCGAGCACACGGGCGCGGCGGAGGGCGTCCGACATCGTCACCGCCGCGCGCGGGTCGGGCTGCGACGTCTCGGCATCCCGGAACTCCACCCCGAGGTACAGTCCCGCGCCGCGCACACTCGCGATGCCGGGTGTCGACGCGCTGAGGGATGCCACCTCCTCGCGCAGCCGTCGCCCGACGCCCTCGACGCGGTCGACGATGCCGCCGCGCAGCTGACGGAGCACCTCTGCGGCGACGGCCATCCCGACATCCGCTCCGGCGAACGTGCTGAAGTAGCGCACGTCGGCCCCGAAGGGGTCCAGGACGTTCGCGCGGCCGGCGACGGCGGAGACGGGGTAGCCGTTGCCCATGGGCTTTCCGAGCACGACGAGGTCGGGGTCGAGGCCGTGCCGCTCGAAGCCCCACCACTGTGGTCCGAGCCGGCCGAACCCCGACTGCACTTCGTCGGCGAGGTAGAGACCGCCGGCGGCACGGATGACGCGCTCGGCGCCGCGTGCGCGCTGACGGCCTGATCCGGGAAGCGAGGCGACCCCTCCCGTCTCAGCCCAGGCGGGAGGGGTCGCGGCGCTCCGAGACCTCGGTCAGCGACGCGCGAGGAACCGACGACGCAGCGACGAGCCGAGCGACCGCAGGGATCCGAGGTTCCCCTGACGGGCCTGGTCGAACAGCGCGGCCAGGATGATCACGGCACCGATGCTGACCTGCTGCAGGAACGACGAGAGGTTCAGCAGGATGAAGGCGTTGCGCAGGAGACCCAGCAGGCACGCCCCGAGGAAGGCTCCGACGATCGAACCCCGACCACCAGCGAGGCTCGCGCCCCCGATGACGGCGGCTGCGATGACATCGAGCTCGTAGCCCTGAGCCGCCTGTGCCTCCGCGACGCCGACCTGCGTCGAGTAGACGATGCCGGCCACGCCCGCGAGGAGGCCGATGAGGACGAACACCGCCACACGCGTGCGCGCCACCGGGATGCCACCCAGCCGCGCGGCGGTGTCGTTGTCTCCGATCGCCGTCACACGCAGACCGAAGACCGTCCGCGTCAGCATGAACTGGCCGATGATCACGAGGACGATGAAGATGACGACGCTCACCGGGACGATCTCGAAGACACGGCCCTGTCCGATGAACTTCAGCTCCGCCGGCATCTGCTGGGGGAGCCCGCCGGTGATGAGCTGCGTCAGACCGCGGGCGACCGACAGCATGCCGAGCGTCACGATGAACGAACTGACCTTGCCGAAGACGACGATCGTGCCGACGACCAGGCCGCACAGTCCACCTGTCACGATCCCGGCGATCATGGCGATCCAGGGGTTCACACCCGTCGAATAGAGGTAGCCGGCACTGACGGCGGAAAGGGCGAGCACCGAGCCGACGGAGAGGTCGATCTCCTTCGCGATGAGCACGAAGGTCATGCCCACGGCGATGATCCCGACCACGGTGACCGTCTGGAGCAGGTTCGCGACGTTCGTCGGGGTGAGGAAGCGGTCATTGGCCGCGTTCACGATGAGGGCGAGGACGATGATCAGGACAAGGAGCCCGAGCTCCTGCTGTCCGAACATCCGACGGAGGCGTGCGCTCCAAGAGGGTGCGGTCGATGCAGAGACTGTCGAAGTGGTCATGGTCAGCGGTCGCTTTCGGTTACGCCCATCGCGGCGGCGATGACAGGGGTCGGGTCGGCGGTGTTCGGGGCATCGCGCACGACGCGCCCATGGCGGATGACGACGATGCGGTCGGCGAGCTCGAGCACCTCTTCCATCTCGGAGGAGATGAACCACACGGCGAGGTTCTCCGTGCGTGCCAAGTGCTTGAGCAGGGCATAGATCTCGGCCTTCGTGCCGACGTCCACGCCTCGCGTCGGTTCGTCGAGGATGAGCACGCGCGGCTTCGCGGCCAGCGCTCTGGCCAGCAGGACCTTCTGCTGGTTGCCGCCTGACAACGACGAGATGGGCGCGTGCACGGAGGCCGCCTTCACCCCGAACCTCTGCGCGAGATCACGCGCGGTCGCGTTGGTCGAGCGGCGTGACACGAAGCTGAGGCGGCTCAGTCGGTCGAAGACGCGCGCGGTGAGGTTGAAGGCGACGGTCTGGAGCTTGAACACCTCGGTGGGGCGCTCCTCCGCGACATAGGCGATGCCGAGTCGCTGCGCATGACGCGGGTTGCGAGGGAGCACGGCGCGCCCGAACAGCCGCATCTCGCCCGCGCGCACACGGGTGAGACCGATCACCCCCGCAGCGATCTCGCTGCGTCCGGCACCGATGAGTCCGGCCATGCCGACGACCTCGCCCGGACGGAAGGCGATGTCGACGGAATCGAAGCCTTCGCCCGAGAGAGCCCTCAGAGTGAGAGCCGGTTCGACCTCGTCACCCACGACGTGCGTCTCGAGCTCGCTGATGACCTCCGACTTCTTCTCGCCGGCCATGAGCGCGACGGCGCTTTCCTGGTCGATCTCCGAAGCGGGCCCGTCCTTCACGAACGCCCCGTCACGGAGCACGATCACGTGGTCGGCGATCTCGTACACCTCCGCCAGGCGATGGCTGACGAGCACCACTGCCACGCCGTTCGAGCGCATGCGGTCGACGACCGCCCACAGCCTCTCGGTCTCCTGGTGCGTGAGGCTCGAGTTGGGCTCGTCCAGGAAGAGGACCTTCGGGTCGTGCGAGAGCGCCCTCACGATGTCCACCATCTGGCGCTCGGCCGCTGAAAGGCGGCGACACACGGTCTCGGGTGACGGCAGATAGTCGGCCATCTCGAGTCGGGCGAGCAGCTCCCGAGCGCGCTGCACCGAGCGCTTGCGGTGCGCCAGCGTCGCTCCCGGCCTCTCCGACAGCTCGCTGAGGAAGATGTTGTCGGCGACGGTCAGCTCGGCGACGAGCTGCGGCTCCTGGTTGACGACGACGACTCCGGAACGGATGCCGTCGATCGGTCCGCGCCAGTCGACCGGCTCACCGTCCACGATCACCTGACCGAGATCGGGCTGCATGACGCCCGAGCACACACGGATGAGCGTGGACTTGCCGGCTCCGTTCTCTCCGAGCAGAGCAGTGACCTGCCCAGCCCGGAACTCCAGGCTGACGTCGCGAAGGGCACGAACGGCACCGAACGACTTGCTCACGCCGGCGACACGAAGTGCCGCCGGCGTGAGCGCCGTTCCACCGTCCTGGTGGAGATCATTCATGGATGCGTCTATCCCAACCGGACGTGATCAGGACGTGCCGAGCTTGCCGACCGGCTGGGTCGACGGGTCGTGCTCGGCCAGGTTGTCGGCCGTGACGAACGCGCTCTCGGCCGGCTGCAGCACAGGGCCGTCCGCCTTGCCGGTGACGACCGCGTTGTACAGCTGGATCGCGACGTTGTACCCCTGTCCGAAGGCATCCTGTCCGATCGCGGCATACATCGAGCCGTCCTTGATGGCGGCCAGGTTCTCCTCGGAGAGGTCGTAGCCGATCACCTTGACGGTGTCCTGCTTGCCCGCCGCGGCGACGGCCTCGGCCGCGCCGAAGGGACCACCGGCGGTCGCGTAGATCGCGACCAAGTCGTCGGCGGACTGCAGGTAGTTCTGGGCCGCGGTGTACGTCTCGCTGGCGGAGTCGTGCGCCTCGACACCCTCACCGAGGACGGTGATCGACGAGCCCTCGAGACCCTCGATGAAACCCTTGCGGCGCTGCTCAGCACCCGGGGCGGTGAACTGGCTGGTGATGATGCCGACCGAGCCGCTCGCGTCGCCCACGGCCTTCAACAGCTCCTCGGCGGCCATCTTGCCCGCGTCGTACTGCTCCTGTGCGTAGTTGACGACGGCGCCCGCGTCCTCGAGGCAGTCGAAGAGCGTGTTGTAGGCGCCGAGCTTGATGCCCTCGGCGCTCAGCTGGGAGACGACCTCGCAGTTGCCCTCACCGGCGATGAAGAAGCCGATGCCGTCGTAGCCCTGCGCGTTGGCGGCGTTGATGGCGTTGGAGACGGTCTGCACGTCGATCGTCGCGCCGGCGACGATCCAGTCGACCTCGCCGCCCAGGGAGTCCAGCACCTCGTCTGCGGCCGTGACGCCGGATTCGACACTGACCCAGTAGGGGTTGTTCGCGAAGCCGATCATCGCGATGCGGACGTCTTCGTCGTGCTCCTGCGTCGTGGGAACGGGACGGCCGTCGATCGGCTCCACCGCTGCCGCGCCGGGCGTTTCCTTGGGCGCATCACCACTGCCGCTCGAGCAACCCGTCAGCGCGAGGCCGAGGGCGGCCGCGACCGCGACGGCGCCGAGGGCGCCTCGCCTCTTGCGGAGAACTGCTGTGTACATCGTGTTCCTTTCGGAGTCATCCCTCGTTGGATGGGCACGCTTCGCGAAGTCGCCTGCTGGCGAACCGCCCCTGCCACACGTTGCCCGCGCGACGGTGCGAAGCATCCGGCGGAGGCCAGATGTGAGTAAAACTACAACATCCTGCGCTCAAGTCAAACATTCACCGCTCATTTGCGCACCCACGGGTCTAATGTGTAGTTTTGCCAACATTGCGCGGGGCCCGCGCCGAGGAAGAGACAGTTTCGAGGTAGATACAGTGCAGGAGTTCTCCATCGAGTCGGCCGTTGTCATCGACACGGACACGCATACACTCACCGGGCGCACGGGCCGCTACGTGAAGAAGGCCGCTGACCTCGGGGGGGTCTACCGCGATGACGCGGCATACGCCGCGTGGCGCGATGCCGACCCCGAAGCCGAGGCGTACCGCGTGGACGAGTTCCGCCCCTCGGACGCCGAAGGGGATCTGATCTACGGTCTCTCCGTCCTCCACCCCGGGCGCATCGGACGCGAGTATCCCGTCACCCGCGGACATCTGCACGCCAAGTCCGACCGCTCTGAGACGTATCAGTGCCTGGCGGGGCACGGTCTGATGCTCATGGAGACCGTTGACGGCAACACGGTCGTGGTCGAGCTCCGCCCCGGGGACATCGCCTACGTCCCGCCGCATCACATCCACCGCAGCGTCAACGTCGGCGACTCCGATTTCGTCACGCTGTTCACCTACCCAGCCGACTCTGGGCAGGACTACGACATCATCTCGCGCTCCGCCGGCATGCGACACATCGTCGTCGAGACCGCCGACGGGGGCTGGACCCTTGAGGAGAACCCCGACTATGTCGTTCGCCACTGACCTCCCGACCAGCGGGCCCGAGCGCGCGCGCGCCGTCGCCCGCATGATCGACATCAGCGCCGTGCAGGCGCCGCACGGTCGTCCGCAGGTCGAAGAGCTCGCCGCGGTCGCGGTCGCGGGCGGGTACATCGCCGCGCACGTGCTGCCGTCGTGGATCCCGACCCTCGCTCCTCTCCTCGAGGGTTCCGACACGCGCGCCGGCTCACCGGTGGGCTTCCCCTCGGGCGGGACGGCCACGGAGGTCAAGCAGGGCGAAGCCGACTGGCTGATCGCCGCGGGAGTCCAGGAGATGGACGTCGTGATGAACATCGGCCTCGTCCGCAGCGGGGAGTTCCAAGCCGCCAGCGGGGACATCCTCGCCGTGCTCGACACGGTCGGCGGGCGCGTCCCGGTCAAGGTGATCCTCGAGGTCGGCCACCTCGTCGGCACAGAACTCGAGCGAGCGGCTGAGGCCGCGCTGGCGGCGGGCGCGACGTCGCTGAAGACCGGCACCGGCTGGTCGGGCACGGCCACGACCATCGACCACGTGGCGCGGATCAGGGCGGTCGCCGGTCCCGACGTGGAGATCAAAGCGTCGGGCGGGGTGCGCTCCCTGGCCGATCTGATCTCGCTCTACGACGCCGGGGCCCGTCGGTTCGGTGCGAATGTGGCATCCGCACGTGCGATCGTCGCAGAGGCGGGCTGGCGATGACGGTCTCGCTCCCGGAGGCCGCAGGCCGCCCGACGATGTACTTCGTGGGCGTCACGACAGCAGGAAGCGCGATCCACAGCGTGTTCCGCGCATGGCAGCCGATCCTCGGCCTGCAGAACGCGTCCCTCGTCGGAATCGATCTGCCCCTCGACGCGACCGCCGAGGACTATCGCCGCGTCGTGCGTTTCATCGACGAGGACCCGCAGTCGCGTGGCGCACTCGTCACCACTCACAAGCTGCGCCTCTTCGACGCGAGCCGCGACCTCTTCTCTCGTCTCAACGAAGACGCCAGAGCGCTCTCCGAGGTGAGCTGTCTCGTGTCCGAGCCCCGCGGCGTCGCTGGGCTTGCGCTGGATGCAGTCACCTCAGGGCTCGCGCTCCGCGCCATCGCCGCCGACGTCTCCGGCAGGCACGTTCTCCTGATGGGCGCCGGCGGGGCGGCTCTGGCACTCGCCTCTCACCTTTCGTCGCTCCCGCGCACTCAGGCGCCGGCTCGCGTCACCGTCACGGACATCCACCAGCGGAACCTGGATCAGGTGCAGGAGCACGTGGCCTCCCGCGGCGGGACCGGGTGGCGGTATGTCCTGCTCGGGCCGGAGGAGTCGCACGACCACCTGCTGGCAGGGCTCCCGGCGGGCTCACTCGTGGTGAACGCGACCGGGAAGGGCAAGGATCGCCCGGGCTCTCCGCTCAGCGACGCCGCCCTCTTCCCGCGGGACGCCGTCTGCTGGGAGTTCAACTACCGCGGCACGCTGGAGTTCCTGCACCAGGCGCGGGCCCAGGCGGGCGCACGCGCACTGACCGTTCACGACGGCTGGATCTACTTCGTTCACGGATGGACGCGCGCCATCGCGGAGGTGTTCGATGTGCACATCCCGACGGAAGGTCCGGAGTTCGATCGCATCGCCACCGCGGCACGGGATGCACGATGACCGTTCAGGTGACATGGCTGGGTCAGGCCGGCTTCCTCGTCAGCTGGGAGGACGGCGACGGTCGACGGCGCTCGCTCGCGATCGACCCCTATCTTTCCGACAGCCTGGCCGGGAAGTACCGCGGCACGCTGTTCCCCCACGTGCGGATGCAGCCCGCGCCCTTCTCACCCGACGGGCTCCCGCCGCTCGTGGCTGTGCTGTGCACGCATCGACACACCGACCACATGGACCCCGGCACCCTCCAGCCTCTCTTCCGCCACGACGACGCGGCCGTGCTGGTGGCTCCACGCGCTGAAGCCGCGGAGGCGTCGTCCCGTTCGGGACTCGACGCGTCGCGCATGCGCCTGCTGGACGCCGGTGAGGAGCTGCAGTTCGGCGAGGTGCGCGTGCGCGCCGTGCCTGCAGCCCACGAGGAGCTCGACGAGGACGACGCCGGGAATCACCACTACCTCGGGTATGTCATCGAGCTTCCCGACGTCACGATCTACCACTCCGGCGACTGCGCGCCCTATCCCGGTCAAGCCGCTCATCTGATGGGCGTGGATGTCGCCCTCCTTCCCGTGAACGGGCGCGACGCCCATCGACGGGCGAACGGCGTGCCGGGCAACTTCCACTTCGACGAGGCCGTCGCGCTCTGCGTCGCCGCGGGGATCCCCACGCTGGTGCCCCACCACTGGGGTATGTTCTCGTTCAACACCGCCGACCCGGACGGCTTCCCCCTTGCCGAGGCGGGTGCCCAGGGCGTCACGGTCGTCGTACCGAAGCATGCGAAGACGCTGCACTTGGGAGGAGCACAACGGTGACTCAAGAGACTGTGAGCGGGCCCGGCGAGCCGCGCACCCTGCTGGGCCGCATACAGGCACGCAGGGACCGCCTGCGACCGGCCGAGGCGAAGGTGGCGAAGGTCGTCCTCTCCGATCCGTCGACCGTCATCCGCATGACGCTCGCCGAGCTGGCGGCAGCGGCCGAAGTGAGCGAACCGACCATCCTGAGGTTCGCAACGGCCGTCGGGTGCGACGGGTTCCACGAATTCCGCATCGAGCTCGCTCAGAGCGTGGCGCTCGGCATCCCCGCGACGCAGTCGGCCATCACGGCTGACGACGACGTGCCCACGACCGTGTCCAAGGTCTTCGACTACACGATCACCAGCCTGGACCACACACGCAGGCACCTCGATGCCGAGCGGCTCGCGCAGGCGATCGACGTGCTCGTCGAAGCACGCAACATCCTGTTCATCGGGCTCGGGGCCTCCGGCATCGTCGCCATGGACGCTGAGCAGAAGTTCCCACTGTTCGGCAAGCCGTGCGCGGCGCCGGTCGACTACCACCAGCAGTTCCTCGCGGCCTCGGTGGCAGACGAGCACACGGCCGTCGTGGCGATCTCCAACATCGGACAGACCGCAAGCGTGCTCGACGTGGTTCGGATCGCGCGCGGACGCGGGGCGATGACGATCGGCATCACGGGCGCGCAGAACGCGCTCGCCGAGATCGTCGACGTGCCGCTTCTCGTACAGTCGCTCGACAACACGGACGTGTACACGCCGACCCTCTCGCGGCTCGCACAGCTGGTGGTCGTCGACGTCCTCGCGACGAGCGTCCTGCTGCGGCGGCCGGCGGAGGACATGGAACGGCTCCGCGAGATCAAGCGCGAGCTCAGCCGCATGCGGAAGGGCGACTTCCAGTCGGCCGAAGAGCCCTCGGGTCCGTCGACGTGACGGCGCCGCTCCGAGCCGTCCTCGCGGTCGACCTCGGCACCGGCGGAGCGAAAGCGGCCCTCGTCGCCGAGGACGCGCGCATCCTGGCCTCCGCCTTCATCGAGTACGAGACCGTCTACCCTCATCCCGGCTGGCATGAACAGCGCCCGCAGGACTGGTGGGAAGCGGTGGCCAGCGGTACGCGAGAAGTCATGAGCGCCTCGGGCCCTGCCGTGGACATCGCGGCCATCGCCCTCTCGGGTCAGAGCCTGGCGCTCGTGCCCGTCGACGCGGAGCTGAGACCGCTGCTGAACGCGGTCCCGATCTGGTCCGATGCACGCGCCTCCGTCCAAGCGAGCCGATTCTTCGAATCCCTGCCCTCGGACGAGTGGTATCTGAAGACGGGCAACGGCTTCCCCGCAGAGCTCTACACGATCTTCGAGTACGCGTGGCTCCGAGAGCACCGACCGGAGACCGTCGAGCCCGCCCGCTGGCTCCTGGGAAGCAAGGACTGGATCAACGCCAGACTCACGGGCCAGGTGGCGACCGACCACAGCTATGCCTCGGGCCTCGGCGGCTACCTTCTCGCGGAGCACCGCTACGACGACGACATCCTTTCGCACGTGGGCATCGATCCCGATCGTCTCCCGCCGATCGTCGCCGCCACCGACGTCGTGGGATCACTCACCCCCGGCGCCGCCGCGCACCTCGGCCTGACCGCCGGCATCCCGGTCGTCGCCGGGGGCGTCGACAACTCCTGCATGGCCCTCGGGGCAGGGCTGGATGCCGAGGGGCGGTGCTTCCTCTCCCTGGGGTCCTCCAACTGGCTGACGATCGCGGGCCGCGACCCGGTGCTGGACGCGCAGCACCGCCCGTACGTGTTCGAACACGTCCTTGCCGGCCTGCAGGTATCGGCCTTCTCGACGTTCGGAGGCGGCAGCAGCCTGCGTTGGCTCGCCGATCTGCTCGGTCGCGACATCCCCCAACTGCTGGAGGCTGCTGCCGAAGAGCCCATCGGGGCGCGCGGCCTGATCTGCGTGCCGACACTGGCAGGCGGCACCGTCGCGGAAGGCGGGTCTGACGTTCGAGGCGCCTTCAGCGGGCTCGACCTCAGCCATGGCGTGGGTGCGATGACGCGTGCAGTGGTCGAGGGCATCGCGTTCTCCATGGCCCGCACCGCCGAACTGCTCGCAGCGCATGTCGCCGTCCCCGAGACGATCGTGGCGGTCGGTGGCGGCGCGCGGAGCGGACTCCTGCTTCAGACGCTGGCGGACGCCCTCGACCGGCGGATCGTGGCCGTCGCGAACGATCAGCATGCTGCCGCTCTGGGAGCCGCGGCCCTTGGCTTCCTGGGGGTGAGCCTCTGGGAAGACACCGAGCCGCTGAGGCGTGCCCTCCACAGCACGCGCCAGTTCACACCCGACGCACGGCACCGCGACGTGCTGACGGCCGCGCGGAACGCCTTCGATGAGGCGTCGGAGTCCACGCGGCGCGAGTCCGACGGACTGAAGGCGCTTCGTCTGATCTCACACACACGACCTGAGGAGAACAATGCGCCAGAGCACCATTGACGCCGTCCGCGCCGCGAGGGTCATCCCCGTCATCGACCTCGCCGATCCCGACGGCGCACACCCCCTCGCCGAAGCGCTCCTTCGCGCCGGTGCTCGCATCGCCGAGCTGACGCTACGGTCGGCGACCTCGATCGAGGTCCTCCGCGAGTTCGCGGCGGTCGCTCGCGACCTCGGCCCGGGCCCGTCCGGGCAGCGCCTGCTCGTCGCTGCCGGTACCGTCCTCTCCCCGGCCGAGCTCGACGCCGCGCATGAGGCCGGAGCGGAGCTCTTCATCTCTCCGGGGGCGACGGACGCGCTGCGGACGCACGCATCGGAGAACTCGGTCGATTGGATCCCCGGGGTGTCGAGCGCCAGTCAGATCATGGATGCGCTCGACGCCGGCTTCCGCGACCTGAAATTCTTCCCCGCTGAGGCTTCCGGAGGCACGGCGGCCGTCTCATCCCTGTTGGCACCGTTCCGCCGGGAGCGCATCTCGCTGATGCCCACCGGCGGGATCACCGCAGCGACGGCGGGTGCGTATCTCGCCATCGACGGCGTCGCCGCTGTCGGTGGATCCTGGATGGTCGCATCCTCGCTCCTCTCGGGTGGCCGCTGGCAGGAGGTCGAGCAGCTGATGCGCGAGGCTCTGCAGGCATGACCCGTGTCCTCGTGACGCCCCGTTCGATGAGCGTGGGCGACAACAGCGCCCTCGAGCGCCTGCGGGCGGCCGGACTCGACGTCATCTGTCCCTCGCCCGGACGCCAGCCGACGGAGGAGGAACTCCGACGCGAGCTTCCCGGAACTGCGGTGTGGATCGCCGGCGTCGAGCCCATCGGCCGCGATCTCCTCGCCGCCGCGACGGACCTCCGCGCCATATGCCGCAATGGGGCCGGGGTGGATGCGATCGACCACCACGCCGCCCAGGAGCGCGGCATCGACGTCATCCCGGCTCGGGGCGCCAACGCGCGCGGTGTCGCCGAACTGGCACTCGGGCTGATCATCGCCGGATTCCGCGGGCTGATCCCCTCAGCGTCCGCCGTGGCCGCCGGACGATGGGAGCGGTCGGTCGGGCGGGAACTGGCCGGAGCGACGCTCGGCGTCGTCGGATACGGAGCCATCGGACGCATCCTGGGCGCACTCGGGCGCGCCTGTGACATGCACGTGGTCTCGCATGATCCATACCTGGCTCGGACGGGCAGCCAGGCCGATGACGGCACGGAGCTCCTCGAGCTGGGGGCTCTGCTCGACGCCGCCGACGCCGTCTCCCTGCATCTTCCGGCGCTGCCGGATGGCCCTCTGATCGGGGCGCGAGAGGTCGCACGGATGCGCACCGGGGCGATGCTGGTGAACACGGCGCGTTCCGGGCTCGTCGATGCGGAGGCCGTGCTCGCCGCCCTCGATGCGGGGCGGTTGCGGGGCTACGCGGTCGACGCCTTCGACGTCGAGCCTCCTCCCGTCACCGCCCTGCTGCGCCACCCGCTCGTGATCGCGTCACCGCACCTGGGAGCGGCCACGGCGGAGAGCATCGAACGGGCATCGCTCGCGGCAGTCGACAACACCCTGGCCGTGCTCGGCCTGAGCGAGTCGACGCGGGCGGCAACCGGTCAGCCCAACAGGTGACGAGCGGTGGCGCCGTCGGTCACCAGGCTCGTGACGAAACCACCCGCGAGCACCGCCCGGACCGCCTCCCGCTTCTTCGGCCCACCGGCGATCGCGATCACCTCAGGCACGCGCAGGAGCGCATCGTGACTGATGGCGATCGTCCGGTCCGCGAGCGCTTCGACGGGCCGCCCCGCGCCGTCGAGAGGTGTGGCGCACACCTCGGCCTTCACCCCCGATTCGACCAGCCGATCACGGACCTCGGGCTCGAGCGCGGTGTACATCTGCGAGTCCGGCGGATCCCAGCTGCCGACCGCGATGACCGCGGTGGTGACGTCCTGGAATCGTGCCATGGCACCGGCCACGGACGGCTCCGCCCGCAACGCGGTGGCCGTCGCGGCATCCCGGACGAGCAGCGGCGCGTACATCGAGTAGGCGCGACCGCGGTTCCGGGCGACCATGCGGCGGATGACCTCCGCCGCATTCTCGGCGTGGTCGCCGACGAGACCGGACAGCTGGACCACATCACAGGGGCTGAGCCCGCGCAGGTGCCCCGCCATCGCGATCAGAGTGCGCCCGGACGTGACGCCCAGGACCTCCCCGGGCCGCACGGTCTCGGCCAGAAGGTCGGCCGCGCAGCGCCCCAGGGCGTCGTACAGCGCTGCGGGCCCGGAGTCCTCCGGAGTGACGACCAGAGCACGGCGCAGGCCGAAGCGATCGGCGAGAGCGATGGAGAGCTCGGCGTCGATGTTGCCCGGGAGAGAGATCTCGATGCGGACGATCCCTTCCTCCAGTGCCCGATCGATCCATCGCGCGATCTTGAAGCGCGAGACGCCGAGCTCACGCGCGATCTCGGTCTGGGGGATGCGCTGTTTGTAGAACTTGTGTGCAACGAGTGCGATCCTGCTGCGCTCATCCGGGCCCATCCGGCCTCCATTCGCTCAGGTGAGCATTCATTTTGACACATGATCACGGGCCTTGCTAGCGTCGGGCCCGCCGACCGAAGGAGCAGAGCATGAGCGACACCCCCGACCTCCCCGCCACGAGCGCGACGAGCACCCTGCTGCGTGCCGGCGAGCTGACCATCGAAGAGCGGCCCCTGCCGGTTCCGGAGGCCGACGAGGTTCTGGTCGAAGTCGCCGCTGTCGGCGTGTGCGGCTCGGACGTGCACTACTACCGCCACGGACGCATCGGGGACTTCGCCATCGTCGAGGCCCCCCTGATCCTCGGTCACGAGGTGTCCGGCCGCGTCGTTGCGGTGGGCGCCGACGTCGACAGCTCCCGCATCGGACAGCGCGTGGCCATCGAGCCGCAGCGCCCGTGCCGCGTGTGCCGACAGTGCAAGGCGGGCCGTTACAACCTGTGCCCCGAGATGCGCTTCTACGCCACTCCGCCCGTTGACGGCGCCTTCACGGGCTACGTCACGATCCCCGCCGACTTCGCCCACCCCGTTCCCGATGCCCTCTCGGATGAGGCCGCCGCGCTTCTGGAGCCACTGTCGGTCGCCGTCACCACGATGCGGAAGGCGCGGATCGTGCCCGGATCGCGTGTGCTCATCGCCGGCGCCGGCCCTATCGGGATCATCTGCGCACAGGCCGCGCGGGCTTTCGGGGCGGCCGAGGTCATCGTGAGCGACCCGATCGCGGACCGCAGGGAGCGCGCCCTGCGCTTCGGGGCCAGCGCCGTCATCGATCCCATCACTGAGGATCCCGCTGAGGCCGCGGCCGGCGTCGACGCCTTCATCGACGCCAGTGGGGTGCCCGTCGCCGTGGATCGGGGCATCCGGGCTGTCGGACCGGCGGGCGTCGCGGTCCTCGTCGGGCTGGGGCACTCGACCATGACGCTTCCCGTCGAACACATCCAGAACAACGAGATCATCGTCACCGGCATCTTCCGCTACACGGACACCTGGCCCGTCGCGGCACAGCTCGCCGCGGAGGGCAAGGTCGACCTCGATGCGCTCGTCACCGGCCGTTACGGCCTCGAAGAAGTGCGCGAGGCACTGGAGAGCGACACCGATCCCGCGAGCCTCAAGTCCATCGTCTACCCGCGCCGGGCTCGCTTCGGCGCCTGAAAGGAGATCCCGTGCCCATCATCGATTCGTTCTCCCTCGACGGCCGCCGCGCGCTCGTCACCGGAGGCAACCGGGGTCTCGGAAAGTCGTTCACGACAGCGTTGGCCGAGGCCGGCGCACGCGTCGTGTTCGTCTCCCGCGACGGTGAGCGGAACGACGCCGCAGTCCGGGAGCTGCGTGACGCAGGCCTGGACGTGCAGGCCATCGTGGGCGACATCGCCGATCCAGAGCAGACCGCGCGCATCGTCGAAGAGACCGTCGGCCTGCTCGGCGGCATCGACATCCTCGTCAACAACGCTGGCGCGTGCTTCCACAACGACGCGCACAGCGTGACCGACGAAGAGTGGGACACCGTCTTCGATCTCAACGTCAAGGCGATGTTCCGCCTGAGCGTCGCGGTCAGCGATGTCATGGAGGCGAACGGCGGCGGCAGCATCGTCAACATCGGCTCCATGTCCGGCCTCATCGTCAACCGACCGCAGCTCCAGCTGCCGTACAACGCGTCCAAGGCGGCCGTCCACCACATGACGAAGTCGATGGCTTCGGAGTGGGCCCCCCGCGGAATCCGCGTGAACGCCCTGGCCCCCGGTTACGTGAAGACCGAGATGGCGCCCGTCGACCGCCCGGATCTCCGTCGCTACTGGATCGAGGACGCGCCCATGCAACGATATGCGATGCCGGAGGAGATCGCCCCGAGCGTGGTCTTCCTCGCCAGCGACGCCGCCTCGTTCATCACCGGCGCCGTCCTCGTCGCCGACGGCGGATTCACCGTCTGGTGATGGCTGTGTCGACACAGCCCGACGGGACGGCGGTGGAGCCCGTGCTCCAAGCCGCGAAGGACGCGATCTCGGAGTCGGCGCGCGGCCTCGACCATCTCGCGCAGGCGATCGACACCTCCTTCATCCACGCGGCTTCCCTCCTGCGCTACTGCAGGGGCAAGGTCGTGCTCACGGGAGCGGGCACGAATGCGCTCGTCGCACAGCGCGCGGCGCACCTGCTGTCCGTATGCGGCACACCCGCGTTCTTCCTCGACCCTGGCGACGCGCTTCACGGCACCCTGGGTGCACTCACCCCGGACGACGTCCTGATCGCCATGTCCAAGGGCGGCGGGACCGCCGAGGTGAACAGCGTCGCGAGGCTTGCTCGTCGGCGACGGGTGCGGGTCGTCGCGCTCAGCTCGAACCCGACGTCCGCACTGATCGAACACGCGGATGTTCCCGTGATCATCCCGACCAACGATGACGCCGACCCCGGCGGCTTCATCGCGATGGGGAGCACGCTCGCCTACTCCGCCTGGCTGGATGCGATGACGCTCGTCCTCATGCGGTCCCGCCGCTATCCCTGGTCGGAGGTGCTGTTCACGCATCCGAGCGGAGCCGTCGGAGCGGTCGTCGACGAACCGGAGCCGCTCCCGCCTCTCGACCTTCCGCATCCGGCCCTGGCACCGCGCCGCAGCCGTGAGGAGAATCCCGCATGAGCATCGTGGCAGGAGTGGACTCGTCGACCCAGTCCACGAAGGTCGTGTTGCGCGATGCGGACGACGGCACCGTCCTCGGGATCGGCCGCGCTCCTCATCCCGCGACCTTCCCCCCTCTCAGCGAGCAGCATCCCGATGCCTGGTGGCAGGCGTTCGTCGCCGCCTTCTTCGCAGCGGTGGCCGACAGCGGCCGGCAGGCACGAGACGTGAAGGCGATCAGTGTCGCCGCGCAGTGCCACGGGCTCGTGGCACTGGACTCGACCGACCGCGTTCTTCGCCCCGCGAAGCTGTGGAACGACACGACCACCGCCCCTCAGATGGAGAGGCTTCGCGAGCGCATGCCCGCCGACGAGTGGGCGAACCGGATCGGCTCGGTGCCGACAGCCGCCTTCACCGTGTCGAAGCTGGTGTGGCTACGCGAGAACGAGCCCGACAGGTATGCGCGCGTAGGCCGTGTCCTCCTCCCGCACGACTGGCTGACGCTGAAGCTCACGGGGAATGCGGTCACCGACCGGTCGGATGCCAGTGGCACCGGGTACTTCGACAGCGTCAGCAACGAATACGACCCGGTCATCCTGTCGCTGGTGGACGGCGAGCGAGACCTTCTCCCCCTGCTTCCCGCTGTGCTGGACCCCGCCGAGCCGGCGGGCCGGGTGCGCTCACAGGTCTGTGCGGAACTCGGCATCTCGGATGACGTGATCGTCGGCCCAGGGGCCGGAGATCAGCACGCGAGCGCACTGGGACTCGGCATCGAGCCCGGGGAGCTCGTGTACTCCCTCGGGACCTCCGGTGTCGTCTACACCGTCAGCGGGCTCCGTCCCGCCGATGCGGCCGGCATCGTGGACGGCGTCGCCGACGCGGACGGCGGCTTCCTTCCTCTCGTGTCCACTCTGAACGCAGCGAAGGTCGCCGACACGGTCGGGCGACTCCTGGGGGTCGACCATGACGAGCTGGGGGCACTCGCGCTGAACGCTCCCCTCGACGATGATCGACCGGTGTTCTCCGCCTTCCTCGACGGAGAGCGCAAGCCCGACCGCCCCAGCGCACGAGGCACGCTTTCGGGACTCACGACCGCGACCACGCGAGAGCAGCTCGCCCTCGCAGCGTTCGAGGGGATCGTGTTCGGGCTGCTCCGGGGGCAACGCGCCCTCGAAGCAGCCGGCATCGACTGCTCCGGTGATCTTCTCGCCGTCGGCGGGGCGGCGCAGAGCCCGGCCGCGCGCCAGGTGCTCGCCGACGCCACGGGTCGGGAGGTCCTCACGACATCGGTTCCGGAGCCCGTCGCGTCGGGAGCGACGGTGCAGGCGGCGGCCGTCCTCCGAGGCGTCTCCGTCTCCGAGGCGCGAGCTGCGTGGGCCCCGACACGGGCAGCCGTCGCCCGGCCGCGCGTGTCACTGAGTGCTGAGGTCTTCGCCCGATACACCACCCTCGCCGACTGGTCCGGACTCGACGAGTGAACGGGCCGCTCGTCGACGCGGCGCGCGCTCGGGGGCTGATGCTCTCCGGCAGCGTGCTCGCGGTTCCGCCCGCCGACCGCGTGGACGCCGCGCGTGCCCTCACCGCTGCGGGGATGTGGACGCACGCGGACGTGATGACCGGACGCTATCGCGGCCAGCCCGGGCTCGAGACGCATGAGATCCATGCACTCAGTCGTGTTCCCGGGGTGCACCTCGACGTGCATCTCATGTGCGAGGACGCGGCGGAGCGAGCGCGTGCGCTGCCGGAGTCGGGCGTGCGCCGGCTGACGGTCCAGGTCGACGGCGCATCCTCGCCTGCGGTGATCGCCGACATCGCCCACATCGCCGACGAACTGTGGCTGGCCATCGATCCCGGCCGCTGCTCGCTGAACGTGCTCGACGACATGCCCGATGACGTCGCCGGCTTCCTGGTCATGCTCACCCCGCCGGGGCAGCCCGGCCATGCCGCGGACCTCGACCGCCTCGAGGCGGTGACCGCTCTCGCCGAGCGTGGTGAGGTCGGAGTCGACGGGGGTGTCACTCAGTCCGGCGTGGCGGCGATCGCTCATGCCGGCGCGCGCTATCTCGTCGCGGGACGCGCGCTGCTCGGCTGAGACCACCGCCTTCTACGACACCCTGCCACTGCGCGGTGCGCGCTGACGGCGCGATCCGGGAAGCGAGGGGGCGGCGGCTCGGTCTGCCGCAGCGCCCCCTCGGGGCCTGCGTAACCCGATTCGCAGACCCGGCGCGGGAAGGCAGCATGGGGCTTCCCGCATAGTGACAGACCCCCGACGGGCCCGTTCATGACGCCGATGACGGAAGATCGCGTGAGTCCGCTCTCAGCGCCCGCGGAACACGGGCTTCTCCTTCGCCTGGAAGGCCGCGAAGCCGGCACGGTAGTCCTCCGTCTCGCACAGGGAGGCCTGCGCGGCGTTCTCGTTGCGCAGCGAGGCCCACAGCCCGAGCGCCGAGTCGGCCTCTTCGTGACGAGCAAAGCACGGCCGGGGCGTTCAGCGCCGGGCCGCACTCGTGGGCTCAGTCCTTCGGGACGGTGATGAGGACGTCGAGGTTCCCGCGAGTTGTGTTCGAGTACGGGCAGATCCGGTGGGCCACGTCCGCCAGCCGTTCGAGCACTGCTCCATCCCGCGCACCGTCATGGATCGACGCGTATGCAGCACTCGTGGCGCTGGCCTCGCTCGATCGAACTGCGAAAGCTCATGTCGTAGGCCTCAGCCTCGACTTCGGGGAGCGTGCGGCGGAACGCGGGCTCGAGTTGAGTCCGATCTGGAGAGAACCCACCGAAGTCATGGCCGGAACTAACGACCTCTTCCACTGGAAGTGCCCCGATGGGCACGAAATGCGGCGCAGCATCCCCAACCGCATCGCCTCCGGCGGCTGCACGCGGTGCCCCCACGAGCAGCGCGCCGCCCACCGCAACCACACCCTCACGAACACGGAGACCAAATGAACACTCACCACGACAACGCGAACACCTTCCAGGGCGAACCCGAAGGACCGCATCGCGGCGCCCGCCCCGAAAACCCCGACCGGCGCGCGGCGCGCGCCATCGGCGACGCCACCCGCGACGCCGAACAGCTCCTCGCCGACCTCCCGACGATGCGTCTGAGCGACGCCGAAGCGGTCGCGCAACTCACGAAGGCGCTGCGCCGCCTCACCGACGCCATCGAAGCAATCTCAGGACACCGCCAACTGAAACCTCAGCTCAGCGAAGCGGAAGTCGCCTCCGTCATTGCCGCGGGCGTCCCCGCTTCGGCATTCACCCCTGACGCGCGCCGCAGGGGAGAAGACTGGCTTGTGTGGAGCGCCCTCAGCGACGAAGCCGAACGACAGAAGCTCGACGAGCTCGCCCGCATCGACGCGTTCGACATCGTGCCGGGCCTTCGCGAAGTCGTCGATGACCTCTCCCCGAGGCTCATCGACCTCGACCTGCGCGCGGTCCTGCTCTCCCCGCATGAGGAACTCGATGGCCTGTCACCCATCCGCTGGCTCCTCGCCGGCGGTGACCCGTCAACGGTGCGGAGTGCACTTGACGGCGTTGGCGAACCCATCTGAACGGCCCTGCCGGAACCGCCGACAGGAGTCGGCATCGTGGGAGGACAGGGCTACTCCGGCCACTCTTCGCGGAGCTCCTCTAGGTATCCGGGAGGGTAGGAATGGTTGCGCTTGCCACCCGACGGCTCGGGTCGCCTCTCGCGAACGGGAACCTCTGCGGGCGCGTACGCAGGACGTTTACCCCCCTGCGAATCCTCCTGCGGCGCATCGTGCGGCTCACCCATACTGGTGAGCTTGCCCGACCGACTGTCTGAGCACCAGTAGCCCAAACGATCGTCAGCCAATGTGAGAGCGGGCCATAGGTCGACTGATCTCTTTGACGTGCGTCTACTTGTGGTCCTCAAGACGCGGACACGCCCGCTCGAACTCTTTGGCTCCGCCAATCGACTGAGTTCGTTCGGTCGAGTCTGCTCGCACGACTCAATGCCGATGATCCGGCAGCCCCTCCGACACGCGCCCCACGACCTCGAGGCGGCACCTTTGAACTGTTCACCGACAAGGGCGGGCAATGGCGTTTCAACTTGACGGCCCCAAACGGACACGATATTGCGACCTCGGAGGGGTATTCGTCCAGGGACTCCGCGCTAGCGGGTATCGATCCCGTGCGTAGCTCGTCAAGTGCCGAAGTGATTGAAGTTCACCCCCACTAAGCGCTCCTGATGAGGGCGTGATGCGCCAAGAACCCTGTCCCACCGGCGACCCGACGCCGCGCTGTTGGCCAGGGCAACCAACCGTAGTTCGCCGCTGACTATGGATGCAGCTGTTCGGGCACAACCTTCGACGTGGCGCGTGGGGCCCCGCTGTTGCCGACCACCATGTAAACGCGCAGGCCGCCGCCTTCAGTGAATCCACCGCGCCGGACATAGACGCGCTTCAGACGCTCATTCGCCGCGCACGCGACAGCGACCGAGCCCTCAGGAAGCTCTGCAATCGCGACACGCGCAGTGCGTAGAGCACTGAAGGACGTACCAGGCAACTGCGCCAGAGCCGTCACGCTGTACCGAACGCCCTTCGGCGTCTCTGGACCGACCTCCTTGAATGAGACACCCCTGCTGTTGAGGCCGCCAACTACCAGAACAAGCAGAGCCACGAATATCCACGCCACAAAGATTGAGCCGATCCCGCGGATAGCGGCGAGCGCCACGCGTCCAGCTTCGCCGGCGAATAGAGCGGCCATGACGATGATGCTGGTAACGACACAGACCAACACAAGCCACACCGCACCCGCCGCGAAACTCCTCCAACCACGCGCTCGAATCGTCACAGTGCCGTCCCTATCGGGGCTCAGATACACCCGACCGAACGGCCAGCTTCCCGCCATGCCCAGAAACAAGATGGGCCACACGAGGACGGCGCGAAGCGCTGTCCTCCCGAACGCGCGCGCCGTAATGACGGATGCTCGATACAGGTCGCTCAGTTTGCGGGCGCGCACGCGATTACGCTATCGAAGCCCCCGTGAGGCACGCGCCATCAGGCACGCCGGGCGGGGTTGGTTCGTCACACGCCTGGAGCCCGCGTCAGGTCGACGATCTCGTGGTTCTCGCCATAGCGCCCACGAATCCACATCGTTGAAGTCACTTCCCGCGGCCTATCAGGCGTCGCCACCACGACCTCTGCGATATGGACCCGCGAGTCTCATCTAGCGCCCGGCCATCAAGCTCCCGGTTCCGCCTGATCTCTGCTGAAGTGAAGCTTCCGGCCCAGCGGATGGTGCCGCGATCGATCCAGTAGTGAGACTGGCACGGCAACGACCAACTGCCGATCGAGGGCCGCAGCGACACCGAGCCATCGAACGTGAGCACCCACTGCGCAGGCGACAACGGGGTGATCACCTCTCGACCACAGCCGCACGCGCAGACATGGGCCGCGGTCGAGAATGGAACCGATACATAGAGCACCCCTGCCTCAAGTTCCATGGGGAACGATTGAACGAACCGCGCTTCGATTGCCTCCACCCTCAAGCCGCACTCTCCGCACCCCACGCCGACTCGGTGGCAATACCGTTGCGAATGTCACCAGCGAAGACCTTGTAGATGGTCTCCTCGACGCGCGTCAGGCTCGCGTAGTAGCCCAGATACTTCTTCCACGCCACGACCGCAAGCATCGCGTTCAGGCAGTTCAGGTCCGCGACCTGAATGTTGCGGTCGTAATCGTTGGCCTGTGCCGACGAGGCTGCGGAGCCGCGGTCTGGAACCGCGTCGAAGTGGTTCACCACGCTAAGCAGCCCGGAAAGCTGCCCACCTTCGTCACGGATACCCATTCCGACTCCGACCGTGGGAATCCCCCGCTCCCTAAGCCAAGCCAGCACCTCGGGCTTCTCGTCGGCATCGGCGGCCGCCATGAATACGAATGTGCACGTCTCGAGTTTCTGCATGTTTGCACCTGTCACGAACTCGGGATGCGCCACGACCCCTGTGTGCATCCGCGAGTATTGCGTCGCGAAGTAGTCGGCCTTGTTCGGCCGGGCTTGGAGGTCCGCAAGGGCCGCCGCGCCGGGGGCCCGGAAGGCGTTGTGGTTATCGAACGCGTCACCGTCGAAGAGATGTATTTCGTCAACCCAAGTCTTCGCCACCTGATCGAGGATGTACGCCCCCGTCCCCCCGAGACCAATGATGCCGATGCGATGGCCGCGAAAGATGGCGTTCATCTCCGCGAGCCCTGCGCGCGCTGTGCCGGTGTCGGCGTAAACGAGCGGAAGGTCATCGGGGACTTCCGTCCAACCTGCGCCAGGCGTTGCTGTTACCCCCGGATCAATCTCCCTCGCGGGGTGAGAAAGCACGCGTATGTATGAAGTGATCTTCTCGTACATGTCAGCGAAGACACCGACACCCTTCGGCTTGCTGGAGATCATGAAGTCAGCGACCAGGTCGCTGGTGATCGCGTGCCGCTCGGGAGACGGGCCAGGCAGCGGCTCTCCATGTGCGTCGCAGGGTTGATCCCCAATGAACCAGATGCGGTGGTCGCCCGCCCCATCCTGGATAAGGTCACCACTAACCACGATGGGCAACGCGAGCCGCCCGTACGCCACTCTCTTCTCGGAGGTGACGTACGGGACATGCTCCACGATGAGATGATTCCCCTGCATCGTTAGGCAGTGGTCCTCGTCTATCAGGCGACGCGTGGACGGATCAGCTGCGAACTGTGACATAGACGTCGAACACCATGTCCTTCTTCACATTCACGATCTGACCCGGCCGCAGCGCTCCTGCCCCGCCACCGTTGTGGCCACGGGCGAACTCGACGCGCACCACGTCGCCCTCGTTCAGCGGCTCGTTGGGGAAGGCCAGCGCGTAGACCTGCTCGAATGAAATGGTCTTCTCATCCCACACGAACTCGCGAGTGTTCACATAGATCGTGGTTGCCGGCTTGCCCGGCTTCATCGGCTGCTTCAGCGTTTCCATCACAAACTCCTATGGCGCTGCTTTCCCCACCAGAACGCGCCACATCTGATACGGTGCTCGACATATCGAGCAGTACTAGAATAGCACCGATGATCGACATGTCGAGCACTATCGAGAGAAGGTAACTTTGGGCGATGAGCTAACGGTCGATGTCCAGTCGCTTCACGCGTCATTGGACAAGGCTCGCGAAAGCCTCGGGCTGTCTTGGCGGCAGCTAGCAAAAGAGATCGGCGTCAGTCCTTCGACGATCTCCCGCATGGCCAACGGCCTGAAGCCCGATGTCACGGCGTTCGCCGCCATGACAACGTGGCTGAAGCTGCCAGCGGAAGACTTCTACGTCGGAAACGACCGCGGCGATAGGGACGAACCTGATCTGGTCGCGCAGCTTGTACCACTGCTGCGGGCACGCAAGGACCTCAAGCGTGAAGACATCGAGTACCTAGAGGAGATGATCGGCGCCGCCGCGCGACGGTTCCGAGCGGAGAAGGAGCCACGGGGGTAGCTGATGGTGCGGTGGACCCAGAAGCTGATGCGCGAAGTGGCGCGGGAAGAACGGGAAGCGCTCGGGCTAACCGATGCCGACAAGCTCGACCCGTACGCGCTCGCCGAGGAGCATGGGATCGCCGTCTATACGCTCTCCGAACTGCGGGAATGGGATCTGAGTGACGAGGCGCATACGCACTTCTTCACCAGCTCGACAGCGAAATGGTCAGCCGCTCTCGTTCCCCTTGGCGCGGCTCGCGTCATCATCGACAACGACGGACACGCTTCGGTCCGACGGCGTGCGAGCGTCGCCCACGAGCTTGGACACCACTTGCTTGAGCATGCGTTCGACGCGAGCCTCACAGGCAACCATGACCGCCTGTTCGACCAGGAGAAGGAGAAGCAAGCAACCTTCATGGCGGGCGAACTGCTCATACCGGACAGTGCGGCATACAAAGCCGCGCGAGCGGGATGGAGCAACGCTCAGGTTGCGCACGCATTCGGGGTGAGCGAGCAGTTCGCGCAGATGCAGATGAAGGGCCCCCGCGTAGTGGTTGCGCGCTCTCGTCGGAAGTCCTACAACTATTAGCGCCCGCCGCCGGTTGGCGACGTCAACATTGAGGACCGCCACGCCTTGCGGGCCGAACCACACACACTCGGACGGCGCTCCCACCCACCGGCTTTGGCTCTGCGGTGCTACGTGGACTCCGACGCTATCCAATGCGCGAGTCCTGCGAATAGCGGCTCATGCTTGTACTTGCCGACGATTTGTACGGCGCTCAGAAGCGCCCCTTCAACAGCTTCGCGTGTCTGAAGACCAGCTTGGTTCTTGAGCGCATTGCCGTACGCCGCGAGGAGCAGCTCAGCGACGTCGTGTCCGTACGCAAAGGTACGAACATCGTCGTGGTTGGGTCGCTCGTAGCTTCCAACCTCGGACCGGATTCGAGTATCCACTGCTCGGGCGACATCGAAGGTCGCCAGATCACGCGGTGTTCGTGCGAACCCTGCGTCGTACTTCGGGGCCGGCAAGTGTTCGTTTCTCAGCCGGACGCAGAACAGCTCAGCGAGCGCGAAGGACAGCCCCGCGAAGTACTCGCGCGCCGCCGGCAACTTTCCGGAGAACCCCAAGAGATTTGCGCGATCAAGGATTTCCTCTTCGACTGCGTAGCTCTCTAAGGATGGGAAGTCAGTCCATTTCAATGCACTGCAGGCGTTCTCCTCCACTCCGTGCCCACAGTCACGATCCGCGATTCCAACCAAACGCTCGGTGGCGTTGCTCGCCTGCTTCGCAGCCACGATGACACGCGAACGGTTGCTGTCGTTGAGTCCGGCCAGCAGAACTAAGTCGTCATCGATTTCAATGTCTTCAACGCACGTCACGATCACTTTGTCATCTACCTCAATATCGAGTACCCAGGCGCTGAAAAAGCGCTTATCAGTCGGGCCCTCCACGAGGAGGTAGCGCTTCGAGGTGAACTCAACTTCAAGCAGCAGTTCGTCAAGCTTGAGGCGCGGGACTTCACTCACATTGCCTCGCTGGGCCGCACGATGGTTGACCGGTCGACCGAGCTCATCACCTGCACGGAATGAGATGCGATCAGGAACTGCACCGCGCCCGACTGGCTGCATCGAAGTAGCTCGGGAAGCAGATCTCGTTGCCATTCGATCCCGAGGGATAGTTCGGGCTCATCAATGATCATCAGCTGCCCCTCAGCCGTCGCCAGGATCGCGTTCGACAGGAGCAACAACAGATGCCGCTCGCCACTGGAGAGGTTTTCGGGGTGAAGTTGACGACCGTCTCGCCCGTGGAGGCGTATTCCGTCGGAAGCAGTGAACTCAAGTCGCTTCCGATCGAGGAATCGGTTGACGCTCGTCACATAGGTATCTATGAGTTCTTGCGCTGGGGCCAGCGACTCAATTTGTTGCTCGAGGCTGGCGAAGTACGGTGTGAGGATGCGATGCAGAGCAGGGAATTGCGAATGATTGCTTCTCGCGTTCGAGATTTGTCCCGAGATCTCCCGGACCTGGCGCATCGACAACAGCCTGTACTTCTCCAGTGGTGAGCCATCCCTGAGTAACCGTTCGATCTGAGTCTCGAGTTGTGTACGCGCCGCCGTGGCCGTAATTGACTGCGATCCTTGCAGGGTCGTGCGGGTGATCTGCGCATAGATCCCCGCTTGTTCACGCTCGCGCGAGAGTGAAGCGAAGGCGCTCTGCGTGAGCATACGCTCGACCGTCTCTAGCAGCCTGCTGACCGTACGTTGGCGACGCCGCGCGGGGTAGTTGGGGCTTTCGACTCTGCCCGCTTCACGCGCATCGTCGCTGGGCGGCGCAAGTCGGTCATCGCCGATGAAGATCGCTCCGCTGGACAGCCGCGAGACAGCCGTAGCGTAGGCGTTGTAGTCGTCTCGATCGTCCCAGACTCGACGATAGAGACGGCCCGCGAAGTCCGTTGGGTCCACCGTGATTCTGCAGGGCGTGCGCGCATCTGGCGTTCGTACGGTGGCGGCGAAGGCGCCCGTGACACCCTTCTTGCGTGTCACTGCTATGGACCCACCCGCAGCGAACTCGATGTTCAGCTGTGCTAGCGGAATCTCGATGAGCGACTGGAGCGATTCTGGAGATGGCTGCACCACCGCGCTTACAGCCTTCAGGAAATTGGTCTTTCCGCGCCCATTGGGCGCGTATATAAGGCGCATTCGATCGTCGTCACTTGCCGAGGCGAACTCGACGAAGTACCCGAAATCGTTGAGGACTCCGTCCGCCTTGATCGAGCGGATTCTGAGATCACTGCCTGTCAATAGGTGCTCCAAAACGGGATACAAGTTGCCTCGCTACCTGCTGAGTGCCCGCGGGCACTCTCGCGAGATCAACGTACCGCTCCGATGCGGGCCGCTGCGAGCAATCGCGCGTTCTTTCATACCGCCGCTGGATGTCGGGTCGCGAGGCAGCCAGCGACGCGCTGCCAGCTTGACCGTGTACCTACAGGTCCATCTGCTCCACGGCCAGCCCCGAGGTAATCACCCGCTCGCTCTCACCCATCTCAGGGTGGGATACATCTGAGCGCCACGCCGGAGATTATCCTCCTGAGCAGGGATTCTTTTGTTGAGGTGTCTGAAGTAGGTCTGGAACGAGCGCCCACCAGTATGTCGTCCGACCGCGAGATCATCAGTCCGGACTAGTCCGCTTTCGCGCAAATCAGTCCGAACTAGGTTTGGAATCGACATCCACTGTCACGTCTCAATCTAGGTTGGACTTTCTCAAGGTAGTTCGGACTGCTTCCCCGGACCGCACGCGTTTCAAACCCGGCGGTGCCAGGAACTGAAAGATCGGGCGACTACCACCAGACGCCGAATC
>Ga0180222_1001256_pt1 | contig 27724 bp, 28 predicted proteins | sample eDN5th37CKraftOP_FD_151336 | JGI IMG/M metagenome (GOLD analysis project Ga0180222, IMG submission 151336) | Enriched Organic Plus compost microbial communities from Emeryville, California, USA - eDNA 5th pass 37_C Kraft OP (version 2) (version 2) ...
ACCAGACCGATCACGCCCTGCTCGAACTCCGCGGCCGAGACGTCCCCGAGCTGGTCGAGGCCGGGGATCGGGTTGCCGTACGGCGACTCGGTGGGGTGACCGAGGAGCTCGACGAGCCGACGCTCGACCTGCTCGCTCATGACGTGCTCCCAGCGGCACGCCTCCTCGTGGACGTAGGCCCAGTCCAGGCCGATGACGTCCGACAGGAGGCGCTCGGCGAGACGGTGCTTGCGCATGACGTCGACGGCCTTCTGGCGGCCGGCCTCGGTGAGCTCGAGCGTGCGGTCGTCGGAGACGACGACGAGGCCGTCGCGCTCCATGCGCCCCACGGTCTGCGACACGGTGGGGCCGGAGTGCCCGAGGCGCTCCGAGATGCGCGCGCGCAGGGGCACGATGTGCTCCTCCTCGAGCTCGAGGATCGTGCGGAGGTACATCTCGGTGGTGTCGATCAGGTCTGTCATCGGCGCTCTCCGTGGGGGTGTTAGGCAAGCCTATCCGGTCGCGCCAGGCCTCCGGCGGTGCCCTGGCGGCCCGCTCGCCGGCCCCGCCAGACCCCACCGCCGCCGCCCGCGCGTCGGGCGGGAGGCGCCCGCGACTCTAGAATCGACGCATGCCTGACGCCGCCCTGCCCTCTGTCGTGCTGCCCCGGGAGATCCTCCCCGTCGACGGTCGCTTCGGGTGCGGCCCGTCGAAGATCCGCCCCGCTCAGCTCGCGGCCCTGTCCGACCGCGGCGCCGCGATCATGGGAACGTCGCACCGCCAGGCCCCGGTGAAGAACCTCGTCGCGTCGGTGCGCACGCGCCTGGCCGACCTCTTCCGCCTGCCCGACGGCTACGAGATCATCCTCGGCAACGGCGGCTCGACCGCCTTCTGGGATGCCGCGGCCTTCGGCCTCATCGAGCGGCGCAGCCAGAACCTCGTGTCCGGCGAGTTCGGCGGCAAGTTCGCCGCCGCGGCACGCGCGCCGTGGCTCGAGGCCCCCGACGTGCGCGAGGCTCCGGCGGGATCCCGCGCCGTCGCCGAGCCCGTCGAGGGCGTCGACGTGTACGCGTGGCCCCACAACGAGACCTCAACGGGCGTCGCCTCGCCCGTCACGCGCGTCGCCGGCGACCCCGGCGCGCTCACGGTCATCGACGCCACCAGCGCGGCCGGCGGCATCGACTTCTCGGTCACCGAGTCGGATGTCTACTACTTCGCGCCGCAGAAGAACCTCGGCTCCGACGGCGGTCTGTGGTTCGCGGCGGTCTCCCCCGCGGCGATCGAGCGCATCGAGCGGATCGCGGCATCCGACCGCTACATCCCCGAGTTCCTGAGCCTGCAGAACGCCGTCACCAACTCGCGTCTGCAGCAGACGCTGAACACCCCCGCGGTGGCCACGCTGCTGCTCCTCGACGAGCAGCTCGGCTGGATCCTCGACAACGGCGGCCTGCAGTGGGCGAACGCCCGCACGAGCGAGTCGTCCGACGCCCTCTATGCCTGGGCCGAGGCGGCCTCGTTCGCGACGCCGTTCGTCGCCGACCCCGCAGACCGCTCGCCCGTGGTCGTGACGATCGACTTCGACGAGTCGGTGGACGCCGCCGCCGTCGCGAAGATCCTGCGGGCCAACGGCGTCGTCGACACCGAGCCGTACCGCAAGCTCGGCCGCAACCAGCTGCGCGTCGCGACGTTCGTCTCGATCGAGCCGGACGACGTGCGTCAGCTGATCCGCTGCATCGACTACGTGGTGGACGCGCTCACCGACTGAGCGCGCCCCGCAGGCGAGCGCTCAGATCTCCGGCTCGTCGTCGTCCTCGTCGTCCTCGTCGTCCTCGTCCGAGTCATCCTCGTCCTCGTCGTCCTCGTCCTCGTCGTCCTCGTCCGAGTCGTCCTCGTCGTCGTCCGAGTCGTCCTCGTCGTCGTCCGAGTCGTCCTCGTCGCCCGCCTCGTCCAGCACGTCGATGTCGACGCCGTCGAGGTCGCCCGCGTGCAGGATCGGCGAGCCGTCCTCGTCGAAGTCGGCCGCGTCGAGATCGTCGAGGTCGTCCAGCGTCTCCTCGTCGTCCGCGGACTCCTCGCCCCCCTCCGCATCGGAGGGCGTGTCCTCGCCGGACGCCTGTCGCTCCGCCTCCGCGGTGGCCTGTGCGGCCTGGTACTCCGCGAGACGGACCGCCCACGGCACCCACTCCGGGGCCAGCAGGGCGGTGTCGCCGGGCAGCAGCTCCGCCTCGAGGACGGTCGGCTCCTCGCCCTCGACGCGCGCCACGCTCACGGTCCAGAACCAGCCCGGGTAGCCCTTGAGCGTCGTCTCGAAGCGCAGCGACACCACGCCGTCGGCTTCGACCGTGTAGCCAGCGGGCGCGCCGATCGTGGACGCCGGCGTGATCTCACGCAGGGCGGCGAGAGCGAGATCGTGCGCCTCGATCAGGCGGGGATCGGGGATCTCAGGCGTCGAGTTCATCGGCGACCTTGCGCAGCACGGCGGCGACCTTCTTGGCGTGGCCCCCGCTCGGGTAGCGCCCACGGCGCAGGTCTCCGCCGATGCCGTCGAGGAGCTTGACGAGGTCCTCGATGATGATCGCCATGTCGTCGGCCGGCTTCCGCTTCGCCTTGGCCAGGCTCGGCGGCGCCTCGAGAACGCGCACCGACAGCGCCTGGAGTCCGCGCTTGCCCTCCGCCACGCCGAACTCGACGCGCGCACCCGCCTTGGGGGCGGTCGATCCGGCAGGCAGGGCTGTGGCGTGCAGGAAGACATCCTGGCCGTCATCGGATGCGATGAAGCCGAACCCCTTCTCTTCGTCGTAGAACCTGACCTTGCCGGTGGGCATGGAGAACCTCGCTGTGATCGTGCCGTGCGGGCATGCTTCGCGGAGGCCGTCTGCCTCCGCCCGTCCAGCCTACGACAAGGGTGAGCGGCGCGGAGCGGACCCGGTAGGCTGGCGAGGATGAGCAAGCCAACCTCGGGCGCCGACGTCCCGGTGCGTCGCATCGACCGCATCCTCGCCTTCATGGCGCTGGGCATCACGCTGCTGGCGATCGTGTGCTTCTTCGCCGTGATCCTCGCCCGCCCGCTCGGGGTCGTCGACTTCTCCGAGGGGATCTGGCCGCTCGTCGTCGTGCTCCCCCTCATCGCGCTCCCGATCGCGTTCCTGCTCATCGTCGCGCTGCTCATCATGAGCTTCGTCCGCAGGTCGCGCGCCAACAAGGGGGCCTAGGCGGCGTCGATGGTCAGCGCAGCCTCGTCGACGAGCGACGCACGTGCGCTCGCGGCCGAGCTCGCCGCCCGGGATGACGACGCGCTCGCGGCCCTGTTCGCGGCGCGGGGCGTGTCCGCCGCGGCTTCCTGGCGTGATTTCTTCGATGCGGCAGAAGCCCTGCTGGAGCCGACATCGATCGACCGCGCGCTGACCCGGCTTCCGCGCACGGCGCTGCACGCGCTGACGGCGGACCCCGTCGTGGGCCCCGCGCGCCGTGTGACCGAGGCGCGCGCGCTCACCCACCCGGACGGCTCGCCGTACCGCGCGGTCGCCGCACGCGTGCACGCCCGCGCCGCCGAGGAGCCGGGCGCCTTCACGGCACCCGCGCCCGCCGAGGAGCCCGCGACGGCGACGGGGACGGATGCCGCGGCCGCGGCCGAGCGCGCCGCCCTCAGCATCGCGTCGCTCGCCGACATCCTGCTGCTCATGCTGGCCACCCCGCTGGCGCGCACCGGCACGGGCGCCGTCTCCGCGGCGGACCGGCGTCGCGCCGTCGACGCGGGCGCGGTCGACGACGGCGACGAGCTCGACGACCTGCTCGCCGCGGCGGCGGCCGCCGACCTCGCCGCCCCCGTCGGCCGCGAGTGGCTCGTGACCGACGAGGGCGAGGCGTGGCTGCACGCGTCGACCCCCGAGCGCTGGCGCCGGGTCGTGGAAGGGTGGCGCGCAGCGCTCCCCGAGGCGCTGCGCACGGAGACGGGCGGCGTCGTCCCCCTCGCGCTGTGGCGAGACGCCTACCCGCTCGACCCCGACTGGCCGTCGCGCGCCGCGCAGCTGGCGCGCCTCGCGCGGACGTGGGGCCTCGTGTCGCCCTCGGGCGCCGAGCCGGCGTGGGCGGCGCCCCTGCGCCGCGGCGAGGCCGCGGACGAGGCGGCACTGGCGGCGCTCCTGCCTCCCGAGATCGACCGCGTCTACCTGCAGGCGGACCTCAGCGTCATCGCGCCCGGTCCCCTCGCCCCCGCGCTCGACCTGCGCCTGCGCACGATGGCCGATCGCGAGTCGCGGGCCCAGGCCTCGACGTATCGGTTCTCGGCCGAGTCGATCGCGCGCGCCGTCGGCGCGGGCGAGACGGCGGAGTCACTGCGTTCCTTCCTGTCGGGGCTGTCGCTCACCGGCATCCCGCAGCCGGTCGACTACCTCATCGAGCGCACCGCGTCGCGGCACGGGCTCATCCAGGTGCGGACGGACCCGGCATCCGGGCGCACGCTCGTGACGAGCGACGAGCCATCGGTGCTCGCGACCCTGGAAGTCGACCAGGCGGTCCGCTCGATCGGGCTCATCCCCGACGGCGACGCCCTGACGTCTCGCGTCCCGCGCGACGCCGTCTACTGGACCCTGGTGGACGCCCGGTACCCGGTGGTGGCGCTCGCCCCCGACGGAGCCCCGGAGCCGCTGCAGCGCCGCCGGCTCACGCCCGCCGCCTCCGACGGCGGCGGCGCCTACGACCGGCTCATCGCGACGCTGCGGGTCCAGCGGGAGGACGACGCGGATGCCGCATGGCTGGGCCGCGAGCTCGACGCCGCCGTGCGCGCCCGGGCCACGATCGTCGTCGTCGCTGCGCTTCCGGACGGATCGACGCGCGAGTTCGTGCTCGAGGTCACGGGACTGGGCGGCGGTCGCCTGCGCGGACGAGATCGCGGATCCGACGTCGAGCGGACGCTGCCCGTCTCGAGCATCGTCAGCGCCCGGCCGCTCTGACCCCCCCCCTCGGAACCGCGGCCCCGCAGAGCCGCGGAGCCCGCGGAACGAGCCGGAGCACACGCAGCGCCGGTAGACTCGATCCTTATGTCCGACGGCCCCCTCATCGTCCAGAGCGACCGCACGGTGCTGCTCGAGGTGGCGCACCCCGATGCCGAGACCGCTCGTCACGAGCTCGCGATCTTCGCCGAGCTGGAGCGCGCACCCGAGCACATCCACACCTACCGGATCACCCGCCTCGGGCTGTGGAACGCGCGCGCCGCCGGCCATGACGCGCAGGACATGCTCGCGACGCTCGACCGCTGGTCGCGCTTCCCCGTCCCGCCGTCCGTCTCGCTCGACATCAGCGAGACCGTCGCCCGCTACGGGCGCCTCGTGATCGAGCGGGCGGATGTCGAGGGGTTCGGCGAGGGCACGCTCATCCTGCGCTCCACCGACCCGGCCGTGCTCGCGGAGGTCGCGCGCAACAAGCGCATCCAGCCCCTTCTGGTCGGCCACCCCTCCCCCGACGTCTACGTCGTGGACGCGTGGGCGCGCGGGCACATCAAGCAGGAGCTGCTGAAGATCGGCTGGCCCGCCGAGGACCTCGCCGGGTACACCCCGGGCACACCGCACCCCATCGACCTCGAGGAGTCGAACTGGAGCCTGCGCCCGTACCAGCGCCAGGCCGTCGACATCTTCACGCAGGGCGGCTCGGGCGTCGTGGTGCTCCCCTGCGGTGCGGGCAAGACGCTCGTCGGCGCGGGCGCGATGGCCGAGACGAAGACGACCACCCTCATCCTCGTCACGAACACGGTCAGCGCCCGGCAGTGGCGCGACGAGCTGCTCAAGCGCACGACGCTCACTCCCGAGGAGATCGGCGAGTACTCCGGCCAGGTCAAGGAGATCAAGCCGGTCACCATCGCGACCTACCAGATCCTCACCGCCAAGCGGAAGGGCGCCTACGCGCACCTCGCACTGCTGGACGCGCTGGACTGGGGCCTCATCGTCTACGACGAGGTGCACCTGCTCCCCGCTCCGGTGTTCAAGCTCACCGCGGACCTGCAGGCGCGCCGCCGCCTCGGGCTCACCGCCACGCTCGTGCGCGAGGACGGGCGCGAGGGGGACGTCTTCAGCCTCATCGGCCCCAAGCGCTTCGACGCCCCGTGGAAGGAGATCGAGGCGCAGGGCTTCATCTCCCCCGCGGCCTGCTACGAGGTCCGCATCGACCTGCCGCCGGACGACCGCCTCGAGTACGCGGCCTCCGCCGACGACGAGCGCTACCGTCTCGCGGCGACCGCGCACGCCAAGATCGACGTCGTGCGCCGGCTCGTCGAGCGACACGCGGGCGAGCGCATCCTCGTGATCGGGCAGTACCTCGACCAGATCGACGTGCTCTCCGATGCCCTGGGCGCGCCCAAGATCACCGGCGCCACTCCTGTCGACGAGCGCGAGGAGCTCTATCAGGCCTTCCGCGAGGGCAGCATCGAGCTGCTCATCGTCTCGAAGGTGGCGAACTTCTCGATCGACCTGCCCGAGGCATCCGTCGCCATCCAGGTCTCCGGATCGTTCGGGTCCCGCCAGGAGGAGGCGCAGCGGCTGGGCCGCCTGCTGCGGCCGAAGGAGTCGGGGCACACCGCGAGCTTCTACACGCTCATCGCGCGCGACACGGTCGACCAGGACTTCGCGCAGAACCGCCAGCGCTTCCTCGCCGAGCAGGGGTACAGCTACACCATCCTCGACGCCGACCAGCTCGCCGCCGCGTGAGCGGACGCCGCACCGCGGCGGCGTGCCGACTCACGATGGCGCCCCGGCTCACGCGGCACGCGTGAGCGAGCGGATGCTGCGGGTGCCCTCCGCGAGCATGCGGTAGATCCGCTCGTAGCCCGCGGCCATGACCGGCAGGTCGAAGTGCTCCGCCACGTGCGCACGGCACGCGGCGGGGTCCAGCTCGCCCGCCCGCACGATCGCGCCGGGCAGCTCCGCGACGTCGTCCACGATGACACCCGTGCGCCCGTCGTCGACGACCTCGGGAACCGAGCCACGGCGCGTGGCGACGACAGGCGTGCCGCAGGCCATCGCCTCGATCATGACCATGCCGAACGGCTCCTCCCACTGGATCGGGAAGACGAGGCACGCAGCCCGCGCGAACAGCTCGCGCTTGAGCGCGGCATCCGCCTCTCCGACGTACTCCGCGTCGGGGCCGAGCCGCGGCCGCACCGCGTCGTCGAAGTACGCGCGCTCGGCGGGCTCGTTGAGCTTGCCCGCGAGCACGATGCGTCGGCCCGCGGCGCGGGCGGCGTCGATCGCGAGGTGGGCGCCCTTGTCGGGGCTGAAGCGGCCGATCCACAGCAGCTCGTCGTCCTTGCGCTCCTGGAACGGGAAGCTCGCGAGGTCGATGGCGTTGTGCACGGTCCCGACCCAGTTCAGTCCGGGCGCCTGACGGCGCTGCGCGTGCGAGATCGCGACGATGTCGACCGTGCGCCCGAGGCGCGCGAAGTACTCGCCGTTCTCGCCGCCGACGGGGCCGTGCATCGTCACGACCGTCGGGGTCTCGCGCCCGACCGCGAGGAGCGGTCCCGCGAGGGAGTGGTCGTGGACGACGTCGAGCTCGAGCTCCGCGAGCGCCGCGGCGGTCGCGGCCGCGTGCGTGACCTCGGGGAGCGCGCTCGCGCCGAGGAGGTGCGACGGCGGTTCGGGATAGGTCGACACGTGGCGCGCCGCCTGGGTCCCCGGGGCGCCGGCGGCCACGAGCGTGACCTCGTGCCCGCGCGCCGCGAGCTGGTCGGTGAGCGCCGCGACGACCGCCTCCGTCCCGCCGTAGCCGCTCGGCGGCACGGAGAACCAGGGCGGCGCCACCATGCCGATCCGCAGCGGCGGGGCCGCGGTCGTGGTGGCGCGAGAAGCGGACGAGACGGCGACGTCGGACATTCTCCCTCCCTGATCATGAGTCTCGGACAGGACGATCGTGGTCTCGCCCTTCATCATAGAATGGAGCTTAGCTACAGTTCAAATTGCAGGTTTGCTCATCACTGACGAAGAGGAGGGACGATGACCGTCGATACGACGACCCCCACCGCCGCGCCCGCGGGCGAGGCGCCGGCCGCCCGCGCGCGCGTCGTGCAGGCACGCACCGATGTGACCCTCGTGGAGGGGGCGACCTTCTGCGTGTGCAGCCACAGCGGCGACATCGAGCCGCACCGCGCCGAGGGGCTCTTCGTGCAGGACACGCGCGTCATCTCGCGCTGGCAGCTGTATCTCGACGGAATGCCCATCGAGCCGCTCACGGTGATCCCCGCGGAGCCCTACGAGGCCGTGTTCGTGGGACGCGCGGCGCCCCGCGCGGGGTACCCCGAGGGCACGATCATCGTCGAGCGTCACCGGCTCGTCGGGCAGGGCATGCGCGAGGACCTCACGCTGCGCAACTTCGGCGCAGAGGCCGCGGGCATCGACCTCGCGCTGCGCGTGGACGCGGACATGGCAGACCTCTTCGTCGTGAAGGAGCACCGCCCCGAGCGCCTCCCGCCCGTCGGGCACCGCGAGGTCGGCGGCGACCTGCTCTACTGGATCGACCGCCCCGGGGCGGAGCGCGGAGTGCGCGTCTCGGCGCCCGGCGCGGCATCCAGCCCGCACACCCTGACATTCCGGATCGTCGTGCCGCCGCGCGGATCCTGGAGCACGACGATCGAGGTCGTCCCCAGTGCACGCGGCAGGGAGATGGAGTCGCTCTACCCCGCAGGGCGCCCGTTCGACCAGTCGGTGCCCGCGCGGCGCATGAAGGGATGGCGGCACGAGGCGCCCGCGATGCGCGTCGAGAACGCGGTGCTCGCCGAGGCGCTCCGGGTGAGCGAGCGCGATCTGGGGGCGCTGCGCATCCACGATCCCGAGCACCCCGAGGACGACGTCGTCGCGGCTGGCGTGCCGTGGTTCATGGCGCTGTTCGGTCGCGACTCGCTGCTGACCAGCTGGATGATGCTCCCGTTCGCGCCGCAGCTCGCCCGCGGGACGCTGCGCACGCTCGCGCGGCTCCAGGGTGTGCGCTCGGATCCGCGCACCGAGGAGGAGCCGGGGAAGATCCTGCACGAGGTGCGACTCGGCGCCGACCTGTCGCTCGCGCTCGGCGGCGAGAGCGTCTACTACGGCTCGATCGACGCGACGCCCCTGTTCGTGATGCTCGTCGGCCGCGCCCTGCGGTGGGGCTTCCCCGCCGAGACGATCGCGGCCCTGCGGCCCGCGGTCGAGCGCGCCCTGTCGTGGCTCGTGACGGCGGGAGACCGAGACGGCGACGGATTCGTCGAGTACGCCCGCTCGAGCGACCGGGGACTCGCCAACCAGGGCTGGAAGGACAGCGTCGACGGCGTCACGTTCCGCTCGGGGGCGCTCGCGACCGCGCCGATCGCCCTCGCGGAGGTGCAGGGCTACGCGTACGCCGCGATGCGGGCCGCGGGCGACCTGTACCGCGCGTGGGGCGAGCCCGAGACCGCGCGCACGTGGGACGAGCGCGCGACGCGCCTGCGGGCGCGGTTCGATGAGGCCTTCTGGATGCCGGACGAGGGCTGCTACGCGCAGGCCCTCGATGCCGACAAGGCGCCCGTCGACGCCGTGACCTCCAACGCGGGCCAGTGCCTGTGGACGGGGATCGTGCTCCCGGAGCGCGCGGATGCCGTCATCGACCGGATGCTGCAGCCCGACATGTTCACGGGCTTCGGCATCCGCACGCTCTCGTCCGCGTCCGGGGCGTTCAACCCGGCGAGCTACCACAACGGCTCGGTGTGGCCGCACGACACCGCGCTCATCGCGGCGGGGATGGCCGCGTACGGGCGCCGGGATGCGGCCGCGCGCGTCGTCGAGGGGCTGCTCGACGCGCTCGAGGCGTTCGACGGACGCCTGCCCGAGCTGTTCTGCGGATTCTCACGCGACGAGAAGGCGGCACCGGTCCCGTACCCGACGTCGTGCTCGCCGCAGGCGTGGGCGGCGGCCACGCCGTACGAGCTGCTGCGGATCAGCACCGGCCTGGACATCGACGTGACGCGCGATCGGTCGCAAGCGGCGCCGACCTTCCCCTCGATCGGGGACGTGCGCATCGAGGGGCTGCCCTGCGGTGCGGAGCGGCTCGACCTCGACGCCACGCCCGAGGGCGCGGAGCTGCGCGTGCACGGCGCGCACGGGGCCGACGTCGCGGCTACCATCGGTATGCCTGCGACGGAGGGCTGAGGGCGGGAGGGCGCATGACGGACGGGAGCCGCGAGGACCGGGGAACGGGTCCGGTGGACGCCTCCGTGCCGTTCTACACGATCGGACAGGCGTCGCAGCTGCTCGGCATCCAGCCGGCGGCGCTGCGGCGCATCGAGGAGCAGGAGATCGTCATCCCCGGCCGCAGCGAGGGCGGCCAGCGGCGCTATTCGGGAGACGATCTCGCACGGCTGCGGGAGGTCGTCGAGCTCACCGACGAGGGCGTGACGCTGCCGGGCGTGCGCAAGGTGCTCGCGCTGCGTCAGCGGGTGAGCGACCTCGAGGCCGAGCTCACGCACGCGCGCGTGCAGCGCGAGGGCTGACCGCGCAGCCGACACGTCGACCGACGCCGATGAGCCGCAACGGCGCGCGGCGGCTACCGCTTGCCGGCGAGGTGCGCGGCGAGGCGATCGAGCCCGCCCGGCCACGCGACCGTCTCGAAGAAGTCCCGCGTCTGCGCATCGGGGAAGCCGGTGTGCTCCAGCGTCAGGGCGGTGCCCCCGGCGGTCGGAGCGAGGTCGAGCACGATGTGCGCGTCGATCGCGGGAGTGCGCATGCCGTCGACGGTGGACTCTCCCCGATGACGGGTGACGATGCGCCGCGGCCTGTCCAGCTCGCGGAACGTGAAGACGTCGTGCACGAGGACAGCGGGGTTCGCGAGGAAAGTGGCCTCCCACGTGCCGCCGACCCGCAGGTCGACGTGCGTGCGCACCTCCCCCGCGTCGGGGCCGAGGGCGGACAGCCACCACCGCTGCGCATCGGGATCGGTGTACGCGTCGTACACCTCCTCCTGCGTCGCGGGCAGCTCGCGCGTGAGCCGCAGGCCGATGGCCCGGGCGGGTGCGGTCGAGGACATGATGTGTTCCTTTCGTCGATTCCGGCTCGGTCACGGCTGGGTGATCAGCCCCGAGTCGCGAGCAGGCACGCGGCGAGCGCGCCGAAGAAGACGACCGCGCTGAACAGCGCGTGGAAGACGACGGGCGCCGGCAGCCGTCCGGTGAAGACGAGACCGAGCGTCCTCCCGTAGCGGCGGATGCCGGTGACCTCGGGCGGCAGGAGCCCCGCGGCACGACGCACCATCATCGCGTCGCCCGCGGTGAGGGCCACCACGAGGACGCCGAAGACGATCCAGCCCACCGCCGGCGGACCGTCGAAGGTGAACCACGTCCACAGGCCGAGCGCGACGGCGATCGGAAGGACGTGCAGGATCACGAGCGGCGTCGCGCGACGGCCCCGGAGCAGCGAGACGCCCACGGCGGCCTGTACGAGCCAGGCGACGAGCACGAAGATCCTCATGCCTCGCAAGGTACTACGTTTCTAGTGCCGTGTCACTACTTTCGTAGTAGATCGTGCGCGCATAGGGTGATGCCCGTGGCATCCACGCGCGACCGGGCCCTCGACGCGGGCCTCGAGCTTCTCGGAGACGGCGGCATCCGCGCCCTCACGCACGCCCGGGTGGACGAGCGGGCGGGACTTCCCAAGGGGTCCACGTCGAACTGGTTCCGCACCCGCGAGGCCCTCGTCGCCGGGGTCGTCGCGTGGCTCTCGGAGCGCGAGCGCGCCGAGTTCGACGCGGCGCCGCGACCGGTGATCGAGACGCCCGACGATCTCGTCGACGCCTTCACAGAGCTCATCGCCGTGCAGTCGGGTCCGCTCGCGACGCGCACGCGCGCCCGCTACTCCCTGTTCCTCGAGGGCGCGCGCTCGCCCGAGCTGCTGGCCCCGCTCATCGTGCAGCGGACGATCTTCGTGGAGTGGTCCACGGCCCTGCTGGCCCGCATCGGCGCCGCCGATCCGGCGGGAGCCGTCCGCTCGGTGATGGCCGCGCTGGACGGCCTGCTCCTGCACAGGGTGACCGTCGATCCGGATGCCGAGATCCGCCCGGTGGTCGAGCGCGCCGTGCGCGCGGCCCTGCTCTGAAGGGCGCCGGCGGCCACACAGCGCCGCACCGCGGCATCCTGACCTCCCCCCGCCGAGCGCAGGCAGACAGCCGGAGGAAGGCGGGATGCCGCGACATCCGCCTTCCTCGGGCGAACCGCCTTCCCTCGCCGAAGCGCCGATCCGGCGGATATCCAGCGAGCGGATGCCCTGGGTCGCAATAATGGGCCTATGACCGCACCGCGCATCCTCGTCGTGGACGACGAACCGAACATCCGCGATCTGCTGATCACGAGCCTCCGGTTCGCAGGCTTCCAGGTCCGGGCCGTCTCCAACGGCGCCCAGACGATCTCCGCCGTCCTGGAGGAGGAGCCCGACCTCATCGTGCTCGACGTCATGCTCCCGGACATGAACGGCTTCAGCGTGACCAAGCGCCTGCGCGGCGCCGGCTACACCGCCCCGATCCTGTTGCTCACCGCGAAGGACGAGACCGAGGACAAGATCACCGGCCTCAACGCCGGCGGCGACGACTACGTCACCAAGCCCTTCTCGCTCGACGAGATCGTGGCGCGCATCCAGGCGATCCTGCGCCGCACGATGCAGTCCGACGAGGAGGCCGTCATCCGCGCGGGCGAGCTGACGATGGATCAGGACACCCACGACGTGCGCGTGGGCGACGTCTCCATCGACCTCAGCCCCACCGAGTTCAAGCTGCTGCGCTACCTCATGCTCAACCCCAACCGCGTGCTGTCGAAGGCGCAGATCCTCGACCACGTGTGGGAGTACGACTTCAACGGGGACGCCGGCATCGTGGAGAGCTACATCTCCTACCTGCGGCGCAAGATCGATCCGCACTCGACCGAGCCGCTCATCCAGACCAAGCGCGGATTCGGCTACATGCTGAAGGTCGGCAAGACCGCCTGACGCGCCCGTGCGGCGCGCAGCGGGAGGACTGCGGTGGCGAAGAAGAGCGATGCGGTCACCCGCTGGTGGCGCAGCGTCAGCCTGCGCGCCAAGGTCACCGGCGTCACGGTGGCGGTGCTCGCGATAGGTCTGCTCGCGACGGGAATCGGCGCCAGCGTCTTCCTGCGCAACGCCCTCATCCAGAACCTCGACACGCAGCTCGAGCAGCTCGCGGTCGCGAACGTCGCGAGCGGCCTCCTGAACATCGACACCGACACCGGGTACTTCACGGCGAAGAAGGATGCTCCGCCCACCGACTACTTCATGGCGCTGTACCAGCCGGACGGCGACTTCGTCATCTCCGCCGGCGGCAGCGGCCCCAAGCCCGCCTTCCCCGAGCGCTTCACGCTGCAGCGCACGACGATCCAGGGCACCGCGGCCTTCTCGCTGTCCGGCGCCGACACCCCCGCGCAGTTCCGCGCGAGCGTCGCGGCGCAGGAGTTCGTCGGCATCACCGGGCAGTACACGCAGATGGTGGTCCTCCCCCTCGCTCCGGTGGACCGCGTCGTCTCGACGTTCCTCGGGATCTTCGGGCTGCTCGCGCTGGTGACGCTCATCGCCGCCGCGCTGCTCACGCGGCTCGTCGTCACCCTCACGTTCCGCAGCCTCGGCCAGGTCGAGGCGACCGCCATGGCGATCGCCGGGGGCGACTTCTCGCAGCGCCTCACCGACATCGAACCGGGCACCGAGGTGGGCAAGCTCAAGCTCGCGATCAACACGATGCTCAACCGCGTCGACGGGGCGCTCGCACAGCGCGACACGACGGTGCGGCAGATGCGGCGGTTCATCGGCGACGCGAGCCACGAGCTGCGCACGCCCCTCGTCTCCGTGCGGGGATACGCCGAGCTGTACCGCATGGGCGCCATCAGCGGTGACGAGGCCACGGCGCAGGCGATGGAGCGCATCGAGAAGGAGGCCATCCGCATGGGCGTCCTCGTCGAGGACCTCCTCGCTCTTGCCCGCCTCGACGAGCGTCGCGACGTCGTGATCGGCCCGGTGGATCTGCGCCCCGTCGCCCGGGACGCCGCCCTCGACCTGCGCGCGGCCGCCCCGCAGCGCACCGTCACGGTCATCGACACGACCGCCCCGCGCGAGCCGGTGCCGCCGGCCCCCGGCGTCGTGTCGCCCGCCGGCGACGAGGAGGGCGACCAGCCGGAGCGCCGCAAGGGCGCGCCCGCGACCTCCGCCATCGCCCGCGCCGGAGCGACGACGCGCTCGCTCCTGCGCCGCAAGCCGCGACAGAGCCCCGCGCCGGAGCCCGCAGAGCCCGAGGTGTCGCCGCTCGAGCTCGCGCCGCCGCCCGCCCCGACGCCCGTCCTGACACCGCCCGTCGTCCTCGGCGACGAGAACCGCATCCGCCAGGTGGTCGCGAACCTCCTCGCCAACGCGCGCCGCTACACGCCGGACGACTCGGCGATCGAGCTGTCGGTCGGCGTCGACACCCGCGCAGGCATGGGCTGGATCGCCGTCATCGACCACGGCGAGGGCATCCCCGACCCGCTCAAGGACCAGATCTTCCAGCGGTTCTGGCGCGCCGACACGTCGCGGGCCCGGGAGACCGGCGGCAGCGGACTGGGCCTGTCGATCGTCGCCTCGATCGTCGACGCCCTCCACGGCACGGTGGTCGTGTCGGACACCCCCGGCGGCGGCGCCACGTTCCGCGTCGCGTTCCCGCTCGCACAGACCCGGGATGCCGAGGAGCACCTCCTCATCGAGACGCAGCCGCTGCAGCGCCTCTCCGCCGACGACCTCCCGGAGTAGATCGCCCTCCCCAGGAGGCATGCCGGATGCCGGCCTCCCCAGGCGCTGCCACGGTCACGGCTCAGGATGCGCCGGTCGCCTAGCGTGGGGGCTCCACCGATCAAGGGAGTCCCGCCATGGCCGTCTTCTCCGTCGACAGCGACGCCGTCCTCACCGCCACCGCCGCCGTGCGCGGCACCGCCGAGCGCCTGGAGGCCGAGTCGTCCGCGATGCTCGGTCAGCTCACGACGCTGCAGGCGTCGTGGACCGGCAGCGCGTCCGCCGCGTTCCACGGCGTCATCGAGCAGTGGCGCGCGACCCAGCGCCAGGTGGAGGACGCCCTCGCGGCGATCAGCCACGCACTCGCGACCGCCGGGCAGCAGTACGCCGACGCCGAGCAGGTGAACCTCGGGCTGTTCCGCTGACGGGCGCCCACCGGGCCCCCGACGACGCCGGCACGGACGATGCGCGAGCCGGAATCCGCGCGCGCCCGCGGCGGCCCGAGCGCACGCGCCGCCCCCCGCGTCCCCCGCCCGGAACGACGAAGGGGCGCCTCCCGGAGGAGACGCCCCTGTGACGCAGTCGTCGGACTCTTAGAAGTCCATGCCACCGGTCGGGTCGGCGGCGGGAGCCGCGGCCTTCTCGGGCTTGTCGGCGACGACGGCCTCGGTCGTGAGGAACAGACCGGCGATCGACGCGGCGTTCTGCAGCGCCGAGCGGGTCACCTTGGCCGGGTCGATGATGCCCTGGGCGAAGAGGTCGCCGTACTCGCCGGTCGCGGCGTTGAGGCCGTGTCCGGTCGGGAGCTCCGCGACCTTGTTCGCGACGACGCCCGGCTCGAGGCCCGCGTTGAGGGCGATCTGCTTCAGCGGCGCCTCGATGGCGACCTTGACGATGTTCGCACCGGTCGCCTCGTCACCGGAGAGCTCGAGGCCACCCAGCGCGTTCTTGCCGGCCTGGATCAGCGCGACGCCACCACCGGGGACGATGCCCTCCTCGACGGCCGCCTTCGCGTTGCGGACGGCGTCCTCGATGCGGTGCTTGCGCTCCTTGAGCTCGACCTCGGTGGCCGCGCCCGCCTTGATGACGGCCACGCCGCCGGCGAGCTTGGCGAGGCGCTCCTGGAGCTTCTCGCGGTCGTAGTCGCTGTCGGTGTTCTCGATCTCGCGGCGGATCTGGGTCACGCGACCCTCGATCTGCGCCGAGTCGCCGGCACCCTCGACGATGGTCGTCTCATCCTTGGTGATGATGACCTTGCGGGCGCGGCCGAGGAGGTCCAGCGTGACGTTCTCGAGCTTGAGGCCCACCTCTTCGGTGATGACCTGGCCGCCCGTGAGGATCGCGATGTCCTGCAGCTGCGCCTTGCGACGGTCACCGAAGCCGGGAGCCTTGACGGCAGCCGACTTGAAGATGCCGCGGATCTTGTTGAGCACGAGCGTCGCGAGCGCCTCGCCCTCGACGTCCTCGGCGATGATGACGAGCTCCTTGCCGTCCTGGATCACCTTGTCGACGACCGGCAGCAGGTCCTTGATGTTCGAGATCTTCGAGTTCGCGATGAGGATGTACGGGTCCTCGAAGACGGCCTCCTGGCGGTCGGGGTCCGTCACGAAGTAGGGGTTGATGAAGCCCTTGTCGAAGCGCATGCCCTCGGTGAGCTCGAGCTCGGTGCCGAAGGTCTGCGACTCCTCGACCGTGACGACGCCCTCCTTGCCGACCTTGTCGATCGCCTCGGCGATGAGCTCGCCGATGCTCGGGTCGGCGGCGGAGATGGACGCGGTGGCCGCGATCTGCTCCTTGGACTCGACCTCCTTGGCGTCGCTCAGCAGCTGGTCGGTGATGGCCGCGACGGCCTTCTCGATGCCGCGCTTGAGGCTGATGGGGTCCGCGCCGGCGGCGACGTTGCGCAGGCCCTCGCGGACGAGCGCCTGAGCCAGGACGGTGGCCGTGGTGGTGCCGTCGCCCGCGACGTCATCCGTCTTCTTGGCGACCTCCTTGACGAGCTCCGCGCCGATCTTCTCGTACGGGTCGTCGAGCTCGATCTCCTTGGCGATCGAGACGCCGTCGTTCGTGATCGTGGGGGCGCCCCACTTCTTCTCGAGCACGACGTTGCGACCGCGGGGGCCGAGCGTCACCTTGACGGCGTCGGCGAGAGTGTTCAGGCCGCGCTCGAGACCGCGACGGGCCTCCTCGTCGAAAGCGATGATCTTTGCCATGTGTGTGTCGTCCCTCCCGGACGTAAGGCTTTCGGTCTTAGCACTCGGCAAACGCGAGTGCTAAGCCATTCTGGCACTCGCCCCTGGTGAGTGCAAGCCGCGTCGAGCGCCGTCAGCGAACGACCTTGACCGAGCCCTTCTTCGGCACGAGCTCGACCCACGTGTTCCCCGCCGCGAGATAGATCGGCAGACCGTTGGTGCGGGTGAAGACGATCGGCGCGGTGCGGCTCTTCTTCGACCAGAGCGCATCGACGACCTTGCCGCCCGTGGAGATCCACGCCTTTCCGGACCCGACCATGACGGTCTTGGGGATGTAGCCGTAGCGGTTGTCGATCTCGACCGACATCACCACGACGTTGGTCGCCGCGAGCTGCGCGCCGGAGGCATCCATGTCCTTGCGGCCGTCCTGCGAGCGCAGGTAGGTGCCGGATGCCGGATCCCACCGCCATGCCCGCGCGCTCGAGTTGGAGAAGCGCAGGTCCATGCCCTTCGCCGGCGCGCCGAAGACGGGCGCCGACGCCATCGTGGGGTCGACGGGGTAGGAGAACTGCTGCGCGGGCGGAGGGAGGGACTTGTACTTCGCGCGCAGCTTCTGCGCCTCGACGACGACGTTGTGCGGCGCGCGCTTCTTGTTCGAGCGGAACATGAAGCGGTCGTCCTTACCGCCGTGGATCGCATTGTGCACGTCCGTCGACTGCATCATCGAGACGAACTCGCGCTTGCCGCCGGAGTAGGCGACGATGCCGCCGAGCGGCGAGATGATGTCGGGGTCCATCGGGCGGATGCTGCGGATCGGCCCGATCTCCTTGGGGACCTTCGAGAACCACACCGCGACATAGCGGGTGAGGCCGCCCTCGACGAGCTCCTCGAAGACGATGTCCGTGTCCTGCAGGCCCCACTGCGGGCGCGCGTCCCAGTGGTTGTCGATCTTGGCGGCGAGGGCCGGTCCCGTGATCGAGGACTCCAGGACCACGGTGCCGCGCAGGGGCGAGAGGGCCTCCGCGGGCGTCGGCGTGGGGGTGGGCGTCGGCGTCGGGGACGGCGTGGCGGTCGCGGTGGCCGTCGCCGTCGGGCTGGCGGCCGGCGACGGCGCGCACCCGAACAGGGCGGCAGCCGTGACGCCGAGCGCCAGCAGGACGGACGCCGGGCGTCGAAGGGGGATCACGCGGGCAGGATAGCGCGGCGATCCGGCGCTTCCGCGGCGACGCGGCGCGTCAGGCGACGATGCGCACCGACTCGGCCTGCGGGCCCTTCTGGCCCGAACCGACGGTGAACTCGACGGTCTGTCCCTCTTCGAGGACGCGGAAGCCCGGCATGTCGATGTTGGAGTAGTGGACGAACACGTCCGAACCACCACCGGTGACGGTGATGAAGCCGAAGCCCTTCTCGGCGTTGAACCACTTCACGGTGCCTTGCGTCATGCCTGTCTCCTGTTGCTGCGTAACTCCTCGATCGTAAGCACGCGAGCACGCCGGAATCAGGGGTTGCGGGCATTGTTGACACACCCGCATCGCACTGTTCACACGCCGGAAATACAGGCGCCGCGACAGGCTAGTCCGTGGCGGACGGAGTGGGCGTCGAGACGCTGTCGAGACCGATGACGACCGTCAGCTGCTTCTGGTCCGGGCTCTGCAGGTAGTCCGCGCTCTCCTGGATGGCCGCGCCGCCGATGGCGTCCGCGAGACCGGCTGCCGCGGCCTCGTCCTCGGGCGTCGGGTAGAACACGGTGGTCGTGCGGAAGTCGTCGGAGCCCGCGGCACCCGCGCTCACCTGGCTCGCCTTCCAGCCCGCGGCGATGATCTTGTCGGCCACCTGGCCGGACAGCCCCTCCACCGGGGTCGCGTTGAGGACGAGGACCGAGTACGTCGTGTCCAGGATCGGGGTCACCGTCGGCTCGGGCGTGGAGGTCGGCGTCGCCGCCGGAGCCAGGTCGATGCGACCGGATGCCACGAGGGTGCCGAACACGCCCGCGGCGACGAGCACGAGGGTCGTCGCGGCCGCCCACAGGAAGATGACGCCGCCCCGCATGCGCGGGTTCTCCGCCCGGTGCGCGCCGATCCGACCGCGTTGCGCAGGGACCTCGTCGAAGCGATCACGCGGGAAGGTCTGGTTCGGCACCCCACGATGTTACCGGGCACCCGCGGGTGGGCCACTCAGGCGATCCCCAGCGACACGGCGTGGCGCAGCGACGTGCGCGCGCTCAGCGCCCGGCCTGCGACGCGCGCGCGATACGGGCCTCGTCGCGCGCGTCCCGCACGCGGCGCAGACGCTTGACGAGCATGGGGTCGTGCTCGAGCGCCTCGACGGTGTCGATCAGCCGCCCGAGAAGCTGGTAGTAGCGCGCAGGCGACAGGCCCAGCTCGGCGCGGATCGCCTCCTCCTTGGCGCCCGCGTGACGTCGCCACTCCGCCTCGAACTCGAGGATGGCGCGGTCGCGGTCGGTGAGGGGCACGGGGCCACGCTAACCCCGCTCCTGCGCCGCACCCCGCCGCCACACCGCACCCGCTCCGTTCCGATCGCCGAGCACGGAACATCCCCAGGCGCAGTCCTGTTTGAATGGACGAAGAAGGAGCATCCCCATGACGTATGCAGTGAACAAGACAGACGAGCAGTGGCGCGCCGAGCTCACCCCGGAGCAGTACGCGGTCCTGCGTCAGGCGGGCACCGAGCGGCCGTGGACCGGCGAGCTCCTCGACGAGGACCGCGCCGGACTCTACACGTGTGCGGCGTGCGGCGCCGAGCTGTTCCAGAGCGGCACGAAGTTCGACTCGCACTGCGGCTGGCCGAGCTTCTACGAGTCGGTGCGCCCCGAGGCGGTCGAGCTCATCGAGGACACGAGCCACGGCATGGTGCGCACCGAGGTGCGCTGCGCGTCCTGCGGCTCGCACCTGGGCCATGTTTTCCCCGACGGGTTCGGCACCCCCACCGGCGACCGCTACTGCATGAACTCGCTGTCGCTGTCGTTCACCCCCGAGTCATGACGCCGCCCTCGGCGCCTGCGGAGGGCGAGGCGGCGCCCGCACGCACCATCTCCGCCCTGGACGCGGTGCGGGCACGGCGCTCGTGGTCGAAGGTGACCGACGAGGCGCCGACGCGGGCCGAGCTGCTGCCGCTCATCTCCGCCGCCGGACGCGTCGCCGACCACTCCTCGCTGCGCCCATGGCGACTCATCGAGTTGCGCGGCGCGGACCGCGAGCGCCTGGGAGCGGCGATCGCGAAGGCGCAGGGCGACGACACGCCGTCCACGAAGCCGCTGCGCGCGCCGCTGCTCATCGCGGTGGTCGCGAGCTTCCGCAAGAGCGAGAAGGTCCCGCATTGGGAGCAGGAGGCTGTGGCTGCGGGTGTCGCCCACGTGCTCAGCCTCCTCCTCGACGAGGCCGGTTGGGGCGTCATCTGGCGCACGGGTCACTACACCCGCAGCAAGGCGGTCGCGAGGGCGCACGGCCTCGGCAAGGACGAGGTCCTGCTGGGCTGGCTCTACGTCGGGGGCAAGCCGACGGGGAAGCGCCCCGGACGACGCAAGGGCGTCGACGCCCGCCACCACATCTCGCGGATGCCGCGCGACAAGAAGACGGGCAAGAAGGCCTAGCGGCGGCGACGGCGCCACGGCACGGCGGCGACGACGACCGACGACAGCGCGACGGCCACGACGAGGATCTCCAGCAGGATGCCGGGGCTCCCCGCCGCCGGCCAGATCGCGTCGATGACGACGGACGCGAACAGCTGGCCGCCGATCGTGCCGAGGGCCAGCAGCAGCACGCCGGTGTGCACGACGACGGCCGCCGACAGGAAGATGTAGACGACGCCGAGCGCTCCGCCGAGGTACAGCCACGGCTCGACGGGGAACGGCTCCGGGGGTCCTTCGATGGCGACGTGCACGGCCGCGGCGACGGCGAGCACGAGCGTGCCGGTGATGAAGTTGACGAGCGTCGCCGTGAGCGGGGTCCCCACCTTCTGACGCAGCCGCCCGTTGGTCGCCTGCTGCCACGCGACCCCGACGCCCGCGATGAAAGGGAGCGCGAGCATCCACAGCGGCGCGGACGACGAGCCGGAGCCGGAGAGCGACAGGACGACGGCTGCGAGGGCGAGCACTCCCCCGGCGACGCGCGGGACGGTCACGGCGACGGCTCCGCCCGGGCTGTAGCCGACGCGGTCGAGGACCAGCCCGAACACCGTCTGCCCCGCGACATAGCCGACGGTGAACAGCGAGACGCCGATGATCCCGACCACGAGCCCCTGCGTGGCGACGGTGAGGGCGCCGGCCACGCCGCCCACGAGCATCCACCGGGGGATGCCGCGGTCGCGGACACCCGCGACGAGGCGCCCGAAGCCGCGCCGACCGGCGGGCAGCGCGAGCGACAGGACGATGAGGATCGCGAGTCCCGATCCGAACGAGACGACCGCCGCCACGAAGCCGTCCTCGAGCCGCACGCCGAGCTGACCGTTGATGCGCGACTGGATCGCTGTGAGCGCGCCGATCATTCCAGCGGCCCCGAGCGCGACCCATGCGGGCATGCGCGCGGCTCCCCGCGATCCGCTTCCGGAGGCGCCGCGCGGCGCCTCCGCTCCGGCATCCTGTCCTGTCACGCCGCGCGTCTCCGTCCTGTCCGGTCGCGCAATCGCGCCTCCGGAACTCTAACGCGCGCAGTCTGCTCCGAAGGCCGCCGCGGCCGTGGGGGTATAAGCCGAATCGATGCGCGGCATAAACGATTTCGGCTTCACCTATGCGCGCGGGCCGCGGTCCAATGGCGGGGAACAAAGGAGTTCCATGTCCAGGACCACCACACCCGAGGCATCCACCACCCGACGCGCAGGCGTGCTGCAGGGAATCCTGCTGCTGGCCGGAAGCTGCATGCCCGTGCTCGGCTCGGTGCTCATCACCCCTGTGCTGCCCCAGCTGTCGCAGCACTTCGCCGGCGTCCCCGGCGCCGAGGTGCTCGTGCCGATGATCGTCGCGATCCCCGCCCTGGTGATCGCGATCTTCGCGCCGTTCGCGGGGCAGATCGTCGACCGGCTCGGCCGCAAGACGCTCCTCATCATCACGATGTTCGCCTACGCCCTCGCCGGCACGGCGCCGGCCTGGCTCGAGGATCTCACCGCGATCCTGGTCAGCCGCGTCCTCGTCGGCGTGTGCGAGGCGGCCATCATGACCGTGTGCACGACGCTGATCATCGACTACTTCCACGAGCCGAAGCGACGCAACAAGTACCTCGGCCTCCAGACGGTGACCACCACCCTGGCGGCGACGGTGTTCATCGCGCTCGGCGGCGCGCTGGGCGTGAGCGGCTGGCACACCCCGTTCTGGGTGTACGCGATCAGCATCGCGATCGCGGTGCCGATGATCTTCGCGCTGTGGGAGCCGAAGTCCGACCCCACCGACTCGCACGTCGATCCGGGCGTCAAGGTGCGCACCCCGTGGCGGCGCATCTGGGTGCGCCTGCTCGTGAGCGTGTTCGGCGGCTTCAGCTTCTACGTGCTCATCATCGAGGCCAGCTACCTGGTCGTGGGCACGGGCGTCGCCGCCACCGACACCGGCATCATCGGGGCGGTCGCCGCGATCGCGTCGCTCGCGACGGCCATCGGCGGCATCTCGTTCACGCGCATGGGCAAGCTGCCGCACAGCGTCCTGCTGCCGCTGGCGTTCGGCCTGCAGGCGATCGGCATGCTCGTGATCTGGTTCGTCCCGGGCCTTCCCGGCATCATCGTCGGCGCCGTCATCGCGTCGTACGGCTCGGGTCTGCTGCTGCCGTCGCTGCTGACGTGGGTCGTCGCGCCGACCCGCTTCGAGGAGCGCGGTCGCGTGACCGGCTGGTGGACGGCGTCGTTCTACCTCGGCCAGTTCCTCACGCCGATCCTGATGGGGATCCTGGGCGGCGTGACCGGCGCCCTCGCGGTCGGGGTCGGCGTCGTCGGCGTCGCCGCGGCGGTCGTCGCGCTCCTCGTGGGAGCCGCGCTGCGGGCTCGAGCCCGCAGCACCGTCGACGCCTGAGCAGACGCCTCGATCAGATGCGCGCGCTGTCCGCCGCCTCGGCGAACAGCGCGCGCATCCATTCGTGCTCCGGGTCGCGGTCGTGCACCGGATGCCACCACAGGGCGTTCTTGACGGGGGTCGCGTCGAACGGCGGCGCGTGCAGCACGACGTCTCCCGACGCCTGGATGATGCGGGCCAGTCCCGCCTGCACGAGCCCGAGCCGATCCGTCCCCGCGACGTAGAGCGGCAGGGTCAGGAAGCTCTCCACGACGGCGGCGATGCGCGGCTCGATGCCCAGCTGCTGCAGCTGCCGGCTGGCCGAGGTGAAGGCCGTGCGCGACTGGTACGTGAACACCCACGGGGACGCGCCGATGAGCTCCATCGTCACCCCCTCCGCGGCCCGCTCGTTGTCCGCGGACGCGACGACGAGCCAGTCGTCGCTGCTGAGGTCCACGTACGGCAGGTTGTCGAGGAACCCGTGCGGCATGAGCAGTCCGTCGACATAGCGCAGGCGGGTGTCGATGTCGTCGATGATCGCCGGGTTGTGGAGCATGAAGCGGAATCGCACGCCCGGGGCCCGCTCGGCGGCGAGCCGTGAGACGGCCCGCCCGATCGTGGCGAAGCTGTAGTCCGATCCGTAGATCGAGAACTCCCGCACCGAGTCCTCGGGGGACCAGTCCGCCTGCGCGTCGAACACGCGGCGCGTGGCCTCGAGCGCGGCTGACGTGTACTCGCTGAGCCGGACCGCGAGCGGCGTCAGCTCGTACGCGTTGCCGCGGCGGGCGAGGATGGCGTCACCGAAGTGCGTGCGCAGACGCGCGAGCGAGGCGCTCAGGGCGGGTTGGCTCAGATGGAGCCGTTGCGCTGCCCGGGTGACGCTGCGCTCCGTCAGCAGCGCGTCCAGGGCGACGAGCAGGTTCAGGTCGAGACGGGACAGCGGGGGCTGGTCGGACACGGCGTCGTGTCTCCCTCCGGGAAGGTCGAGTGCGCCCAGCATATAAACACCGATGATGCCGCGCATCGTTGAATTCGGCTTCCCTGATGATCGATCCCGTCGGAAGGTGGATCCAGGCACCACCCGCACCGTCGCACCGAAGGGATCGAAGATGATCAAGCTGCTCTCCCACCTCTCCTACGTCGCCGTGACGTCCCCCGACGTCGAGGCCTCCGTGACGTTCTACGAGGAGCAGGTGGGACTGACGGTGGTCGACCGCGTCGACGGCGTGGTGTACATGCGCTGCTGGGGCGACTACTACGCCTACTCGCTCGTGATCGTCCCGGGTGATGAGCCGTCGCTGCACACGATGGCGTGGCGCACCTCCAGCGCCGAGGCGCTCGAGGAGGCCGCGGCGCGGATCGAGGCGGCCGGCGTGCAGGGCGAGTGGATCGACGCCCACAAGATCGGCCGGGCGTACCGATTCACCGGGCCCTTCGGGCACTCGATGACCCTGCACTGGGACGTCACCCGCCACCAGGCGGGCGGCAGCGAGGCCTCCCTCTTCCCCGACCGCCCCGAGAAGCGCTCGAAGGTCGCCGGGGCCCCGCGCCAGCTGGACCACGTGACCGTCGCGGCGAGCGACGTCGACGCGTTCGTGAAGTGGTACGTCGACGTCCTCGGCTTCCGCTTCATGGCCCGCACGGTCCTCGACGAGGCGCCGATCTCGGTGTTCTCCGTGCTCACGACGAACGAGAAGTCCCACGACCTCGGCGTGGTGCGCGACGGCTCGTCGCTCGCCGGGCGCATCAACCACTACGCCTTCTGGGTCGACACCCGCGAGGAGCTGCTCATCGCCGCCGACACCCTCATGGAGAACGGCATCGCGATCGAGTACGGACCCTCGATCCACGGCATCGGCGAGCAGAACTTCCTCTACTACCGCGAGCCCTCGACCCTGCGCATCGAGCTCAACACCGGCGGCTACCGCAACTACGTGCCGGACTGGGAGGCGAACACGTGGCGTCCGTCGCAGGGCTCCAACAACATGTACCGCAACGGGGCGATGCCCATGTCGATGACGGAGTCGTTCCCGCCCGCGGACGGGCCGACCGCGACGGAGGAGGGCGTGCCCGACGAGATCCGCGCCGCTCTGCTCAACCCGCACGCCCGCCACGGGCAGGGCTGAGGCGGACGCCGTGGTCGTCACCGCCCCCGCCCCCTTCGCGGTGGCCCGCTTCCGCGCCGACGAGACCGTCCGTCTCGGCCTCGCCGTGGGCGACCGGATCCGCCCGCTCGACGCCGAGGCCCTCGGCGCGCCGACGCTCAACGCGTTCCTCGCGTCTCCTGACTGGGACCGCCTCGCTGCGCTGGCGTCCGCCGACGACGGAGGCTGGATGCCGTTGGCCGACGTCACGCTGACCGCCCCCGTCGAGCCGCGGCAGGTGCTGCAGACCGGGGCGAACTACCGGCAGCACGTCATCGAGCTCGTCGTGGCGGGCCTCACGAACGACTCCGACCGCACACCCGAGGAGGCCCGCGCGTTCGCGGCGCACCTCATGGACGAGCGCAAGGCGCACGGCGAGCCGTACTTCTTCATCGGCCTTCCCGCCTGCGTCGTCGGCGACGACGTGCCGCTGCGCCTGCCCGCCTACAGCGACGTGCACGACTGGGAGCTGGAGCTCGCGGTCGTCATCGGCCGGGAGGCGTTCCGCGTCTCCCGCGAGGAAGCTCCCGCCCACGTCGCGGGGTACACGATCGTCAACGACATCACCACGCGCGACCTCGTCTTCCGCTCCGACATGAAGGAGATCGGGACGGACTGGTACCGCGCCAAGAACGCGCCCGGATTCCTGCCGACGGGGCCGTTCCTCGTGCCGGCGGCCTTCGTGGACGGCTCCGACCTGCGCCTGCGGCTCGAGCTCAACGGGGACGTCATGCAGGACGCGACGACGAGCGACCTGCTCTTCGACATCCCCGCGCTCGTCTCCGGCGCGTCGCAGACGATGCCGCTGCTGCCGGGCGACCTGCTGCTCACCGGCTCGCCGGCGGGCAACGGCCAGCACTGGCGGCGCTTCCTGCGCGACGGGGACGTCATGACCGGATCGATCGAAGGACTCGGGACGCAGGTCGTGCGCTGCGTCGCGGAGGACTGAGCACCCGTCGCGCGCGACGGGACGATGCAGAACAGGGAGGTTCTGACAATGACCGCAGTCAACAGGGTGGCCGTCGCGGGCGCCGGAGCAGTCGGGCTCGCCGCGGCGATCCAGCTCGCCAAGGCGGGCGTCGAGGTCGACGTGTTCGAGTCGAAGCCCGAGCTGACCGCGCTCGGCTCCGGCATCTCGCTCCAGGGGAACGCATTGCGCGTGTTCGACGCCCTCGGCGCGTGGGACGACATCCGCGCGGCCGGGTTCGCCTTCGAGGGCCTCACCCTCCGTGCGCCGGGCCCCGCCGCGCCGGTCGTCGCCGAGCTGCCGGACGTCAAGACCGGCGGGCCGGACTATCCGGCGGCGATGGGGATGCCGCGGCCCGAGCTGGCGCGCATCCTCCTCGAGCACGCCGAGCGCGCCGGCGCGACGGTGCGCTTCGGCGCGACGGTGTCGGGGTTCGCGGCCGACGCGGACGGCGTCGAGGTGCGCGTCGACGGCGTCTCGGCCGGATCGTACGACCTGCTCATCGGCGCGGACGGGCTCAACTCCGCGGTCCGTGCGCAGATGGGCATCGAGACGAAGCCGGAGCCCAACGGCATGGGGATCTGGCGCGCGTTCGTGTCGCGTCCGCCCGAGGTCGCCCGCACCGAGCTGTACTACGGCGGCCCCGTCTACATCGCCGGCTACACGCCGACGGGCGAGGACACCATGTACGCGTTCCTCGTCGAGAAGGCGCAGGACCGCTTCGGCGTCTCCGACGAGGACGCGACGCGCATCATGCTCGAGGAGTCGCGCGCGTACGGCGGCCCGTGGGAGGCGATCCGCGCGGACCTCGCGCAGGGCGCGCGTGCCCACTACACGTGGTTCACGCGGCACGTCGTCGAGGCGCCGTGGAACCGCGGACGCGTCGTCATCATCGGCGACGCGGCCCACTCGTGCCCGCCGACGATCGCGCAGGGCGCGGCGCAGGGGCTCGAGGACGCGCTCGTGCTGACGGAGCTCCTCACCGTGCGCACCGCCGTCGACCAGGGCCTGTGGGATGCGTTCCATGCGCGGCGTCTGCCGCGGGCGACGGCGGTCGTCGAGGCGTCGAGCCAGCTCGCGCAGTGGCAGATCGACGGAGACCGGGATGCCGACGCGGGCGGTCTCATCTTCGGCATCGCACAGCAGATGGCGCAGCCGGCATGACCGTCGTCGACGTCCACGCGCACCTGCTGCTGCCCTCCCTGCACGCCGAGGTCGAGCGCCGCGCCCCCGACGAGGTCGCCGCCGCCGCCGCGCTCGAGCTGCGCCGGCACGGCGCGGAGAGCCAGCGCATCTCCGGCGCCATGGTGGGCGCGCGCATCCCGAAGCTCACCGACCTCGCCGTGCGTCTCGCCGACATGGACGCGCAGGGCGTGGACCGGCAGTGGGTGAGCGTCTCCCCCAACCACTTCTACCCCTGGGCCGCCGAGGGCCTGGCCGTGTGGATCGCGCAGGAGGCGAACCGCCTCGTCGCCGAGCACGTCGCGCAGGCCCCCGACCGGCTCACCGGACTCGGGGTGGTGCCGCTGCAGCATCCGTCCCGCATCCTGGAGTGCGTCGACGACGCGATCCTCGGGCGCGGGCTCGCAGGCATCGAGATCTCGTCGTTCGCCGGCGACGTCGAACTGTCCGACCCGCGCCTGGAGCCGATGTGGGCGCGCGTCGCGGAGCTCGGCGCGGTCGTCTTCCTGCATCCGTTCGGATGCTCC
>Ga0180222_1001262_pt1 | contig 27654 bp, 29 predicted proteins | sample eDN5th37CKraftOP_FD_151336 | JGI IMG/M metagenome (GOLD analysis project Ga0180222, IMG submission 151336) | Enriched Organic Plus compost microbial communities from Emeryville, California, USA - eDNA 5th pass 37_C Kraft OP (version 2) (version 2) ...
GATTTCGGGAAGAAGGGCGCAAGGCGCGCCATCTGCGCATCCGTCAGCCAGAAAAGATCAGACATGTTCACTGCTCGGTTTTCAATAGGTGAAACACCCAACCCAGCAGAAATCAATGGGTCCTGACCCTAAGCTTATAAACGCGAATCCCGACTTGCAAAGACTGGCCCCTTCATGACTCTGCACATCAGGCAGTGATGGTAAGAGATGCTTCTGACGTGACGGTTAACCGTCTGATAAGACTTGCTTTGATACAGGTGAATGTCAAATGAAAGTTTGAGGCCAAGCGTTGTGTTTTTTTGGGTGCAAGCGATGCTCCTGAAAATATTTTTCTTGAAAAATCTGAAGGTTAGTAGCTTGAGGGTGGCAGCAAGCCGGCGGCGCACATATCGCACTGCTGGACTTACTGGCGTTGGACCACCCTGCACGGCGCCAAGTTTTCGGTGAAAGCGGGGTTGGAGCAGCGAGGTGCGCTCATGACCAGAACTAAGAACTTCCTCAATCCGTTGGTGGGCATCGCGCCGCTCGACATAGCCGCAGCGTTTGACGCCGCACCGCCCCCCATCGACATCGTGCTGCCCGGAATGATCGCGGGCACGGTTGGCAGTCTTGTTGCCCAAGGCGGCGCGGGCAAGTCATGGCTGGCCTTGGAAATCGCGGTCGGGGTCGCGGGCGGGCCAGACCTTGCGGAAATCGGCATCCCCGCGCACGGGCGGGTCGTGTATCTGCCCGCAGAGGATCCACGTTCCGCCCTTGCGCATCGCTTCCACGCTCTGGCGGAGCATCTGGACCCGGACGCCCGCCGGACCGTCTCGAACAACCTAACGGTGCTGCCGCTGATGGGGCGTCAGGTCAACATCGGGGAGGCGGCTTGGGCGGACGCGCTGGAGCGCGTCTGTGACTCGGCACGGTTGGCAATCGTGGACACGCTGCGCCGCTTTCACATCGAGGACGAGAACGCATCCGGGCCGATGGCCCAGCTTCTCGGCGTCATGGAGGGGATATGTGAGCGCACCGGCGCAAGCATCCTGTTCCTGCACCACACCGCGAAAGGAGCCGCCCTGAACGGTGCGGGCGGTGAGCAGCAGGCCGCGCGCGGCTCGTCCGTTCTGGTGGACAACATCCGGGGCGGGCAATGGAACCTGCTCGGCATGTCCGAGACAGAGGCGGAACGCCACAAGGTCGATGATCGAAAACGCTTCGTGCGGCTCGTCCAGGCCAAGGCGAACTTCGGCCCGCCCATCCCTGACAAATGGCTTGAACGGGGTGCCGGTGGCGTCCTGAAACCCGCCCTAACGCTGGAGGTTGCGAACGGTGTTCGCAACGTTGTCGCCGGAAAAGTCGTCCCGCACCCTGCGGCGCAACAGCGGAGGGGCGAGGATGGCTGATCTTTCTCACGCTCGGATTGACCGCGCGCATGCACTTGCCCCCGGCCTGTTCCGTTCGCTTGGCCCAAGGGATCGAAAGAAGCTGAAACTCGACATAACCTATGATTACGGGGATGGGGAAAGACTCGAGTTTCGTGGCTTTGAACCGCTCGGGGTGCTGGACATGCGGGTGTTTCAAGGGCTGGTTGCGATGGCTGGACCAGAGGGAAAACTGCTTCAAAACTCGGCCACAGCCTCCGACGTGGGCAAGCGCCTTCTGGATTTGCTCTACGAACCAGCAGATGATGAGATAAAGCAGGCAGTCATCAAGCCTACCTCTGTCGTCATCAACGACAGCCTGCGGCGGTTGGCGCGCGAAATCGGCGCGCCGGAAGACGGTCCCGGAATCAAGCGCTTAAAGAAATCTATTGAACGGCTTTTCAGCGTCACCATTTTTGTTCAATCAGGCAGAAGGCGCATTGGTTCTCGCCTGCTCTCGGTCTATGCGAGTGATGAGGATACGGGCGGATTGCGGGTCGCTTTCAATCCTCGACTTGCTGCTGCGGTTATTGGTGGTGCGCATGCTCGGATTGACCTGATGGAAACCCGTGCCCTTGATTCCGATCCGGCAAGGTTGATTCATCAACGGCTTTCTGCGTTCGTTGATCCGGGAAAATCACGTGAGGTTTCCGCAGAAACTTTATCTGGCTATGTGTGGCCGGATCCGGCTGATACGCCGCGCACCGCTCGAAGCCGTATAACCAAGGTGCGCAAAGCGGTTGATGAGATTCGGTCCGCTGCGGGCTGGAATATTACCAAAACCGGCACAGACAAATGGCGTTTCATCCGTCCTCGACTGATCGAAAATACAGCCTGACCGCCTGCGTTTTATTGATGTCAAAGGTGCGTTCTATTGGTGTCATAACTGCGTTCTATTGGTGTCATAACTGCGTTCTATTGGTGTCAGTTTCTTTAACGATATTGACCAGCAACGGATTGATAATATTATATAACACGCATTTCTTATGTTTTTCGATCAAGATCTGTCTAAGACTCCTCAAGAGTCTTAGGCAGATCTTGAATATACAAGAAGGGGGCACCGCCCCCTTCAAAACCCCCATCGCGCCAGAGGCGCGCGCTCTAAAAAAACAAGAATGGGCAAGATCAAAACACCCGAGGCAACGCCTCGACGGCGGCACGCAGAGTCGCCACGGGTGCCCGACCGCCATAGCGGTCATCCTCAATGTGCCCGACCAAGTGCCCGAACAGTTCGGCCCTGACATGCTTCTCAACATCCGATTCCGCACGCAGTCCCTGAACGGCATAATGCCGGAAGGAATGAAAAGTCTTGCGGGGCTGCGGCCCAAGCCGGTCGGCCTGGATGTTTCGCCACATATAATCTATGGAGTCGCCGATCTGTGACTCGGCACTCTTCCGTTTCAGGTCGTGAAACAGGTGGGTGCGTTTGCGCTCCCGCTGGTCGCGGACGTAATCGAGAAACCCCAACTCTACCAAATGCGAGTGAATCGGGATTCGCCGTTCGGACTGCGCGTTCTTGATGCCGCGACGCGCGTTCACGCGAATGCGGAAAATCGGGATCCCGCCCTCGTCCTCAACGTCCACAGTCTCTAACCCGCAAATCTCTTCCCTCCGCGCGCCGGTATAGGCGGCAATCAGCGGCACCCAATAAAGCCAGTCCTTCACGATCACGTCGCCCGGCTCGCGGCGACGTTTCGCGCTCTTGCATCCCGTCCAGACCGGCGCACCGAAGATCTGCCGCACATCGTCCGGCGTGAACGCGTCGCGGTCGTCTTTGGCAGCGCGCTTGGAAAAACGGCGCAGCAGGGACGGATTCACGCTGGGGTCAATCCGCAGCCCTTCGGCCTGCGCCGCTTTCAACACCTTGCCAAGGTGAACAAGGTTCCGGTTCACCGTGGCAACGGACAGCCCGCACTTGACGCCGGACGCCTCCGCTTCCGCGATGATCTCCATGATGGGCTTGTCCCGCTCTGCCGCGCTGCGCCGGTAGGCAGGTGGCAGGCGGTCAAGCGTGGCGACGAAGCCCGCCAGATGTGTCTGTCGCACGTCCCTCACATCATCCAGGCCCGTAATCTCGCAGAACAGATCCGCGATGACGCGCATCTGGGTCAGGGTCTTGGCGTTGGCGCGTCCGGTGCGGGCGTGAGTCGCGCTCATCCGCGTCACCACATCCGCGATGCGGGCCGAGAATCCGGCAGGCGCGGCGGGGCGTTGCTTGGGTCGACGCGGCGAAGCCTCTGGGACCGACTGTGCGGCGCTCTGGGGCGACGTCTTGCGGGTCTGGGCTGGGGTGGTGGCGGGCGCGGGCCTTGATGCCGATGAAACGGGGGGACGTGTCGGCGTTTTGGCGGCATCCGCAATGTTCGGCCCCTGCGCGTCACGCTTGGGCCGTTCCGGCTCATCATCGGGGGCGGTCAGTCCGAAAAAGAAATAGAAGGCGGATACTCCCGGAAAGGTGGCGGGGTTTCCCCCGGCGGCCTCATAGTCCATCGCGACTCGCTCGTGCTTCACGGCGGCGCGGATCGCGTCCCGGACAGTGGACAACTCTGCCTCGCCCCGGTCAAGCAGATTCCAACCTAAGGTTGATACCCTGACCGCCGCACCCGCCAATCGTTTCGCCTCGAACGGGTCGGCTGTTGAGAGTGGGATTTGGACGGCGTGTCCGCGATACAGGCGCCGCCACACATACAGCCGACCGCGCCGAAACACATAGTTTGCAATGCCCAAAACGGACCCCTTGATGTGGGGCCAGCGGGTCGCAGCGGCGGGATGACGGCGTGTCATTATGCTGACATACTGTCACCAACCCCTGTCGGGCGGCATCAACGTGCTGAAGCAACTGCGCTTTTCGGATGACTGGCTGGGGCGGTAGGATTCGAACCTACGGTACACGGTACCAAAAACCGTTGCCTTACCACTTGGCCACGCCCCAACTGTGGGGGCGTATCTAGCCAAGGCCGTGCAGGGGCGCAAGAGGCAAAACGGAAAAATCTTGTGGCCCCGGCGCAGGCACTCTATGCGCCGCGCATGGAACAGGTGGACACAGTCATTCTTGGCGCCGGCGCGGCCGGGCTTTTCTGCGCCGGCTCGATCCTGCAGCAGGCGGGCGAGGGGGCGGGGCGGGTCGTGGTTCTGGATCACGCCCGCGCGCCGGGCGAAAAGATTCGCATCTCTGGCGGCGGACGCTGCAACTTCACCAATCTTGCGACCGCGCTCGACCGCTTCGTCTCGGGCAATCCGCGTTTCGCGGCCTCGGCGCTGGCGGGCTTCACGCCGGCGGATTTCCTTGCCATGGTCGAAGCATCCGGCATCGCCTGGCACGAAAAGACGCTCGGCCAATTGTTTTGTGACGACAGCGCCCGGCAGATCATCGACATGCTGCTGTATCGGATGCGCGGCGCCGAGTTACGGCTCGAGACTGCGGTGCAGCAGGTCGAGCCGGCGCGGCAGGGCTTCCTGGTCTGGACGGCACGCGGGCCGCTGGCGGCACGCCGGGTGGTGGTGGCGACCGGTGGCAAGTCGATTCCCAAGATGGGCGCAACGGGCATCGGCTACGAGATCGCCGCTCGATTCGGACTTTCGCTGATCGAGCCGAGACCGGGGTTGGTGCCGTTGACCTTCGCCCAGCAGGACCTGGACCTTTGCCGGCCCCTGGCCGGGCTGTCGGTCCTGGCCGAGGTCAGCCATGGCAGCGGTCGGCAACGCCGTCTGTTCCGGGACGGGCTGCTGTTCACCCATCGCGGGCTGTCGGGGCCGGCGATCCTGCAGATCTCGAGCTTCTGGCGCCCGGGAGAGGATATCACCGTCGATCTGGCCCCCGACGCGGATATCGCCACCGGCCTGCGCGAGATTCGCGGCCAGGGCGGCCGCCTTGCCGTGGCCACGGCGCTGGCGCGCTGGCTGCCCGCGCGGCTGGCCGAGGCGGTCTCGGCCGAGGTGGGCCTGGCCGGGGCGCGGCTGGCGGATCAGGGGAATGCCGCGCTGGACCGGCTCGCCGCGCGGATCAACCGCTGGAATCTGCGGCCGGTCGGCTCGGAAGGCTGGCGGACGGCCGAGGTCACGGTGGGCGGGGTCGATACGCGGGCGCTCGATTCCCGGACCATGCAGGCAAGATCGGTTCCCGGGCTCCATTTCATCGGCGAGGTGGTCGATGTCACCGGCTGGCTGGGCGGTTACAACTTCCAATGGGCCTGGGCCTCCGGCCATGCGGCGGCGCGGGCCATCGCGGCCGGCTGATCAGGCCATCACCGGGTCAAGCTTGGCCAGCGCGTCGAAGCGCATCAGCGAGGCGATCAGTGCCGGCATCCGCTCGAGATGGATCATGTTCGGCCCGTCCGAGGGCGCGTTGTCCGGATCCTGATGCGTCTCGATGAAGACGCCGGCCACGCCGATCGCCACCGCCGCCCGCGCCATGACCGGCGCGAATTCGCGCTGCCCGCCGGACGAGCCGCCCTGGCCGCCGGGCTGCTGCACGGAATGGGTCGCGTCCATGACCACCGGCCAGCCGGTCCGCGCCATGATCGGCAGGCTGCGCATGTCGGCAACCAGCGTATTGTAGCCGAAGCTGACGCCGCGTTCGGTCAGCAGGATGCGTTCGTTCCCGGTCGAGGCGACCTTCTCGGCAACATTGGGCATGTCCCAGGGCGCCAGGAACTGGCCCTTCTTGATGTTCACCGCCGCCCGGGTCTCGCCCGCCGCCAGCAGCAGGTCGGTCTGGCGCGACAGGAAGGCCGGGATCTGGATGATATCGACCACGGCTCCGGCCAGGCGCGCCTGTTCGATATCATGCACATCGGTCAGCACGGGACAGCCGACGCGGCTGCGCACCTCGTCCAGCATGCGCAGGCCTTCGTCGATGCCGATGCCGCGCCGGCCCTTGAGCGAGGTGCGGTTGGCCTTGTCGTAGCTGGCCTTGAACACGAAGCCGGCCCCCGCCTTGGCGCAGGCCCCGGCGACGGTCTCGGCGATCATCAGCGCATGGTCCAGGGTTTCTAGCTGGCAGGGGCCGGCGATCAGCACCAGGGGCAGATCGTTTCCGAAAGTGACGTTGCCGATCGGGACATGTTTCATGAGGATACCTGTTCGCGCAGGATCGAGGCGGTCAGCGACAGCATCAGATAGATGCCGGAAAACACCAGGAAGGCCACGATCGTGTTCTGGAAAGCCTTGGGATAGGTCGCCTCGTCCGGCGGCACCGGCGCCACCGAGAGCGAGAGATAGCGGACCTGTTTGTTCGCCTCGATCCGCGCGTTCTCCATCTGCGCGGCGGCGGCGGCCAGCAATTCCTGCCGGGTCAGCAGGTCGGATTCGGCGATGCGGATCTCGCCCGAGATGGCGGCCAGCGAGCCGCGGGCGCTGTTGCCCTCGGTCAGCTGGCTGCGGGTCTGGGCCAGCATTTCCTCGAGCCGGCTGATATCGCCGGTGACGCCGGCGACGCGGCTGGGATTGGGACGGGCGTTGGATTGCAGCTGCCCGAGCTCGAGCTTCTTCTCGGCCAGTTGCCGTTCGAGCTCGGCGATATGGCCCATGATGACGCCGCCCTCGGCCACCGGGTCGAGCACCCCCAGCTTCTGCTGCAACTCCTGCACGCGGCGCTGCGCCTGCTGCACCTTGGCCTCGGCATCCTGATAGCTTTCGACCGCGCCCTTCATCTGATCCTCGCGCAGGCGGGCCGTCATCTGGTCCACCTGTTCTTCGGCATATTCGATCAGCGCCAGGGCGAAATCCTGCGAAAGCTGGGGATTTGGCGCAATCACCTCCATGTTCAGCACCCCCTCGGTCGGATCGTAGCCGATCTTCACCGAGTTGCGATAGAGCTTGTAGGCCTGTTCGTTGCTCGCCACGGGCGGCAGGCGCAGGATGGGGTCGATGGCCGGATCCTGGAAGGCGCGCTTGAATCCCAGATCCTTGTCGAGACGCATCATCGCGTCGCGCGAGGTCAGGTAGCTTTGCACCGAGATCGAATCGGGATTGGTCGCAAGCTGCGTGCCGCTGAACAGCCCGCCAAGGCTGCCGGCGCTGGATTTCTCGGCCTGCTGGATCTGGAACTGCGACACCGTGGCGTAAAGCGGCGTCGCGACGAAGAAGTAATACCAACCCGCGATCAGCGTCGGCAGGGCGACGAAGGCGGCCAGCCGCGCCAGCAGCATCAGCAGCTTGCGCCGCCGCCGGCGGGCGATGTCCTGCTGGATGCGGATGATCTCGGCGGCGCGGCGATCCTCGGTCAGCGCCTCTCGCGAGGGAAGCTGGGTCGTGCCGGGCGGCAGCGGCGTGATCTCCGTCCCGCGGCCGCGGCGGGCGGGGCTGGAGTTGCGGGTCGGCACCGGCATGTTGGCCGAGGGCGAGGCCGCGCCGGCCTGGGCCTGCGCTTGGGCCCGCGCGCCCTCTTCCGAGAGGATCTTGCCCACCGAGGTGCGGTGAAAGGGATCGATGCCGCGGTCGCGCAGCATGACGATCGCCTCGTAATCGGATTCGACCTCGATCTCGTGCATGGCGGCGATGCGGCGGGCCATGCGCAGTTGGCGGTCGGTCAGGTTCTCGGCCCGCACCGCGGCGATGCGTTCGGCCATGGGCGTCGTGTCCTGGAGCGCCGCGCCTTGGGGTGTCGGGCCTTGGGGCGCCGTGTCCCGGGGCGCGGGCGTCTCGGCGCCGGGAAAGCGCATGTCGCCGAAACCGTCATCGTTGCCGGCGAAAAGCTGCTCGCCCGCCTGCTCGGGCGGGGCGGCCTGGCTGCGCCTGTGCCGTTCGACCTGCACCTTGCGCGCCGTTTCGACCGCGTCGCCGTCCTGGCTGACCGCCAGGACCGATTCCTCGCGGCTGATGCGATAGGCGCGGGCCTTAGGCGGTGTAGTCATAATACTGCTTGGCCTCTTCGAGGGTTTCGAACTGATATAACCTGCCGTCGCGCAGGACGGCAGCGCAATTGCAGAATTTTTCAATGGTTTGCGCCTGATGCGACACCACTACCACGGTGGCGGATTTCAGGCGGTCGTAAAGCACCGAGCCGGCCTTGCGGTTGAATTCGGCATCCGTGGTGCTGGGCATGCCCTCGTCGATCAGATAGACGTCGAATTCCAGCGCCAGCATCAGCGAAAAGGTGAAGCGCGCCCGCATGCCGGCGCTGTAGGTGCCGACGGGCATGTCGAAATATTCGTCGATATCGCAGAGCCAGCGGCAGAAGGCCTCGACATAATCCGGGTCGAGACCATAGATGCGGGCGATGAAGCGCGCATTCTCGTTGGCGCTGAGCGTCGCGGTGATGCCGCCCATGAAGCCCAGCGGGAACGAGACCCGGCAATCGGTGCGGATCGTGCCTTCGTCGGGCTTTTCCAGGCCGCACATCATGTTGATGATCGTGGTCTTGCCAGTGCCGTTCGGCGCCAGGATGCCCATCGACCGCCCCAGGTCGATCCGGAACGAAGCACGGTCGAGGATCACCTTGCGCTGGGTCCCGGTCCAGAACGACTTGGAGACATTGTCGAATTCGATCATCTGGCCGTCCTGATCCCCGCACGCCGCGCAGGCTGGCAATGGTTACGACACGAAACATCCGCCGCCGCCGGAACGCCCCGGCCACGGCAGGCGGACAATATGTCCGGGCGCCCGCGCTGTCCACCATGGCGTGCAATGCTTTATATATCGTGAAGGGGCGCGGGTCTTTTTTGCCGGGCGCCGCGCGCCTATCTGGCGATCATGTCCTCTTCTGCCAGCCTTGTCCGCGAGATATCCGCCTGCCGGCTTTGCGCGCCGCGCTTCGCCCTGACCGCGACGGCGCACAGCCCGCGCCCGGTGGCCTGGTTCCGGCCCGGCGCACGCATCCTGATCGTGGGCCAGGCGCCGGGCATGCAGGTGCATCTGCAGGGGCGGCCCTTCGCGGACCGCTCGGGCGACCGGCTGCGCGACTGGATCGGCGTGCCGGCCGAGACCTTCTACGACCGCTCGCGCATCGCCATCGTGCCTATGGCCTTCTGCTTTCCGGGCTATGACGCCAAGGGCTCGGACCTGCCGCCGCCGCCGATCTGCGCCCGGACCTGGCGCGAGCGGGTGATGGCCGAACTGGCCCCGCGGCTGACGCTGCTGGTCGGCGGCCATGCGCAACGCTGGCATCTGGGCGCGGCGGCAAAGGCCGGGGTGACGGCGACGGTCTCCGGCTGGCGCGATCACGCGCCGCACATCTTTCCCTTGCCTCATCCGTCCTGGCGCAATACCGCGTGGCTGCGGCGCAATCCCTGGTTCCAGGCCGAACTGCTGCCGGAATTGCGCGCTGCCGTTGCCGCCCTGTTGAGAGAGCCCGATGACCCCGCTGGATGAGCTTTGCAAGGTTCCTTTTCACGAGGCCGACGCCCCCGCCCGCGCGCGCATCCTGTCTCGCCTGGCCGATACCGAGCTGTTCGCCGCGCTGGTGGCCGAGCCGGCCGGAGACCGCGCCGAGCTGCGGCTGTTCGACCTGCCCGAGGGCCGGTTTGCCCTGGCCTGCGACCGCGAGGATCGACTGGCGGGCTTCGTCGGTGGGCCGGTCGCCTATGTCGCCCTGCCGGGCCGCGTCCTTGCCGCGGCCCTGGCCGAGGAGGGGCAGGGGCTGCTTCTCAACCCCGGCCACGGTTCGCAGCTGATGCTGGATGCCGAGGTGCTGGCCTGGCTGGGGCGGGCGCTTGCGGCGCGGCCCAGCATGGCGGGGGCCGAGGCGGCGCGGCGGCTGGGCGCGCCCTCGGCCGAGGCGGTGGCGCTGCTGGCCGAGCCGCTGGCGCAGCGGTTGGGCGACATGGCGGGGCTGGTCGGACGGCTGGCCCTGGTCGCGGCGGAATGGCGGGACGGGCGGCGCAACCACGCGCTGATCCTTGCCGGCGTCGATCCGGCGCATGAGGCGGCGGTCGCCAAGGCGCTGGCCGAATTGCTGGCCTTTCTGCCCGAACTGCCCGGCGGGGTCGATATCGGCTTCGCCGCGCCGGGGCTGCCGCCGGGCGCGCTGGTGCTGGAGCCGCCGCCCCCGGCGCCGGCGCCCGAGCCGCCGCGCCGCGATCCCTCGGCGCCGCCGCGGCTGCGCTAGCGCCGCCTGGGCAAACGAAAACCCGCCCCAAGGGGCGGGTCTTTGCGTGATCACCGCGATTTGACCGATCGCGAGTCAGGCGCCCCAATGGCGGATCGGACCGCAGTCCATATGGACGAAATTCGAGCGCGAGTATTTGCCGACGCCGCCTGCATTGCAGGCCGCCGCGGCCTTGTACATCTGCGAGACCGAGCGCGATTTCAGGCGCAGGTCGGCAGCCTTGCCCACCATGTGCAGCGAGTTCCTGGCCACGCCCGAGGAGCGCGAGCGCAGCATGGCATTGGTCTGCGGCGAGCGGTAGCCCGACAGCATCATGTAGGGTTCGTTGGTTTGCAGCAGCCGGTGAGAGGCTGCGGCGATGTCGATCGTGCGCGGGTCGAAGCCGATCGCTTGGCCCGTCCGCCAGTCGCGCATGAAGATGTTGATTTCATTCAGGGCATCCCGGATATACTTGCCTTCGACCCAGTAGACGGTGTCGATGCTTTCGCCCGTGCGCCCCGAATACATGCGGATGCGGCGAATGTCGCCGGCGCCCCGCAAAAGTCCGAAGGCATTGGCCATAACCGGCGCTGCTGCCACCGTCGTCGCCGCGAAGACACCGAGGATGCCCCGACGCGAGATAGTTTCAAACGTCATGTCAGATCGCCTGTCCTGCTTTCGTTGTTTTGCCGCCCGTTGAACGGCACGCCCCGGTTTAGCCGGGACCGGTTAAGAATATGTCACCAGCGCGCGAGGCGAGGGAAGCTTTTCGTTCCATGCGCGGCGGAGTTCCGCCATTCTCGGCAAAAATCCGCCGACGATAAGCCGATTCGGAACCGGAGCCCAAGTTTTTGCGCGGCCGTGCCTGCGCTGCATCAGTGACGCAAGAAAAAAACGCCGCTCGCTGGACCGGAATCGTTGCCGATGCGAAGATTTCCGCCACAGAGAAAAGGATGCGTTCCGTGCCACTTTCCGGGTTGATTCGTGCGCTGGTTGTTCTGGCGGTGCTGGCGGTGCTGCCGCGCCCTGCCGTGGCGCAGGGTCTGGACGCCGCGCCCGTGGCCGCGCTTCCGGCGCCGCGGCTGGCCTTTTCCGAAGCCGAGATGCGTCTGGCCGAGCGGGTCGCCGCCCATCCGGGCCTGGCGGATTTCTACGGCAGCAACGGGCTGAAGCCGGTCTTCCTGGGGGCAGGGGCGGCGGCGCGCCGCGCCGCGCTGATCGAGGCGGTGGGACAGGCGGCCTCGCACGGGCTGCCGGCGGGCCGCTATCGTCCGGCCGTGCTGCGGCAGCTCGACCGCGACGGGGCCGGGACGGTCGAGGCCGAGCTTCGCTTCGCCCGCAGCTTCGCCGATTGGAGCCACGATGTCACCGGCGGCATTCTCGATCCGCGCCGGGTCGAGCCGGGCATCAAGCGCGAGGTGCAGCGCCCGCGCACCGGCGATCTGCTGCGCGCATTCGCCCGCGCTGCCGATCCCGCCGCGATGCTGGCCGGCCTGCCGCCGCAGGATCCGCGCTACGAAGCGTTGCGCCAGGCGCTGGCCCGGCAGTCGCGGCTGGTCGCGCCGGCCGATGCGCCGCGGGTGCCCGAGGGGCTCTGGCGCGAGGGGGTCAGCGATCCCGCCGTCGCGGCGCTGCGGGTGCGTCTGGCCTCGGTGGGTTTCGCCGCGCCCGCGACGGGCAGCCCGCTGACCTTCGACGCGCCGCTGGCGCAGGCGGTCGCGGCCTATCAGCAGGCGGCCGGCCTGCCGGCCGACGGGGTGGCGGGACCGCGCACCGTGGCACGGCTCAACCGCGGCACCGGCCCCGAGGCCGAGGCGATCCTGGTCGCGCTGGAGCGCATGCGCTGGATGGCCGGCCACGACCTGAACGCCCGGCACGTCTGGGTGAACCTGCCCGAGTTCAACGCCCGCATCTACGAGAACGGGCAGGAGGTGTTCGAGACCCGCGTGGTCATCGGCAAGGCCAATCGCGAATTCGAGACGCCCGAGTTCAGCGAGACGATGAAATACATGGTGGTCAATCCGCGCTGGAACGTGCCGCGCTCGATCACCGTCAAGGAATACCTGCCGCGGCTGCAGGCCAACCGCCATGCGGTCGGCCATCTCGACGTGGTGGACGGGGCGGGCAATGTCATCCCGCGCGACCGCATCGATTTCCGCAAGTATACGGCCAAGACCTTTCCCTACCGGATGCGGCAGAAACCCAGCGACGACAATGCGCTGGGGCAGGTCAAGTTCATGTTCCCCAATCCCTGGAACATCTATCTGCATGACACGCCGACCAAGCATCTGTTCAACCAGTCCAGCCGCGCCTATTCGCATGGTTGCATCCGCGTCGGCCGGCCCGTCGACCTGGCGCATGAGCTGTTGAAAGGTCAGGTCGAAAGCCCCGAGGCGGTGTTCGCCAAGGCGCTGAAATCCGGGCGCGAGACCTATCTGAACCTGCGCCCGCCCGTGCCGGTGCATCTGGTCTATTTCACCGCCTTCCCGGACCAGACCGGCCAGATCCGGCGCTTCCCGGATATCTATGGCCGCGACGCGCTGGTGCATGCGGCGCTGGTCAAGGCCGGGCTGGATTCCGCGGCCGGGGATGAATAGATGAACCCCGAAGCAAGGGGAAACGCATGACACTGACCATCGCCGAACTGGCCCGCGCGCTGGATGCCCACCTCTGGGGCGACGGCAGCCTGATCGTCAACGGCGCGGCCGAAGCCGGGCAGGCGCGCGCGGACCAGATCGCGCTCGCGACCTCGCCCGCCTATGCCGAGAAGCTGAGCCCCGGCGGCATGGCCCTGCTGGCCGAGGGGACCGACCCCGAGGCGCTGGGGCTGCGCGCGGCCATCCTGGTCGGGCGGCCGCGGCTGGCCATGGCGGGGCTGACCCGCGCCTTCGATCCCGGCCCCGGCATCGCGCCCGGCATCCATCCCAGCGCGGTGATCGACCCCACGGCCGAGCTGCCCGAGGACGTCGCCATCGGTCCCTTCGTGGTCATCGGGCCGCGGGTGCGGATCGGGGCGGGGGCGCGCATCGCCTCGCATGTCTCGATCGGCGCCGATACGGTGATCGGCCGCGACGCGCTGATCCATCCCGGCGTGCGCATCGCCCATGGCGTGACCATCGGCGACCGGGTGATCCTGAACCCCGGCGTCTCGCTGGGCGCGGACGGGTTTTCCTTCGTCACGCCCGAGAAATCCGGCGTCGAGGAGATCCGCCAATCCCTGGGCGAGCGGGCCGAGATCCGCCAGCAGCACTGGACCCGCATCCATTCCCTGGGCGGGCTGGAGATCGGCGACGATGTCGAGATCGGCGCCAATTCCACCGTGGACCGCGGCACCATCCGCGCCACCCGCATCGGCCGCGGCACCAAGATCGACAACCTCGTGCAGGTCGGCCATAATTGCATCGTGGGCGAGGATTGCCTGCTTTGTGGCCTTGTCGGCGTCGCCGGCTCGGCCCGGATCGGCAACCGCGTGGTGTTGGGCGGGCAGGTCGGCGTCTCGGACAACATCTTCGTCGGCGACGACGTGATCGCGGGGGGCGCGACCAAGATCTTCACCAATGCCCCCGCCGGCCGGGTGCTGCTGGGCAGCCCGGCGGTGCGGATGGAAACCCATGTCGAGGCGCAGAAGAACATCCGCCGCCTGCCGCGACTTTATGCGCAGGTGGCCGAGCTTCGCGAAACTGTTAAGAAACTCCTCGACAAGGACGGTGCAGAATAGCATTTCCGCAGGCAAGCGTCTGCGACCGGACAGAACGGAGGCCGAGATGACAGAAATCCGCGACCGCATCATCCAGATCGTCGCAGAGCAGGCGATGCTGGACCCGTCCGAGCTGAAGCTCGAAATGTCGCCGCAAGACATCGGCATCGACAGTCTGGGCCTGGTCGAATCCATCTTCGCCATCGAGGAGGCGTTCGACATCTCGGTGCCCTTCAACGCCAACGAGCCCGAGAAATCCGAGTTCGACATATCGAGCCTCGGCGCCATCATCGGCGCCGTGGAAAAGCTGGTCGCTGAAAAGGCATGAACGCCAAGAAGAACAAGGGCGAGAGGCCGCCGAAATCCCCGCGCAAGCCCGGCAAGGTCAAGGGCAAGGTCAAGAGCGCGACCAAGATCGCCCGCACCGTGCTGGGCCGGGTCATCATGGGCCGGCACGGCAACGGCATGCGCCGCGTCGCCATCACCGGCATGGGCACGATCAACGCGCTGGGGCGCGACGTGCCCTCGACGCTGGAGGCGATGCGCGAGGGCCGTTGCGGCATCGGCCCGCTGGAGTTCCGCGATGTCGAGCGGCTGGCGATCCGCATCGGCGGCCAAGTCCGCGACTGGGAGGCGGAGACCTATTTCAACCGCCAGCAGATCGTCCTCTATGACAAGTTCACCCAGTTCACGCTGCTGGCCGCGCGCGAGGCGGTGGCGCAGTCGGGGCTGGTCTTCGAGGGCGAGCTGGGCCTGCGCGCGGGCGTGGTCCTGGGCACCGCCGCCGGCGGCATGAACACCTGGGACGAGAATTACCGCACCGTCTATGAAGAGGGGAAGAACCGCGTCCATCCTTTCGTGGTGCCGAAGCTCATGAACAATGCCGCCTGCTCACATCTGAGCATGGAATACGGGTTGCTGGGGCCCAGCTTCACCGTGGCCACCGCCTGCGCCAGCTCCAATCACGCCATGGGCCTGGCCTTCAACATGGTGCGCTCGGGGGCGGCGACGGTGATGCTGACCGGCGGGTCCGAGGCGATGCTGTGCTTCGGCGGCGTCAAGGCCTGGGAGGGGCTGCGCGTCATGTCCAAGGATGCCTGCCGGCCGTTTTCGGCCACCCGCAACGGCATGGTGCAGGGCGAGGGGGCGGGCGTCTTCGTCTTCGAGGACTGGGAGCATGCGGCGGCACGCGGCGCCGATATCCTGGCCGAGGTGGTGGGATTCTCGATGTCGGCCGATGCGCAGGACATCGTCATGCCCTCGGCCATCGGCGCGGAGCGCACCATCACCGGCGCCATGCTGGATGCGCATATGCGTCCCGAGGAGGTCGGCTATATCAACGCCCATGGCACCGGCACGGCGGCGAACGACAAGACCGAATGTGCCGCAGTCGCCCATGCCTTCGGCCATCATGCCGACCGGCTGATGATCTCCTCGACCAAGTCGATGCATGGCCATCTGATCGGCGGTACCGGCGCGGTCGAGCTTCTGGCCTGCATTATGGCGCTGCGCGACGGCGTGATCGCCCCGACCATCGGCTATGAGGAGCCGGACCCGGAATGCGCGCTGGACGTAGTGCCGAACGAGGCGCGCGAGGCGAAGGTCGAGGCGGTGCTGTCGAATGCCTTCGCCTTCGGCGGGCTCAATGCGGTGATCGCGCTGCGCAAGGTGTGAGCCTGGCGGGGGGCTCTGCCCCCCGCCCCCCCGGGATATTTGGGCAAGAAAGAAGCCGGAGAGGTTCGTTCCAAGGGCAATGCCGGGGCTTTTCTCTGCCGGCGCAATGACCTATCTGCGGAGGGAAGCGCAAGGAAGGCACCCATGGCCAAGATCACCTATATCGAGCACAACGGCACCGCCCATGAGATCGACGTCAAACCCGGCATGACCGTGATGGAGGGCGCACGTGACAACGGCGTTCCCGGCATTGACGCCGATTGCGGCGGCGCCTGCGCCTGTTCGACCTGCCATGCCTATGTGGCGCCGGATTGGGTCGACCGGCTGCCGGCCAAGGAGCCGATGGAGGAGGACATGCTGGATTTCGCCTGGCAGCCCGATCCCGAGCGGTCGCGGCTGACCTGCCAGATCAAGGTGACGCCCGAGCTGGACGGGCTGGTGCTGCATCTGCCCGAGCGGCAGATCTGACCCGCCCGCGGCCCGCCTTCAGGCGGTTGCGCGGCTTTCGGGCGCGTTGGCCCTGACCAGGTTGTCCATGAACTCGGTGAAGATCCTTTCGGCGAGTTCGCGGGTCGAGCGGGGATCGCCGTCGAACCAGGGATCGGTGCTGCGGGTCAGGAACATCATGTTTCCCCCCTTGACCAGGCAATGCAGCATCATGGTCAGGATTTCGACATCCGCTTCCTCGGACAGGATGCCCAGCCGCTGCGCCTCGCTGAACTTGCGGTGATAGAGGTCGCGCATCGAGCTGGTATAGCGATGCAGCGCGCTGTCGGGCCGGATGGCGCCGTTCAGCCCGTTCACCAACAGCCGGAACAGGGTCGGATTGCTCTCGGCCCAGTTCAGGTAGCTGTGGCCGATCGAATGCATCTGCGCGATCGGGTCGCTGGTATCGGCCTCAATGACCCCCTGGCGCAGGGCATCGTTCAGCAGCGTGACCGCGTGATAGATCAGCCCTTCATGCAGCTCTTCGGTCGAGCTGAACATGGTGCGGATCTCTTCCGGACTCGCATCGGCGCGTGCCGCGAGATCGCCCGGGTCGGAGGGAAGGTGACCGGTTTCCTCCAGGTGTTCCTGGGCGGCGAAAATCAAGGTCTGATAAATATTGCCCCGGCTTTCCATCAGCCGCTCCCGAACCATTCGTCTCAAATCTATCAGACTTCCGACAATGCGGAAGTCTGTAATCTAATAGAAAGGGAGATAAATTCAGCCTTCGGCGCGGGATTGGCGCTTGCGCTCGTGCGGGTCCAGATAGCGCTTGCGCAGGCGGATGCTTTTCGGCGTCACCTCGACCAGCTCGTCGTCGTCGATATAGGCGATGGCTTCCTCCAGCGACATGCGCACCGGGGGAGTCAGCCGCACCGCCTCGTCCGTGCCCGAAGCGCGGACGTTGGTCAGCTTCTTGCCTTTGAGCGGGTTCACTTCCAGGTCGTTGTCGCGCGAATGCTCGCCGATGATCATGCCCTGATAGACCTGTTCCTGCGCGCCGATGAACATCTTGCCGCGTTCTTCCAGGTTCCACAGCGCATAGGCCACGGAGACGCCGTCCTCCATCGAGATCAGCACGCCCTGGCGGCGGCCCTGGATCGGGCCCTTGTAGGGCGCCCAGCTGTGGAAGATGCGGTTCAGCACGCCATTGCCGCGGGTGTCGGTCATGAACTCGCCCTGATAGCCGATCAACCCGCGCGAGGGCACATGCGCGACGATGCGGGTCTTGCCATGGCCGGCGGGCTTCATCTCGACGAGGTCGCCCTTGCGCGCCCCGGTCAGCTTGTCGATCACGGCGCCGGTATATTCGTCGTCGACATCGATGATGGCTTCCTCGATCGGCTCGTGGCGCACGCCGTCGATGTCGCGGAAGATCACCCGCGGGCGCGAGATCGACAGCTCGAACCCCTCGCGGCGCATGTTCTCGATCAGCACGCCCATCTGCAATTCGCCGCGGCCCGAGACCACGAAGGCGTCGCCGCCGGGCGTGTCCTCGACCTTGATCGCGACATTGGTCTCGGCTTCCTTCATCAGCCGCTCGCGAATCACCCGCGACTGCACCTTGTTGCCGTCGCGGCCGGCCAGCGGACTGTCGTTGATGCCGAAGGTGACGCTGATGGTCGGCGGGTCGATGGGCTGGGCGGGCAGGGCGGTCTCGACCTCCAGCGCGCAGAGCGTGTCGGCCACCGTGGCCTTGGACATGCCGGCGATGGTGACGATGTCGCCGGCCACCGCCTCGTCGATGGGCTGCTGGGTCAGGCCGCGGAAGGCCAGCACCTTCGAGATGCGGAACTGCTCGATGCGCTCGCCGTCGCGCGACAGCGCCTTGATGGTGTCGCCGGGTTTCGCGCGGCCGGCCTCGACCCGGCCGGTCAGGATGCGGCCGATGAACGGGTCGGCGCCCAGCGTGGTGGCCAGCATCTGGAAGGGCTCGTCCTGGCGCGCGATCTGCTTCGGCGCCTCGACATGGCGCAGCACCAGGTCGAAAAGGGCCGACATGTCCTTGCGCGGCCCGTCCAGCGTCTCGTCGGCCCAGCCGCCGATGCCCGAGGCGTAAAGATGCGGGAAATCAAGCTGTTCATCGCTGGCGCCCAGGTTCGCGAACAGGTCGAAAACCTCGTTCAGCGCATTGTCCGGGTCGGCGGCGGGCTTGTCGACCTTGTTCAGCACCACGATGGGCTTCAGGCCAAGCGCCAGCGCCTTGGAGGTCACGAATTTGGTCTGCGGCATGGGACCTTCCGCCGCATCGACCAGCAGGCAGACCCCGTCCACCATCGACAGGATGCGCTCGACCTCGCCGCCGAAATCGGCGTGGCCGGGGGTGTCGACGATGTTGATGCGGGTGCCCTTCCACTCGACCGAGGTGGCCTTGGCCAGGATGGTGATGCCACGCTCGCGCTCGATGTCGTTGCTGTCCATCACCCGCTCGGCCACGGCCTGGTTTTCGCGGAAGCTGCCCGACTGCTTCAGAAGCTGGTCGACCAGCGTGGTCTTGCCGTGGTCGACATGGGCGATGATCGCGATATTGCGGATGTCCATAGGGGGCCTTTATCAGAATTTGCGCCCCCGGTAACGCAGAGGGGCGCGAAAGGCCAGCGTCAATCGCAAATGACGTCAGCGCAGGCCCAGAAGTCCCAGGATGAACAGCACCACGACGACGAGGCCGACAAGATAGATGATCGAGTTCATGGCAATTCCTCCCTTGGGGCCTGCCGGGCGGGCGATCCGTCCGGTCGCGGGCTGCGGCATGGTAACCCGCCGGGCTGGCCAAGGTTCCAGCCCGATATCGGTCAGACGTCCTGGCGGGCCAGGGATTCGAGCAGCGGCCGGACGCCCGACAGGTCGTACCCGGCCCGCGCGGCGGTCTCGATCAGGTCCTCGACCGGCTCCTGCCCGGCGCGCGCCAAAGCCCAGAGCACGGTCGAGCGGTTTCCCGAGCGACAATAGGCCAGCTTGGGACCGGGCGCGGCCAAGGCTTCGGCCTGGGCCGTGATCATCTGCGGCGTGATCTGGCCGGGGGTGAAGGGGTTGAAGTGATAGTCCAGCCCGGCCGCCTCGGCCGCCGCGCGCATCGCCTCGTGATCCTCGTCGGGGCCGACCTCGTCGTCGGGGCGGTTGTTGATCAGCACGCGAAAGCCCGCCTCGGCCAGCGCCGGCAGATCCTCGGGACGGATCTGGGCCGAGACGGCGAGGTCGGGGGTCAGTTGACGCAGGTCCATGCGGGGCTCCTTGGGCGTTCGGTCGGGGGCGTTCGGTCGGGCCGGGGTGGCGGCATGCGGCGACGGATCGTCCCGTTTCGCCGCGCTGTCAAGCGCAGTGGCACGCCGGCGGTCCTAGCCGACGGCCGAGGCCTCTTCGACCAGCAGCGGCAGGCGGATGAAATCGTCGAACGTGCCGTGATGCGCCAGCTGCTCGACCGGCGTCTTGCGATAGCCGCGGGTGAACAGCAGGAAGGGCACGCCGGTATTGCGGGCGCATTCCTCGTCGAATTCGCTGTCGCCGACATAGACGCCGCGCGGCCTGTCGGGATCGGCGCCAAGCCCGGCAAAGGTCGCCCGCAGCGGTGCCGGATCGGGCTTGCGCTGCGGCAGGGAATCGCCGCCGATCACCATGCGGAACAGCTGGGCGATGCCGAAATGGTCCAGGATCGCCCGCGTCGGCCCCAGCGGCTTGTTGGTGCAAAGCCCCAGCGGATAGCCGCGATCCGCCAGAACCCCCAAGGCCTCGGTAACATTGGGATAAAGCCGGGTCAGCCCGGTGGCGTCGTGATAGCGGGTCATGAACGAGGCGACCAAATCGCGATGCGCCTCGACCGGCAGCGCGGTGGTGGCGATGACCCGGCGCCAGAGCAGATCGACGCCGCCCCCGACGAAGCCGCGGACCTGATCCAGCGTCAGGGGCGCGACGCCATGCAGGCGCAGCACCGCATTCACGCAGGCATGGATGTCGGGCACGCTGTCGATCAGCGTGCCGTCAAGGTCGAAAACCACGGGGCAGGGGGCAAAGCAGATGGTCATTCACGCCTTCCATTTGATCGAGCAGCCCATCGAGGGCACCTGTTCGCGCGGACCCTGCCCGGTTTCGGCGATCTGCGCCATGGCCTCGAACAGGTCGCGCCGCGCATCCGGCGGCGCCGGGTTGCGGCCCGAGGCGTCCAGCCGGCCGCGATACTGCAGCTCGCCTTCGGCATTGTAGCCGAAGAAATCCGGCGTGCATTCGGCGCCATAGGCGCGCGCGACGTCCTGACTTTCGTCATAGAGATAAGGAAAGGTGAAGCCGTGCTTCAGCGCCTCGGCCTTCATGTGCTCGGGCGCGTCCTGCGGATATTCGCTGACATCGTTGGCCGAGATCGCCACGACGCCGATGCCGCGCTGCTGCAATTCGGCCGCGTCGCGCTGGATGCGGTCGATGACGGCCTGCACATAGGGGCAATGGTTGCAGATGAACATGACCAGCGTGCCGCGCGGTCCGGCAATGTCACGGAACGAGACCAGATGCCCATCGGGGTCCGGCAGGGTGAAATCCGGCGCCTTGGCGCCAAAATCGCAGACGGGAGGACGAACGGCCATCTGATCTCCTCGGGTTGCGGCCTTTGCCTGTCAGGGCAGCGGAAGGTGGTGGATTCGCCCGTGCAGACTAGGATGCGCAAGCGCGGAAAGAAAGAGGCGCCGGCCCACACGACGCCGCCATGCTGCAATGGCTTCTCGCAGGCCACCCTGTGGCGGCATTGCTCGAACAGCTGCGCCGCGGCTGAGCAACAGTCTTCCGGGCCAGCGCCAGCGCGCTTGCCCGGTCGCTTCTGGCCAGAGCCGGAATCCTTGCTGCTTGCGTGGCTGGTCGAACATGGTCCGAACATGAGCCCGAGGCTTGGCCAAGCTCAGGCCGCATCGACCGAAGTGAAGGCCAAGCCGACCTGGCATGAAGGTTGATGACATAATTTGGATTATCGAGATTTTAAGTGTGGAACTCAGGTAGATGTCGAACAACCGAAATGCAGACGGCCATCACCCTCTGGTTATGGTCCAAGAACGAGTCTTAATCCTAAACAGGGAACGCCAAAGCGCGCAAAAAGGCGTGTCAGAGGCCGGAGTTCTTCAGAGGCTTGTTAGGCGCTTGGGTTGCCATCAATGGTTGCGCGACCATTCCTTAAGAAAGCAAACGGGAAATTCCCGGCATTCAAGGTAACGGCAAACAAGCTGATTCGTCATGGGGGGCTAGAAGTCAGCAGAGCCAAGGCGACAGAGTAACCAGACGGTGCTGGAGACGCCTCCATCTGGCTACGGAGAAGATAACGTCGCAAAATGCTTTCAAGAGCCTGACCTGATGAAAACTGCGACACACCGTCGCTTCCAGTAAGCTTTGCAGTTTTTGTTTTTAGTTCAGAGAGTTGCCGGTCGACGGGAAGAGCAGAAAACCCACCCCTCAGCCCTTAAGCCCCCTCGAATATCTGCCGAAGGGGTTTCGAAGCAAGAATCTGATACCATTTTGCATTTTCACTAATATCGGTTCTTGCAATCTCTCTGAGTTCGCGCTGAGCATTTAGAGCCAACTCTATTTCTGCGTACTGTTTGCCGATGTTTTTCTCAAAGGATCTAGAATTATATCTTTCTAAAATTTCACTCAAATCCACATCCAAAGCTTCCGCTGCGCTAGAAAAATAAGCGGAGAAAGCCCGATTCAAGTTTAAATAGCGCTTGTCAGCAAGTCTACTCACCAGGCTAGTCTTATCCTCAGGATCCGCTTCCAGAACTTTCTTGATGAAATACCTGCTATTGATGTCTGCATCGAGCCCAAACGCTCGCAACGCTACGGCCAAAAGCTTTCGATCATTAACAAATGATTCCGCTGTTACGACCTCGGGCATTTTCCGAGCAAAGTAGTCTCGCGCGGTCTCCATGGCAGAGCTTTGGACAAAAGCATTACGTTGCGTGGTCATAGTGCGCGCAAGAATCTTCCAGCCAAGATAGCCCCCGGCTCCAATGTGAACACTGTATGTCATGTTTCGCCCAAGGATATCAATCTTATTTCACGAGGAAGAAGAAGTCTTAAATGCCTGAGCGCACGATAAAAATCGTTCTCGGTAATTGCGCCTGTGGCATGCGACAAAATGTTACGGCTATCTGGATCCAAAAAGATCCGTGATACCTGTTCGATGCCCAGGATAACTTGTCGGGTGGCTGCAATTTTTTCCGCATCGCCGGACAAAACGAGCTGACAAATATAGCAAAGCCGGGATATAGGGGAATTTACGGCCTCGGGATGAATAGCATCCTTTAGTCGCAGGATATTCGCATCGGGCGTACAGATCGAGATCTTTGCGCGACGATCACCATTTTCAATGACGGCTCCGTTGATAAGGATGCGCTCCTTTGGCGCCAGCTTGAGAATGAGTCCACCCATTACTTGACCTCCCCCCTTAGGCCTTTCATAACTCTTAAGTTGATTTCAACCAAGGATATGGCGGACAGTCTTTCTTCCACGACGCGACGCCCTTGCTTGAGAGAAAAGATCGCCAATGAAAGAAGGCCGGCCTTTGTCTCCGCGGGCAAGCCATTCTCTGGATGTGCCAGATCTGCAGCCAACGCCGTCCATAGCTGATTGTTCGCATAGATGGCTTCGATCATTGGGGGATGATCGCTGTCTTCGATGGCTTTTTGCAACTTCTGCGTGACCCGAGAAAAGGCAAGGTATTCATTGCCCCTGTCTGTTCGGATGTGCTGCGAGCCGAAGTTGCTTTTCACGTCTTGAGATAATGCAAGATTCACGTTGATGGTCCTGTTCTAGACTCGATATTATGCGAAGGGCGCCCTTTGGGCGCCCTTGCATCGTTAGCGGAACAGCGCGAGGATCGTCTGAGGGGCTTGGTTCGCGATCGACAGAGCCTGAACGCCCAGTTGCTGCTGGGTTTGCAGAGCCTGCAGGCGAGCAGAGGCTTCTTCCATATCCGCATCCACAAGAGCGCCGACACCAACTTTCAGTGAATCGGCCAGTTCGGAAACGAAATTGGACTGGTCGTTGATCCGCTTCGCGGCCGTGCCCAGCTCTGCCGCACCTTTTTTCGCGACGTCAATCATCGCTTCGATGTCGCCGATCGCAGTCCGGGCAGAGGCACTGTCGGTGATCGCCGTAAGCGTTGCCGCCTCGATGTCCGCCTCAAAGTCGACCGAGTCGACAGTGATGGTCTGAGCGGTCGTCGCAACCGTGCCCGAAGTGCGGTCCAGAGAGGCTAGAACCGAGAAGGACGTCGCGGTGCCAATCGGGTTGGTCTTGAGCAGATTGACCCCGTTCATCTGGGTGCCGTCAATGATCGAGACAATCTGTGCCTTTTTCTCCAGGATCTGATCGTTGACGGTTCCAAAGTCATTGGCATCGGTGCCGGCACTTGCAGCCAGTTTCTTCATCTCCACCAAAAGCTCGTGGATCCGCTCCGCGCCAGCCCGAGCAGTAGTGACCACGGCTTCGGCAAGATTCAGGTTGCTTTGGAGGGTCTTGAAGGTCGACTGGTCAGTTTCCATGACCTTCGAGATGGCCCAGACCGCAGCGTTGTCCTGAGCGGTGGCAACTTTCTTGCCGGTGGAAATCTCATTCTGGGTCTTTGCCAGGTTGGCGTTGATGCCCTTGAGGGTTTGAAGGGCAACAATCGCGCTGTTGTTGGTCAGAATGCTGGACATTTTATCTCCGTTCGTTTGGGCTGTTTGCCCGTTTTCAAGATGAGCGGCCTTCTGACCGGAAGGACGGGCCTATGACCGTTTTGCGCCGATAGGGTTCTCCGTCAGATGCAAATAAAGCCAGTCACTGATCGAAAAGCAAACAGATAGCTTAGACAAGTTTATTTAAAAACGCTGATCCCGGCCTTTCCCAACCTGACAGTCCACCTTTTGTCCTTGGCGATCATAAGTGTCGAGGTTTCGCGAGAGAGCAGTAATTTCATCAAGTTGGCGCTGCGCGGCAGAGAGGCCGTCCCGCATGGCTTCAGCAAGCATGCGGATGGAGCGAAGAACCTCGGCACATTCCGAGGCGGCTTCCTTGGAAACCTCACCGGCGGCGACGAGCGACTCAAATTTTTCCAAGTGTTCTGTGGCTTTATCTGTCTTCATGGCAAGCATGTGCTCTCTTGCCTGCTGAAGAAGACCCAATGCTTTCGTCATGTCCGGACTCCGTCCTGCACAAGAAATCCGAGATCGATCCGGTCGATGATCGCCTTGGCATAAGCGTCGTTCAGCATGCTTGCAAACTGTGATTCCCCGACCCCTCCCCCAAACTCACCCGATTCTTCACGGGGTCCCGCATATTTTAACATTTCTGAAAGAAATGCCTGCTCGAGGCCATCTACCAACGGATTTCCCCTTGTTCCCGTCGGGATGGCGGCATCTGCCACGCGTGCGATTTCCAATCCGAATCTCCTTCTCGATAAAGTTTTCTCAATCCGGGACTTTACCTGTCACCGGTAAATATTTGGTAATCATGCTATGGCAATGTGGGGAAAGTTCTGACTGGAACGGGTTGTGGATGGATTTTGATGGATATCATGTGCCTAACCGCAGGAGGCGTCGCCGCAATCGCACCCGCTGTGACGAAGAGAGAGTCGAATCCTGCCATCGACCTGGATTTCGCGCGCTTTGTCGCGGTGATAGAAGGCAACGATTCTGCGCCAGTCGAGAGCTTGGTGCTGGCTGAACAGGATGAGGATGACGCCTTAACAGACCCGGAGGCGGCTGGCGGGGAGGTCGATCACGATACAGTCAACGAAGCCCCTCTCGCCGAACAAGGCGTCCTGATTCTTACTCATTCAAGGCTGTCGGAGAAGATCGCCCAGGCAACCTCGGCTGAATCCGCGATGCAGCAGACAACGGGTTCTGCTCGAGTGAACGGGCATGACCCCCTGCCCTTCCAGAACGGCCTGCGAGAGCCCGAACGTTTTTCGCAGTTCTCAAAGCCGGCACAGATCGACCCTCTCGGTGGCGATACCTTCCCGGTGTCGTCTGGAAGGACCGATACCGATAGCTCCGACCCGCGTCAGCCGGCGGGTCAGGAGCATGCGCCGGCCCTCCGGGGCATCCAGCCCGCGGAGACCGGAGCCCGTGGCATTCGGACGGGTACGGACATGTCGTCGGAACCTGCTTTCGACCGAATCGCTCCAGCTTTGCTCCCCGAGACCGGCGAGCCAGAGCCCTTTTCGCCCCAAGCGGTTCAAGAGGTGGGCTCCGTCGGTAGCGACCAAATGAAGGTTCAAGTTTTGGGAGAGATGCCACAACCAAAGGCAGCGCATGCGCCAAGCTTCCAGGCATACCAGGTCGCCCGTCAGGTTGCCGACAGGTTGATGGGCAGGGCCGAAGGCCATCTGGAGGTGGTTCTCAGCCCCGAGGAACTGGGCAAGGTCCGATTGCTGATCACCGCAGGCGAGGCTCTTTCCGTGATGGTCTCTGCCGATCGGCCGGAAACCTTCGACCTGCTGAGGCGGCATGCGGACATACTGGCGAAAGAGCTGCGAGAAGCGGGTTTGGAGGGCGCAGACGTTTGCTTTTCGGAAGATGGCGATACTGCCGATGGTAGCAATGCCGCCAAGGTTTTCAATCTTCAAGACCGTCCGCCCTCTGGAAGGGAGGCTGATCCGGTCGTGGAAATGAAGCAGGCAGGAAAATCCTCCGATCACAGAATCGATCTCCGAGTTTAGGAAACACGACATTGACCAGCATATACGATTATTCGGCGATCAGCGGCACCGGCACCGGCACCGGCACCCGCCGGCAAGCCGGTTCCACAAGTGCCCAGAACAGCTCTTCAACGAGCCAGTTCGAGACATTCCTGAAAATGCTGACCACCCAGATCAAGCATCAGGATCCGTTAAACCCGATGGAGGGAACAGAATTTGCCGTGCAGCTTGCGACGTTTTCGGGAGTCGAGCAGCAGGTACAAACCAACCAGTTGCTGCTGCAGCTTTTGCAGGGTGGCGGCGGCGGCGAACTTGGTCAGCTGTCGAGTTGGATCGGCCGCGAAGTTCGGACCAGCCGCCCGGTCTGGTTCGATCAACAACCCCTGACGTTGACGATAGACGGCGTTGCTGATGCGGACAGCGCGACTCTCGTTACGCTTGACGAAAACGGCAATGAAGTCCTGCGGGAAAATATCGGACCCGGCTCGGGTGAGATCGATTGGCTGGGCAAGCGGACGAATGGTGCCTTGCTGCCTTCGGGATTCTACAGTTTCCGGATCGAGGCGACCAGGAATGAAGAAATCATCTCGTCCCGGGACATCGAGGCTTATAGCCGCGTGACAGGCGTGGAGATGACCGGAAACGGCCCCAGGTTGATCTTAAGCGGTGGAGGGTCGGCGATGGTCGGGGAAATAAGCGCCCTGCGTGCGTGATCATGATCTTCGATGGTTGCCATTGTTGCGCCATTGGTCCGAGCGACAATGGCGGCGTGAATAGCCCCATGTTTCGTGGACGCCTTCTTCGCTAACTTTGAGGCAGGGAGGCCATGATGGGCACAGGCAATTTCACGGATGAGTTCAAGCGCGATGCTGTCGCGCAGATCACGGAACGGGGCTATCCGGCAAAGGAGGTTTCGAAGCGGCTCGGGGTAAGCACGCACTCGCTTTATGCCTGGAAGCGCAAGTTCGCGAAGGCGGTGTTGAGCGAGAGCGAGAAGGACGCCGAGATCCGGCGGCTGAAGCGGGAGTTGGCGCGGGTTTCCGAGGAACGTGACATCCTAAAAAAGGGCGAGCCAGTGTCCGCCATCGGTCCGAGGACAGTGGCGAGCGCGTATTTCGCCAGGGATGCAAAGTGAGATACGCGTTTGTGGCCGAGCATCGGGGCCGGTTTTCGGTGCGGGCGATGTGCCGCTGCCTTCGCATCCAGCCGAGCGGATTTTACGCCTGGCTGCAGGCGCCGACGAGCAAGCGGGCACAGGAAGACAGGCGCCAGACTGAGCTGCTGCAGCAGGCCTGGGCCGAGAGCGGCAAGGTCTACGGCTACCGCAAGCTGCACGATGATCTGATTGAACAGGGCGAAAGCATCTGTCCGAACCGGGTCGCCAGATTGGCACAACTGGCGGGGATCAAGGCACAGATCGGCTACAAGCACCGCCCCGGCCGCTATGGCGGCAAGCCGTCGATCGTGGTCGACAACACGCTTGATCGGCAGTTCGACGTCGAGGCGCCAGACAGGGTTTGGGTGACTGATATTATCTATATCCGAACGCAGGAGGGCTTTGCCTATCTTGCTGTGGACATCCGCTGACCTGCCACGGGATTTTTTCTCCAGATGCGATTAGAGTCCGGCCCAACTTGAGGACGGACAATGAAGCGAACGCGATTTACGGACGAGCAGATCATCAGCATCCTGGCCGAGCATGAGGCCGGTG
>Ga0180222_1001264_pt1 | contig 27628 bp, 22 predicted proteins | sample eDN5th37CKraftOP_FD_151336 | JGI IMG/M metagenome (GOLD analysis project Ga0180222, IMG submission 151336) | Enriched Organic Plus compost microbial communities from Emeryville, California, USA - eDNA 5th pass 37_C Kraft OP (version 2) (version 2) ...
GGCGTCGGCCTTGGCGTAGATGCGCATCGGCTCCTTGCGTCCCTCGACGACGTCGCGGTCCACCAGCACCTCGTCCACCCCGTCCATGGAGGGCAGATCGAACATCGTGTCGAGCAGGATGTTCTCCATGATCGAGCGGAGCCCGCGCGCGCCGGTCTTGCGCTCGATCGCCTTCTTCGCCGTCGCGACCAGCGCGTCGTCGGTGAAGGTGAGCTTCACGTCCTCCATCTCGAACAGCTTCTGATACTGTTTGACGAGGGCGTTCTTCGGCTCCTTCAGGATCTTGACCAGCGCCTCGGTGTCGAGGTCCTCGAGCGTCGCGATCACGGGCAGGCGGCCGACGAATTCGGGGATGAGGCCGAACTTCAGCAGGTCCTCCGGCTCGCTCTGGCGCAGGATCTCGCCGACCCGGCGCTCGTCCGGCGCGGCAACATGGGCGCCGAAGCCGATCGACTTGCCCTCCAGCCGGTCCGAAATGATCTTCTCCAGCCCCGCGAAGGCGCCGCCGCAGATGAACAGGATGTTGGTCGTATCGACTTGCAGGAACTCCTGCTGCGGATGCTTGCGCCCGCCCTGCGGCGGCACGGAGGCGGTGGTGCCCTCCATGAGCTTCAGCAGCGCCTGCTGCACGCCCTCGCCCGATACGTCGCGGGTGATGGAGGGATTGTCCGACTTGCGGCTGATCTTGTCGATCTCGTCGATATAGACGATGCCGCGCTGCGCCCGCTCGACATTGTAGTCGCTGGCCTGGAGCAGCTTCAGGATGATGTTCTCCACGTCCTCGCCGACATAGCCGGCCTCGGTGAGCGTGGTCGCATCCGCCATGGTGAAGGGCACGTCGAGGATGCGCGCCAGCGTCTGTGCGAGCAGCGTCTTGCCGCAGCCCGTCGGGCCGACGAGGAGGATGTTCGACTTGGCGAGCTCGACGTCGCCGCCCTTGGCGCCGTGGGCGAGCCGCTTGTAGTGATTGTGGACGGCGACGGAGAGGACGCGCTTCGCCTGGTCCTGCCCGATCACATAATCGTCGAGCACCTTGCAGATCTCGGCCGGGGTCGGCACCCCGTCCTTCGTCTTGACCAGCGCGGACTTGGTTTCCTCGCGGATGATGTCGTTGCACAGCTCGACGCATTCATCGCAGATGAACACGGTCGGCCCGGCGATGAGCTTGCGCACCTCGTGCTGGGATTTGCCGCAGAAGGAGCAGTAGAGGGTGCTCTTGCTGTCGCCGCCGGTGAGTTTCGTCATATGCAATCCTTCGGGGCGAGGGCCCCGTCACTCCTACCTCTAACGGCACATCCTGACCGCAAATTAGCGCGGCGACAATGGCCTAAACGTTAACCGGCGCCCACGGGCGCCGACGGCGGAGGGAAAAATGCCCGTCGCCCGGACAGGTTTCACCCTCGTGACGCCAATGTGGGCCCGCGGGGCGAACGGGGCAAGGCTCCTCTCCCCGCGCGACGCGCGGCGCGACCGCGCGCGGCCCGGCGTTCGGCGCGCCGGTTGGCCCTGGGCGCGGCGCTGGTCGGGTGCACAAGCGCTTCGGAAACTAGCGCTCCACCCCCTCGGTCAAGCGGGAGGGGAGATGGCGGCACGACGCTCAGGCTGCCTTGGCGGCGTCCTCGTCGGCGGGGACGGGGCGGCGTTCGAAGACTTCGTCCACCAGGCCGAAGGCCTTCGCCTCCTCGGCCGAGAAGAACTTGTCGCGCTCGACGTTGCGCTCGATCTCCTCGAGCGGCTGGCCGGTATATTGCGCGAGCAGCTCGTTCATCCGCTGGCGGATGCGCAGGATCTCGCGCGCCTGGATCTCGATGTCGCTGGCCATGCCCTGGGCGCCGCCCGAGGGCTGGTGGATCATGATCCGCGCGTTGGTGAGCGCGACGCGCATCCCCTTCTCGCCCGAGGCGAGCAGGAACGCGCCCATCGAGGCGGCCTGGCCGATGCAGACCGTGCCGACCTTCGGGCGGATGTACTGCATCGTATCGTGGATCGCCATGCCCGCCGTGACGACGCCGCCCGGCGAGTTGATGTACATGTAGATGTCCTTCTTCGGATTCTCGGACTCGAGGTAGAGGAGCTGGGCGGTGACCAGCGTCGCCATATGGTCCTCGACCGGCCCGGTCACGAAGACGATCCGCTCGCGCAGCAGGCGGGAATAGATGTCGAAGCTCCGCTCGCCGCGGTTCGACTGCTCGATGACGATGGGGACGAGGCCGCCGACGATGTCTTCATGGTCCATGGGAAGAAGGGTCCTGTATCGAAAGTTCGTGGGTAGTGCCGCATAAATCGGCGGATCGCCGCGAAGGTTCAAGCCCCCCGCGCGCGCCGTCGCGCGACGCGTCAGTCCTCGCCGCCCGGCGCGGGCAGCGCGAGATAGTGGAGCCGGCGCATCTCGCGCCGGCCGCGCACGACCGTGTCGAGGATGAGGCCGGCGGCGAAGCTCAGCGCGGCGAGCAGCATCATGCCGGTCACCAGCACCGCGGTGGGCAGGCGCGGGACGAGGCCGGTCTTCGCATAGGTGACGGCGAGCGGGATCGACAGCAGGATCGCGGCGAGCGCGAGCAAGGCGGCGATCGAGCCGTAGAAGAGGATCGGCCGCTCCAGCCGGAAGAGGTGGACGATCGCCCTGGCGATCCGCCAGCCGTCGCGCCAGGTGGAGAGCTTGGAGACCGAGCCCTCGGGCCGCGCGCCATAGGCGGTCTCCACCTCGGCGACCGGCATGGCAAGCTCGAGCGCGTGGACCGAAATCTCGGTCTCGGTCTCGAAGCCCGCCGAGAGCGCGGGAAAGGACTTCACGAAGCGGCGCGAGAAGACGCGGTAGCCGGAGAAGATGTCGGAGAAGGTCCGCCCGAACAGCCGCGCCAGCAGGCCGGTGAAGAGCCGGTTGCCGAGCCGGTGGCCGGGGCGATAGGCCTCCTCCACCTCCGACTTGCGCGCGCCGACGACCATGTCGAGCCGCTCGTCGAGCAGGCGCGCAACCAGCGTCGGCGCGGCGGCGGCGTCATAGGTCGCGTCGCCGTCGGCCATCACATAGACGTCCGCCTCCACGTCGGCGAACATGCGGCGCACGACATGGCCCTTGCCCTGCATCCGCTCCGAGCGGACGATCGCGCCCGCCGCGGCGGCGACCTCGCGGGTGCGATCGGTGCTGTTGTTGTCATAGACATAGATGGCGGCGTCGGGGAGCGCGGCGCGGAAGCCGGCGATCGTCTGCGCGATCGCCGCCTCCTCGTTGTAGCAGGGCAGCAGGACGGCGATGCGAACCTTTTGCCTGGCCATAGCCTGTCCCCCCTGGAAGCCCACCCGCAGCTAGCCGCGGGCGGGTTAATTCCCGGTTAGGCCTTCTTCGCGACGGCCTTCTTCGCCGACGGTTTCTTGCCTTCGGCCTTGGCCGGCTTCTCGTCGTCGGCCTTGGCGGCGGCCGCCTTCTTCGCGGGGGCCTTCGCCTTGGCCTTGGCCTCGGCCTTGCCAGCGGCCTCCTTGCTGGCCGGCGCCTTCTTCGCCTTGGCCTTGGGCGCGTGATCGTGGTGATCGTGGTGATCATGGCCGCAGCCCGGGCCGTGGACGTGGCCGTCCTCGCTCTCGATCGCCGCTTCCAGCTCCTCGCGGGTCACGGTGCGCTCGCTGATCTCCGCCTTGGCGAAGAGCTGGTCCACCACCTTGTCCTCGAACAGCGGCGCGCGCAGCTGGGCGGCGGCCATCGGATCGGTCTGGATATATTCGACGAACCGCTGGCGGTCCGCCGGCTGGTATTGCTGCGCCGCCTGGGCGACGAGCTGGCTCATCTCCTGCTGGGTGATCTCGACGCCCATCCGGGTGCCGATCTCGGAGAGCAGCAGGCCGAGGCGGACGCGGCGCTCGGCGATGGCGCGATAATCCTCGCGGTCCTTCTCAATCTCGGCGCGCGCGGCGGCGGGATCCTCCTCGTGCGTCGCCTCATGGAGAAGCTGGTTCCAGATCTGGTCGAACTCGGCCTGGACCATCGACGGCGGCACCGGGAAATCGTGCGCCGCAGCGAGCTGGTCGAGCAGCTGGCGCTTCATATGGGTGCGGGTGAGCCCGTTCAGTTCCTGCTCGACCTGGCCGCGCATCAGGTCGCGCAGCTGGGCGATGCCCTCGAGGCCCATCGACTTGGCGAACTCGTCGTCCGCCTTCACGTCGCGGCGGATGCGCACCTCGTTCACGACGACGTCGAACACCGCCTCGCGGCCCTTGAGATAGGCGGCCGGGTAATTGTCCGGGAAAGTGACCTTCACCTGCTTCTCGTCATTGGCCTTCACGCCGACAAGCTGATCCTCGAAGCCGGGGATGAGCCGGCCCGAGCCGAGCTCGACCGCCATGCCCTCGCCCTTGCCGCCCTCGAACGGCTCGCCGTCGACCTTGCCCTCGAAGTCGATGATGACCAGGTCGCCTTCCGCGGCCTTGTGCGAGGCCGGCGCGGGATCGAAGCTCTTCTGGCCTTCGGCAAGGCGCGCGACCGCCTCGTCCAGCAGCGCGTCCGTCACCTCGACGGTCAGGCGCTCGATCTTGAGACCGTCAAGCTTCGGCTCAGGCACGTCGGGAAGCGTCTCGACCTCGACCGTCACGACCGCGTCCTTGCCCTCGCCGGCTTCCTCGAGCGCGACGCTGGGCCGCATCGCGGGGCGCAGCTTCTGCTCCTCCAGCAGCTTCTGCACGCCATCCTGCACCGCGCTTTCCAGCGCCTGTTGCGCGAGCGCCTGCCCGTGCATCTTGCGAACGAGGTTCGCGGGCACCTTGCCCGGGCGGAAGCCAGGCATCCGCACCTGCGGCGCGATCGCCTTCAGTTCGGCGTCGATGCGCGCATCGATGTCCTTGGCGGGAATGGTCAGGCGATAGGCGCGCTTGAGGCCCTCGTTCAGGGTTTCCACGGTCTGCATGTTCGAGCTCGAAACTTTCCTTGTCAGCGTCCCGGCGCATTGGGGAATCGACTGTGAGAGAGCTGGTGCGGGCGGAGGGACTCGAACCCCCACGGTTGCCCACTGGAATCTAAATCCAGCGCGTCTACCAGTTCCGCCACGCCCGCCGGGCTACGGCACGGCGGCGTCTATAGCAATGCTGACACCAAGGGCAAGCGCGCTCGCCGCATGGGCGCGGCGAGGCGCGTCGAAACTCAGGCGGCCTCGGGCAGATCGCGCGCCGGCGGACGGCCGTGACGAATCAGCCCGACGCCGAAGGTGCCCGCGCCTTCCAGGGGAAGCGCGGTGCCGCAGAAGGCGCACTCGGCCGAAAGCCGGCCCTTGTACCACTGCGAGCGGCCGCAGCCCGGGCAGTAGTTCGTCTCGTTCGCACGATAGACGATGTGATAGCCCCGGCTGGCGGGATGAGCGTGGACCGCGCCGCGTTTACCGAAGATCGAGATCGTCATCTGCCTGCTCCAACAAGCGCTCTTGATCGGGCGACGAATCGTATATTTCCATAGACGGATTGAACGGAAGCTGAGCGCCCGCGTTGGCCCGCGTTCATATTCGTTACCGCGTTGCCCGTAGCGCCCCGCCGCACTAGGCAGCGCGGAGGCGTCGACGAGGAGAGGAGAATTTTCGATGAAGCTTAAGCTGCTGGCCGCGCCCGTCGTTGCGCTCGTCCTGGCCAGCGCCGCCCCGGCCCAGCACGCCGCCGCCGCGCCCGACTTTTCCGCCGACGCCTTTCGCGCGCACGTCGTCTTCCTCGCCGACGATCGGCTCCAGGGCCGCGAGGCAGGAACGCCGGGCTATGAGGCGGCGGCGCGCTATGTCGCCGGACAATTCGAGGCGCTCGGCCTCCAGCCCGGCGCGCGCGGGAGCTGGTTCCAGCCGATCCGCTTCGTCCGCTACGCGCTGGAGGGGACGCCGACGCTGACGGTCGGCGGCCACGTCTTCGCGCACGGCAACGGCGTCGACTTCCGGGCGCGGCCCAACGCGCGGCCCGTCCAAGTCGAGGCGCCGATGGTGTTCGCCGGCTACGGCCTCGACGCGCCGTCGCCCGGCTTCGACGACTATGAGGGTCTCGAGGTCAGGGGGAAAATCGTCGTCGTGCTCGAAGGCACGCCCGACGGGTTGCCGAGCGACGTCGCGGCGGACCTCAGCGCAGAAAAGGGCCATGCGGCGGCGGAGCGCGGCGCGGTCGGCATGATCATCGTGTCGCCGCCGAGCGAGGGAGAGCCGCGACGGCGGCGGCGTGGCGCGCGGCCGGGCACGGCCTGGCTCGACCGGGACGGGAACCCCTATCTCGACACGCCCCTCGCCTTCACCGCCACGGCCGAAGCGACGACGGCCGAGACGCTGTTCGCGCGCGCGCCGCGCCAGCTCGGAGCCGTGCTGGCGGAGGCGCGCCGGGGCGGCCGTCCGCGCGGCTTCGCGCTCGGGCTGAACGGCGAGGTGACGATGCCGACGAGCGCGAACAGCTCGTTCGAGAGCGAGAACGTGATCGCCGTGCTGCCGGGCACCGATGCCGCGCTGGCGCACGAATATGTGCTGCTGATGGCGCACCTCGACCATATCGGGCTGTGCCGGCCCGAGGGCGCGCCGGACCGAATCTGCAATGGCGCGATGGACAATGCCAGCGGGATCGCGACCCTGCTCGAAGTCGCGCGGGCGATGACGACGGACGGCATCCGCCCGCGCCGTCCGGTCATCTTCGCCGCCGTGACCGCCGAGGAGAAGGGCTTGAAAGGGTCCGAATTCCTCGCCCGCAACCCGGTGGTGGACGGCCGGATCGTCGGAGTCGTCAATCTCGACATGCCGGTGCTGACCTACGACTTCCAGGACGTGATCGCCTTCGGCGCCGAGCATTCGACGCTGGGGCCGATCGTCGAGCGCGCGGCGGCGCGGATGCACGTCGCGCTTTCGCCCGACCCGTTGCCGCAGGAAGGGCTGTTCACGCGATCCGACCATTTCCAGTTCGTCAAGGCCGGCATTCCGGCGGTGTTCCTGATGACCGGCTTTGCCGGCGAGGGGCGCGAGCGATTCACCGACTTCCTCGCGCACCGCTACCACGGCCCCAACGACGACCTCGATCAACCGATCGACTGGCAGGCGGGCGCGAAGTTCGCGCGGCTCAATTACCTGATCGCGCGCGAGATCGCCGACGCCGACCGCGCGCCGATGTGGTACGCGGACAGCTTCTTCGGCCGCACCTTCGGCGCCGGGCAGGAACATGCCCAGCGGCCGGCCGGCTCACAGGGTCAGGCGGCGGCGCACTGAGGGGGAAATCGGGCGCGCACCTCGCCCAGCGTCGTGAAGCGCCCCCCCATCCGGTCGTGGAAGAAGGCCAGGACCCGCTCGATGCGATCGAGGAAATCGGCGAGATCGGCCTCGTCCTTCACATAGGGCGTGTGGCCGGGCGCGAGGCTCGGGCTGTGATAGGTGAGGCTGAACAGGCGGTGGCCGCGCGCGGCGAGCGCCTCGATCAGGCGGCACTGCTCCGCGGCCGGCGTTCCTTCCGGCGAAAGGCGCGAACGGGCGACGAGGCCGGTCCGCGCGAGCAGACCCGGCACGCGCAGCCGCGCCGCCTTCGGGCTGTCGAACAGCCAGGCGACCTTTTCGCCCAGCGTGGGCAGCGCGCCGATATAGCCGACGGTGAGCGGCACTTCCAGCAGGCCCCTGCCCTCGTCCAGCCAGTGCGGCCGGTCCGGAAGCCCGCGAAAGTCCGGGCCGCCGTCGCCGGAGAAGTCGGTATGGGGCACGAGCGAGCAATCGACCTCGTAGCCGAGATCGGCGAGTACCTGCCGCGTGTTCGGCCCGAAGCCGTAGCGGCCCGCCTTGAACGCCTTGGGCCGCTCCCCGAACGCCGCCTCGATCGCTTCCGTCAGCGTCTCGATCTTGGCGCGTTCCAGCGCCGGCGGGAGGTTACACTGATAGGAGTTGCGCGTCGTCACCTCCTCGACGTGCGGCGGCGTTACCCAGGGATGGAGGTGCGCGCCGATCTCGGCCTTGCCCGCGTCGCGCAGCCCCTTGAGGAAGGCGACCGCCGCGGGGTCGGTCGCGACCGGATGGTCGATGACATAGGTCGGCACGACGCCGAAGCGGTCGTAGATTTCGTGCGCGCGCGCCTGCGCCGGGATCGATGTGGTCGCGCGCGCCTCGCGCGAAAAGGGCGCGGACCAGTCGAACTCTTCCTCGGTATCGACGACGATCAGCAGTTCGGGCGTCATCGGCCGCCTTTCCTCAGCGCGGCGATCCGCTCGAGCCCCCGCACGAGGCCGTAAGCTAGCGAACGGCGCGCTCCCTTGAGCGGCACCGTCACGCGCACGATGCTGCGGCGTTCGGTCCAGAGGCCGTCGATCATCGGATGGTCCTCGACGGCGCAGCTGTCCATCCAGGCGATGTCGCTCCTCTCGAGCAGGTCGAGATTCTCGATCTGGAGCAGGACGCCGGGCGAAAAGCGCGCGAAATCCTCGTCGAACACGGTCTTGAAGGAATAGCTGCCGGGCGGGGTGAGGAAGTTGACCAGCATCGCCACCGGCCGGTCGCCCACGTCCATCCGCCTAAATTGCAGCCGCCCCGCCGCGAAGGCGCCGGCGACGACGTCGCGGAAGAAGGCCTCGGCGCGCGGATCGCAGGCGAGCGCGGTGCCCGCCTTGCCCTTCCAGCCCGCCTTTTCGAGCGCGAGATAGGCATCGCACCAGGCGGGCAGCGCCACCGCGTCGTCGAGAACCGAGAAACGGATCTCGCCATGCTCGGCGAGGCGCCTGCGCTGCCGGCGCAGCTCCTTGCGCTTCTTGGCCCGCACCGCCTGCTCGAAATAGGCTTCGGGCGAAAGATCGCTGTGAAGGAGGGCGCGGACGCGGCGATGGACGACGGGCGCGGCGCGCACCTCGGCGAGCGCGCGGTGGAGCGGGCCGTTCTCCGGCAGACCGCGGACGTGAAGGAAGTTCGGCGCCCACGGGGCCTCGTCCAGCGCGGCGAGCACGGCGCGCCAGAAATCATGCTCCTCGCCGGCGGCGACCTGCGGCGCATCGAGAAACATCTGATGATGCCACCAGTTCTGCGCGAAACGCAGCGGCAGGCGCGCATAGCCGCGCTCGATCGAGAGCAGCATCGCGCCGATCAGCCGCGCGCCGCGCCGGACCTCGACGAGCCGTAGGTCATAGTCGCGCCCGAAGCGGGCGAGGCTCGCCGCCGCGAACCAATATTCCATGAAGGGGTTGGGCTCCGCCGCACGGGCGGCGAGCGCGCTCCATTCGCTGGCGATATCGCGCGCCGCCGCGGCGGGGCGGATCGCGGCGCGCGCGGCGGGGCCGCGGGGCGCCGGCGGGGCCTGCGCGCCCTCGGCCGCGGGGGCGATCGGACCGGGCTGGAACATGCGCCCGCAGATAGCCGCCACTGGTAAAGGAATGTTTCAGGCGGGCAGCCGGTAGTCCCGATATTGCTCGCGCAGCGCCGTCTTCAGTAGCTTGCCGCTGGCGGTGTGCGGCAGCGACTCGACGAACAGGATCTCGTCGGGCAGCCACCATTTGGCGACATGGCGGGAAAGATGCGCGCGAATCTCCTCGGCGGTGACGCTGGAGCCCGGCGCGCGCTCGACGAGCAGCAACGGCCGCTCCGCCCATTTCGGATGCGCGACGCCGATCGCCGCCGCCTCGGCGACGCCCGGACAGCCGACCGCGGCATTTTCCAGCTCGACCGAGCTGATCCACTCGCCGCCCGACTTGATCACGTCCTTGGCGCGATCGGTGATCTGGAGCGCGCCGCAGGGATGAAGGATGGCGACATCGCCGGTGTCGAACCATCCGTCGGCGTCGATGCAGTCGCCGCTCTCGTCCCCGTAGTAGCGCCGGATCACCCAGGCGCCGCGCACTTGCAGCCGGCCGGAGGAGACGCCGTCGTGCGGCAGCACCCGCTCCTCGTCGTCGACGGTGCGCAGCTCGATGCCGAAGGGCACGCGGCCCTGGCGCGTCGTGATCTCGACCCGGCGCTCGAAGGAGAGATCGTCCCAGTCCGGCGTCGGCGATCCCATCGTGCCGACCGGGGAGGTCTCGGTCATGCCCCAGGCGTGGGCGACACGGATGCCCATGCGCATCAGCCGCTCGACCATCGCGCGCGGCGCCGCCGAGCCGCCGATCGCGACGAGGCGAAGATGCTCCGGCTTCAGGCCAGTTTCGTCCATATGCTGGAACATCGAAAGCCACACCGTCGGCACGCCGGCGGAATGGGTGACCTTCTCCTCGTTCATCAGCCGGCAGAGCACGTCCGGCGCGTTCACCCGGCATAGACAAGCTTTACGCCCGCCATCGCCGTCGCGAAGGGCATTCCCCAGGCGGCGGCGTGGAACATCGGCACGATCGGCAGCACCACGTCGCGCGGCGAAATGTCGAAACAGGCGGGCGCGATCTCGGCCATGGCCTGCAGCACGCAGGTGCGATGCTCGTAGAGCACGCCCTTGGGATGGCCGGTCGTGCCGCTGGTGTAGCAGAGCATCGAAGGATCGCGCTCCGGCCCCTCGACCCAGGCATAGTCGTCGTCCTCCCCGGCGAGCAGGTCGGCGAACTCACCGTCATCGAAGCAGACATAATGTTCGACCGAGGGCCAGCGCGGCCGCAGCCGCGCGACGATCGGCGCGAAGACCTTGTCGTAGAGCAGCACGCGGTCTTCGGCGAGGCCGACGATATAGGCGAGCTGGTCGTCGAACAGGCGCGGATTCACGGTGTGGATGATCCCGCCCATCCCGATCGTGCCGTACCAGGCGATGAGGTGACGGTGGTGGTTCATGGCCAGCGTCGCGACCCGATCGCGCGGGCGCACGCCCATCCGTTCGAGCGCCCTGGCGAGCCGCCGCGAATCCCGCGCGATCCCGGCCCAGTTGGTGCGCGTCACCGAACCGTCGGCCCAGGCGCTCACCACCTCGCGCGGACCATATTCCCGCTCGGCATGGTCCAAAATCCGCGGGATCCGCAGCTCGAAATCCTGCATCGCCCCCAGCATCATCCCCTCCCTATGTTCTTGCGGGGGAATGTGTGCCGGTTCAGCCGACCAGCGCAAGCCTCGGCGGGTCGAGCGGCGCAAGCGTGACGGCGCGGATGCCCTCGATCCGCTCGACGCGGGCGGCAAGCTCCGCATCGATCGCGAAATCGCGGCCGAGCAGCATCTCTGCCTTGCCGTTGCCGAAATCGGCGACGAGGCGGAGCTGGCCGTTGCCGCCCCTGGCCCCAGCCATCGCCGCGGCGAGACGCGCCAGCGCCGCCGGGTCGGCCGTCTCGACGGTGAGCTGGAGGCGCACCCGCCGGGCGAGCCCGTCGAGCGGCTGGAGCGCGCGGATGGTGACGCGCGGCGTCTCCTCGCCGGGGCGGCGGTCCAGCTCGACGTTGAGCAGGACGCAAGCGCCGCTCCGCGCCGCCGACTGGACCTGCTCGGCGACGGCATCGTCGAACACGGTCGCCTCGAACTGGCCCGAGGGGTCGGAGAGCGTCGCCATCATGTAGCGGCGCCCTTTGGCCGAGGTGCGCCAGCGTGTGTCCTCGACCAGCGCCGCCATGGTCGCGCCGACGCGGCCGCCGTCCGCCGGCGCGGGCGCGACGGCGAGTTGCGCGAAGGTGCGCGCGCCGTGCGCGGAGACGACCGGCGCAAAGGCATCCACCGGGTGCGCGGAAAAATAGAAGCCGAAGCTTTCCTTCTCGGCCGCCATGCGCTGCGCGAGCGTCCACGGCTCGCCGCTGGGCATCCGGATCGGCACGACATTGGCCGGCCCCTCTCCGAACAGGCCGCCCTGCCCGCTCTCGCGCGCGTCGGCGGCGCTGGCGGCGGCGGCGAGGATCGTCTCGGCCGCGGCGAAAACGGCCCAGCGTTCCGCGATCCCGTCGAAGGCGCCCGCGCCGGCGAGGCTTTCGAGCTGGCGGCGGTTGAGCAGGTGCGGGTCGATCCGGGCGGCGAAGTCGTCGAGATCGCGGAACAGCCCGCCGCGCCGTCGTTCCTCGACGAGCTGCTCCATCGCCTTCTCGCCGACGCCCTTGAGCGCGCCGAGGCCGTAGCGCACCCCCGGTCCCTCCTCGGTCATCTCGACCGAGAACTCCGCCTCGCTGGCGTTGATCGACGGCGGCAGACAGGGCACGCCGGAGCGGCGCATGTCATCGATGAAGACCGCGAGCTTGTCGGTCTGGTGGATGTCGAAGCACATCGAGGCGGCGTAGAACTCGGCGCGATAGTGCGCCTTCAGCCAGGCCGTCTGGTAGGTCAGCAGCGCATAGGCGGCGGCATGGCTCTTGTTGAAGCCGTAGCCGGCGAACTTGTCGATCAAATCGAACAGCTCGTTCGCCTTGCCCTCGGGGATATTGTTGTGCTGCTTGCAGCCCGCGACGAAGACGGCGCGCTGCTGGTCCATCTCCGCCTTGATCTTCTTGCCCATCGCGCGGCGGAGCAGGTCGGCGCCGCCGAGGCTGTAGCCGGCGAGAATCCGCGCCGCCTGCATCACCTGCTCCTGATAGACGAAGATGCCGTAGGTCTCCCTGAGGATGCCTTCCAGCAGTGGGTGCGGATATTCGATCGGCTCCTCGCCGTTCTTGCGCCGGCCGAACATCGGGATGTTGTCCATCGGCCCGGGCCGGTAGAGCGCGTTGAGGGCGATGATGTCTTCGAACACCGTCGGCTTCACCGCCGAAAGCGTGCGCCGCATCCCCTCCGATTCCACCTGGAACACGCCGACCGTGTCGCCCCGCTGGAGCAGTTCATAGACGGCGGGATCGTCCCACGGCAGCGCGTCGAGATCCACGTGGATGCCGTGCTTCGCCAGCATCTCGACCGCCTTGTGCAGGACGGACAGCGTCTTGAGGCCGAGGAAGTCGAACTTCACTAGCCCCGCCGCCTCGACATATTTCATGTCGAACTGCGTGACCGGCATGTCCGAGCGCGGATCGCGATAGAGCGGGACGAGCTGGTCGAGCGGGCGATCGCCGATGACGACGCCGGCGGCGTGGGTGGAGCTGTGCCGCGGCAGGCCTTCCAGCTTCATCGCGAGATCGAACAGGCGGCGCACGTCCGGGTCGTTGCGATATTCGGCGGCCAGCTCCGACACGCCGTTCAGCGCGCGCTCCAGCGTCCAGGGGTCGGTCGGATGGTTCGGGACCAGCTTGGCGAGGCGATCGACCTGGCCATAGGGCATCTGGAGCACCCGGCCGGTATCCTTCAGGACGGCGCGCGCCTTCAGCTTTCCGAAGGTGATGATCTGCGCGACCTTGTCGTTGCCGTAGCGCTCCTGGACGTAGCGGATGACCTCGCCGCGCCGGGTTTCGCAGAAATCGACGTCGAAGTCCGGCATCGACACGCGCTCGGGATTGAGGAAGCGCTCGAAGATGAGGCCGAGCCGCAGCGGATCGAGATCGGTGATGGTGAGCGCCCAGGCGACGACCGAGCCGGCGCCCGAGCCGCGGCCGGGACCGACCGGGATGCCCCGCGCCTTCGCCCATTTGATGAAGTCGGCGACGATCAGGAAGTAGCCGGGGAAGCCCATCTGCTCGATGACGTCGAGCTCATATTCAAGGCGTTCGACATAGGCTTGGCGCTGCTCCGGCGCGAGATCGCCGTAGCGGGCGAGCCGCGCCTCCAGCCCGGCGCGCGCGTCGCGGCGAAGCTGCTCCGCCTCCGCCTCCGCGTCGCCGGCCATGCGCGGCAGGATCGGCTTGCGCTTCGGCGCCGCGAAGGCGCAGCGCCGCGCGACGACGCCTGTGTTGAGGATCGCCTCGGGCAGGTCGGCGAAGAGCGCGCGCATGTCCGCCGCCGGCTTGACCCAGGCCTCCGGCGAGGAACGGACGCGGTCGGTGCGCTCGAGCTGGCTCGACTGGGCGATGCAAAGCATCGCGTCGTGCGCCTGATGGAAGCCTGGCTCGGCATAGGCCGCCGGGTTGGTCGCGACCAGGGGCAGGTCATGGCGATAGGCGAGGTCGAGCAGCGTGCCCTCCGCCGCCTGCTCGACCGGGTCGCCGCGCCGGCTGAGCTCGATGTAAAGCCTGCCCGGGAAGAGCTGGCAAAGCTCGTCGAGGATCGCCTCGGCGGCGTCGCGCTGGCCCTCGGCGAGCAGGCGGGCGAGCACCCCTTCCCCGCCGCCGGTAAGCGCGATCAGCCCGTCGGTCCTCCCGGCGAGCGCGGCGAGCGGAACATGCGCCTCCAGCTCCACCGGCCGGCCGAGATGGGCGGCGGAGACCAGCGCGCAGAGATTCTCGTAGCCGGTCCGGTCCTGCGCGTAGAGCGGCAGCCAGTCGATCACCGGCGCGCCGTTGCCGCCGTTGCCGCCGGGCCGGGCGACGCCGAGCAGGGCGCCGATGATCGGCTGCACCCCCTCGGCGATGCAGGCCTCGCTGAACGGCATCGCGGCGTAGAGCCCGTTGCGGTCGGTGAGCGCGACCGCCGGAAAGTCGAGCCGCTTCGCCAGTTTCGCGATCGCCTTCGGATCGATCGCGCCTTCGAGCATCGTGTAGCAGGAGAAGACGCGAAGCGGGACGTAGGGCGCGGTCATGGGCCGACTATGGCGGCCGGCACGAGTCGGGAAAAGCGCGCTTTCGGCTTTTCCACAACCTATTCGACCACGCCCTCGCGCAGGCGAAGGACGCGGTCCATCCGCGCGGCGAGCCGCTCGTTGTGAGTGGCGACGAGCGCGGCGCTCCCCTCCTCGCGCACAAGGCGGAGAAACTCGTCGAAAACGACGTCGGCGGTCGCCTCGTCGAGATTGCCGGTCGGTTCGTCGGCAAGGACCAGCGCCGGCCGGTTGGCGAGCGCGCGGGCGACGGCGACGCGCTGCTGTTCGCCGCCCGAAAGCCGGGAGGGGCGATGCGTCAGCCGCTCGCCGAGCCCCAGGCGGACAAGGAGGCTGCACGCCCGCTCGTCCGCCTCGGAGCGCGTCGCGCCGCGGATGAGCTGCGGGATGACGACATTTTCGAGCGCGGTGAAATCGGCCAGCAGGTGATGGAACTGGTACACGAAGCCGAGCGTGTCGCGCCGCGTCGCGGTGCGCTCGGCATCGGAGAAGCGGCTCGCCTCGCGGCCTTCGATCAGGATCGAGCCCTGGAAGCCGCCTTCGAGCAGGCCGACCGCCTGCAACAGCGTGGACTTGCCCGAGCCGGAGGGCCCGAGCAGCGCCACGATTTCGCCGGCGCCGACGGCGAGATCGACGCCGCGCAGCACCTCGATCGTCACCCCCGCCTGGTTGAAGCTGCGGCGCAGCCCCGCAACGCGCAGCACCTCACTCATAGCGCAGCACCTCGACCGGATCGGTGCGCGATGCGCGCCAGGCCGGAAGCAGCGTGGCGAGGAAGCTCAGGATGAAGGCCATCGAGACGATCGCGATCACCTCGACCGGGTCGGTGCGCGACGGCAGTTCGGTGAGGAAGCGCACCGAGGGATCCCAGAGATTCTCGCCGCTGAGCCGCTGGAAGAAATCGACCACGTCCTGCCGGAAATAGAGGCCCAGCGTGCCGAGGATCAGCCCGGCGATGATGCCGAGCACGCCGATCGTCATGCCCACCGTCATGAACACCTTCATCACGCCGGCGCCGGTCGCCCCCATCGTGCGCAGGATGGCGATGTCGCGCCTTTTGGCGCGCACCAGCATGATCAGCGAGGAGAGGATGTTGAACACCGCGACGAGAACGATGATCGAGAGCACGATGAACATCACGACGCGTTCGATCTCGATCGCCTCGAACAGGGCGGAGTTCATCGATCGCCAGTCGTTGACGACGGCGCGCCCCTGCACCGCCGCGGCGAGCGGCGCGAGGATCTCGCCGACGCGGTCGGGATTGACGGTCTTGACCTCGATCATGCCGACCTGGTCGCCCATCATCAGGAAGTTCTGCGCCTCCGACATCGGCATCACCACGAAGGCGCGATCGAAGTCGTAAAGGCCGATCTCGAAGATCGCGCTCACGCGAAAGTCGAGGATGCGCGGCACCGTGCCGAACGGCGTCGTGCGGCCCTCCGGGCTGATGATCGTGATCGTATCGCCGACGCCGATGCCAAGCAGCTCCGCGAGGCGCGAGCCGATCGCGACATTGTCGGTGCCCGGTTGCAGCGAGGAAAGATTGCCGGCGAGCACGTTGCTCGCGATCGGGCCGGCGCGGTTGTTGATGTCCTCCAGCGTCATGCCGCGCATCAGGATCGCCTCGACGCGCCCGCCATGCGTCGCCATCAGCGGCTGCTCGATCAGCGGCGTCGCCGAGATGACGCCGGGGGTGCGGCGCGCCCGTTCGAGGATCGGCTGCCAGTTCGGCAGGCGACCGCCATAGCCCTGGATCACGGCATGGCCGTTGAGTCCGACCACCTTCTCGAACAGCTCGGCGCGAAAGCCGCTCATCACGCTCATCACGATGATGAGCGCCGCGACGCCGAGCATCACCGCGACGAGGCTGATCGAAGCGACGAGGAAGATGAAGCCCTCGCCCTTGCCCGGCAGCAGGTATCGCCGGGCGATCATCCGCTCGTAGCGGTTCAGGATCAACGCCATGCTCCCGCGCGCATTCGCTCGTCCCTCGACCTCGCTCGGGACGAACGGGGGAGGCCGACGCCCCTCGACGCCGCCCCCGGCGAGCGATGGCGCGACCTTGTCACGCCGTCAGCCTCGCCAGCGCGGCGTCGATGGAGAGCTCCTCGCGCTCGCCGGTGGCGCGGCGCTTGAGCTCGACGACGCCGCCCGCCAGCCCGCGCGGGCCGACGACGAGCTGCCAGGGCAGGCCGATCAGGTCGGCGGTCGCGAACTTGGCGCCGGCGCGCTCGTCGCGGTCGTCGTAGAGCACCTCGACGCCGGCGTTCAGCAGCCGCGCGTACAGATCGTCCGCCGCGGCAGTGCAGGCGGCATCGTCGGCGCGCATGTTGACGAAGGCGACCCTGAACGGCGCCACCGGCTCCGGCCAGATGATGCCGGCCTCGTCATGGCTCGCCTCGATGATCGCGCCGACGAGGCGGGAGACGCCGATGCCGTAGCTGCCCCCCAACGGGGTGATCGGCGTGCCGTCCGGCCCGGAGACGGTAAAGCCGAGCGGCTTCGAATATTTGTCGCCGAAATAGAAGATATGGCCGACCTCGATGCCGCGCGACTGGCGCAGGTCCGCGCCAAGCCCGGCCTCGCGCGCCGGATCGCGCTTCTCGTCGGTGGCGGCATAGTCGGCCGTCATCGAATCGACGAACGCCTGGAGCGCCTCGCTGTCCTCCGCGTCGACCGCATAGTCCTCCGCCGGGCGCAGCGTCTCCCAGCTCTTGTGGAAATAGACCTCGCTCTCGCCGGAGGGCGCAAGGATGATGAACTCGTGGCTGAGATCGCCGCCGATCGGGCCGGTGTCCGCCTGCATCGGGATGGCGCGCAGGCCCATCCGCGCGAAGGTGCGCAGGTAAGCGATGAACATGCGGTTGTAGCTCACCCGCGCGCCGGCCTCGTCGAGGTCGAAGCTGTAGGCGTCCTTCATCAGGAACTCGCGGCCGCGCATCACGCCGAAGCGCGGGCGGATCTCGTCGCGGAACTTCCACTGGATGTGGTAGAGCGTGCGCGGCAGGTCGCGGTAGCTTTTCGCCCAGTGCTGGAAGATCGCGGTCAGCATGTCCTCGTTGGTCGGGCCGTAGAGCAGATCGCGGTCCTGCCGGTCCCTGATCCGCAGCATCTCCGGGCCGTAGGCGTCGTAGCGGCCGGTGGCGCGCCAGTAGTCGGCCGACTGGATCGTCGGCATCAGCATCTCGATCGCGCCGGCGCGATCCTGCTCCTCGCGCACGATCGTCTCAATCTTCTTCAGCACGCGGTGGCCGAGCGGCAGCCAGGCATAGATCCCCGCCGAGGTCTGGCGGATCATGCCGGCGCGCAGCATCAGCCGGTGGCTGGCGATCTGGGCGTCGGCCGGCGTTTCCTTGGTGACAGGCAGGAAGTAGCGGGTGAGTCGCATGGACGGGCGCGGCTTTCGTAACTCTGGTTTCGCCTGACCGGCGGGCGCGGGCCCGCACGATCGCCTGTCGCTCTAGGCAGCCCTCCGCGGCAAGGCAACAGATGGCGCGAGCGCGAAGGTTGTTGCGATATCGCCACAGGTCGCGGCCAAACTGCGACGCCGGGCAGATGGAGCCATGACAAGGCGGTCTCAGCCGCATAGCGTAAGCCTCACGCAACCAAGGGCTTAGGCCTGGTTCGGGGAGGCTCATGGCTCCCGCGCGTCCCTTGCGAGGTGGGATGTCGTGAAGGCAGCCAGAGCGTCACAAGGGGGTCGACGGCTCGCGCCGTCAGCGGGTGCCCGGGCGTTCACGTCCGGGCACTTGTTTTTTGCCTGTCGGTCGCGGGGCGCGGTGGCTTAGAAGGCGGCGCCCGAACTCGCCATCACCTCGTCGAGATCGCGCAAATCGCGCCCGCGCGTCTCGCGGCCGTAGCGGATCAGCAGGAGTAGCGCGACGAGAGTCGGCACCGTAATCAGCGCGCCCGTGATCCCGAGCGGCGGCACCAGCGCGAGCACGGCGAGCCCTTGGGCGACGACGCCGCCCGCCTTGGTGCAGGCCGCGACCCAGCCGGTGGCACGCGCCCGCACCCGGATCGGAAAGCTCTCCGCCGCGTAGGGAAGCAGCATCGCGATGAGCGCGTTGGTGCCGACGATCATCAGCGCCACCGGGAGCACCGGGCTCGCGATCGAGCCGAACTCGACCGCGATCACTCCGGCGAGCCCGCCGATCGTGACGACGACCGAGGAGACGACCGCCTTCTTCGTGCTCCAGCGGTGATAGAGCCAGGCGGCCAGGAAGACCGTGGGCAGCGCGATCAGCGAGGATTCGGCGAGCAGCCGGCTCGACACCGCGACCGAATGGCCCTTCGCGACGAGGTCAGCCGGCAGCCAGAGCAGCAGCCCGAAATTGACGAGGCCCCAGACTAGGGCGGCGAGGCTGAGCGCGGCGAGCGTGCCGATGAGATCGCGCCCGGTGAGCTTCGCCGCGCGTCCATTGGCGTTCGGGACCGGCGCGGGGGCGGCCTTGCGGAGCGCCGCCCCGAAGCGCTTCATCACCGCCTCCGCCTCCGCGCGGCGGCCATGCGCGATCAGGAACTTCGCCGATTCCGGGATGAGGCGGCCGAGCAGGACCAGCATCAGGCCGGTCGGCAGGTTGAGCAGCCACAGAATGCGCCAGCCGAAATAGGGCTGCAGCAGCGCGGACAGGCCGCTCGCGGCGAAATAGCCGCCAAGCGCCCCGAGCCCGCCGACCAGCACCAGGCTCCAGCCGCGATGGCGGTTCGGCATCATCTCGGCGAGCAGCGCGTAGGTGACGGGGAGCATTCCGCCCGCCGCCGCGCCCATCATGAAGCACATGCCGACGTTCCAGGCGAGCGAGGGCATCGCCCCGCAGATCGAGGTGCCGACGAACATCACCGCGGAGAGCATGATCGAGGCCTTGCGCCCGTAGATGTCTGCGGCGATGCCCCACAGGACCGAGCCCGTCACCGTTCCGCACAAGGCGAAGAAGGGCACCAGCGACGCCGTCGCCGCGGGCACTCGATATTCGGTCATCATCCCCGGTATGGTGAAGCCGAGCGCGGCGGGCTTCATCACGTCGATGACCAGCGCCAGCACCAGCGCGATCATCAGCTGCCAGTGCGGCCAGCCGAGCGGCGCGTCCTCCGGCGCGGCGACTTCGATCCCCCGGCTCGCCTCGACCTGGCCGGCGATGTCGCGCGGAAGCAGGCCGTAGGCCGCCACCACGCAGCCGACGATGATGAGGCCCATGCCGAGGATCATGTCGTGGCCCATCGGCATGCCGGCCAGCATGAAATGGTGCATGCGGCCCATCCAGAACATCGGCAGATGCATGAGGACGCCGATGGTGACCGCGACGACGCCAAGCGCGAATGCCCAGGGACCGCGGCGATTGGCCAGGGCGATCGGGACGGTGCTCATCGGCGCCGTCCAATACGCGTGCAACGTCCGCCCGCCTGACCGTCCCGCTGGTGCGCCCGTCTCATGCCGATGGTCTCGTCCCCTGCCCGGCCGAGCATATGTTAGCGCAAACATTTGCGCCAGCCCGGCCGTTGATCGCGTCCCCCGTGCGCGCGTCAGACCAGCCGGCTCTGTTTCACCGCCGCCTCGATGAAGCTGGCGAAGAGCGGGTGCGGATCGAACGGCTTCGACTTGAGCTCGGGGTGGAACTGGACGCCGATGAACCAGGGATGGTCCGGCCGCTCCACGATCTCGGGCAGCTCGCCGTCGGGACTCATGCCCGAAAAGACCAGGCCGCCCCGCTCGAGCGCCTCGCGATAGTGGATGTTGACCTCGTAGCGATGACGGTGCCGTTCGCTGATCCGGTCAGCGCCGTAGATCGCGCGGACCGCGCTGTTGCCGGCGAGGACCGCCTCGTAGGCGCCGAGCCGCATCGTCCCGCCGAGGTCGCCGCCCGCGGCGCGCTTCTGCAAGCCCGCCTCGCTCATCCACTCGGTGATCAGGCCGATCACCGGCTCGGCCGGGGTGCCGAACTCGGACGAGCCGGCGCCCTCGATCCCGCACAGGTTGCGGGCGCTTTCGATGCAGGCCATCTGCATGCCGAGGCAGATGCCGAAGAAGGGCACCTTGCGTTCGCGCGCGAACTGGACCGAGGCGATCTTGCCCTCGCTGCCGCGCTCGCCGAAGCCGCCCGGGACGAGGATGCCGTGCATCGGCTCGAGCGCCGCGGCGATCTCCGCGTCCGGATGCTCGAACAGCTCGGCGTCGAGCCACTTGATATTGACCTTCACGCGGTTGGCGAGGCCGCCGTGGATCAGCGCCTCGGTGAGGCTCTTGTAGGCGTCCGGCAGGCCGACATATTTGCCGACGACGCCGATCGTCACCTCGCCCTCCGGGTTGAAGAGCCGGTCCAGCACGTCGTGCCAGCGCCGCATGTCCGGCGGCGGCGCGCTCATGCCGAAGGCGTGGAGCACCTCGGAATCGAGCCCGGCCTCGTGATATTGCTGCGGGACGGCGTAGATGCTCCTCGCGTCCAGCGCAGGGATGACCGCTTCCTTGCGGACGTTGCAGAACAGGGCGATCTTTGCCCGGTCGTTCTCGGGTAGCGGATGCTCGGTGCGGCAGACGATGATCTCGGGCTGGATGCCGAGGCTGGTCAGCTCGCGCACGCTGTGCTGGGTCGGCTTGGTCTTCAGCTCGCCCGCGGCGGCGATGAAGGGCACCAGCGTCGTGTGGATCGAAAGCGTCCGGCCCCTGCCCTCCTCGTTGCGGAGCTGGCGGATCGCCTCGATGAACGGCAGCGATTCGATGTCGCCGACGGTGCCGCCGACCTCGCAGATCAGGAAATCGAGATCCTCGTCGAGATCGGCGCGGATGAAGTCCTTGATCGCATTGGTGACGTGCGGGATCACCTGCACCGTCGCGCCGAGATAGTCGCCGCGCCGCTCCCGGGTGATGATGTCCTGGTAGATACGGCCCGACGTCGCATTGTCGCTCTGCCGCGCCGGCACCCCGGTGAACCGCTCGTAATGGCCGAGGTCGAGGTCGGTTTCCGCGCCGTCGTCAGTGACGTAGACCTCGCCGTGCTGGTAGGGCGACATCGTGCCCGGATCGACGTTGAGATAGGGATCGAGCTTGCGCAGCCGCACCTTGAAGCCACGCGCCTGGAGCAGCGCCGCGAGCGACGCCGCCATCAGACCCTTGCCAAGCGATGAGACCACGCCGCCGGTGATGAAAATGTACCGCGCCATGGGAGTCGAGCCTTAAGCCGGCGCCGCGGATTCGGGCAAGCGCCGATGCGGAAATATTTTGTGGGAAAGATGCGCCGGAGCGCGCCGCTTATTGTGCGAGCGGCACGCCGCCCGACTGGTTGCCCGTCGCTGGCGCGGGGTTTGCGGCGGGCGCCGGCACCGCCGGGTTCGGCGCCAGGTTGACCGGCTGCTGCGGCGTGGCCGGAGCCTGCTGGACCAGCGAGGGATCGATCGTCCGGGCGCGATTCGAGCTGGCGGCGAGCGCCGCGAGCACGATCGAGAGCAGGATGAAGATCGCCGCGCAGATCGAGGTCGTGCGCGTCAGGAAGTCCGCGGCGCCGCGCGCCGTCATCAGCCCGGACGGGCTGCCGCCGGTGAGGCCGCCACCCTCGCTGCGCTGCATCAGGATGACGGTGATCATCACCAGCGCGTCCAGCGCCTGGATGATGAGCAGGAAGACGTACAGGCCGGACATGTTTCTCTTTCAGGAAAGGGTTGCGCGGCGATCTAGTCGATCGCGCCCGCCGATTCAACTCGCGGCGGCCGCCTCGATGATCGGCACGAACTGCGCCGCGGTGAGGCTGGCGCCGCCGACCAGCGCGCCGTCGACATCGGCGACCGCGAACACCGCGGCGGCGTTGTCAGGCTTCACCGAGCCGCCGTAGAGGATGCGGATGCGCCCGCCGAGGTCGCCGTAGCGCGCGGCGAGCGCGGCGCGGATCGCGGCGTGCATCTCGGCGATGTCGTCCGGTGTCGCGACCCGACCGGTGCCGATCGCCCAGATCGGCTCGTAGGCGACGACCAGCTCCGCGTCCTCCCATGTATCGGGAAGCGATCCCTCAAGCTGCGCCGTGACGGTGGCGACGTGCGCGCTGGCGGCCCGCTGCGCCTCGCTCTCGCCGACGCAGACGATGGCGGTCAGCCCATGCCGCAGCGCCACCTGCGCCTTCGCGCGGACCTCGGCATCGGTCTCGTGCTGGTCGGCGCGGCGCTCGGAATGGCCGACGATGACCAGCCGCGCTCCCGCCTCCTTCACCATCGTCGCCGACACGCAGCCGGTATGCGCGCCGCGCTCCGCCGAGTGGCAGTCCTGCGCGCCGATGGCGAGCCCGCCCGAGCGCGTCACGGCCGGCGCGATCAGCGTGAAAGGCGGGCAGACCGCGACGTCCACCCCGCCGGCGCCGCGCGCCGCCTCGGCGATCGCGACCAGTTCGCCGAGATCGGCGATCGCGCCGTTCATCTTCCAGTTTCCGACGACGAGTTTGCGACGCAGGTGCATGGCCAGTCCTGACGATGTTCGGGATGCGCGGCGCCTAGCAGGCAGGCGGGCCGCTGCCAACCTTGCGGCGGAACGGAGGCCCATCTATGAGCCGGCCAATCAGGCTCGACAGGACGTACCCGCTCTCATGGTCTCTCCCCGCAAGCGCAAGCTGCAGTCGTTCACCACCGGCGCCATTCTCTTCATCGCGCTGATCGCGCTCGTCGTCACCGGCTTCGGCACCGGCGGGTTCGGCAGCATCGATTCGCTGATCAGCGGCCAGGCGACCGGCACGACGATCGCGAAGGTCGAGGGGCGCGCGCTTTCGGAGCAGTTCGTCACCGACACGATCAACCGCCAGTACAATGTCGCGCGGCGCAACCAGCCGACGCTGGACCTGGCGACCTTCCTCGGCGGGGGCGCCTTCGATCAGATCGTCAACCAGCTCATCGTCAACCTGGCGCTGGAGGCGTTCGGCGAAAAGCAGGGCCTGACCGTCTCGCCGCGCATGGTCGATCGCGAGATCGTCAAGATTCCCGCCTTTCGCGGCGTCACCGGCCAGTTCGACGAGATGGCGATGCAGGCGGCGCTGCGCAGCCAGAACGTGACCGAGGCGCAGCTTCGCGACGACATCGCGCAACAGCTGATGCAGCGACAGCTCCTCGGCCCGATCGCGCTCGCCGCCTACACGCCGAACGGCGTGGTCCGGGCCTATGCGGACCTGCTGATGGAGCAGCGCACGGGCCTGATCGGGGTGGTACCGATCCAGGCGCTCCTGAGCGAAATCCAGCCCACCGACGCCGAGGTGCAGGCTTTCTACGCACGCAACCGCGGCCGCTTCACAGTGCCCGAGCGGCGCGTGCTGCAATATGCCGTGGTCTCGCGCGACCAGGTGCTCGCCCAGGCGCAGGTCAGCGACGCCGACGTCCAGGCCTATTACCGTTCGCACGCCGACACCTACGGGGCGCGCGAGACCCGCACCCTGCGCGCGATCGTGCTGCCGACGCAGCAGGCCGCGCAGGCTTTCGCACAGCGCGTGCGGGGCGGCACCAGCTTCGTCGACGCCGCCCGCGCGGCCGGCTTCCAGGAAAGCGACGTCACCTTCGCCAACCGGACCCGCCAGCAGTTCGCGCAAGCAAGCACGCCCGACGTGGCGCAGGCCGCCTTCGGCGCGGCGCGGGGGGCGCTCGTGGGCCCGATCCGCAGCCCGCTCGGCTTCCACGTCATCGAGGTCGCGTCGGTCGACGCGACGCCCGCCCGCCCGCTCGAGAGCGTCCGCGACGAGATCGTGACCGCGATCCGCAACCAGAAGGCCGAACAGGCCTTCGCCGCGATCGTCAACCGGATGCAGGACCGCATTTCCGATGGCGCGAGCCTGCCCGAGATCGCGCAGGCCGAGCATCTCCAGCTCGTGACCACCCCGCCGATCACGCGCGACGGCCGCGCGACCGACCAGAACTTCACGCTGCCGGCGGAGCTGCGCCCGCTGCTTCAGCCTGCCTTCGAGATCGATGCCGAGCATCCCGAGGCGGTGGTCGAGCCGATCGTGGAGAACCAGAGCTACGCCCTGCTCGGCATCGGCCGCGTATTCCCTGCCGCACCGCCGCCGCTCGACCAGATCCGTGACCGCGTCCGCGCCGCCGCCGCGCAGGACATGGCGTTCCGGCGCGCGCGCCAGATCGCCGAGCGCATCACCAACGCGATCAACCGCGGCACCGCTCCCGCTCAGGCCTTCGCGGCTGGGCACGCCGGCCTTCCCGCGCCCCGGACCGTTACCCTGCGCCGCCAGGATCTCGCCAGCGCCGGGCGCCAGACGCCGCCGCCGCTCCTCGCTTTGTTCACGCTGCCGCAGCGCCGCGCGCGCTTCGTTCCGGCGGAAAACAACCAGGGCTGGTACGTCGTCTACCATCAGCAGCGCACGCCCGGCGACGCCTCGAGCGAACCGCAGCTGGTCAGCGTCACGCGCGCCCAGCTCAACAACGGCGCGCCCGACGAGATCGCCCAGCAGTTCGCCCGCGCGGTGGAGCTCCAGAGCCGGATCAATCGCAACGACCGCGAGATCGCGACGGTGCGCTCGCGCCTGCTCGGCGGCGGCAGCGACGAGTGAGCGCGTGAAGCGGCGTCCGTCGGTCCTCGTGATCGACAATTACGACAGCTTCACCTGGAACATCGTTCACTATCTGGAGGAACTCGGCGCCAAGCCGCGCGTCATGCGCAACGACGCGCTGACGCCCGCCGACGCGCTGGCCAGCGGCGACGACGCGATCCTGATCTCGCCCGGCCCCGGAAGCCCGCGCGACGCCGGCATTTCGCTCGCTCTGGTCGAAGCCTGCGCGAAGGCGCGGCGGCCTCTGCTCGGCATCTGCCTCGGCCACCAGGCGATCGCGGAGGCCTTCGGCGGCCGGATCGAGCGGGCGCCAGCGCCGACGCACGGCAAGACAAGCGACATTTGCCACGACGGCAGCGGCGTCTTCATCGGACTCCCCTCGCCCTTTCCGGCGACGCGCTATCACTCGCTCGCCGTGGCGCGCAACGAGCTGCCCGCCTGTCTCAGGATCACCGCGGCGGCCGGCGACGACACCATCCAGGGCCTCGCCCACGAAAGCCTTCCGATCCACGGTGTCCAGTTCCATCCGGAAAGCGTCGCCAGCGCGCACGGACACAAGCTGTTGGGGAACTTCCTCGCGCTCGCCACGAACTCTTGACAGCACCCCTCCTGTTCCATATACGTTCCGTAGATGTTCCATCGGGAGGAACCGGATGCTGACGCGCAAGCAAAAGGAGCTGCTTCTCTACATCGACGCGCGCCTCAGGGAGACCGGCATTTCGCCGTCCTTCGAGGAGATGAAGGACGCGCTCGAGCTCAAGTCGAAGAGCGGCGTCCACAGGCTGATTTCGGCGCTGGAGGAACGCGGCTTCATCCGGCGCCTGCCGAACCGGGCGCGCGCGCTGGAGGTGCTCAAAATCCCCGAAATGGCGGGAACCGCCTCGGTGAACGTGGGCGCGCCGGGCGTGCCGCCGCCCCAGCCGGCCAACGACGTGCTTGAAATCCCCCTGCACGGCCGGATCGCCGCCGGCACTCCGATCGAGGCGCTGCAGGGCAGTGAAACGCTCCCCGTCCCCGCCGCCCTGCTCGGGCCGGGCGAGCATTATGCGCTCGAAGTGGCGGGCGATTCGATGGTCGAGCTTGGCATTCTCGACGGCGACTATGCGCTGATCCGTCGGCAGGACACGGCGCGCGACGGCGAGATCGTGGTCGCGCTGATCGACGAGACCGAGGCGACTCTCAAGACCTTCCGCCACGAGGGCCGGATGATCTGCCTCGATCCCGCCAACCGGCTCTACGATCCCCAGCGATATCGGCCCGAGCAGGTGCGCATCCAGGGTCGGCTCGCCGGGCTGCTCAGGCGGTATTGAGCGTTCGCCTTTCCCCTCGAAGTCGGTGTCATTCCCGTAAGGAGATTGCGATGGCTCGTCTCAACTATGTCGAGCTGCCCACCCGCGCGATCGGCGCGGCCAAGGATTTCTACGAAGCGGCCTTCGGCTGGTCGCTCACCGAGTTCGCGCCGACCTATGCGGCGACGACGAGCGGCGACACCGACGTCGGCCTGCAAGCTGACCCGGACGAGATGACCAAGGCGCCGCTGCCCGTGATCGACGTGCCCGATCTCGAGGCCGCGCTGGAGGCTGTGACAAAGGCGGGCGGCGTGATCGTGCGGCCGATCTTCGCCTTCCCGGGCGGCCGGCGTTTCCAGTTCGTCGATCCGAACGGCAACGAGCTCGCCTGCGTCCAGGCGGACGCGCACTGAGCGCGCGGAAGCCCTGATACCGGCGGGGCGTGGCTTCGCGGGCTCAGTCGACGATGAAGGTGACGGCGAGGGTCACGCGCCACTCGTCGACCGCGCCGTCGGCGATCGTCGCCTTGATGTCCTTTACCCAGACGCCCTCGATATTCTCGATCGTCTCGCCGACCTTCGCGACCCCATTGCGGATCGCGGATTCGATCCCCTCGCCGGACGCGGCGATGACTTCGATCGTCTTGGCGATGGCCATGGTCCTTCTCCTCGCTGGCCACCCCGCCCGCTTCCCCTTGTAACGCGCGGCGGGGAAATCACCAACCGAGCGGGTCAGGGCGTGGCGCGCCAGGGATGCGCGCCTTCGAGCGCCGCGACCGTCGCCACACGCGGCCGCTCGCCCAGCGTAATCGCGAGGCCGCCGGTGCGCCGGAGCATCGCCGCGTCCGCCTTCAGCCAGCGCGGCGCGCAGGCGCGCGGCAGCCGGCGGTCGGCAATAACGATGTCGGCCTCGGCGCAGGCGTGCACCATCCCGGCCCAGGGCACGAAACGGTCGGAGCGGGTGACGAGCAGGCGCCAGCGCCGGTTGCCCCGCCTTATCTCCGCGACGCACAGGTCGGCGCTGCACGCGGCGCGCGGCCAGGTCTCGAGGTCATAATAGTCCGGCTCGGCGCCCGACAGCTCGGCGAGCAGGTCGCGGACATAATCGCCGGCGCGCGGACGGAGCAGGGCGAGCCGCCCCGCCTCGTCGCGCAGCACGAGGTGCCGACCGTCGCCGGTGACGAGGATGTCCGGCGCGGGCTTCGCCAGCGACCAGGCTCCGCCGATCGCGACCGGCGCGAGACCGAACAGCCGCCAGCGCCTCCGCCACAGGCAGATCCACACAGGCCGCCGAGGACGACCAGCCCATAGGCCGCGCGCGGGATGGCGGGGAGCATGGCGATCGACCCCGGCGCATTGGCGG
>Ga0180222_1001265_pt1 | contig 27628 bp, 27 predicted proteins | sample eDN5th37CKraftOP_FD_151336 | JGI IMG/M metagenome (GOLD analysis project Ga0180222, IMG submission 151336) | Enriched Organic Plus compost microbial communities from Emeryville, California, USA - eDNA 5th pass 37_C Kraft OP (version 2) (version 2) ...
GAATGCCTCGCCGTTCTGCGCCTGCCGGCAGGCCTCGGTGGCAATCAGTCGCGCGCGGGTGACACCGCGATTGCGCATTTTGTCGCGGCAGATGCGCAGCACCTCGATCGCACGGGCGATGGCGGGTTCGCCGAGACGGCCCGACGACGTGATGCCTTCGCCGAGCCGGATGATCCTCGAAAAGGCATCGATGACCCGAAATCCCTCATGGGTGGCGCGGGCCACGAGCAGTCGGCAATTGTTGGTGCCAAGATCGAGCGCGGCATAGGTGGGGCCGTAGAGATCGGTTCCCAATGCCGACGGATCGCGAACCTCGCGGCGCGCATAGTCATAGGGTGCAGCCACGTCCTGCACCGTTCCCTCGGATGAGGGATATCTGGGCGATCCTCGATCCCCCACAAAGTTGGGGCGCGGTCGTCCACCCTGCCCCTCGTCCGCCTTCACGGGCGAATTGGGGCGGGGGCGCTCGCGCGCGGGATCGAGGCCGGTCGCCCGCGCCTCGTCGCTCATCAAGTTCGTCCTGCCGTGCGCCCGGTGGGGCTCTGCGGCGTTGTGTTCAAAGATCAGGCAAAGTCTAGCCCGGTTTTTCGCCGGGGGGAAACCATTCCTCCCCGCGGGGTTGATAGGGTGATCGCCCTGCGGCACCCGGGAGCCTGACATGCCGCTGCCCATCCTTGCCGGATGCGGTCGCCGCCATTATTCGATGATCCCGCCTACCAGCGAGCAATTCCCCGCATGAATATCCGCGAAGACGTCTCAGCGTCGGACGATTGGGCCGTAGCAAAATTCGGTGTCGGCCAACCCGTGCCGCGAACCGAAGATCCGATCCTGGTCCAGGGCAAGGGCCACTACACCGACGACATCCTGCTGCCGGGGCAGGTCTATGCCGTGATGGTGCGCTCGCCCTACGCCCATGGCGTGATCAACGGCATCGATGTTGCGGACGCGGCGGCGATGCCGGGGGTGCTCGGAATCTACACGGCAAAGGATCTCGCCGGCTACGGCACGCTCAAATGCGTCGTGCCGCTCAAGAATCGCGACGGGTCCGAGATGAAGAAGCCGGCCCGCTACGCCCTTGCATCCGACAAGGTGCGCTATGTCGGCGACCCGGTCGCCTTTGTGGTTGCGGAAACCGCAGCGCAAGCGCGCGATGCGGCGGAAGCCGTCGTGCTCGACATCGATCCCCTGCCCGCCGTGACCCTTGCAAGCGCTGCCGCGAAGCCCGACGCGCCGCTGATCCACAGCGAGGCGCCGGGTAATGTCGCGCTCGACTATCATTACGGCGATGAGGAGAAGGTCGCCGCCGCCTTTGCACAGGCCGCGCATGTGACAAAGCTCGACTTGCGCAATACGCGTCTCGCGGTCGCGCCGATGGAGCCGCGCGCGGCAATCGCCGAATACGATGCGGGGGCCCAGCATTTCACCCTGCACGCGCAAAGCCAGGGCGTGTTCGGCATGAAGGGCCAGCTTGTCGATATCCTCGGCGTGAAGCCGGACCAGGTGCGCGTCGTCACCGGCAATGTCGGCGGCTCGTTCGGCATGAAGGCGCAGGTCTATCCCGAATATGTCTGCATCCTTCATGCAGCGAAGGTGCTCGGACGCCCGGTGAAATGGACCGATGACCGCTCCGGCGCCTTCGTGTCGGACGCCTATGGCCGCGACCATGAGGTCACGGCCGAGCTCGCGCTCGACAAGGACGGTCACTTCCTCGCCGTGCGGCTGACGAGCTACGCCAATATGGGCGGCTTCCTTGCGATGGTGGCGCCGCTCCCCGGCACGTTGAATGCGGTGAAGAACACGCCCGGCGTCTACCGGACGCCGCTACTCGAAGTGTCAGCGAAATGCGTGTTCACCAACACAACGCAGGTCACGGCCTATCGCGGCGCAGGACGCCCCGAGGGCAACTATTATATGGAGCGGCTGATCGACACCGCGGCCAAAGAGATGGGGATCGACCGGCTCGAATTGCGCCGCCGCAACCACATCGCGCCGTCGCAGATTCCGTACGCCGCGTCCTCCGGCATGACCTACGACAGCGGCGACTTTCCCACCGTGTTCGAGGAAGCGCTGGCGAAGGCCGATCTTGCAGGCTTTGCCGCGCGCAAGCGCGAAAGCGAGGCGCGGGGCAAGTTGCGCGGCATCGGCATCGGCTCGTTCCTCGAGGTCACCGCGCCTCCGGGCAAGGAGATGGGCGGCATTCGTTTCGAAGCCAATGGCGACGTCACGATCATCACCGGCACGCTCGATTACGGACAGGGACATGCCACGCCGTTCGCACAGGTGCTGTCGCGTGCGCTCGGGATTCCGTTCGAGCGCATCCGGCTGGTTCAGGGCGACAGCGACCAGCTCATTGCCGGTGGCGGCACCGGCGGCTCGCGCTCGATCACCGCGAGTGGCGCTGCGATTCTCGAAGCGTCGGCCCAGGTGATCGAGAACGGCAAGGCGATCGCCTCGCACGTGCTGGAAGCCTCTCCCGCCGATATCGAATTCGAGCGCGGCCGCTTCGTGATCGCAGGAACCGATCGCGCGATCGGCATCATGGAGCTTGCGGAAAAATTGCGGACCGGTCTGACTCTGCCGGATGGCACGCCCGCGACGCTGGACGCGAGCATCATTCAGGACGGCGTGGCGTCGAGCTTCCCGAATGGATGCCACGTCGCGGAGGTGGAGATCGATCCGGAGACCGGCGAAGTCGACGTCGTTCGCTATTCGTCGGTGAATGACTTCGGCACCATCGTCAATCCGCTGCTGGTGCAGGGCCAGGTCCATGGCGGCGTCGTTCAGGGCATCGGACAGGCGCTGATGGAAAACGCCGTCTATGACGAGGACGGGCAATTGCTCACCGGTTCGTTCCAGGATTACGCGATGCCGCGTGCGCATCACTTTCCGGATATCGGCTTTGTCAGCCATCCGGTTCCCGCGACCACGAACCCGCTCGGCACCAAGGGCTGCGGCGAAGCCGGCTGCGCCGGGGCGCTGGTCTGCGTGATGAATGCGGTGGTCGATGCCCTGTCGGTCTATGGCATCCGCCATATCGACATGCCGGCCTCGCCCGCGCGCGTGTGGGCCGCGATCCAGGCCGCGAAACAGGCGAAGGCCGCATAGCTGCCCACGCCTTGACGCACCAACGTCCGCGGCGTAAAGCGGTCCTTGATCCGTGGTCATTTGAGCCGGCCGGCTTGCAGCCACGTAAAACAAATCGCTAAAAGGCCGGGGACACGTGTGCCCGGCCCGGACTTCCGGCCGGGATTTTTTGTGCCTGGAGCCTGCCATGTCGTCCTCTGAAACCAAATCGCCGCGCCGCGACTTCCGCCCCGAAACCCGCCTCGTTCATCACGGCATCCTGCGCTCGCAATTTGCCGAAACGTCGGAGGCGTTGTTCCTGACACAGGGCTATGTCTACGAGACTGCGGCTCAGGCGGAGGCGCGCTTCAAGGGCGAAAGTCCGGGCTTTCAATATTCGCGTTTCGCCAATCCGACGGTGCGGATGTTCGAGACCCGCATCGCCGATTTCGAGGGCGCCGAGGATTCCCGCTCGACGGCGACCGGCATGGCGGCCGTCACTCTCGCGCTGATGGGTCAGGTCAAGGCCGGCGATCACGTCGTCGCCTCCCGCGCGATGTTCGGCTCGTGTCTTTACGTCGTCGAGGAATTGCTGCCGCGCTTCGGCGTCGCTTCGACGCTGGTCGATGGCAAGGACCTCGATCAGTGGAGGAAGGCGGTGCGCCCGAACACCAAGACCTTCTTCATGGAGACGCCGGCCAATCCGACGCTGGAAGTCATCGATATCGAAGCGGTCGCAAAGATCGCCCATGATGCCGGCGCCACGCTCACCGTCGACAACGTGTTCTCCACCCCGCTGTGGCAGAGTCCGCTCAAGCTCGGCGCCGATTGCGTGGTCTATTCCACGACCAAACACATCGACGGACAGGGCCGATGTCTCGGCGGCGTCGTGCTTGGCTCGGCGCAGTTCATCCAGGACAACATCCACAACCTGCACCGGCAGACCGGCCCCTCGATGTCGCCGTTCAATGCCTGGGTCATGCTCAAGGGGCTTGAGACGCTCCCCTTGCGCGTGCGTCAGCAAACCGAGAATGCCGCCAAGGTCGCGGACTTCCTCGCCGGACATCCGAAGGTGTCCCGTCTGATCTATTGTGGCCGGGCGGACCATCCGCAGGCCGACATCATCAAGCGCCAGATGACGGGCGGCTCCAACCTCGTTGCGTTCGAAGTGAAAGGCGGCAAGAAGGCCGCCTTCGCCGTGCAGGACGCACTGCAGGTGGTGAAGATCTCCAACAATCTCGGCGACGCCAAGAGCCTGATCACGCATCCGGCGACCACCACGCATCAGCGCATCACGCCCCAGGCGCGCGCCGATCTCGGCATCACCGACGGTTTCCTGCGGCTATCGGTCGGCCTCGAGCATCCCGATGACATCGTCGAGGATCTGTCCCTCGCGCTCGACGCGGCCTGACAGGAACGGAAGGGCGTCGCTTGCGTTTGTGGATCGCCGCAAGGAGTGCATCATGCCCAAAGAGCCTCGCCCGCTTTCCGAAAACCGCGATCACCTCAAGACGGAGGACGAGATGCAGCGCGAGCGCCTCGGCCCCCTCGGCGTTCCGGGCGAGCCCGATCCCGCGCGCATGACCCCGCAGCAGGAGAAGAACACGCCGCGCGACCCGGACGACGGGCACCCGGCCTGATCGGCGAATAAACTTCAGATCGAGGCGCGGCGGGCGGCAGCCTTATCGCGCTGTCGCGGCCCGCGTTTTCGGCGCCGCTGCGGTCCGCTTTGCGTGCTGCACTCTTGCGCCACCGAGCGCGCTGGCGACCACCGGCATCAGGCGCTGCGCCACGACGGTGTGGCCTTCGGCGGACATGTGCAGGCGATCGGGCCCGGTATGCCGCGGCGAATAGCAGGTGCTGCCGGGCACGAACCGCGCGCCATATTGCGCGGCGAGCTTCCGGCCGACCGCATCCCATTCCGGAAAGAAGAAGCCGCACAGCACCGCGGGCACCCGGCGCGCGCGGAGCTGCGCGAGAATGCCCTGCATGCGCGCGATGATAACGTCGCGCGGCGTGCCGCGGATCAGATCGTTGTAGCCGCCCTGCACGATCACGAGCCGCGTCCCGGACGGGACGCTCGAGTCGAGCCGCGCGAGCATGCCGCCGAAGGTGTCACCGGAGACGCCGGCATTGGCGATCCGGGCATTATAGCCGCGACGCTGCAGCATCGCGTTCAACTGCGAGGGGAACGCATTGGCTTGTCCGACGCCCCATCCCGCAGTGTTGCTGTCGCCAAGCGCCACGACCAGCGGCTGGGCGGACGCTGCGGTCGCGCCGAACAGACAGAGGAACGCCGCAACACAATATCGAAGGAGAATTGAACCGTCGGGGATCAGCGCCGCCATGAGATTTCGCTCACCAACGAGTGGAGTTGCAAAAAGGGAAAGCGTTGCGTCCCGGCGCCCGGCATCGCTGAAGAGACGCAAGCCGCCCGCACGCGAAGCGCGGGGCGAGCCTTGCGAATCCTAGCGGCGCTCAGGCAGCGCGACAACATACGGTTGCGGCGATGAACAATTATCGCAACGCGCTCTCGCAAAGCTGCGGGAGTGGAAAGTCGCCAGAGAGGAGACGTGAGTCGCCGTTGCCGGGATGCGCAGCTGCCGCGATACGGTCGCCGGCATTTTTACTAAAGGTTGGCTGGGGAACTAGGATTCGAACCTAGATTAACGGAGTCAGAGTCCGCTGTTCTACCATTGAACTATTCCCCAATGGCCGCCGGAGACGAGCCGTCGCTGTCCCCCGGGCATCGGAATCGGCCCCTAGATATACGGCCCCGTCCGCATTTTCAAATGCGCATCTATCCGCGCGTGTCCCGGCCGCGCGGGCGCGGTGGCGGCGCCTGCTCGTCGGCCTCGCGGCAGAAGATCCCGCAATAGAAGCGCTCGGCGCCGAGCTGCCAGGCCGGCAATTCCTCAAGACAGCGGCCGCAGCCGGCACAGAGGAATCCGAACATGGTGGGCCGCTTCGGGTCTGGAGGTAGGATCGGAGGAGTCATTGCGCGGCAGCAACGTCCTGACGCGCCTCACGTTCCCGCCCCCGCCTGGCGCGGGCCGACTGTCCCGGCTTAAGCCCTTCTTAGATCGCGCGGCCTAGTCTCTGCCGATCCCGGCCGCACCGAGCCCCCATGCCGTCTCGCACGATCGCCGCGCCCTGCCCCCCGCCAGCGCTGCCGAAGCCGGCCGAGTTGACCCTGTTCGGGCTGTGCATCGCCAATGCGGTGTATCTCGCGGTGGCGCTTTTTCAGGGCACCTGGCTCGTCGGTCCCGACGGCTTTCCGATCGCGACCGACTTCGTGAATGTCTGGGCCGGCGGAAAGCAGGCGTTGTCCGGGAACACGGCCGCGGCCTACGACCCCGCCCTGCACAAGGCCGCCGAGGCTCTTGCTCTCGGCCGCGACTTCGACGGCAGCTATCCGTGGGCCTATCCGCCGACTTTCTTCTTCGCGGCGGCGCCCCTCGCGCTGCTTCCGCTCAGCGTTGCCCATGTCGTCTGGATCGCGGTGACCTTCGCGGCCTTTGCCGCGGCGATGGCCGGCATCATGCAGGGTCGTCTCGGGCTCGCCTTCGCCTGCGCCTTCCCCGCGATCGTCGCCAACGCCACGGTCGGCCAGAACGGGTTCCTCACCGCGGCCCTGATCGGCGGGATGCTGGTCTGCCTCGACAGCCGGCCCGTCGTCGCGGGCATCCTCCTTGGCCTTCTCTCCTATAAGCCGCATTTCGGCGTGCTGATCCCGCTCGTGCTGCTGGCCGGCGGCTATTGGCGCGCGCTCATGGCCGCAGCGGCGACGACGCTTCTCCTGATCGCAGCGGCCACGCTCGCCTTCGGCTTCGGTGCATGGGAGGGCTTTATCGAGGCCCTCCGTCACGCCTCGCACGCAACGCTGAGCGAGGGCCTTGCGGACTTCGCCAAGCTGCAAAGCCTGTTCGGGCTCACGCGCCTACTCGGCGGCAGCGAAACGGTGGCCTTCGCGCTCCAATGGACACTTGCCGGCGCCACCGCCCTCCTCCTGTGCATCCTGTGGCGCAGCCGCGCTCCCTTCAATCTCAAGGCCGCGGGGCTTGCCGTCGGCGTGCTTCTCGCCCCGCCCTATCTCTTCATGTACGACGTCGTCACGCTTGCGGTCGCGATGGCCTTCCTGTTCCGGGAGATGCAGGTCAGCGGTCCCCGGCCAGGCGAGATGGCCACACTCGGCACAGCGCTTCTGCTCGTCCTGATTTTCCCGGTGGTGAAGCTGCCGGTCGGCTTCATCGCAGCGATGATCGTCACCGTGCTGATCGCAAGACGCGCATTGACGTCCTGGATGCCCCGCCTTCGCGGGGCATGACGAGTTTGCCTTACGACGCCGCCCGCAACCGCTGCGGCACCAGACGCTCGCTCCTCAGCGCCGCCTGCGCGCCCGACACGCCGGCCTCGTGATATTCGGCATCCTCGTTGACGTCCCACACGTCATAGAGGCGCTCGCCCGCGAGGATGTTCCGCGCGGTGAGCATCGCCGTCATCATGGCATGGTCCTGGTTGTTGTATTTGTGCATGCCGTTGCGGCCGATCAGATGCAGCGTCGGGAACGACGTTTCCAGATCGAGCCGGATCATCTCCATGTTGTGACGATAGGCGTCGTCGTAAGCCGGATAGGCTTTCGGCTGACGCACCACGCAGGCATCGACCACGTCGCTTTCTTCGACAAGACCGATCTGCGCGATCTCGCGCTTTGCCAGCGCGACGAGATCGGCATCGCTCGAATCCCACAGCTGGTCGCCCTCGAAGCAGAAATATTCGAGCCCGAGACAGCTCAGTCCCGGCGGCACCATTTCCGGCGACCAGGAGGAGAAATTCTGCACCCGCCCGACCTTGACCTTCGGGTCATGGACATAGATCCAGTTGTCCGGGAACAGGTTCTCCTTGCGCACCATCAGCGCGACCGTGAGAAAATCGCGATAGCGGAGCGCCCGCGCATGCAGGAGTGAAATGGGCCGTGGTGTCAGGGCTTCGACAAGCTCGCGCACGGGCGCCGAACTGATGACGTGGCTGGCGGTGTAGCGTTCGGTCGTGCCGTCGGCCAGAACCGCTTCCGCGGTCCAGAGCCGGCGGCTCGCGTCATAGGACAGAGTTTTCAGCTCCCGGCCCTTGAGCAGCGTCCCGCCCTGCTTCTGGATCTTGCGGGCCGCGGCCTCCCACATCATACCGGGACCCTTGCGCGGGTATTGGAAGCTCTCGATCAGGGTCTTGACCACTTTGCCACCCGCGGGCTTGCGCCCCGGCAGGCTGCGCATCAGCGCATTCTTGATCGCAACGCCGAGATCGAGCCCCTTGATGCGCTGCGCCGCCCAGTCGGCGGAAATCTCGTCGCACGACATGCCCCACACCTTCTCGGTGTAGGTCTTGAAGAAGATCGAGAACAGCTTCTCGCCGAACTGGTTGCGGACCCATTGATGGAAGGTGTTCGGGTCCTTGATCGGATTGATGCGCGCATAGCCGTATGACAGCACGCAGGCGGCGCTGCGGATCACGCCGAGATTGGTCAACGCCTCGAAGGCGCTCAGCGGATAGGAATAATACTTGCCGCCGTAATAGATGCGCGACAGCCGCGGCCGCTCGATGAAATCGTCGGGCAGGATTTCGCGCCAGAGATCGACCACTTCCTTCGCCTTGGAGAAGAAGCGGTGGCCGCCGATGTCGAACAGGAAGTCCTTGTAGCGCACGGTCCGGCTGATGCCGCCGACATAGACCGGATCCTTCTCGATCACGAGGACCGATGGCATCTCCTTGGTCAGGCAATAGGCGGCGGTGAGACCGGCGGGACCTGCACCGATCACCAGAACGTCTACGTTTCGGGTCATGAATGCTCGCCGCTGCGAATGTTGCGATCGTGGGTCCGCATCACCGGCGCGAAGGCAAACAGCCGGTGACCGTTGTAGGAAATGAGCGCGCTGCAGGCGGCGCCGATGACGATCGCGGCCTGCGGGTGCCGCGACAGCAGCGTCAGGGTGAGGATCGCGAAGATCGCGTAGCTCGTGCCCTGCGCCGCGGCCGTGACGGCGGCGTAGCGCACCGCCTCGCGATGTTGCCGGCGGCCGCTGCGGTCGAAGGTCAGCGCGCGGTTGAGGCGCCACGTCACGAGCGTCGCCAGCGCAAGCGAAACGATCCGTGCGATCAGTCCGGGGATGCCGAGATTGAGAACCAGCGTGAAGCTGCCGAGATCGGTGATCAGCCCGAGGCCGCCGACGCCAATGAACCGCGCCGGCCGCGGCAATCGCTCCGCGAGCCTTTGGACCGCATCCCGTTCGCTATCGGAGGCAGGATCAAGCGTTTCCCCGCCGCTCGCTGCCATTGCATTGCCGTGCATTTTGACGCCCGTCCCAAATCGGCACCGGCGTGCGCACATCGGACACCGGGCTCCCGGCGCCATCCATCGCAGAGGGAGGTTAAGGCGCGGCTTATCGGCAGGGGCAAATGCCGGGATTTTTCATAGGGTTAAGCAAATCGCGGTTAAGCAAATCGAAAACGCTGGAACCGATAATCCGCCTGCCAACGCGGTGTTCACAGTCACAGGGACGGCCCCATGTCGCTGCAGGCCCTGCCGCTGCCATCACAGCAGGCAAACCGGGACTTGTTCTTCAAGCTCGCCTTTGCCTTCGGCGTTGTGATTGCCGGGCTGGAAATCGGCTATCTCGTCAAGTCGCCGCTGCCTTTCGATGCCGCCGGCTATGTCATCGGCCGCGACTTCGTGAATGCTTGGCTCGGCGGCAAGGTCGCGCTGTCCGGGGATCCGTCGCCGTATTTCGAATACACCGCCTATCAGCGATTGCTGGCGGAGCATTTCGGACCGAATTATCCGATCCATATCTGGTCCTACCCGCCGCATCTGCTGCTGCTCACCTGGCCGCTTGGGCTGATGCCCTACATGACGGCCTATATCGTCTATTGCGTGCTCGGCCTGATCCTTTACGTGGCGGTCGCGAGCGACGGCTCGCGCAAACCCGAGCATCTTGTCCTCCTCGTGATCGCGCCGGCTGTAACCGTCAACATCTGGTGCGGCCAGAACGGATTCCTGATCGCCGTCCTGCTGATCGGCGCCCTGACGCAAATGGATCGCCGGCCGGTTCTCGCCGGCATCCTGTTCGGATTGCTCAGCATCAAGCCGCAGCTCGGATTGCTGATCCCGCTGATGTTGCTTCTCACCGGGCGCTGGCGGGTGATCGGGTCCGCTGCCGTGACCATCGCGGTGCTCGTTGCTACGACCGCGATCGCATTCGGGGCCGAGGTCTGGACGACTTACGTCCGCGACGCGCTGCCGATCCAGCGCATCCACACCTTCTCGGGCGTGCAGAATTTCATGCTGCACATGCCAACGCCGTTCATGAATGCGAAGATCGCGGGGCTGCCGATGGCGGCCTGCATCGCCGTCCAGGCGGTGATCTCGGCGGCCACGCTCGCCGCGGTGATCTGGACCTTCTGGCGGCGGCGCGATCCAACTCTGTCGATGGCGCTGTTCGTGACCGCGATCTTCACGGTCACGCCCTACGCCTTCAATTACGATATGGTGGTGTTCGGCTGGGTGATCGTCAAATTGATGGACCGTGCCGACAACGAGCCGCTCGACTATGCCTTGATGCTTGCGGTATGGGCCACCCCGGCGCTGACGGTCGTGCTCGGCATGACCGGTTTCCTGCCGATCTCGAGTCTGGCGCTGATCGTGTTCGGCGCGCGGCTCTGGTGGCGGATGGCGCATAAGCCTGGTTTCGGCAAGGAGCGATTCGATGAGGCTGCGTAGCGCGATTTACGGTCTTGTGGCCGGGCTTGTTCTGATCGCGCCTGTTGCAGCGCAAACGAACCTTGGCCGCGACATGAAGCTGGAGGATGCCGGCTTCAAGATGCGGGAGGCGAATACACCGGAGAAGATGGCGCGGCTGCGCTCCATTCCGCCGCTCAAGTTCGTACCGCACCGGAAAAACGGCATGCGCTACTATGTCTATGCCGATCCGGTGACATGCCGATGCGCCTTTGTCGGCGACGAGAATGCGATGAAGACCTACCGCAATATGGTGGCGCCGCCGCGCCCGAACGGCCTGCCGGGGGTCGGCGATATCGGCCGCGATACCGGAGGCATCAATCTCGAAAACGAGATACAGACCGAGATGAACGACGAAAGCGGGACGAATTTCGACGATATTTTCCACCCCGGCTTCTGACCGGAGTTCCGGCTTTCCGCGTCATTTATCGACAATTATGCCTTGCGCGGGCCTGAAATTGCAGGTCCACTGGCTCGCATGGCATCGACCCATGCAGCCACGATGAATGTGGCGCCCGCTTCTTCCGCGATCGCGGCGGCGGCGAAACGGCGGTTCAGGATCGTTCTGATCAAGCCGTCTCACTATGACGCCGATGGCTATGTCATCCAATGGTGGCGTTCCACCATTCCCTCGAACAGTCTGGCGAGCGTGTACGGCCTTTTGCGCGAATGCGCCGATGCGCGAACGCTCGGGGACGATGTCGATCTCGACATCGAGGCGATGGACGAATGCAACACGGTCGTCGATGTCAAAAGAATCGTTCGCGATATCGGCCGCGCCGACGGCGGCTTTGTCGGACTGGTCGGTGTCCAGTCAAATCAATATCCCCGTGCGCTCGACCTCGCGCGACAATTCCGCAAGCAGGGCATCCGCGTTGCCATCGGCGGCTTCCATGTCAGCGGCGTGATCTCCATGCTGCCCGACCTCACGCCGGAATTGCGCGAGGCGCTCGATCTGGGGGTCGTGCTTTACGCCGGCGAGGCCGAGGGCCGCATGGGCGATTTCCTGCGTGACATGGCGTCCGGACAGGCCACGGGCATCTACAATCACCTGAAGGACTCGCCCAGCATGGAGGCGGCGACGTTCCCGATCCTGCCGCGCGAGGTCGTGACGCGGGTCGCCGGGCATTATGCGAGTTTCGACGCCGGCCGCGGCTGCCCCTTCCAGTGCAGCTTCTGCACCATCATCAATGTGCAGGGCCGCAAGTCGCGCTACCGCACCGCCGACGATGTCGAAGGCATCGTGCGCGCCAATGCCAAGCAGAACATCACCCGGTTCTTCATCACCGACGACAATTACGCCCGCAATCGCAACTGGGAGCCGATCCTCGATCGGTTGATCCAGTTGCGCGAACAGGAAGGGTTCAAGATCCGCCTCCTCCTCCAGGTGGACACGCTATGCCACAAGATTCCGGGCTTCATCGAGAAGGCGGCTCGCGCAGGCTGCACCGCCGTGTTCATCGGTCTTGAGAACATCAATCCGCAATCGCTCGCCGGCGCCAAGAAGCGGCAAAACAAGATCTGGGAATATCAGGAGATGTTCCACGCCTGGCGCAAGGCCAAGGTGATGACCTTCGCCGGTTACATTCTGGGCTTCCCGACCGATACGCCGGATTCGATCGCGCGCGACATCGAGATCATCAAGAAGGAATTGCCGGTCGACATTCTCGAATTCTTCTACCTGACGCCGCTGCCGGGTTCGGAGGATCACAAGAACCTCCACGTCAAGGGCATTCCGGTCGATCCCGATCTCAACAAATACGATCTCGAACACGCCTGCACCGCGCATCCGATCATGTCGAAGGAGACCTGGGAGGATGTCTATCGCAGCGCATGGACGCGCTATTACAGCGATGAGCATGTCGAGACCATCATGCGGCGCGCGGCCGCGACCGGGCTCAACAAGACCAAGGTGATCGACGGGATCACGCTGTTCTCCGGCGCTTCGCGGATCGAGGGCGTGCATCCCCTGCAATTCGGATTCGTGCGGCGCAAGATCCGCACCCAGCGCCGCCACGGCATGAAGATCGTCAACCCGCTGATCTTCTATCCTTGGCGGGCCTATGACTTCACCAAAGTCGCCGTCGAATGGATCAAGCTGGTCCGCAAGTATCGCAAGATCGTCAAGCGCGTCTATGCGGACCCGCATGCGAGCGAATACACCGACCACGCCATGGACCCGCCCGGCGGGCACAATGCGCCGATGTCGGATTTCGTGAAGACCTATGCCGACAAGATCCCGCAGACACACGGCGCGCCGGTACGCGAGGCGGTCATCTAGGACCCCGTTGCACGGCGCGCGCTGCGCGCGATAAAGCTTCCGGCATGACCGACCGCACGCCCCCGACCGGCCCGTTGTCCGGTATTCGCATCCTCGACCTGACCAGCGTCATTCTCGGCCCCTACGCCACGCAGATCCTTGCGGATTTCGGCGCCGACGTCATCAAGGTGGAATCGCCCGCGGGCGACATCATGCGTCATGTCGGCCCGATGCGGAACAAGGCGATGGGGCACATCTATCTCAACCTCAATCGCAACAAGCGTTCGGTCGCGCTCGACCTGAAACAGGAAGGCGCGCGGCATGCATTGCGCACGCTCGCCACAACCGCCGACGTGTTCGTCACCAATGTCCGCCCCGCGGCCATGGCGCGCCTCGGGCTCGGCTATGACGACATCCGCGCGATCAACCCCCGCGTCATTTATGCGAGTGCGACCGGGTTCGGCGCCGGCGGACGCTATGCCGGAAAACCCGCCTATGACGATCTCATCCAGGGGCTGTCGGGAATCGCCGCGATCGCGCCCGATGCCTGGGGTGGCGAGCCGCGCTACATGCCGATTGCCATCGCAGACCGCACCACCGGGCTTTATCTCGCCAATGCGATCTCGGCCGCCTTGTTTCATCGCGAGCGCACAGGCCAGGGCCAGGCGATCGAAATCCCGATGTTCGAGGTGTTCGTCGAATATCTCCTCGGCGATCACCTCTCCGGCCTGACTTTCGATCCGCCCGAGGGGCCGCAATATTATCCGCGGCTGGTGTCGCCGCACCGCAAGCCTTACGCCACCAAGGATGGCTATGTCTGCGCCCTCGTTTACACCGACACGCACTGGAAGAATTTCTTCAAGGCGATCGGGCGCGAAGACCTGCTCACCGACCCGCGCTTTTCCACCCATGGCGGGCGCGCCGACAATATCGACGAGGTCTATGCCTTCGTCGCCGACACGCTGAAGACGCGCACCACGGCCGAATGGGTCAAGACGCTCGATGCGGCCGACATCCCGGTCGCGCCGCTGCACGACATCGCAAGCCTGTTCGATGACCCGCATCTGAAGGACACCGGATTTTTCCGCTTCGTCGATCATCCGACCGAAGGCCGGCTGCGAATGACGAATGTGCCGGGCACGTGGTCGGAATCACAACCCGCGGTGCGCAGCCTGCCGCCCAATCTCGGGCAGCATACCGCGGAGGTCTTGCGCGAGGCGGGCCTGTCCGAGGCCGAAATCGCCGCTGCGACAGGCGTCGCGAGCGCAGGGTAAATCCCACAATCCGGGTACCCTTGCAGCAGCCCGGCATTCCGGATCAAATGGCAGGTGATTACCTGTAGAGTGAGGGGGTTGGTTATGCGCGCGCGTTATTCTGCGTGTCTTGCAGCGGGTCTTGGTCTTGCTGTTCTGACAGCGGCGGGTTCGATGTCGTCCGGCGCACACGCAGCGGGAACCGAAGCGCCGGCCTCGTTCAATGCCGGCAAGATTCCGGGCATCAAGGCTGTCGGCCCCAATTACACCATCACCAATCCGGTCCGCAGCGACGGCTTCCTGCGCGTCTACAACGTGCGTTCGCCTTACGGCAATTTCACCGTGGTCAGCGACGCGATGATGCAGGTGCGCATCCGCGAACTCGCGGCCGTCGCCGAACTCGACAAGCTCACCGAGTCGAACGAATTCAACAGCGCGCTCGCGCAGGCAGGGCTTGCACCGGTGAAGTTCGCGGGCGAACTGCTCGTTAATCCCGTCGAGGCGCTGGGCAATACCTTCGCGGGCATCGGCAACCAGATCGGTCAGATCGGGTCCGGCATCAACAATGCCGGCAAGTCGCAGGACCAGGCCTTCGGCGGTTTCGGGGCCGACCAGAAGCGGCGCGAGCTCGCCGCGAAACTCGGCGTCGATCCCTATACCGATTACGAGCCGCTTCAGGCGCGCCTGCAGAAGCTGTCGCAGGCAGCGGCAGCTGGCGGGCTCGTGGTGACCGGCGCGATGATGGCGATCCCCGGCGCCGTCGGCATCGTGGTGTCGAATGTCGGCACATCGAGCCGGGTCAAGGATTCGCTGCGCGATCGCACCGCCGCACAGCTCATGGACATGAACCGCGAGAAAATGATGGCGATGGGGCTCGATCGCGGCAGCGCGGACGCCCTTCTCCAGAATCGCAACTACACCCCGCTCGACATGACCTCGATGGTGTCGTCGCTCGAGGTCGTGCCGGTCCCCGGCCGCGCCGAATTCCTGCGCCGCGCCATCAACGTCAAGCGCCGTGACGCCGCCGTGTTCAACCGGCGCTACACCGAAATGGTCGCGGACTATCATCTCAAGAACCGGTCGATCGTCAGCTTCGTGTCGGCCGCCGAGTTCCCATTCAATCAGACCGCCGATGGCACCGTCGTCGGCATCTGGCCGGTCGATGCGCTGTCGTGGACGGATGGCACGAGTCGTGCTCTGACCAGCGCCGCGAGCGCGATCCGGTCCAATCGGCTGGGACGCCCTGCCTTGCGCATCTCGGGTCAGGCGACGCCGAACGCCAAGGAAGGCCTGCGCGAGCTGGGCTTCACGGTCGCGGAGAATGCGCGGCGGTAGAGCTGTGACCCGCGAGGTTACCGTGGATGCATAGCTGCGCGTCCGAGTCGCGTCGCGTGAGTCAAGCGCCGGTCCGCAGATAAAGGACTCGCCCTCCGCAGGCAGAATCGCGATTCATGGCGATCTGTCGAATGCACCCGCAAGGAGCGGCTATGCTGCCTTTGTCCCGACCGCTCTTCGACCAGCGCGCCGCGCAGCTGATGACGCTGTGCGTCGCCGCCGCATTGCTGAGCGCGACGATGGTCGTGGTTGCCGTTCTCGCCGCCTAGCGAACGAAGCGGATCACGGCAGCATCTTGTCGATGGCCGCTTTCAGACCATCGATATCGAACGGCTTGCCCAGAAATCCGATGGGCCCGAAATCCTTGAGCCGCCCGGACACCTCGGCCTGATCCTCGCCGCTCGCAACAATCAGTGGCAAGGCCGCATGCGTCTGCCTGATCTCGCGGACGAGATCGTCGCCGCGCTTGTCGGGCAGGCCAAGATCCAGAAGAACCAGCGCGTAACCTTCGTCTGCGGAACGCAGCAGCTCCAGGGCTTCCGCAGCGGTACCCGCTTCGTCCGCCTCGCGTCCGAGATCGAGCAGCATGTCGACCGCAAGCATGCGGATCAACACCTCGTCTTCAACGACGAGCACCCGTTCCGAACTCATGTCCCCTCGCCTCAGCGTCTGCGAACGTCCGCACGTCGCGTGCGAAGGTTCCCATTCTTCGCCCGATCCCGCAACCGGGACCGGGCCCAACTGCGGCGGACGAACCGTCCGCCGCCATTCGTTACGCCCGCTCGGGGCTACATCTGCGCGCCGCTCTTGAGGATCGGCTCACTCCACTTCGCGATTTCCTCTTTCACGAACTTGGCAAGATATTCCGGCGAGCGGCGGTCGGGCGTCACGATCATCGCACCAAGCGTCGCGAGCCGCTCTTTCACCGCCGGAGTGTCCATCGCCTGGTTCGCGGCATCGGCGAGCTTCTTGACGATCGGAGCCGGCGTGTCTTTCGGCAGGAAGAGCGCATTCCAGGTATAGGCTTCCATGCCCTTGGTGCCCTGTTCTTCCGCGGTCGCCAGGTTCGGCAGCGCCGGCGATCGATCCTTGGTCATGATCGCGATCGCCTTGACGGTCCCGCCATCGATCTGCGGCTTCGCGGTCGAGATGATCTCGCACAGGAAGTCGATGCGTCCGCCCTGCAGGTCCTGCATCGCCGGACCCGTGCCCTTGTAAGGGACATGGGTGATGTCGGTGCCCATCACCATGTTCGCGACAACGCAGCCGAGATGCGTGGCCGATCCCGCGCCCGCCGAGCCGTATGTCATCTTGCTCGCGTTGGCCCTGGAATATTCGACGAACTCCTTGAGGTTGTTCGCCGGAAAATCCTTGCGCGCGATCAGCGCGATCGGCACTTCCGCGATCAGCGCGACCGGCGTGAAATCGTTCGCGGCATCGTAGAGCGGCTTCTTTGCGAGCGTCTGGCTCTGCGCGTGGGTGCCGACGGTGCCGAGAACCATGGTGTAGCCGTCGGGTGTGGCCTGCTCGACCCGCTTGGAGCCGGTCTGCCCGCCGGCACCGCCGACATTCTCAACCACCACCTGCTGACCGAGGATTTCGCTCATGCGGCCGGCGAGGACCCGCCCCAGCACGTCCGTCGGACCACCCGCCGCGAACGGAATGATCATGGTGATCGGACGTGACGGATAGTCCTGCGCCGATGCGGAGCCCGATGCGAAGGCAAGACTCGCAGCGGCAGCCATCAAGACGATTTTTTTGAGCATGCAGTCCTCCCTGATTTATCGGCAGACTTGTTTATCGGCAGACTTGCCCATGCCCCTTACCCGGTCAAGCCGAAGCTTGTGGGCGGGGTGGCGCGGACGTAAACACCCGAGCTGAACGGGAGATCCACACCAGATGCCGGACATTCGCGTCGCCATTGCCGGGCTCGGCGCCATCGGGCGCATGCTCGCCCGCAAGCTGAATGCGGGCATGCCGGGGCTGAAACTGGCCTGCGCCGCTGCCGGCGACCGCGCCAAGGCGCAGGCCTTTCTCAATGCCGAAGGCATCACCTGCCCGATCGTTCCGCTGTCGGATTTCCCGGCCCATGCCGACATCGCCGTCGAATGTGCGCCGGCGGCCATCATCGAGGACATTTGCCGGCCCATGCTTGAGGCCGGGAAAACCGTCGTCGTCCTGAGTTGCGGTGCCCTTCTGCCGCGCCCGCATCTGCCGGAACTCGCCAAGGAGAAAGGCGGAAAAATCATCGTCCCGACCGGAGCGCTGCTCGGTCTCGACGCGGTCGTCGCGGCGGCCGAGGGCAATATCACCTCGGTGCAAATGACCACGCGCAAACCCCCAGCCGGGCTGAAGGGCGCGCCGTATCTTGAGCAGAACAACATCTCGGTCGACGGGCTGACGCAGGCCAAACGCGTGTTTTCCGGATCGGCCCGCGAGGCGGCGGCCGGGTTCCCGGCCAATGTCAACGTGGCGGCCGCTCTCTCGCTCGCGGGGATCGGTCCGGATCGAACCCGGATCGATATCTGGGCGGACCCCGCCGTCACGCGCAACTGCCACGATATCGAAGTCGAAGCCGATTCCGCGCGCTTTCGCATGTCGATCGAGAACGTGCCGTCCGACAATCCGAAGACCGGCCGGATCGTCGCGCTATCAGTGCTTGCCGCCTTGCGCAAGCTGGGCGCACCGCTCAGCGTCGGGACCTGACTGCAGGGAAGGCGTGCTTGACGTCCAGGGTTCCAACCATCCTTGTGTTCGATTCCGGTCTCGGTGGGCTTACGGTCTTCCGAGAGATCGTGGCGCTGCGACCGGATGCGCGTTTCGTCTACGTGGCGGACGATGCCGGCTTTCCCTATGGCCGGCGGCCGGAAGACGAACTGAGTGCGCGCGTCGTGGACCTGATGGGATCGCTCATCGCCGCGCACCAGCCGGACATCGTGGTGATCGCCTGCAATACCGCCTCGACCCTCGTTCTCGCACAATTGCGCGCGCGCTTCACGGTGCCCTTTGTCGGGACCGTTCCCGCGATCAAGCCGGCCTGCGCGGCGTCGCAGACCCGGCTCGTTTCGGTCCTCGGCACCGAAGCGACGGTCGCCCGTGAATACACCAAGAAACTGATCGCCGATTTCGGTCAGGGCTGCGAGGTGACCCTTGTCGGCTCGCGTTATCTCGCGGTGCTGGCGGAGGATCATCTGCGCGGTGAAGTCGTGCATGATGCCGACATCGCCGAGGAGATCGCGCCCTGCTTCGTCATGCGCGACGGCCTGCGCACCGACACCGTGGTGCTGGCCTGCACGCATTACCCTCTCCTCGATGCACAGATCGCACGGCTCGCGCCCTGGCCCATCTCCCTGATCGATCCGGCCGCCGCGATCGCGCGGCGCGTGGTCGAGCTGGTCGGACGCGGCCAACCGGATGCCCCGCCGGTGCAGGGCCGCATCGTCTTCACCTCCGGCCGGGAGCCGCCCCCGCCGCTTGCACAGGCCCTCGTCAGCTTCCGGTTGGTATGCTGAACCGTCGCACAGACGACGCAGAGGAGCCAATCAGATGTACCGGGCAGTTCGTTCGGGCGCCTTTGCGCTGCTGGCCTCGTCTCGTGCGGCGTTGGAGCCAAGCCGTTTCTGATTGACTTCGGGAGCACCGCCCCCTACAAGGCAGCCGCGGTTCGGGGGCCTGACGGCCCCCGTTCCTCGTTTCGCGACCCGTGGTTCCGGCCATCCGCTTTGGCCGAAAGGACCTGTCGGTTCCGGGGACCTCCCCGGCACAGAGGAGGGCGCGTTTCCTCAACTTCGGTCAATTCAAGAGGACGCGATGACCAAGCGCAATGAAGCAAAGTACAAACTCGACCGCCGTATGGGCGAGAACGTCTGGGGCCGGCCCAAGAGCCCGGTCAACCGGCGTGAATATGGCCCCGGCCAGCATGGCCAGCGGCGCAAGGGCAAGCTGTCCGACTATGGCGTGCAGCTGCGCGCCAAGCAGAAGCTCAAGGGCTATTACGGCGACGTGTCGGAGAAGCAGTTCCGCGCGATCTATACCGAGGCGATCCGTCTGCGCGGCGACAGCGGCGCGAACCTGATCGGCCTCCTCGAGCGGCGCCTCGACGCTGTGGTCTATCGCGCCAAGTTCGTGCCGACGATCTTCGCGGCCCGGCAATTCGTCAACCACGGCCACATCAAGGTGAACGGCCGCCGGGTCAACATCCCGAGCTACAAGGTCAAGGTCGGCGACGTCATCGAGGTGAAGGACAAGTCCAAGGAAATGGCGCTGGTGATCGAGGCCCAGTCCCTCGCCGAGCGCGACGTTCCGGACTATATCGAGGTCGACGAGGGCAAGAAGACCGCGAAATTCCTGCGCATCCCGACGCTCGCCGAGGTGCCCTACCCGGTTCAGATGGAACCGCATCTCGTCGTCGAATTCTATTCGCGCTGACGTCTCACGTTCATCGCAAGAAACAAAGGCCGCCCTCACGGGCGGCCTTTCCATTTTTCTCACACGCATGCGTGAAGGCGCTCAAGGTGGCGCGTTCCGCCGCGCGCATTTAGCATGCGGCCGATCGATTGAACGACGTCCGGTGCCGAATGCAGTGTGAGCTGATCCGCGCAGCTTTTGTGATCTCAGCCCTGTCGATGCAGGTGCTTCCCGCAGCCGCCGGTGGCGTCTTTCTGGACGTGCCGATGACCCGCGTGTTCGCGTGTCAGGGCGCGGATGCGGCGGTGGAGATCTACGTTCCGCAATCGGTGCTGCAGAAACGCAATGTCGAAACACTGGGCCTCGGCCGCACGGTGAACGGCCTCTCTATTGTCCAATCGGCCGGCGCGCAGAAGCAAAAGGTCATCGAGCCGGTGCGCCTGCGCTCGACGCGCGACAACGCCATCACCGTTGAGCGATTTCTGCACAAGGGAATGAAGCCGATCGCCATCCCGATGGCCGGCGGCAGGCTCGATTTCGATCAGCGCGCCGGAAGCAAGGTGACGTGCGAGCCGTTCCGGCAATCCTGATTAAGGAATGGCTCGCTGGAAGCGTCAGGCGATCGCCTTGCCCTGAACCGCGAGCCCCTTTTCGAGCATCAGGCTCTGCAGCTCGCCGGCCTGGAACATCTCGCGCACGATATCGCAACCACCGACAAACTCGCCCTTCACGTAGAGCTGCGGGATCGTCGGCCATTGCGAATATTGCTTGATGCCTTCGCGCAATTCGCCGGATTCAAGCACGTTGACACCCTTGTAGGGCACCTGGAGGTAATCGAGGATCTGCACGACCTGACCGGAAAACCCGCATTGCGGGAATTGCGGCGTGCCCTTCATGAAGAGCACCACGTCGTTGGACTTCACCTCGTTGTCGATGAACTGGTTGATGCTCATGGGATATCCGGGTCCTTGAAGCGTGTTGCCGGCACGGATGCGCGGCCGGGCTGATTTTCCAAATATAGTGGGGCGGCCGAGCCCGCAACAGCCGCCGGCCGACTTTGTCAGTGCTCTGGTACGCCCGTCTGCAGCGCCAGCGCATGGAGCGCGCCGCCCATCTGCCCCTTCAGGGCCTGGTAGACCAGCTGGTGCTGCTGAACCCGCGACTTGCCCCGGAAGCTCTCCGAAAGCACCGTCGCCGCGTAATGATCCCCGTCACCGGCGAGGTCGCGGATCGAAACCTCGGCATCCGGGATATGGGCCTTGATCAGCCGCTCGATTTCGGCGGCATCCATCGGCATTTTGGCAAACTCCTCAATTTCGCGGCGGCTCGATTTCGCGGCGGACAGCTTACGCCATGTCGACCGCGCGGATAGAATAGAAATATGGTGATTTGCCGAGAGTAACAAACATCCCGGCATGAACGCCATCATGGCTGACGCCAACCGCGAGGACGTCTATTCTGTGACCCGAGGAACGAGGCCCAGGACAAGGATGCGGAACGTGCTGTCCAGAAACAAATTGCTGACATGCGTCATCTGCGCAGTTGCGCTGTCACTCACCGTCGCGGGAGCGGAGGCGCAGTTTTTCCCCTTCTTCCAGCAACAACAGCAGCCGCCGCAGCCTGCGCCGCAGCCACAGCAGTCGCGCCCGGCCCAGCCGCCGAGGCAGCAGGCCGCCCCTGTGCGCCGGACCCAGCCTCCGGCCCAGCAACAACAGCAGAAGGCGAGCGCGCCCGCCCAGAAGCCGGCGACGCAGAAGGCGCCCCCGCCCGGCACCGCGGCCATTCCGTTCCCGGAAGTCCGCACCGCCTGCCATGCTGAAATCCGGACCACCTGTGCCGGCGTCGTTCCCGGCAGCGCCGAGTCGGTGCAATGCCTGCGGCCGAATTTTGCGGTTCATACCCCGCCCTGTCAGACGGCGCTGACCAGAGCCGCGACGGTGGCCGCGCCGGCCTCGGGCGTCGCCGTCGAAGCGAAACCGAGCGAGCCTGCTGGTACCGCCAGTGCGCCCCGTATTGTCTCCACCGACCGGATCACGCAGCCGGAGGGCCTCAAGGAATCCGCGGCCCCCGATCTGAAGCTGCCGGCGATGCGCCCGACGCAGGAGGCGCGCTGGGTCAATCGCAATTGCCGCGAAGATCATTCCTTGCTCTGCCAGGGTGTCGCCTTCGGTCAGAGCCGCGTCCTGAAATGCCTGTTGTCCCACCACGGCTCGCTGACGAAAACCTGCAAGGCCGCATTGGCCAAGCGTTAAGCGGCGCGCATTAGCATCATCAATTTTCCGGCGGGCGCATCGTGCGACCGCGCTTCAATGGAGTCCGGAAGACATGAAACCTTGGCATGGTCCGATGCTGGCGGGTTTCGCGCTGCTGTTCGCGTCAACGCTGGTTCACGCACAGACGCCGAGCAAGGCGCAGCAGGACGCCCTCCGCAGCAACTGCCGGTCCGATTTCATGCGCAATTGCTCGAGCGTCACGCCGGGTGGCCGCGAGGCGCTGGAATGCCTCATGCAGAACAAGGCGAAGGTGTCGAGCGGCTGTCAGAATGCCTTGAATGCAATTTCGGCCCCGGCCGCTGCGAAGCCTGAGCCCAAGGCCGAACCCAAGCCCGAGCCGAAGGCCGCCACGCCGGCGAAGACCGAGCCTGCTGCAGCGCCGGCGGCAACGGCTCCGACAGCGCCGCACACGCCGTCCGCCTCAGCCCCTGCAACGCCGGCGCCAACCGCGCCGACCGCCAAGAAGCCCGCCAAGCCGGTCAAGGCTGCCGCGCCGTCACGTCCGCAGGCTGCACCCCCCGCTCCGCCGGCAGCCGCCGCGCCCGCCCCGGCCGCCGTGACGGCGGCTCCGCCGCCTCCGGTCACGCATCAGCCGAAGCTCGGCGAGGCCATTCTGATCCGCCGCTTCTGCACCATCGACTTCAAGGTGTTGTGCAAGGGCGTGCAGATCGGTCAGGGCCGCGCGGTGCAATGCCTTGTCAATAATGCGGCCGCCCTCTCACCCGGCTGTCGCCAGGCAATGCTGCAGACCGGCGAATTGAGTCAGTAGGATCAGAGCTCGCCGGCCATGTAGGCCGGGAGCCACGATTCGAAGCGCTGCGTCAGATCGGTTACCGGGACCGGTGGTTCGCCGCCAAGCGTCAGCGCCTGGCCGCCGACGGTCCCGATCCGCCTTGTGGCAACACCGGCGACGGCCGCGGCTTCGATCACAGCCTCAAGCTGATCGGGCCGGACCGTGACCACATAGCGCGCCTGATCTTCGCCGAACCAGAAGGCGTGCGCTGCTATCTCCTCGGGTGCCTCCAGCGTCGCGCCCCGTCCCGATGCCATGGCCATCTCGGCAAGCGCCACGGCTAGACCGCCGTCGGACAGATCGTGCACGGCGGTCACGCGCCCTTCGCCGATCAACTTCCGCACCAATTCGCCGTGACGCCGTTCGAGCGCGAGATCGACCGGCGGCGGCGCCCCCTCCTCACGCCCGCAAATCTCACGCAGATAGATCGACTGGCCGAGCCAGCCCTGCATTGCGCCGATCAGCACGATCGCATCGCCGTCGCTCTTGAATGCAAGACTCTCCGACTTCGTAAAGTCGGCAAGGACGCCAACGCCGCCGATGGTCGGCGTCGGCAGGATCGCGCGGCCGTTGGTCTCGTTGTAGAGCGACACGTTGCCAGACACGACCGGGAAGTCGAGCGCCTTGCACGCGGCGGAGATGCCGCGCACGCAGCCGACAAACTGGCCCATGATCTCGGGCCGCTCCGGATTGCCGAAATTCAGATTATCCGTGATCGCGAGCGGTGTCGCTCCGACTGCGGAGAGATTGCGATAGGCTTCGGCCACGGCCTGCTTGCCGCCCTCGAACGGATCGGCCTCGCAATAACGCGGCGTCACATCGCAGGTCATCGCAAGGCCCTTCGGACCGTCCTCGACGCGCACCACCGCGGCGTCGCCACCCGGCCGCTGCACGGTATTGCCGCCGATGATGTGGTCGTATTGCTCCCACACCCAGCGCTTGGAGCACAGATCCGGCGAGCCGATCAGTTTGAGCAGCGCGTCTGCATTTGACAGCGGCGCCTTCACGTCTTTCGCGTCGATCGCCGGCTTCTTCGGTGTCTCGACGAACGGCCGGTTATAGACCGGCGCCTCGTCGCCCAGCTCCTTGATCGGAAGGTCCGCGAGCGTCTCGCCGTGATGGCGGATGAGAAAGCGCTTGGTCGGCGTGGTCTCGCCGACGATCGCGAAGTCGAGTCCCCATTTGCGGAAGATGTCCTCGGCTTCCTTTTCCTTCTCGGGCTTGAGCACCATGAGCATGCGCTCCTGGCTCTCCGAGAGCATCATCTCGTAGCCGGTCATGCCGGCTTCGCGGGTCGGCACCTTTTCGAGATCGAGGGTGACGCCGAGATCGCCCTTGGCGCCCATCTCGACCGCGGAGCATGTGAGGCCGGCCGCGCCCATGTCCTGGATCGCGATCACACAGCCCTTCTCCATGATCTCGAGGCAGGCTTCGAGCAGCAGCTTTTCGGCGAATGGATCGCCGACCTGCACGGTCGGACGCTTCTCCTCGGAATCGTCGTCGAATTCAGCGGACGCCATCGACGCGCCGTGGATGCCGTCGCGCCCGGTCTTCGAACCGAGATAGACGATCGGCATGCCGACGCCCGACGCCGCCGCGTAAAAGATCGCATCGGCTCGCGCGAGTCCGACCGCCATCGCATTGACGAGGATGTTGCCGTCATAGCGGGTGTGGAAGCGCACTTGTCCGCCGACGGTCGGCACGCCGAAGGAATTGCCGTAGCCGCCGATGCCGGCCACCACGCCGGATACCAGATGCCGCGTCTTCGGATGGGCCGGATCGCCAAACGAGAGCGCGTTCAGCGCCGCGATCGGGCGCGCGCCCATGGTGAAGACGTCGCGCAGGATTCCGCCAACCCCGGTCCCCGCGCCCTGATAGGGTTCGATGAAGCTCGGATGGTTGTGGCTCTCCATCTTGAAGACCACCGCGAGCCCGTCGCCGATATCGATCACGCCGGCATTCTCGCCGGGCCCCTGGATCACCCATGGGGCTTCCGTCGGAAGACCGCGCAGATGCACCTTCGAGGATTTGTACGAGCAATGCTCGTTCCACATCGCCGAGAAGATGCCGAGCTCGGTCAGCGTCGGCTCGCGGCCGATCAGGTCGAGGATGCGCTGGTACTCGTCCGGCTTGAGGCCGTGTTCGGCGACCAGTTCGGGGGTGATTTTGGGTTCGGGGCGGCTCACGCGCCGTATGTAGTCGAACCGCCTCGGCTTTTCACCTTTTTCAGGTCGGCCATGGGGGCCATCCACGCCTTATTTCAGGCGATCGGGCCCCTGCAGGCGGCCAGGCCGGGGAAAGGCAATCAGCGCGGCTGCGGGCGCTGGATCCGGAAAATGCGGTCCCACAAGGTGCCGGCCCCGCGGCAGGTCCGGTTCAGTGCCCGGTCAGGGAAATCTACGGGGCCAGGTTACCCCGCCAAGTTACCCGCGAGGTTACGCCGCCAAGTCACGCGGCCAAGTCACGCGGCCAAGTCACGCGGCCAAGTCACGCGGCCAAGTCACCCGGCCAAGTCAGGCCGCTTTGCCGAACTGCGCCGCGAGCCCCGCGAACAGGCCGCGTCCGTCGGTGCAGCCGATGATGCTTTCGACGTGATTTTCCGGATGCGGCATCATGCCGGCGACATTGCCACGCGCGTTGACGATGCCGGCGATGCCGTTGGTGGTGCCGTTGATGTTGGATGTCTCGCCGAGCTCACCGTCCGGCGCGCAATAACGGAAGATCACCTGCCCTCCGTCCTCGACGCGGCGGATCGTCTCGGCGTCCGCGATCCAGTTGCCTTCGCCATGCGCCACCGGCACCCGGATCACCTGCCCGGCATTGTAGCCGCGCGTGAAGGGCGTGTCGGAGCGCTCCACCCGCAGATGCACATCGCGGCAGACGAATTTCAGCCTCGCATTGCGCATCAAGACGCCGGGCAGAAGGCCGGACTCGCACAGAATCTGGAACCCGTTGCATACGCCAAGGACGAGACCGCCCTTCTCCGCAAAGGCGCGTACCGCATCCATGATCGGCGCGCGCGCCGCAATCGCGCCGCAGCGCAGGTAATCGCCGTAGGAGAAGCCGCCCGGCACCACCACGAGATCGGTGCCTGCGGGCAGTTCGGTCTCCGCATGCCAGACCATCGCCGGCTGAACGCCGGAGACGAGCCTGAGCGTGCGCGCCATGTCGCGCTCGCGATTGATGCCGGGAAAGACGAGGACAGCGGATTTCATGGCGCCGATATGGGGTTCACAGAAGTTCGATGCGATAATTCTCGATCACGGTATTCGCCAGAAGCTTCTCGGCGGCGGCTTTCAGCGCGGCTTCGGCTTTCGCCTTGTTGCCGTCTTCGATCTCGATGTCGAACACCTTGCCCTGGCGGACGCTCGCAACCCCGGACACGCCGAGCGATTTCAGCGCGCCCTCGATCGCCTTGCCCTGCGGATCGAGAATGCCGGATTTCAGGGTGACGGTGACGCGCGCTTTCATAAGAACAGACCGCAGATTCGGAGCCGGACGAAAGTCGACCTAGCACCCTTCGCCGCGTCCCTCAATTGCGCCCGGACGCTTCTTTCGGACGCCGGGCGCGGCGGCCCGGCATCACGGCCAGGGGCGGAAATTGACCCCGACCTTGAGCGCATGCACCGCCTGATCGACGTCGGTCACCCAGGCATAGCTCGGTTCGACCAGGGTCACGCCGCGCTTGTCGAGTTCCATGTAGCTATAGTCGAGCCGCACCGAGCAGTTGGGCGCCAGCGCGTATTCGATCCCGCCGCCGATCGTCCAGCCCGAGGGGCTGCGGTCGCCGGTCGCGACAGCGGTCGTTCCGATCCACTGGTATTCGTGGTCGGCCTTCGCGAAGGCGGCCCCGCCCTTCACGTAGAGCAGCGTCCGGTCGAAGGCATAGCCGAGGCGGCCGACCACGGTCGCGGTCCATTTCAACTGGTCGCGGTAGCGGTCACCTGCGAACGGTGCGACGTCGTACGTCGTCCCATCGATCCCGGTCGCGGACATGTCCGCCTCGATCCCGAGCACCACGGCGCCGAATTGATAATTGTAGCCGATCTGCCCGCCACCCAGGATGCCGTCCGGCCTGTTGATGACCTGCCAGCCCGGCAGCGTCGGATCGGTGTAGGTCGTGCGGCTCCAGCCATAGCCGAGATGCGCGCCGAGATAGAGGCCGGTCCAGCTGAAGGCCGGCGCTGCCACGGGCGCCTTGACCGGCATCGGCGCGGGCAGATCCGCGGCCTGCGCACAGGCAGAGCCTACGAGAAGCGCCGCCAGAACGATGTGCACTCGCGTTGATCGCATGCTGTCTCCAAAAGCAAGAATAGCGCCGGGATACGGCGGCCATTCTAATCCGGTACCCACAGCGAGAGCAGACGGATGCTTCAACCTTTCACAAGGAACCGCACCATTCAGAGCCCGAACCTTGCGAGCCAGCGCAGCCAGAACGGGTCCGGTGCGGGA
>Ga0180222_1001267_pt1 | contig 27585 bp, 23 predicted proteins | sample eDN5th37CKraftOP_FD_151336 | JGI IMG/M metagenome (GOLD analysis project Ga0180222, IMG submission 151336) | Enriched Organic Plus compost microbial communities from Emeryville, California, USA - eDNA 5th pass 37_C Kraft OP (version 2) (version 2) ...
GAACGAGAAACTGGCCGGGCCCGCCGCGCTGGCGCAACGGAGCCGTCAGCAACCGCCCGCCGCCTATCCGGCGGCCCGCCCGCGCGTGGCGGGATCGGGCGTGGGGTCGCGTGCGCTGGCGGCGGCGCTGCTCTATGCCGGAAGCGCGGCGGCGCGGCGGAAAGGGGACTGATCGCTCCCGCCCCGGCAATGCGAAGATGGATAGTGGCAGGATGACAGGTTGACCGGGTCGAGGATTTCGCCCAACCCTGTCGGCCCATGCATAGTCTGCATTTCACTGCTTGTCGGAGCAAATCGAAATGGAAATATCCCGCAGGTTCAACCGTCTGAAACGCGCCTCGGCGCCGCTGGCGCTCGCGCTGGCGATCATGGCCGCGCCGCAAGGGATGGCGCAGACCGGCGACGGCCCGGCCGCCGGCGTCACCACCCAATTGCCGCGCGGCGTCGTACCCGGCCATTATGCGATCCGCGTTACGCCCGATGCGGCCAATCTCCGCTTCACCGGCGAGGTGACCATCGACCTGACGCTGGCGCAGGCGACGAACGCGATCACGCTGAACGCCGCCGACCTCGCTTTCGCCTCCGCCGCCATCGCCCCCGAAGGGAAGGGCAAGGCCGCGAACGGCACGGTGGCGGTGAATGCGGCCGCGCAGACGGCGACGATCCGCTTCGCCAAGGAGCTTGCGCCCGGCAAGTACAAGCTTTCCATCCGCTATTCCGGCGTCATCAACCAGCAGGCCAATGGCCTGTTCGCGCTGGATTACAAGGACGGTTCGGGCGCGGACAAGCGCGCGCTCTTCACCCAGTTCGAGGCGCCCGACGCGCGCCGCTTCGTGCCGAGCTGGGACGAGCCGAGCTACAAGGCGACCTTCGACCTGTCGGTCGTCGTGCCCAAGGGGCAGATGGCGGTCGGCAACATGCCGATTACGCAGAGCACCCCGCAAAAGGATGGCTCCACGCTCGTCACCTTCGGCACCACGCCCAAAATGTCGACCTATCTGCTGTTCCTCGGTCTGGGCGAGTTGGAGCGGATGACGACGAAGGTGGGCGAAACCGAGCTGGGCGTCGTCACCGGCAAGGGCAATGTGAAGAAGGCGCAGCTCGCGCTCGACGCCTCGGCGGAGATATTGCCCTGGTTCAACGACTATTTCGGCGTCCCTTTCCCGCTGCCCAAGCTCGACAATGTGGCCGGGCCGGGACAGAGCCAGTTCTTCTCCGCAATGGAGAATTGGGGCGCGATCTTCACCTTCGAGCGCGCAATGCTGGTCGATCCCAAATCCACGTCCGAGGCGACCCGGCGCACCGTCTATGAAATCGTCGCGCATGAAATGGCGCATCAATGGTTCGGCGATCTCGTCACCATGGCGTGGTGGGACGACCTTTGGCTGAATGAGGGCTTCGCCAGCTGGATGGCCACCAAGGTCACCGACAGGATGAAACCCGAATGGGACATGTTGCTGACCCGCGTCGACGGGCGGGAGCGGGCGATGGGCCTCGATGCCTATGCCACCACCCATCCGGTGATCCAGCAGGTGCGCACCGTGGACGAGGTGAGCCAGGCGTTCGACGCGATCACCTATCAGAAGGGCGAGGCGGTCATCACCATGCTGGAAAGCTTCGCCGGCGAGGATGTGTGGCGTGAGGGCATCCGCGCCTATATGAAGGCCCATGCCTATGGCAACACCGTCACCAACGACCTGTGGACGGCGGTCGAGAATGCGGGGGCGAAGGGGCTGACCGCCATCGCCCACGACTTCACGATGCAGCCGGGCATTCCGCTGGTGAAGGTCGATGCCGCGCAATGCGTGAACGGCACGACGCGGCTCGCCCTGTCGCAGGGCGAGTTCAGCCGCGACGCGAAGGACAAGACGCCGCTGAAATGGCACGTGCCGATAAAGGCGCAGGTGGCGGACGGCGAAACCCGCTCGATGATCCTGGAAGGCAAGGGCACGCTGGAGCTGCCCGGTTGCGGCGCCTATGTGGTCAATCTGGGGCAGGCGGGTTATTATCGCTCGCTCTATCCGGCGGAAAATGTCGCTGCACTGGCGAAGGACTTCACCAAGCTCGCGCCGATCGACCAGAGCGGCCTGCTCGCCGACAACTGGCAGTTGGGCCTCGGCGGCTATCAGCCGATGAGCCGGGCGATGGATCTGGTCGATGCGGTTCCTTCCGACGCCAGCGACATCATCCTCGCCGACCTGCCCGCCTATATGAACGGGCCGCGCGACATCTTCGTGGGCGACGAAGGGACGCAGAAGCGGATATTGGCGTATAGCTCGGCCAAGCTGACGCCGATCCTCACCCGCATCGGCTATGACGCGAAGGAAGGCGAGGGCGCGCAGGTGCCGGTGCTGCGCCAGAGCATCATCGCCACGCTGGGCGGCATGGGTGACGAAGCCGTGCTGGCCGAGGCGCGCCGTCGCTTCGCCGCGCTGGAGGAGAACCCGGCCGCGCTCGACGGGCCGCTCAAGTTCGTGTGGCTGGGCGTCGTCGCCCAATATGCGGACCAGCCGACATGGGACAGGCTGCGCGCGATGGCCAATGCCGCGCCTTCCGCGCTGGAGCGGAGCCAGCTCTTCACGCTGCTGGGCCGCGCGAAGGACCCGGCGCTGGCGGAACAGGCGCTGAAGCTCGCGCTGACCGACGAGCCGGGCAAGACGACCAGCGCCGCCATCATCGCGGCGGTGTCGGTCGATCATGACCGGCGCGCGGTCGATTTCGTGCTCGCCAATCGCGAGAAATATGAGGCGCTGATCGACGTTTCCGCGCGTAGCCAGGCGCTGGCGCGGCTGGGCGGCAATTCGGCCGACCTTGCAATGGCGGACAAGCTGAACGCCTATGCCGACCGCTATCTGACGCCGGAATCGCGCAAGGTGATCGACCGCGCCATCGCTGCGATCCGCACGCGGGTGGTGACCTGGGCGCGGCTGAAGCCGGAGATCATCGCCTGGCTGGACGCGAAGGAGAAAGCGGGCGCGGCGCGCAGGCGCTGACGGCGAGGCGCGGCTTTGCCTCGCTGGACGCGTAACGGCAGGAGGAAAGGGCGGGGCTTTGCGGCCTCGCCTTTTTCCTTTGCGCACATCGCTAAGGAAAATCGTCATGCTGAACTTGTTTCAGCATCCATCAAGCCCAACAGGCCCTTGGTCAGTTCGACGAAATGGACCCTGAGCCGAAGGCCAGCGCAGCTAAACAAGTTCAGGGTGACGATAAGGGGTGAGGCCGACCAATCAGGCGAAAGCAACAACGCCGCCGGCATCTGCTCGACCCACAAGAAAAGGGCGGCCCCATGTGGGTGCCGCCCTCTCTTTTTCGGAAGGATCCGAAAGAACCCGCGTATCGCGGAACCGAATTACTTCAGTTCGACGGTCGCGCCAGCTTCTTCCAGCTTCTTCTTCAGTTCTTCGGCTTCCGCCTTGCTCACGCCTTCCTTGACGGCCTTGGGCGCGCCTTCGACGAGCGCCTTGGCTTCGGTCAGGCCGAGGCCGGTGATCGCGCGGACTTCCTTGATGACGTTGATCTTCTTGCCGCCGTCGCCGGTCAGGATCACGTCGAATTCGGTCTGCTCTTCGGCGGCCGGAGCGGCGCCGCCAGCGGCGGGAGCAGCAGCGACCGCAACGGCGGCGGCAGCCGAAACGCCCCACTTTTCTTCCAGAGCCTTGCTGAGTTCAGCGGCTTCGAGGACGGTGAGAGCCGAAAGCTGTTCGACCAGAGCTTGGATATCAGCCATGTTTAACCATTTACCTTTCTGGGCGGGGCGTGGCCCCTGATACTAGAGTGAAAACAAAGAAATTGGGTATGCTCAGGCGGCTTCTTTTTCCGCATAAGCATTGAAGACCCGCGCCAGCTGCGCGGCGGGAGCCTGGGCGATCTGGGCCAGCTTCGTTGCCGGGGCCTGAATGAGGCCGACAAGCGTAGCGCGCATTTCGTCCAGCGACGGCATCGAGGCGAGCGCCTTGATGCCTTCCGCGTCGAGCAGGGTGCTGCCCATCGCTCCGCCAACGATTTCGATCTTGTCGTTGGTTTTCGCGAACTCGATCGCGACCTTGGCGGCGGCGACCGGATCGGCCGAAGTGGCAAGCGCGATCGGACCAGTCAGCATGTCGCTGAGCTGCTCGTACTGCGTATCCTTCAACGCGATCTTGGCGAGGCGGTTCTTCGTAACCTTGAAGGTAGCGCCGGCATCACGCATCTTCTGCCGCAGGGCCGTCGACTGGGCGACGGTCATGCCGAGGTTGCGCGTCACCACGACGACCCCGATTTCGGCAAAAGTAGCATGCAGCGTGGTCACCACCTCAGATTTCTGGGTACGATCCATGCCATTCTCCAGTTACGTCCTGCCGGACCATCCGGCAGGATGAAGCGGCCATGCCGGGGCATGACTGCGAATTGTCCGAAGGGGGAAGGATCAACCGCGCACTCTGACCCCGAAAGGGCAGGAGAGGCAGGGCCGGAAACGGTGCGCAAGGGCACGCGGCCGGCAAGAAACTTGTCCCCGTCTAGGCCGGGAATTAAGAAGGGCCAATTCCCTTCACCGACTGTCTCGGACGGCGCATCGAGGGGGAAACCCCGCAATGCAGGGCCGCCCTTAGCGGATGGCGGGGCGCTTGTCCAGCCCCCTCGGCTCCGCGCGGGCTCAGCCGGGGTAGCTGATCTCCATCACCTCATATTCCTTTTCCCCGGCGGGCAGGCGGACGGTGCGCAGGTCGCCCGGCCCCGCGCCGCGCAACGCGCGGGCGAGCGGTGCGTCCCAGCCGATGCGCCCGGCGCCGCTGTCCGTCTCGTCATTGCCGACGAGGGTGACGGTGCGCCGGTTGTCGTCCTCGTCCGCGATGGTGACGGTGGCGCCGAAGAAGACGCGGCTCTTGTCCGGCTGCCGCGCGGGGTCGACGATGCGCGCATCCTTCATCTTGCGCGCGAGGCGGCGGAGCTGGCCGTCGATCTCGCGCATGCGCTTGCGGCCGTAGAGATAGTCGCCATTCTCGCTGCGGTCGCCATTGCCCGCCGCCCAGCTGACGATCTCCACGATCTTCGGGCGCTCCTCGCCCAGCAGCCGGTCATATTCGGCGCGCAGCGCGGCGAAGCCCTGAGGCGTGATGTAGTTGGTCTTTCCCTGCATGACGGCGGCGCGTCTATCAGCCCGGCGTGGTCTTGCCCAGATAGAAGCTCAGCGGCGCGGCGGGTAGCTTCGTGCCGTTCTTCTCCGCGCGCATAGCGTCGTAGACGACCGCATTCTCCAGCACCCGCTGGACATAGTTCTTCGTTTCGTAGATCGGGATGTTCTCGATCCAGCGGAGAATGTCGACGCCGGGCTGGCGCGGGTCGCCATTGGCGGCGAGCCATTTGTTCACATTGCCGGGTCCGGCATTATAGGCGGCGACGGCCAGCGGATAGCTGCCCCCATAATAATTGAGCATGCGGCGGAAATAGGTGCTGCCCAGCTGGATGTTGTAGCTGGTGTCGGTGGTGAGGCCGCCCAGATTGTAGGACAGGCCGATCTTGCCCGCCGTTTCCCGCGCGGTGCCGGGCATCAGCTGCATCAGGCCGCGCGCGCCCGCATGGCTGACGGCGGCCTTGTCGAACTGGCTTTCCTGCCGCGATATCGCATGGATCATCGTCCAGTTGCCGCTATGGTCGCCGGGCACGCTGATGCTGGGGAAGCTCGCCGTCGCATAGCTGGTGCTGCCGTCCGGGCGGGCGCGGCGGCCGACCATCACGCCGAGGTCAGGGCGGCCGATCCGCGTCGCCAGCTCATTGGCCAGCACCCGGTCGCTGTCCGTCGTCACATTGGCGGCGATGGCGCGCAGGAAGGTGCTCTGGTCCTGCCAGCGGCCCATCGTGCCGAGCGCGCGCGCGGCCCGGACGAGGGAGTTCCGCTCGAACATGCTGCGTTCCTCGGCGCTGACCTGCACCCGGTCGGCGATCGCGGTCGGCGCGGTGATGCCCTGGCCGAGGCGCTCGCGCGCCAGCTGGCCGTAGAACTGGTCGGGATAGGCCGACGCCATGGCGAGATGGCGGTTGCCCTCGGCCGCGTCTCCGGCGTTGAACGCGGCGCGGCTCGCCCAGTACCAGCCCTTGGTCATGGTCTGGGGCGAGCGGGCGGCGGTGGCGTAGCGATCGAACATCGCCATCGCCTCGCGCGGGCGGTTCAGCTGGTAATAGGCGGTCGTGCCCGCCAGCCAGGCGAGGCTGGTATAATCGTCGCGCTCGCCGATCGGGCGCAGGCTGACGTCGGTGCCGGCGGGATAGGCGTCGTCCAGCTTGCTGGCGATGTCATAGGCCGTGGTCCACTGATTGTCGTTGGCGGCGGCGCGGGCATGGGTCAGCAGCACCTCATACCATTTCTCGACATTGGCGGGACGCACGGCAAGCGGCGGCCGTCCGGCCAGCAGCGAACGGGCGAGGATGCTGTTGCCGCTGTCGCGCAGCCAGGTCGCCTTGTCGGCGAGGAAGCCGGCATGGCCGCGCGCATAGGGTTCCGCCGCCTGCATCTTCGCCGCGGCGTCGGCGGCGTTGCGCTGGAAGGCGATGCGGGCCTCCGCGATCGGGCGCTCGTTGGGCGAGAGGAAGGGCAGCGCCCGTTCCGCCGAGGCGGGGTTGCGCGCCCACAGCGCGGCATCGGCATGGGCGTCCTGATCGGCGGCGGTGAGCGCGGTGCCGAAGAGGGAGAGCAGCTGCATCTCGTCCTGCGGGGCCATCGCGCCCATGCGCCACGCGGCGCGGGCGGCCTCGCGCGCCTCGGCGGCGCGGCCGGTGGCGGACAGGGCGAGCGCGTTGCGCGCCTGCCCCGTAGCGCTGCGGGCCGGATAGCGCTGGAAGAGGGCGACGACGCTCGACGGGCTGTAGCTCATCGGGTTGATCGAGCTTTCGGCGAGGCGGCGCATCCGGTCCTCGGCGGGCCAGCCGGGGTTGGCCATCAGGAAAGAGGCATAGGCGTCGAAGCCCAGGCCGTCGCTCTGTTGCAGCGCCTTCCACCGGTCCACCGTGGCGATGATCGCGCTGTCGCCGGTCTGCGCGATGGTGCTGCGCGCGGCGTTCCAGTCCGATCCGGCCTGCGCCGGGGCGGTGGAGGAGGAAGAGGATGCGGAAGGCGTGACGCCGGGCAGCGGCTGCACAATTTCCTTGCGCCCGCTGTTGATCTGCGCAACTGCAACCGACGCAAGCGATACGACGCCCAGAAGCGGAAGATGGCGAAGCTTTATCCGGTTGGTGAACGTGCTGGACATGGCCCTGATCTGAAGCATCCCTGTTGGCGGTGATCGATTGGAAGATTATGGCATAACGATGCTTATGCCCAGATGAATGATCGGGTTGGAAGGAGTTTTTGCATGTTTTCCGGGTCCATTCCCGCTCTGGTGACGCCTTTTCGGGACGGAGCGCTGGATGAAGAGGCTTTCCGGGCGTTCGTGGACTGGCAGATAGAAGAGGGCAGCAGCGCCCTCGTCCCCTGCGGCACGACGGGCGAGAGCGCGACCATGACGGTCGAGGAGCATAACCGCGTCATCGCCATCTGCGTCGAGCAGGCCGCCGGGCGGGTTCCGGTGATCGCGGGCTGCGGTTCCAACGACACCCGAATCGCGCTGGAGCATATGTTCGCCGCGCAGGCCGCCGGAGCCGACGCCGCGCTGGTGGTCGCGCCTTATTACAACAAGCCGAGCCAGGAAGGCGTCTATCAGCATTTCGCCCATCTGGCGCGCCATTGCGACCTGCCGATCATTCTCTACAACGTCCCCGGCCGCACCATCACCGACATCGGCGTGCCGGTGCAGCACCGGCTGGTGAGCGAGTTTCGCACCATCGTCGGCATCAAGGACGCGACCGGCAATCTCGGCCGGGTCAGCGCGCAGCGGCTCGCCTGCGGGCCGGATTATGTGCAGCTTTCTGGCAATGACGAAACCGCGCTCGGCTTCAACGCGATGGGCGGGCGGGGCTGCATCTCGGTGACGGCGAACGTCGCGCCGGCGCTGTGCGCGCAGTTCCAGGCGCTGCTGGCCGAAGGCAAGTGGGACGAGGCGTTGCTGGTGCAGGACAGGCTTTATCCGCTGCACGATGCGTTGTTCAGCGATTCTTCACCTGGGCCGGTCAAATATGCGCTGTCCCGTGTTCGCCCGGAAATGCCGGTCGAGGTGCGCCTGCCGATTACCTGGCCCAGCGCGTCCTCGCAGGCAGCGGTGGACCGCGCGCTGGAGATTGCGGGACTGGTATAAGGAGCCTGCGCTCCCCATATCGCACCCGCAAGGAGATTGTCGACCGATGGCCCGTCCCCGCCCCGAAACGTTCAAGAAGGTCAAGACCGTGGCCGAGAACCGGCGCGCGCGCTTCGACTATGCGATAGACGAGGTGTTCGAGGCGGGCATCGTGCTTCAGGGGACGGAGGTGAAATCCCTCCGTTTCGGCGAAGGCTCGATCGCGGAAAGCTATGCCGAGGTGAAGGATGAGCAGGTCTGGCTGATCAACAGCAATGTGCCGGAGTTCAGCCACGGCAACCGCTTCAACCATGAACCCAAGCGCCCGCGCAAGCTGCTGCTGCATGAGCGGGAGATCGCCAAGCTGCATGGCGCGGTCGCGCGCAAGGGCATGACGCTGGTGCCGCTGTCGATCTATTTCAACGATCGCGGCCGCGCCAAGGTGGAGCTGGCGCTGGCGCGGGGCAAGAATGCGCAGGACAAGCGCGCCACCACCAAGGAACGCGAATGGAAGCGCGAGCAGGGCCGCCTGCTGAAGGAGCACGGCTAGAGATGAGCAGCCGTATCGTTCGCTGGTTCCGTGACAATGCGCCCAAGCGGGAAACTTTCGAAAACAGCAAGATACTGGCGCCGGTCGCCCACCGGGTGCTGGCGCCGGAGCTGTGGCGCTTCACCCGCCGGTCGGTGCCGCGCGGCGTGGCGCTGGGGCTTCTGGTAGGGATTTTCCTGCTGGTGCCGGGCATCCAGATCGCGGGTGCGGCGCTGTTCGCCCTGCCGTTCCGCGCCAACATCCCGATCGCGGCGGCGATGACCTTCCTCAGCAACCCGGCGACGACGCCGCTGATCCTGTGGGCGTCCGTCTATATCGGCAACTGGACGCTGGGCCGCAATGCCGACATCTCCCGCTTCATGACGCTGGTGCATGAGCATGCCGGGATCGGCGAATGGTGCGGCTGGCTGTTTTCGGAGGCCGCGCCCGCGCTGCTGTTCGGCCTGACGGTGATTTCCGTCGCGGCGGCGGTGGTCGGCTATTTCGCGGCGGACTGGATGTGGAAACTGCATCTGGGGCGGCGGTGGAAAGCGCGCCAGCGCCAGGATTGATCGAGATTTCGTCCATGCGGGCCTGCGAAGCGCGCTATTCTGCGCTTCGGTGCTCACGGACCTTTAAGTCCGCTGCGCTCCGATGCTCGAATAGCACGCCTCTCGGCTCCACCTGAACGAAATCTCGACCAATCCTATCCTGATTATCGCGCGCCGCGCCGGGTCGTCGCGGCAAGATTTCGCTTCATCCCTCTCCGCTCTTTGCTAAGCTTCGCCAAAGGTCCATAGAGCGCCGCTATGTTTAGGCATATTGGGTTTGGACGCATCGGGCTCGGACGGATCGCAGGAACGGGGAAATGGCTGCCGGATATGGCGGGGGCGACAGGCAACAGCTACAAGCATGAGATCGTCTCGCTGGCCTCGGACAAGGGCGGGCGGTTCGTTCTGCCGCTGCTGATCGGCGCAGCGCTGCTGAGCGCGGCGCTGATCGTCTGGGCGGTGGGCGACTGGGCGCTGGGCGCCGGATTCGCCGCCACCATCGTCGGCCTAGCCGCGCTGCTCCACCTCGTCCGGCCGCAACGCGCGCCCGCCGCGCTGGTGCGCGAGGTCGCGCCGGACTGGACGGTGACGCGCGCGGCGGCCAATGCGCTGGGCATGGCGGTGGCGGTGACGGACCGCAGCGGGCGGCTCGTCTGCGCGAGCGACCTCTACGGCGAGTGGTTCCCCGGCTATCCCGCCCCGCCGTCGCTGCCGCTCGACCGTGACGGCGCGGCGCTGCTGGCCGAGGCGGGCCGCGCCGCCTGGCGCGACGGCGAGGCGAGTTGCGACACCCTCGCGCGCGGGGCGCTCAAGGCCGAGGCGCGCATCACCCGCACGGGCCGCTCGGACGATTATCTGCTGTGGCATTTCTCGCCGGTACGGCAGGTCAGCCTGATCGAGCAGTTCACCGCGATGGTTATGGGCGAGATGGGGACGCAGCTGGGCGAGGCGGGGCTGATGGCCGCGATCATAGGCGCGGAAGGGCGCATAAGGGGCGCGAACGAGGCGTTCGTGCTGCGCGCCGCCGGGCGCGGCGACGCCGACCTGACCGGGCGCGACCTCGCCGCCTATTTCCGGCGCGACGAGGAAGGCCGCATCTTCTTCGCGCGAGAGGCGCCGGGCATGCTGCCGATCGCGATCTTCCGCGTGCTGCTGCGCGCCGACCAGCCCGACGGCCCGGCGCTCGTGCTGCTGGTCGACCAGCCCGGCAATGTGGCGGCGGGCGGATCGTCGCTTTCCTATTTCCAGGCGCTGCTGGCGCTGATGCCCTTCGGCCTTGCGATGACCGACCGGGACGGGCGGCTGCTCTTCCTCAACGAAAGCTTCGCCCGCGCCGCCAACGTGCCCGACGGCCACCGCCCTGCCTATCCCGGCGATCTGGTGGTGACGGAGGACCAGGCCGCGCTCGCCGCCGCCGTGCGGCGCTACGCGGTCGGCCCGCAGATGACCGGCGATATCGCGGTGCGACTGCGCAACCGGCCGGAGGAGCCGGTCGCCCTCTCGCTCGCGGGCGTGCGCGGGCTGGGCGAGGCGGCGGTCATCCTGACGCTGAAGGACAATGACGAGGAAGGGCGCCTCAAGCGCCAGGTCGCGCAGGCGACCAAGATGCAGGCGGTGGGCCAGCTCGCCGGCGGCGTCGCGCATGATTTCAACAATATCCTCACCGCCATCATCGGCCATTGCGACCTGATGCTGATGCGCCACACGCCGGGCGACAGCGATTATGACGACATCCAGCAGATCAAGTCCAACTCCAACCGCGCGGCCAGCCTGACGCGGCAGCTGCTCGCCTTTTCGCGCCAGCAGACGCTGCGCCCGCAGGTGATCCAGCTGCCCGACATCGTCGCCGACGTCTCCAACCTGCTGAAGCGCCTGATCGGCGAGAAGGTGAAGCTGGAGGTCAGCCATGGCCGCAATCTGGGGCTGGTCCGCGCCGATCCGGGGCAGATGGAGCAGGTGATCGTCAACCTTGCCGTCAACGCCCGCGACGCGATGCCGGGCGGGGGGACGCTCACCATCCAGACCTTCTCCATCTCCGCCGCGCAGGTGCGGGAAATGCGCTCGACCGTGCTGCCCGCGGCCGACTATACGGGCCTGCGCGTCTCCGACACCGGCATCGGCATCCCGCCGGACATGGTCACCAAGATATTCGAGCCTTTCTTCACCACCAAGGAGGTGGGCAAGGGCACGGGGCTGGGGCTCTCCACCGTCTATGGCATCGTCAAGCAGTCGGGCGGCTATATCTTCGCGGAATCGGCGCCGGGGCAAGGAACGAGCTTCACCATCTACCTGCCCGTCCATGTCGCCAGCGCGGACGAGAAGCAGGCCGCCACCATCCGCACCCCGCCCTCCCGCAAGGTGAGCTGGGGCACCGGCACCATCCTGCTGGTGGAGGACGAGGACATGGTCCGTGCCGTCGCCGAGCGCGCGCTGACGCGGCAGGGCTATACCGTGCTTACCGCGGCCGACGGGGAACAGGGGCTGGAGGCGCTTTCCGGTGCGGACAGGGTGGACCTGCTGATATCCGACGTGGTGATGCCCAATATGGACGGCCCCGCCATGGTGCGGGAAGCGCGCCGGTCCATGCCCGCGCTGCCGGTGCTGTTCATGTCCGGCTATGCCGAGGAGCAGCTGCGCAAGTCGATCGACATCGCCAATGTCGCCTTCCTGCCCAAGCCCTTTTCGGTGGCCCAGCTGTCGGAGGCGGTGGCCGATGCTTTCGCCCGGACCCAGCCCGACGGCGACGCGCCGGATAATGGCGAATCATCGCCCTGGCGCGACGGCATGGCATAGTTTCGCTTGCCGAAACTCTGTTTTTGGGCAAGTTTCCGCCGCATGGCGGGACAGCCGCCGGGATGACACCCGGCGGCGATACAGGATTGGCTTCCTTCTTGATGACATTTGCGACTTCACCGGCGCGGCGCTCCATCCTGATCGTGGAGGATGAGGCGATGATCGCGATGATGCTGGAGGAATTTCTCGAAACGCTGGGGCATCAGGTGCGCGGGGTGGCCGCCACGCTGACCGAGGCGCGCGACAGGGTGCGCGACGGCGGCTTCGACCTCGCCATACTGGATTGCCATCTGGACGGAGAGGAAGTCTGGCCGATCGCGGAGATGCTGGACCGGGCGGACATTCCTTTCATCCTGAGTTCCGGCGGCGCGATGGATGAGGTTCCCGCACCCTTTGCCGGGCGTCCGATGCTGGCCAAACCCTATACGATCGGCACGATTTCCGACATTCTGGCGGCCAGCGGGGAAAAATGATCTCGATATTTGTTCCCCTCTTGTTCTTTTGGAACAAATAGGGTACATGGACCTTCGTTCCAGTGCCGTGTTGCACTTGGCAGGAGACAGGCCCATGACCGCAATGCTCAAGCTTATCGATTCCGACAAGAAGACGGGGACTATGGACAGACAGAAGGCATTGGAGGCGGCGCTCTCCCAGATCGATCGCGCATTCGGCAAGGGCAGCGCGATGAAGCTGGGCAGCCGGGAGAAGATCGAGATAGAGGCGATTTCCTCCGGTTCGCTGGGACTGGATATCGCGCTGGGCATCGGCGGCCTGCCGCGCGGACGCATCGTGGAAATCTACGGGCCGGAAAGCTCCGGCAAGACGACGCTGGCGCTGCACGCCATCGCCGAGGCGCAGAAGGCGGGCGGTACGGCGGCGTTCGTCGACGCCGAGCATGCGCTCGACCCGGTCTATGCGAAGAAGCTGGGCGTGGATATCGACGAACTGATCGTCTCCCAGCCCGACACCGGCGAGCAGGCGCTGGAGATCGTGGATACGCTGGTGCGCTCCAACGCGATCGACGTGCTGGTGGTGGACTCGGTCGCCGCGCTGGTGCCGCGCGCCGAAATCGAGGGCGAGATGGGCGACAGCCATGTCGGCCTTCAGGCCCGCCTGATGAGCCAGGCGCTGCGCAAGCTGACCGGCTCCATCTCCCGCTCGCGCTGCCTGGTGATCTTCATCAACCAGGTGCGCATGAAGATCGGCGTGATGTACGGCAACCCGGAAACGACGACGGGCGGCAACGCGCTCAAATTCTACGCGTCGGTGCGCCTCGACATTCGCCGTACCGGCCAGATCAAGGATCGCGAGGACATCATCGGCAACACCACCCGCGTCAAGGTGGTGAAGAACAAGGTGGCGCCGCCGTTCAAGCAGGTCGAATTCGACATCATGTACGGCGAAGGCATCTCCAAGATCGGCGAGATTCTCGATCTGGGCGTCAAGGCCGGGATCGTCGAGAAATCCGGTTCCTGGTTCTCCTATGATTCGGTGCGGATCGGCCAGGGCCGGGAAAATGCGAAGACCTTCCTCAAGGAAAACCCGGAACTGATGGACCGGCTGGAACAGGCCATTCGCGGCAAGACGGATGCGGTCGCGGAAGGCATGATGACCGGCCCGGAGGAAGGGGACGACCTCTAGGGGCCAAGGATGAGGCGACCGCCGCGCGGCCCTTTGCGACAAGGGCGCGCGGCGTCCCGCCTCCATCCGGCTGCGCGCAGGACACGGTGTCTTTCGCATGACCCGGCCGGGCCTCGTTCCGGTGAAGAGAATAGAGGGAAGGCGTTGATCGTTTTTGTGACAGGTCGGGCTTGTTGTTACAGCATATTGCCGCTTGTCTCGGATCAACGCCTCGCTTAAGCGGCATCTGTCATGACATCCACAAACGATATCCGCCGCTCCTTTCTGGATTATTTCGTGGCTCAGGGCCATGAGCAGGTGCCGTCCGCGCCGCTGGTGCCGCATAATGATCCGACGCTCATGTTCACCAATGCGGGCATGGTGCCGTTCAAGAATGTGTTCACCGGCCTGGAAAGCCGCCCCTACAGCACCGCGACCTCCGCGCAGAAATGCGTGCGCGCCGGGGGCAAGCACAACGATCTCGACAATGTCGGCTATACCGCGCGGCATCATACTTTCTTCGAAATGCTGGGCAATTTCAGCTTCGGCGATTATTTCAAGGAACAGGCGATCCATCATGCGTGGACGCTGATCACCCGCGAATGGGGCATATCCCCAGACCGCCTGACGGTGACCGTCTATCACGACGATGACGAGGCCTTCGGCTTCTGGCGCAAGATAGCGGGCCTGCCGGAGGAGCGGATCATCCGCATCGCCACCTCCGACAATTTCTGGTCGATGGGCGATACCGGCCCCTGCGGCCCCTGTTCGGAGATTTTCTACGATCATGGCGACCATATCTTCGGCGGCCCGCCCGGATCGCCGGACGAGGATGGCGACCGGTTCGTGGAGATCTGGAACCTGGTCTTCATGCAGTTCGACCAGTCTGTCGACGGCACGCGCATCGACCTGCCGCGTCCCAGCATCGACACCGGCATGGGGCTGGAGCGCATCGCGGCGGTGCTTCAGGGCGTGCACGACAATTACGACACCGACACCTTCAAGGCGCTGATCGCGGAATCGGGGTCGCTGACCCACAGCGCGACCGACGGCGCCCACAAGGCGAGCCATCGCGTGATCGCGGACCATCTGCGCTCCTCCGGTTTCCTGATCGCCGACGGCGTGCTGCCCGCCAATGAAGGGCGCGGCTATGTGCTGCGCCGGATCATGCGGCGGGCGATGCGCCATGCCCATCTGCTGGGCGCGGCCGAGCCGCTGATGCACCGGCTGGTCGGCGCGCTGGTGCGTGAGATGGGCGGCGCCTATCCCGAACTGCTGCGCGCGCAGCCGCTGATCGAGGATACGCTGCTGCGCGAGGAAACCCGTTTCCGCCAGACGCTCGACAAGGGGCTGAAGCTGCTCGACGAGGCGACCGGCGGCATGAAGGCGGGCGACGTGCTGCCCGGCGAGACGGCCTTTCGCCTCTACGACACCTACGGCTTCCCCTATGACCTGACCGAGGATGCGCTGCGGGCGCAGGGGCTGGGCGTCGACCGCGCCGGCTTCGAGGCCGCGATGGCCGAGCAGAAGGCCGCCGCCCGCGCCGCCTGGAAGGGTTCGGGCGAAAAGGCGTCGGACGAGATCTGGTTCGATCTGGCCGAGGAACTGGGCGCGACCGAGTTCACCGGCTATGGCGCGAACAGCGGCGACGGGCAGGTGGTCGCGATCGTGCGCGACGGCGCGCGGGTCGACAGCGCGGGCGCCGGGGAAACGGTGACGTTGCTGACCAACCAGACGCCCTTTTACGGGGAAAGCGGCGGCCAGACCGGCGACAGCGGCCGCGTGACCAGCCTTGACGGGCTCTCCGCCACCGTCAGCGATACCGGCAAGGCGCTGGGGCGTCTCCATACCCATCAGCTGACGATCGAAAGCGGCACGGTTCGCGTGGGCGACACGGTGCATCTGGTCGTCGACACGGCGCGGCGCGATCGCATCCGCGCCAATCACAGCGCGACCCACCTGCTGCACGCGGCGTTGCGCGAGCGGCTCGGCAAGCATGTGACGCAGAAGGGCAGCCTTGTCGCGGAGGAGCGTCTGCGCTTCGACTTTTCGCATCCCGACGCGCTGACGCCTGCGCAGATCGCGCAGATCGAGGCGGACGTGAACGCGCAGATTCGCGCCAACGAGCCGGTGCTGACCCGGCTGATGACGCCGGACGACGCGATCGCGGCGGGCGCGATGGCGCTGTTCGGCGAGAAATATGGCGACGAGGTCCGCGTGCTGTCCATGGGGCAGGATCAGGACCGCAGCTATTCGGTCGAGCTGTGCGGCGGCACCCATGTCCGGGCGCTCGGCGATATCGGCCTGTTCAAGATCATCGGCGAAAGCGCGGTCGCCAGCGGCGTGCGCCGTATCGAGGCGCTGACCGGTGAAGCGGCGCGGCTCTGGCTGGCGGAGCGCGAGGAGGCGCTCAGGACGGCCGCCGCCACGTTGCGGACGACGCCGGAGGAGGTGCCCGCACGCGTGGCCGCGCTGGTCGACCAGGCGCGCAAGCTGGAGCGGGAGCTGGCCGAGGCGAAGAAGGCGCTCGCGCTGGGCGGCGGCGGGGCCGCCGTGGCGGACAAGGGGCCGGAGACGATCGGCGACGTCGCCTTCATCGGTCAGGTGATCGAGGGGCTGGACCCGAAGGAATTGCGGGGCCTTGTCGACGAGAACAAGAAGCGCATGGGCAGCGGCATCTCTGCGGTGATCGCGGTGACGGATGGCCGCGCGTCGATTGCGGCGGGCGTCACCGACGATCTGACCGGCCGCTTCAACGCGGTCGATCTGGTCCGCGCCGGTGTCGAGAAGCTGGGCGGCAAGGGCGGCGGCGGCCGTCCCGACATGGCCCAGGGCGGTGGCCCGGATGGCGGCGAGGCGGCTGCGGCGCTCGACGCCGTGCGTGCGTTGATCGCGGGCTGACTTCTCCTTCCTTCGGGAGGACGGGTGATGACGGGCGATTGCCGGTGATTGACTGTCGCCGCCGGAGGTGAGGGCTGCTTTGGGCCTGCAATGAAGTTGCCGATAGGGTCGCCGGCAGGCTGCGTATTGGGTTCAACCCGCTCTTTGAAGCCGACCGATCAGGGAGAGAGAGCGGTTGATCTATATTTTTCCCCATTTCAGGGAAAGACGGGCTGCGGCGAACTCGGCCCGACGGTCGGATGATGTGGATTGGCGGTTATGGAGTTTGCAAATCTCCTTGTGGAGTAACGGCTTTGGGGTGGTTGGCAGTCTTTCCTGAACCGTCATGCTAACCAAGTTCAGGGTGATGATAAGGGTTATGTCCGCCTTTGACGGCAACCCGCATCGGGCAGGCGACGGGTCGCAAGCGCTCCGGATCGGTTCATCACGCGCGCTAATCCCCGATCGAGGAGCGCTGCCGCCTTCTCAACGTTTTTCGCCGGTCAGCCCGATTTCGTGCAGTCTTTCATGGAGATAGTCGTCCGCGGTGATCGGCTCATGGCGGCGCGGATTGGCGGCGGTGACGCAGCCGGGCAGCGGGTCGATCAGGAAGTCCGGGCGCAGGTGCAGGAAAAAGGGCATCGAATAGCGCGACAGCCCCTGCCGCTCCGGCGCAGGGTTCACCACGCGATGAGTGGTGGAGGGCAGCACATGGTTGGTCAGCCGTTGCAGCATGTCGCCGATATTGACCACCAGCGCGCCCTCCGGCGGACGGATGGCGCGCCAGCGGCCCGTCCGGTCGAGCAGTTGCAGCCCGGCTTCCTCCGCGCCCAGCAACAGGGTGATGAGGTTGATATCCTCATGCGCGCCCGCGCGCACCGCGCCTGCTTCCGTCCGGTCGGCATCGGCGATCGGCGGATAATGGAGCAGGCGCAGGATACTGTTCCCCTGCCGGATCGGCCCCACGAACCAGTCCGGGTTGAGCGCGAGGTCGAGCGCGATGGCGCGCAGCAGCCGGGCGCCCAGGCGGTCGAACTGGTCGAACAATCGGGTGAAGCAGGCGCGAAAACTGGGCAGCGCTTCGTCGGGCCAGACATTGGCGGGCATGCCGTCGGGCAGGGGGAGACCGCCCTGCGGTTCGCGCCCCACATGCCAGAATTCCTTGAGGTCGTGCGCCTTTGCATTTTTGGCGATTTCCCGGCCGAACGGGGTGTAGCCGCGCTGTCCTCCGCCGCCTTCGACCAGATAGCGCCGCTTCTCCGCCTCCGGCAGCGCGAAGAAGCGGGCCGTGAGGTCCCAGCCTTGCGCGACCAGATCGGGCGGGATGCCGTGGTCGGCGACGATCGCGAAGCCATAGTCGCGGAAGCTCCGGCCGAGCGCGGCGGCGAACGCCCCGGCGGACATCTGTTCGATGGAAAGGGCGGGAATCGGGGCGTCGTTCTCGGTCATGCCGGGGGTGTAGAATATACGCGATGATGAGGCGAGAGGGGCGGGCCGGCCTTCTCCGCTTGATCTGCGCGCCGCCGCTGTGCATGGCGACAGAAAGGATCGCAACTTGGACCCGTGAACCGGGCCGGAAAGGACGCGCATGAACTACTGGCTGATGAAATCCGAACCCGATGCCTTTTCCTGGGACGATCTGGTCAGGCAGAAAAAGGCGGAGTGGGATGGCGTGCGCAATCACCTTGCCCAGCGCCACATGAAGGAGATGAAGAAGGGGGACCGCGCCCTTTTCTACCACAGCAATATCGGGCTGGAGGTCGTCGGCATCATGGAGATCGTCGAGGAGGCGGCGCCCGACAGCACCGATGAGACCGGCCGCTGGATCGCGGTGCATGTGTCGCCGGTGGAAAAGCTGCCCCATCCGGTGACGCTCAAGACGATGAAGGCCGATCCGGCGCTGGCGGACATGGTGATGATCCGTCAGTCGCGCCTGTCCGTTTCTCCGGTTACGCAGGCGGAATATCGCCACATCCTGAAACTGGGCGGGTTGAAATAACCGTGCGGCTTTCGCGCAGTAACGGATAAGGAAAAGAAGCCCTTGCTGTCCCGATGGAACGGCAAGGGCTGTCAAGTTTCGATAGAGAGGGGGGTGTTCGTCAAAATAATCGTCAAGTTCAGCCGAAGAGGCTGAGATACGCCATTGCGGGCGCGCTGAGCGAGATCACACCGGCGAAAACGGTGAAGCCGATCTGCGAGAGGTTCGTCATTGCCTTTACTCCTGTGAAAGCCTTCACGGCTCCTCTTCGTTTGTATTCGTTGTTGAGCGCGCATATGGTTTGGGGTGTCCCGATCCTCAAACGCAAAAGACACAGTGCCGATTGCATTTTTTGCAATGCAACATGAAGTGAGCGGTTGCGATATGGGCTTTGCGGGCCCTGCCGCACCCGAAAAAGCAAAGGATTTGCGCCCTGAACAGACTGCAACAGGCCATGGAAGCGCTATGTGACAAATATGTTACAGCAGGCCCGTTATCGCACCTGCACCTGTTTCTGGCGCGCGATGGCGAGGTTCTGGTGGACCTGCGCCGGGGCATGGCGCGGGCCGAGGGCTCGCTGCTGGCGCCCGACTCGCTCTACCGCATCGCCTCCATGACCAAGCCGCTCACCATCGCGGTGGCGTTGACGCTGGTCGAGGAAGGGCGGCTGTCGCTGGAAATGCCGGTCGCCGATATCCTTCCGGAAGTCACCGGCATCGGCGTGTGGACCGGCGAGATGGACGGCGAGGGCGTATTCGTCAGTACGCCCTGCCGCAGGCCGATGACGGTCCTTGACCTGATGCGCCACACCGCCGGGTTCAGCTATTCCATCCACGCCGCCTCGCCGCTGGACGCGGCCTATGCCGAGCGCAGCCTCGACACCTTCCGGCAGCGCCGCTCCGGCGCGGACTATGCCGCCGCGCTCGCCGAACTGCCGCTGCTGCATCAGCCGGGCGAGCGGTTCCACTATTCCGTCTCCATCGACGTGCTCGGCCTCGTGATGGAGCGGGCGACCGGGCAGCGGATCGAGGAATTGATGCAACGGCGCCTGTTCGACCCGCTCGGCATGAAGGACAGCTTCTTCGTCGTGCCGCCCGATCATATCGACCGACTGACCGATGCCTGGCTGGTGGAGCGGGAGGGGAGCGCCCCCATCCTCTACGACCGCGGCGCGCACAGCCGCTGGCGGATGCAGCCGCACTGCGCCTCGGCGGGCGGCGGGCTGGTGTCGAGCGTGGGCGATTATCACCGCTTTCTCCACATGATGATGCAGGGTGGGGAACTGGACGGCGCGCGGATCCTGTCGGCGGAAAACGTCGCGCTGATGATGCGCAACCAGCTTCCGGGCAATGCGGATCTCGCGCAGATGGGCGCGGCGCCGCTTTCCGAAACGGGCCTGCACGGGGTCGGCATGGGGCTGGGCGCGGCGGTGCTGCTCGATCCCGCGCGCGCCGGCATGGCGGGTTCGGCGGGACTGTGGTTCTGGGGCGGGCTGCTGTCGACCGGCTTTTTTCTCGACCCCGCGCGGCGCATGATCGGCCTTGTGATGACACAGCTGATGCCTTCGGGCACGACGCGATTGCGGGAAGATTTCCGGTGCGCTGTATATGAAGCGATCATGGAGGAACGGCATGGATGAGAAACAGGACGGCAAGGCCGGCATGACGCACGCGGAACTGGTGCAGGAACTGCTGACGCTGCTGGATGTCGAGCAGCTTGGCGAGCATCGCTTCCGGGGGATGCGCAAGCGCGGCGGCGTCGGCCGCGTCTATGGGGGGCAGGTGGTGGCGCAGGCGCTGGCCGCCGCGGTCAAGACGGTCGATCCCGCGCGGGCCGTGCATTCGCTGCATTCCTATTTCCTGCGCGGCGGCAGCGAGGATCATGAAATAGAATATCGCGTCGAGGCCGATTTCGACGGGGGCAGCTTTTCCAATCGCCGCGTCGTCGCCAGCCAGGAGGGCAGGGTGATCTTCAACCTCGCCGCCTCCTTCCATCACGCCGAGCCGGGGCACAGCCACCAGCCGGACATGCCCGACGTGCCCGCGCCCGAGGACCTGCCGACGGTGCTGGAATATCTGGAGCAGCATCCCGAACATCCGCCCCGGATCCCGAACCGCCTTTACCGCACCGCCTCGCCGATCGAGGTGCGTTGCGTCGGCGTGCCGCCCTTTTGCGAGGCCACGCCGGTGGAGCCCAGCCTTTCCATGTGGTTCCGCGCGGCGGCGCCGGTCGAGGCGCCGCAGTGGATGCATCGCGCGCTGGTCGCCTATGCCAGCGACTTCGCGATGATCACCACGGCGCTGCGCCCCCATGGCCGGTTCGAGGTGCAGGCGGCGAGCCTCGACCACAGTCTCTGGTTCCATGACGATGCCGATGCGGGCGACTGGCTGCTCTACACGACGGAAAGCCCGTGGACGGGGCATGCGCGCGGCTTGACCTTCGGCCGTATATTCGACCGGTCGGGCAGGCTGGTCGCCAGCGTCGCGCAGGAAGGGCTGATCCGCGATCGCAGCCTGAAATGAGGCGCTGAATGAGGCGCCCGCGCTCGTCGAGCCGGGCCGCCGGGGGCGGGGCGTGGGGATTGCCGGGTGGATTGCCGGAGAGGCGCTTGCCAAATGGCGTCTCGCAGGTTATTATTGCGAATAATTATCAATAAGAGGGGTCGAGCATATTAGAGGACTGGACGATGACCTTTGAATTTTCCCCGCCGATCGGCCGCACGGCCACCGCCTATCCGGCCCTGCTGGTGAACGCCGCGCGCTGCTGGCGGGGAGCGAGGGATGATCGTCAGCCGATCCAGCCGCTTCTGGTCTCGCTCCTCTCCCGGCAGGGATGCGCGATCCTCGCGCCCGTGCTCGACAGCCTGATGCATTGCTATGAAACCGCGCTGGGCAGGCCGCTCGCGGTCGGCGCGGACGGCGAACTGACCGACGACGAGCGGTTGCTGGTCGCGCTGGTCAGCGGCTCCGCGCGCCGCGCCGCCTGCCTCGATTGTCCGAAGGAGGCCGCGCTCACCCTCGATTGCGCGCTCTGTTCGGCGCGGATCATGCTGGCGCTGGAGCAGATGATGGCGCCGCCGGAGGCCGCGTCCCTGACCCTGCAATAGATAGCGGGCCATCGGGAGGCCGCGCTGGGAGATGCGTCCGATCCCTGTTATGCCCTCCCTTGCACAATGAGTCGGCGCCGGAAGGCCAGAAACGGAGAGCGGGCAGGAATGAGCGGAATCGCGCAGGAACAGAACGTTCATTTCGAGGACATGCGCCATAAGGGCATGCGCCGTCTTTCGGGCGGGACCTTCTCCATGGGGTCGGAGCGTTTCTACCCTGAGGAGGCGCCCGTGCGGCAGGTGCGGGTCGATCCGTTCTGGATCGATGAGGCGCCGGTGACCAACCGCGATTTTCAGCGCTTCGTCGAGGCGACCGGCTATGTGACCTTCGCGGAGATCGCGCCCGATCCGAAGGATTATCCCGGCCTGCTGCCCGAACTGGCGCAGCCCGGATCGCTGGTGTTCCGCCGCACGCGCGGCCCGGTGGCGATGGACGATTTCAGCCAGTGGTGGAGCTTCGAGCTGGGGGCGGACTGGCGCCATCCCTGGGGGCCGGAAAGCTCGATCGAAGGGCTGGAGGATCACCCCGTCGTGCAGATCGCGTGGCAGGATGCGGAGGCCTATGCGCAGTGGGCGGGCAAGCAGCTGCCGACCGAGGCGGAATGGGAATATGCCGCGCGCGGCGGGCTGGAACGGAAGGAATTCGCCTGGGGCGACGAACTGGCGCCGGGCGGGCAGATGCTCGCCAATTACTGGCAGGGCAATTTTCCTTACGCCAACCAGATGCTGGACGGGTGGGAGCGGACCTCGCCGGTGCGGACTTATCCTGCCAACGGCCATGGGCTGTTCGACATGATCGGCAATGTGTGGGAGTGGACGGTCGACTGGTGGTCGCTGCCTTCCCCGATGAAGAAGGCGAGCAAGGGCGCCTGCTGCATCCCGGCCAATCCGCGCGGCGGCAAGGAACGGGAGAGCTACGATCCGTGCTCCCCGGATGTCCGCATCGCGCGCAAGGTGCTGAAGGGCGGGTCGCATCTGTGCGCGCCCAATTATTGCCAGCGCTATCGCCCGGCGGCGCGCCACCCCCAGCCGGTGGACAGCCCGACCAGCCATATCGGCTTTCGCTGCATCGTGCGGGAAACGGCCGAAAAGGGCTGAGCGCCCCGCTTTTACGATTGGATAAATGCGTCATCGCACTGGTGCCGGAAGGGCCGGCGCGGCCGGGCGGGCCTGTGCGCATCCCGCGCTCCAGATCAATCATAATATTGATCGAAAAACATACAGATTAAAAATTTGATTTATGACGCCGGGCCTGCGAGCAGAGGCAGGGTCGAACGCGTCCTGCCTCTTGCACCGCCTTTTCGCGTGCCGGGGCCGACCGTTCCTTCGGATCGAATATGAGAGGATTATGAAGACAGCGGAAATTCTGGTCATCGGCGGCGGCATCGGCGGCCTTACCTCCGCCATCGCGCTGCGCGAGCGCGGCTTTTCGGTGGAGGTGATAGAGCGCGACCCCGACTGGTCCGTCTATGGCGTGGGCATCATCCAGCAGGCCAATGTCGTGCGGGCGGTGGCGGACCTCGGCATATTGGAGGATTATCTGGCCGCCGGGGTCGAATTCGACGCGGTGGAGATTTTCGCGCCCGACGGCACGAAGGTCGCCCGCATTCCCTCGCCCCGTCTGGCGGAAGGCTATCCGCCCTGCGTCGGCATCGGCCGCCCCGCGCTGCACAAAGTGCTGGGGGACAAGACGCTGGCCGCGGGCGCGCGGGTGCATCTGGGCGTCACCGCCGACAGCATCGAGGATGACGGGGCGAAGGTGCATGTCCGCTTCTCCGATGGGCGGGAGGGCGACTATGACCTCGTCATCGGCGCGGACGGCGTCTATTCGCAGACCCGGTCGATGATCCTGCCCGACGCGGAAAAGCCCGAATATACCGGGCAGGCGGTGTGGCGATACAATTTCCCCCGTCCGGAAGGGATGGACAGCCTCCAGGTGTTCAATGGCCCGACCGGCATCGGGCTGGTGCCGATCAGCGCCGATCTGATGTATATGTATGTGACGACGCCGGAGCCGGGCAATCCCCGCTATCCGCGCGATGGGCTGGCGGCGGCGATGCGCGGCAAGCTGGAACATGCCGCGCCCGCGATCCGCGCGCTGGCCGGGCAGATCACCGACGATGACGGCGTCGTCTATCGCCCGCTCGAAGGGATGCTGGTCGAGGGGCCATGGCACAGGGGGCGCGTCGTCCTGCTGGGCGATGCGGTCCATGCGACGACGCCGCATCTGGGGCAGGGCGCAGGGATGGCGATCGAGGACAGCCTCGTGCTCGCCGACGAACTGGCCCGCCATGACGATATCGAGGAGGCGTTCGCCGCCTATCGCGCCCGGCGGTTCGACCGCTGCGCCTATATCGTCCGCTCCAGCCTCGCGATCTGCGACGGCCAGCTGGGCAAGGGGCCGCCGGTCGACAATGCGAAGGCGACGGCAGACATGTTCGCGGTTATTGCGCAACCCATCTGAAGGAAGAAGGCAATGAGCAGAGTGACCGAAATCCGCTATGTCGGCTATGGCGTGGCGGATTATGAGGCCGAGAACGCCTTTTACGAGGAAATCTGGGGGCTGGAGCCGGTGCCGAGCCCCGTTCCGAGCGATGACGGCATGGCGTGGTTCAAGGCGCCGGGGCATGACGAGCATCATGTCGTGCGGCTGCGCAAGGCGGAGGAAAACCGCATCGACCTGATCGCGCTGGCCGCCGAGAGCCGCGCCGATGTCGAGGCGCTGTGCGAGAAGGTGCGCGCGGCGGGCGCGAGGATCGTCAGCGAGCCGCAGGAACTGACGACGCCGGGCGGCGGCTACGGCTTCCGCTTCTTCTCGCCCGACGGCCTGCAATTCGAGATTTCGAGCGACGTTGCGCGCGGCGCCAAGCGGGAAATCGGGCGCTGGGAAGGCGTGCCGGTGAAGATCAGCCATATCGTGCTCCATTCGCCGGATCATCAGGCGCTGGTGACGTTCTTCACCGACGTGCTGGGGTTCAAGGTCTCCGACTGGCTGGGCGACTTCATGTGCTTCCTGCGCTGCAACGAGGCGCATCATCGCATCGCCGTGCTGCCGGGGCCGCCCTGCCTCAACCATGTCGCCTATGACATGGAGGGCGTTGACGGCATGATGCGTGGCGCGCACCGGCTGAAGATCAAGGGCATCGACATCGGCTGGGGGCCGGGCCGCCATACGGCAGGCAACAACACCTTCAGCTATTTCGTGACGCCGGGCGGCTTCGTCACCGAATATACCTCCGACCTGGAGGAGGTGGATTTCGAGGCGCACCAGCCGACCGTCTACACCCCGGCGCCGATGGTCATGGACCAGTGGGGCATCGGCACCGGCGGGCCGCAGACGCTGCCCCATCCGCACCCCAACCCCGGCCTGTTCGTGGCCGTGGAGGCATAGACATGGCGCTGTTCGAATATTTCCCCAATTATATCTGGAACCTCTCAGTCGCGATCGCGCTGGAAAGCGGCGGGCGGATCGGCGAGATCGTCGATATGTGCCAGCCGATCCGGGATGCGGCGGCCAATGGCGCGGATGCGGGCACGCCGCAGTTCATGGCGCAATGGGTGGCGATGGCCGACAAGCTGATCGAGCTGGCCGCCGAGGATGAGGCGCGAGGGCGCGCCTTTTCCGCGTCGGACAAGCTGGAACGCGCGGCGCTCTACATGTTCACCGGCGAGCGCATGCAGGGCCATGGCCATCCGGGCCGCAAGGAAACCTATGCCAAGGCCCGCGCGGCGTTCGACAAATCGACGGCGCTGGGCAGGATCAACCGCGAGCGGGTGGAGATTCCGCTGGAAAAGGGCACCATGCCCGCGCTCTTCACCCGCGCACCCGGTGAGGGGCGCAAGCCGGTGGTGGTGTATTGCAACGGCCTCGACAGCTGCAAGGAGCTGCTCTACTGGTCGCGCCTGCCCGAAGCGCTGGCCCGGCGCGGCATCTCGACCCTGTGCGTCGATCAACCGGGCAGCGGCGAGGCGCTGCGCCTTCAGAACCTGCCGATCGATCCGCACAGCGAGAGCTGGGCGTCGAAGGCGGTGGACTGGCTCGAAGCGCAGCCCGAGGTCGACCCCGCCCGCATCGGCATGACCGGCATTTCGCTGGGCGGCCATTTCGCGCCGCGCGCGGTCGCCTATGAGCCGCGCTTCGCCTCCGGCGCCTGCTGGGGCGCGAACCATAATTGGGCCGAGGTGCAGCAGAAGCGTCTGAAGCGCGAGGGCGAGAACCCCGTGCCGCATTATTGGGCGCATGTGATGTGGGCGTTCGGCGCGACCGACATGGACGATTTCCTCAGCCGATCCGCCGACATGAACCTCAACGGCCATATGGACCGCATCACGGTGCCGTTCCTCGTCACCCATGGCGCGCAGGACCGGCAGATCAGCGTCGATTACGCCCATCAGGCCTTCGAGCAGCTGGTGAACAGCCCCCGGAAGGAACTGAAGCTCTTCACCCCGCGCGAGGGCGGGGTCGAGCATGTCGGCGCCGACAACATGGCCTATGGCCGCGACTATATCGCCGACTGGTTCGCCGATACGCTGGGAGGGCACATCGCATGAGCCGCCGTTTCGTCGATCTTTCGATCTATCTCGAAAATGACGTGATCACCGATCCGCCGTTCCTGCGCCCGCATATCGACTATCAGAAGCATGGCGAGACGATGGCGGAGCTGCAGCATTTCTTCCCCGGCGTGACCGCGCAGGACACGCCCGACGAAGCGGGCTTCGCGGCGGCGGAGTGGGTGAAGCTGACGACGCATAACGGCACGCATCTCGACGCGCCGTGGCATTATCACCCGACGATGGACGGCGGCAAACCGGCGATGACGATCGACGAGGTGCCGCTCGAATGGTGCTTCCAGCCGGGCGTGAAGCTGGATTTCCGCCATTTCGCGGACGGCTATGTCGTGACCGCCGCCGATGTCGAGGCGGAGCTGAAGCGCATCGGCCATGAGCTGAAGCCGCTGGAGATCGTGCTGGTCAACACGGCGGCGGGCGGCGCGCTGGGCAACCCGAACTTCGTCAATATCGGCTGCGGCATGGGCTATGAGGCGACCATGTACCTGCTGGAACGCGGCATCCGGGTGACCGGCACCGACGCGTGGAGCTGGGACGCGCCGTTCAGCTATACCGCTGAAAAGGTGAAGGAAACCGGCGACATGTCGCTGATCTGGGAAGGGCATAAGGCGGGGCGGGACATAGGCTATTGCCACCTCGAAAAGCTGCACAATCTGGAGGCGCTGCCGGGCGACGGCTTTCTCGTTTCCTGCTTCCCGCACAAGATCAAGGGCGCGTCGGCGGGGTGGACCCGCGCGGTCGCGATTTTCGAAGACGGGGCCGTCGCCGCATGAGGCTGGCGACCTTGCACGACGGCACGCCGGACGGCGCGCTGCTGGTGGTGGGGAGCGGGGGCGACAGGGCCGCGCCCGCCGCCGCCGTTGCTACGACGCTGCAACAGGCGATGGAGAACTGGGCGGCCGTCGAGCCGGCGCTGCGGGCGATCGCCGCGCAGGTCGAGGCGGGCACCGCGCCGGGCCTTTTCGCGCTGGACGAAGGAACGCCGCTCGCCGCGCCGTTGCCCCGCGCGTGGCAATGGCTCGACGGCTCGGCCTATCTCCAGCATGGCGAGCGGATGCAGCAGGCGTTCAACCTGCCGCCGATCGAAACCGACCGTCCGTTGATGTATCAGGGCCTGTCCGATCGCTTTTACGGCCCCGCCGACGACATTCCCTTTCCGGCGGAAGAGGATGGCGTGGATTTCGAGGGCGAGCTGGGCGTGATCGTCGACGCCGTGCCGATGGGCACGAGCGCAGAAGAGGCGCTGGCGCATATCCGCCTGATCGTGCAGATCAACGACTGGTCGCTGCGCACGATCGCGCCGGTGGAGATGAAGACCGGCTTCGGCTGGGTGCAGGCCAAGCCCGCCTGCTCGATGGCGCCTTTCGCGGCGACGC
>Ga0180222_1001270_pt1 | contig 27466 bp, 25 predicted proteins | sample eDN5th37CKraftOP_FD_151336 | JGI IMG/M metagenome (GOLD analysis project Ga0180222, IMG submission 151336) | Enriched Organic Plus compost microbial communities from Emeryville, California, USA - eDNA 5th pass 37_C Kraft OP (version 2) (version 2) ...
GCCGACACCTACGCCGACCATCCGGTCCCGCTCACCGCCTCGTGGGGCGCGACCGAGACGGCGCCGGCGGCGACGTCGGCCCACCACGAGGACTCGGCCTGCGGCAGCATCGGCGTGCCGCTGCCCGGCGTGACCGTCAAGCTCGTGCCCGAGCACGACGGCCGCCACGAGATCCGCGTCCTGGGGCCGAACGTCACGCCCGGCTACCACGCCGATCCGGACGCGACCGCCGCCGCGTTCGACGAGGAGGGCTTCTACCGCACCGGCGACGCCGTCGCGCTGCTGGACCCGGCCGACCCCGCGGCCGGGCTGCGCTTCGACGGTCGCCTGGCCGAGGACTTCAAGCTCCTCAGCGGGACCTGGGTCGTCGTCGGGACGCTTCGCACCGCGCTGCTGTCGCAGTCGCGGGGCCTGCTGACCGACGCGGTCATCGCCGGCCACGACCGCGGCTACGCGGCCGCGCTCGCGTGGGCGGCAGGGGGCCCGGCGGCGCCCGACCAGGCCGCGCTTCGTCGCGGCCTGGCCGAGGCCCTCGGGCGCCTGAACCGCGGCGCCGGCTCCGCGCGGCGGATCGAGCGCCTCCTCCTGCTGGCCGAGCCGCCGAGCCTCGACGCCGGCGAGATCACCGACAAGGGCTACGTCAACCAGCGCACCGTGCTGCGGCGGCGGGCGAAGGCGGTCCAGCGGCTGTACGCCGACCCGCCGCCGGCGGACGTGATCCTGGCCGATCCCTCCTGAGCGGCGGCGCTCAGGAGCGGCAGGCCGCGCACACGGCGTGCACGACGGTGTCCGCGCGCTCGGGCTCGAAGCCGGCGTCGCGGGCGGCGCGCAGGACGGCCTCGTCGTCGAGCGGCGCGTCGATGTCGGCGACCGCGCCGCAGCGGGTGCAGACCACGTGGTGGTGGGGATGGGTGCGCGGGTCGTAGAGGACCGCGCCGCCGCCGGCGCTGACGCGCCGGACGCTGCCGAGCTCCTCGAGCAGATCGAGCGTCGCGTAGACGGTGGGCAGCGAGACGCCGGGCAGCCGGTCGGACACCGCGGTCAGGACCTGCTCGGCCGTGACGTGGGTGTCGAGCTCGCGCACGACGCGGGCGATCGTCAGCCGCTGCGGCGTGACACGCTGGCCACGCTCGCGCAGGGCCGCGCAGAGCGCATCCTCGGGGACGTCGATGGCACGGGCGTCGGACACGTTCTCAAGCGTAGCAATCGGCAGGCAAGCGTAAGGGCGCAGCTATTTTGAGCTTCTTGTTATAGTCGTCGCCATGCCTATGCACCCCGAGACCGAGAGCGAGCTGCGGCCACCGAGTCCTGCGGAGGCCCGCTATCTCGAGGTGATGGGCCGTCTGGGGCGCCATGGCGCCTCCGTCGCCGGCGCGTCGATCGCCCGCACGCTGGGGCTGTCGGCGCCGACCGTGCACGAGATGCTGCGCCGCCTGGAGGCCGACGGCTTCATCCAGCGCGCGGAGAACCGCGGCTGGCGCCTGACCGACACCGGCCGCCGCCAGGCCGACGCGGTTCGCCGCCGCCGTCGCGTGGTCGAGCACTTCCTGCGCACCGTCCTCGACGTCCCCGAGTCCGAGGTGGCGACGGAGGCCGACGCGCTGCTCACCGCGGTGTCGCCCAAGCTCGAGGAGCGCCTGCGCCTGGCCAGCTGGCCCGGCGAGCGGCCGTGCGTCGAGGGCGCCCACGGCGAGCGCCCCGTGCGCTTCCTGGCCGGCGCCGCCCGCCGCCCGTAGCCCCGCCGGGCGCGGCGGCCCGCTAGCGTGCCGCGCGTGCCCGACACGCCCGACCTCGCTCCCGCCGTCGCCACCGTCATCCGCCGCTGCCTCGCCGTTCAGCCCGGCGAGGGGGTGGTCGTCGTCGCCGACGCCACGACCGCCGAGATCGGCGCGGCCCTGCGCGACGAGGCCGAGCGCGCCGGCGCGGACGCCACGCTCGCGCTGACCACGCCGCGCGAGACCGACGGCGCCGAGCCGCCGGAGGCCGTCGCCGCCGCGCTGGCCGCCGCCGACGTGTACGTGGCCCCGACCTCCTGGTCCATCTCCCACACACGCGCGCGCAAGGCCGCCAGCGACCGCGGCGCGCGCGGCGCGACGATGCCGCACATCACCGCCGACATGCTCGCGCGGCTGATGGCCGTCGACTTCGACCAGATGGTCGCGCGCTCCAAGGCGGTCGCCGACCTGCTCACCGAGGCCGACGAGGCGCACCTCACCTGCCCGCGCGGGACCGACCTGCGCCTCGACCTCGGCGGCCGCGCCGGGATCGCCGACGACGGCGACCTCAGCGCCTCGGGCGCGTTCGGGAACCTGCCCTGCGGCGAGGGGTTCGTCGCGCCGCTCGGCGGCGAGGGCACGATCGTCGCCTCCAGCCTCGCCGCGATCGGCCTGGCCGACCCGCCCGCGCGCCTCACCGTCGAGGACGGGCGCCTGACGATGGCCGAGGGCCCCGAGGGCGCCCGACTGCTGTCGCGCCTGCGCGCGGCCGGCGAGCTGGGGACCAACCTCGCCGAGCTCGGCGTCGGGACGAACGAGCACGCGACGCTGACCGGCAACGTGCTCGAGGACGAGAAGATCCTCGGCACCGCGCACGTCGCGTTCGGGGCCAGCGCCGCGATCGGCGGGACCGTGTCGGTCCCGGTCCACCTCGACGTCGTCGTCCTCGACGCGACGCTGACGATCGGCGGGACCCAGGTCCTCGACGGCGGCCGCTTCGTCCTGTGACCGAGCCGCTCATCGCCGTCCCCAACGTCTCCGACGGCCGCGATCCGCTCGTCCTGGCCGCCATCGGCGACGCCTACGCGCAGGCGGACGCGCGCGTGCTCGACGTCCACTCCGACCCCGACCACCACCGCTCGGTCTTCACGCTCGCCGGCGCGCCCGGCGCGCTCGCGGACGCGCTCGTGGCCGGCGCCGCCCAGGCGATCGACCTCATCGACGTCTCCGACCACGAGGGCATCCACCCGCACGTCGGCGCCCTCGACGTCTGCCCGGTCGTCCACGTCACGCCCGACCAGCGCGGCGCGGCCGCCGCCGAGGCGCTCGTCGCCGCCGACGGGATCGGGCGGCTCGGCGTCCCCGTGTTCCTCTACGGCGAGCTGGGCGGCGGGCGCACCCGCGCGGAGATCCGCCGCGGCGGGCCGCGCGAGCTGGCCCGGCGCATGGCCGCCGGCGAGCTGCGCCCCGACTTCGGCCCGCCCGCGCCGCACCCGACCGCCGGCGCCACGCTCGTCGCCTGCCGCCCGCCGCTGATCGCCTTCAACCTCGAGCTGGCCCCGCCGGCGACCGTCGAGGACGCGAAGGCGATCGCCGCCGACATCCGCGAGGGCGGCGCCCACGGGCTGCCCGGGCTGCGCGCGATCGGGCTCGAGCTGGCCGCGCGCGGGGGCGTCGCGCAGGTGTCGATGAACGTCGAGGACCACCTGGCCCTGCCGCTGGCGCGGGTCGTCGAGGCCGTGCGCGCGCACGCGCCGGTCGCCGAGGCCGAGGTGATCGGCCTGCCGCCCGAGGCGGCGTTCGCCGGCTTCCCCGAGGACCTGCCGGTGCGCAACCGGCGCACGCTCGAAGCCGCCCTGGCCGAGCACGCGCCGATACGCTAGGAGCATGGCTCAGACGAAGCGCCGGCGCACCAAGCATCGCGGCAACGCCGCGGGGATGATCGAGGCGCGCGGGCGCACCGGGCGCAAGCCCACCGAGTCGGAGACCAAGGCCGCCAAGAGCGCCTCGGCGAAGCCCAACCGCTTCGACCGCCCGCCGAGCTGGCGCAGTTCGATCAACCGCGCGCTGGTCGCCGTCGTCTTCTTCGTCGTCCTGCTGCTCGTCATCCCGGGCTTCGACGTGACGCCCGCGCAGATGATCCCGCTCGTGGCGTTCATGCTGCTCATCTACATCCCGATGGGCTACTACACCGACCAGTGGATGTACCGTCGGCGCCAGCGCCAGAAGGCGCAGGCGGCCAAGCCGAAGCCGAAGGACGGGTCATGAGCCTCGACGTGCGGATGCTCACGGTCGGCCCGCTCCAGGAGAACGCCTACCTGGTGCGCCGGCCCGACGCCGACCGCGCGGTGCTCGTCGACCCGGGGGAGGAGGCCGAGCGCCTGCTGAGCGTCGTCGCGGCGCTCGAGGTCACGCTCGACGCGATCCTGCTCACCCACACGCACTTCGACCACGTCGGCGCGGTCGCCGCCGTCGCGGGCGCCACCGGCGCGCCCGTGTACGTGCCCGAGCTGGAGCGCGACGTGCTCGCCAACATCAACGACTACGTCCGCCTGCCCGGCTTCGGCCCGTTCGACAGCTACGAGGCCGAGCACACGGTGGCCGGCGGCGAGCGCCTGCAGCTCGCCGGGATCGACCTGGACGTGATCTTCACGCCCGGCCACAGCCCCGGCCACGTCACCTACGCCGTCGAGGACTCGCAGGCGCTGTTCTCCGGCGACGTCCTGTTCCAGGGCTCCGTCGGGCGCACCGACCTCCCCGGCGGCGACTGGCCCACGCTCGAGGCGTCGATCGCCACGCTGCTGGAGCGCTACCCCGACGAGACGCGCGTGCACCCCGGCCACATGGGGCTCACGACGCTGGGGCGCGAGCGCGCGACGAACCCGTTCCTGACCCAGCTCGCCGCCCGCCAGTGAGCGAGCGGATCCAGGCGCCGCGCGGCACGCAGGACGTGCTGCCCGAGCAGACCGCGGCCCGCGCCGCGCTGGAGGCCCGCGCCCGCGAGGTGCTGGAGAGCGCCGGCTACCAGCGCATCGAGACGCCGATCTTCGAGCACACCGAGCTGTTCTCGCGCGGCGTCGGCGCGTCGACCGACATCGTCCAGAAGGAGATGTACACGTTCGAGGACGCCGGCGGCCGGTCGCTGACGCTGCGCCCGGAGGGCACCGCCGCCGTGTGCCGCGCCTACGTCGAGCACGGCATGCACAAGCTCGCCCAGCCGGTGAAGCTGTGGTACCTCGGCCCGTTCTTCCGCTACGAGCGCGCCCAGGCGGGCCGCTACCGCCAGTTCTGGCAGATCGGCGCCGAGGCGCTGGGCTCCGACGACCCGGCCGTCGACGCCGAGTCGATCCTCCTGCTGGCGACGCTGCTCGGCGACGTCGGCGCGCGCGGGATCGTCGTGAAGGTCTCCAGCCTGGGCCGCCTGGAGTCGCGCGCGGTCTACCGCGCCGCGCTGCAGGAGCACCTGCGCGCGCACGCCGACCGCCTGTCGGAGGAGGTGCGCGAGCGCATCGACCTCAACCCGCTGCGCGCGTTCGACTCCGACCACCCGGGCACGCAGGAGGTCATGGCCAGCGCCCCGCTGCTGCGCGATTTCCTCGATGCCGAGGACGCCGAGCACTTCGCCGAGGTGCTGGCGCTGCTCGACGCCGCCGACGTCGCCTACCACGTCGAGCCGACGCTCGTGCGCGGCCTGGACTACTACGTGCGCACGGTCTTCGAGATCCACTCGACCGAGCTCGGCGCCCAGTCGGCGCTCGGCGGCGGCGGCCGCTACGACCGCCTCGTGGCCGAGATCGGCGGGCCGCCGACGCCGGGCATGGGCTGGGCCGCCGGCATCGAGCGCATCCTGCTCGCCGGCGGCGCGCCGCCGCACGCGGCGCCGCCCGTGGACCTGTACGTCGCCGGGCCGGTCGGGCCGACGCAGTTCCGCCTCGTCGCCGACGCGCGGCGCGCCGGGCTGGGCGCCCAGCTCGACCTCGCCGGGCGCTCGATGAAGGGCGTCTTCAAGCAGGCGGCGCGCCTCGACGCCCGCTACGTTGCCTGGATGAACGAGGACGGCACCTGGGAGCTGAAGGACCGCCAGGGCGGCGAGCAGATGACCGCGCCCGACGCCGACGCGGTCGTGCGCGACGTGCTGCGGGGCCCGAGCCTGTGAAGCGCCCGCCCGCCGCCAACCGCTACCGCGACGTGTGGGCCGGCGAGGTCAACGCCGCCCGCGCCGGCGACCGCCTGCGCGTGGCCGGCTGGGTGCACCGCCGCCGCGACCACGGCGGCCTGATCTTCATCGACCTGCGCGACCGCTCCGGCCTGCTGCAGCTCGTCTTCCACCCGGAGACGTCGGGCGAGGCGTTCGCCGCCGCCGAGCGGCTGCGCTCCGAGCACGTGCTCTCGGCCACCGGCACGCTCGTGCGCCGCGAGGAGGGCAACGTCAACCCGAACATCGCCACCGGCGAGGTCGAGCTGCAGGTCGAGGAGATGGACGTGCTCGCCCAGGCCGAGACGCCGCCGTTCCCGGTCGACGAGGACGTCCAGGTCGAGGAGAGCACCCGCCTGGCGCACCGGGTCATCGACCTGCGCCGCGACGCGATGCAGGAGGCGCTGATCCTGCGCGATCGCATCACGCGCGTCATGCGCGAGACGCTCGCCGACGCCGACTTCCTGGAGATCGAGACGCCGATCCTCACGCGCTCCACCCCCGAGGGCGCGCGCGACTTCCTCGTCCCGGCGCGCATGCAGCCGGGCAGCTTCTACGCGCTGCCGCAGTCGCCGCAGCTGTTCAAGCAACTGCTGATGATGAGCGGCTTCGAGCGCTACTTCCAGATCGCGCGCTGCTTCCGCGACGAGGACCTGCGCGCCGACCGCCAGCCCGAGTTCACCCAGCTCGACCTCGAGATGTCCTTCGTCGAGGAGGAGGACGTCATGGGGCTGATGGAGCACCTGTTCGAGCGCGTGTTCGCCGAGGGCGGCTTCCCGGCCCCGCCGCCGCCGTGGCCGCGCATGCCCTACGACGAGGCGATCGCCCGCTACGGGACCGACCGCCCGGACCTGCGCTTCGGCCTGGAGATCCACGACGTCTCCGACCACCTGCGCGGCACGGAGTTCAAGGCGTTCCGCGGCGTCCTCGACGGCGGCGGCGTCGTGCGCGGCTTCAACGTCGGCCCGCGCGAGACGCCGCGCAAGGAGCTCGACGAGCTGACCGAGCTGGCCCAGCGCACCGGCGCCAAGGGGCTCGTGTGGGCGTTCGTGCAGGCCGGCGGCGTGTGGCGCTCGCCGATCGCCAAGTTCCTGGCCGACGAGGAGATGCAGGCGATCTCGTCGCAGCTCGGCGCCTCCGAGGGCGACCTGCTGCTGGCCGTCGCCGACGACGCGCGCGTCGCCGCCGAGGTGCTCGGCACGCTGCGCCTGCGCCTCGGCGAGCCGGACACGAGCCGCCACTCGCTGGTGTGGATCGTCGACTTCCCGGCGTTCGAGTGGAACGCGGGGGAGAGCCGCTGGGACGCGCTGCACCACCCGTTCACCGCGCCGGTCGGCGACCTCGACGACCCCGGCTCGCTGCGCTCGCGCGCCTACGACCTCGTGCTCGACGGCACCGAGATCGGGGGCGGCTCGATCCGAATCCACGACGTCGCCGTCCAGCGCCGCGTGCTGGAGATCCTCGGCATGTCCGAGGAGGAGGCGCAGGCGCGCTTCGGGTTCCTGCTCGACGCGCTGCGCTACGGCGCCCCGCCGCACGGCGGCATCGCCTTCGGGCTGGACCGGGTCGCGGCGATCATGGCCGGGCGCGACTCCATCCGCGACGTGATCGCGTTCCCGAAGACGGCCAGCGGCGCCGACCTGCTCACCGGCGCGCCGGCGCCCGTCGACGCGCGTCAGCTGCGCGAGCTGGGCCTCAGGCCGGCGTAGGCGTCGCCGGCGCCGCCTCGGGGGCGCGCTCCACGCGGTTGCGGCCCAGCGCCTTGGCGGCGTACAGGCCGCGGTCGGCCTGGCGCAGCAGCAGGTCCTGGGAGGCGGCGTCGTCGGGGCAGATCGCGACGCCCATCGAGGCGGAGACCGGCAGGTCCACGCCGACGACGGCGATCCGTGCGACCGCGGTGCGCAGCGTCTCGGCCAGCGCGAGCGCGCCCGGCAGCGGCGTGTCGGGGGCGAGCACGAGGAACTCCTCGCCGCCCCAGCGGCCGACGACGTCGCTGGCGCGCGTGTTCGCGGACAGCGCGGCGCCGACGGCGGCCAGCACCGCGTCGCCCTTGTCGTGGCCGAAGCGGTCGTTGACGTCCTTGAAGTGGTCGAGGTCGATCGAGACGACGGCCAGCGGCGCCTCGCGGCGCAGCGCCTGGGCGACCATCCGCTTCAGCGTCTCGTCGAGCGCCCGCCGGTTGGGCAGGCCGGTGAGCGCGTCGGTGGCGGCGCGCGACTCGGCGATCGCGATCGTGCGCAGGTTCGCCAGGACGGGCGCGGCGATCGTCACCGACTCGGCGATCCGCCGGCGGCACTCGTCGTCGAACGGCTCGTCCTGGGCGGCGAGGACCGCGCCGATCACCTCGCCGGACGCCGCCAGCGGCGCGCACAGCCGCTCGCGGCCGGTCGCCGCGCACAGGTCGCAGCGCAGGAGCGAGTCGTCGCCGTCGCGCTCGGCGTGCGCGGCGCCGAGGCGGATCGCGGCGCAGGTGCGCGGCGCGGCGTCGACCAGCCGGGCGGCCAGCGGCGACGTCGGGTCGAGCGGGGTCTGCGACAGCAGGCGGTTGCGGGCGGCGTCCGACTCCAGGACGGCGATCGTGCGGCCCGGGGCCTCGAGATGGCGCTCGAGCAGATCGTGCACCTCGTCCTCGGAGGCGGCCGACAGCAGCGCCTGGCCCAGCTCGTCCTGGCGCGCGCGGTAGCGGCGCTCGGCCTCGGCGGCGGCGGCCTCGGCCCGCAGGCGGCGGTGCAGCACGAGCATCCCGGAGCCGCCGACGACGAGCACCGCCAGCAGCGCGAGGACGACCGTCGCCAGCGCGGAGATCTCCTGGTCGTCGCGGCGCAGGCGCTCCAGCTCGACGTCGAGCGCGTCGACCGACGCGTTGAAGCTCTCCAGCAGCGCCTGCAGCGCCCCGGAGCGGTCGGCCGCCTCCCGGTTGGGCGCGGCGGCGGGCGGCCCGACCGGGGCGTTGTCGAGGGCCTCGCGCCAGCGCGCCTCGGCCTCGACGACGGCGTCCAGCGCGCGGGCCACGCCCGTGTCGCCGGCGGCCGCCTCGCGGAGCGTCGCGACCGCGGCGGCGTACTCGCGCCGCTCCTGCGCGCGGCGCGCGCGGATCGCGGCCTCGCCGATGGTCGGGTTGCGGGAGGCGGTGGCCTGGTCGACGACGCTCGCGCGCAGCGTGGCGAGCGCGCGCATGCGCTCGGCCGCGGACGTGGAGCTGTCGCGCTGGATGGCCGCGCCGAGCCACACCGCCCCGCCGACGGCGAGGGCGCAGAGGAGCAGGAGCATCCGGAAGCGCAGCTGGCGCATGCAGCACCAGAGTCGGCGTCCGCACGCGGACCTTGAGGGGTGGTGGCGCGCTTACACTCCGGATCGATGGCCGACGAGCGCTTCGAGGAGCACCTTCGCGCCCGGCGCGGCCACGTCCCCGAGGGCGCCCACAGCGGCGCCGCGGGCGGGGCCGCGTGCGGCGACGTCGTGCGCGTGTCGGTCGCCGTGGAGGGCGATCGCGTCGTCGACGCCGGCTGCGACGCGTCCGGCTGCGGCGCCGCGCTGGCGGCCGCGTCCGCCGCGGCCGAGCTCGTGCGGGGCGAGCCGATCCTGACCGCCGCGCGGGTGTCGGCCCAGACCATCGCCGACGAGCTCGGCGGGCTCAGCCCCGGCAAGTTCCATGCCGCCGACCTGGCCTCCGACGCGCTGCACCGCGCGCTCGGCGCCGCCGTGCGCGCCGACGCGTCGGCCGCGCCCGTGCCGGGCCGGGTGCTGGTGGCGATGAGCGGCGGCGTCGACTCGGCGGTGGCCGCGCTGCGCTGCGGGCCCAACGCGGTGGCGGTGACCGTCGAGCTGTGGTCGTCGCCCGAGAACGACGCGGAGCGCTCCTGCTGCTCGGCCGACGCGGTGCGCCACGCCCGCGCGCTGGCCCACCGGATGGGCCTGCCGCACCTCACGATCGACCTGCGCGAGGAGTTCCGCGCCGGCGTCGTGGAGCCATGGCTGGCCGACCACGCCGCCGGCCTGACCCCGAACCCGTGCGTGCGCTGCAACGGCTCGGTGCGGCTGGACGCGATGCTCGACATCGCGACGCGCGTGGGGGCGAGCGAGCTGGCCACCGGCCACTACGCCCGCATCGGCGAGGACGGGCTGCTGCGCGTCGCCGCCGACGCCGCCAAGGACCAGAGCTACATGCTCGCCGCGGTGCCGCCCGAGGTGCTCGCGCGGCTGCGCTTCCCGCTCGGCGAGCTGACCAAGCCGGAGGTGCGCGCGCTGGCCGAGGAGGCCGACCTCCCGGTCGCGCGCAAGCCCGACTCGCAGGACCTGTGCTTCCTGGCCGGCACCGGCCGCTCCGCGTTCCTGGCCCGCCACGGCGGGATGCGCTCGCGCCCCGGCGACCTCGTCGACACCGCCGGCCGCCGGGTCGGGCGCCATCGCGGCCACGCCGAGTACACGGTCGGCCAGCGCAAGGGGCTCGGCCTCGGCGGCACCGACACGCCGCGGTACGTCGTCGCCAAGGACGCGGCGCGCAACGTCGTCGTCGTCGGCACGCGCGAGGACCTGGAGGTGCGGCGCGTGGCGCTGCGCGACGTGCGCCTGCACCGGCCCGCGGAGGACGTCCAGACGGTGCGGCTGCGCTACCACGCCCGGGCGATCCCGTGCCGCCTGGACGGCGACGCGGTCGAGCTCGACGAGCCGTTCGCGGGCGCCGCGCCGGGCCAGACCGCGGTGCTGATGGCGGGCGAGACGGTCGTCGGGCACGCCACGATCGCCTGAGCGCGGCCTGCGGGGTTCTCCGGAGCGGGCCCCGGACTCCGACCGGATGAAACGGGCGCGCGAAGGTGAGATCTTCGGCGCATGGCCGTGATCACCGACGTGGCGGGTCCGCCCAGCGAGCTGTTCGAGCAGGAGCGCTCGCCGCGCGTCGCCGTGCTCTACGCCAGCGCCTGCGGCTCCACCGCGGGGATCGCGCAGCGGATCGCCGACCGCCTGCGCGACGCCGGGACGCCGGTCGACGTGTGGCCGGTCGAGGAGGCCGACGGCGTCGACGGCTACGCCGCGCTCGTCATCGGCAGCGCGGTCTACGGCGGCGCCTGGCTGCCCGCGGCCGACGAGTTCGTGCGCGATCACGCCGACGAGCTCTCGCGCCGGCCCGTGTGGCTGTTCAGCGTCGGGGCGTTCGACGGGCCGCCCGGGCCGCTCGAGCGCGCCGGCGGGCTGGACGTGCCCGAGGCCGACGAGCTCGCCCAGGCGCTGGGCGCCGTCGGGCACCGGCGCTTCGCCGGGCTGCTCGACCGCTCGCGCTGGCCGTGGTGGCGGCGCGTGCTGGTGCGCCTGGCCGGCGGCCGCTTCGGCGACCGCCGCGACTGGTCGGCGATCGACGCCTGGACGGTCGCGATCGCCGAGGCGCTGCACGGGCAGCGCACCGAGTAGCCGCGGCGGGCCTCAGGCCGCCGCGCCCGGGCGGGCCGCCTGCGCGTCGTCGTCGCGGGCGGCCTGGACCTGCGGCGCGACGCCGCGCGGCATCCCGATCAGCGCGACCACGAACGCCACGGCCATGATCCCCGCCATCACGTAGAACACCGTCTGCGTCGAGGCCGCGAAGTCGTGCTGGACGGCCTCGAACAGGTGGGCGTGGTCGCCGGCGCCCTGCGCGAACGCGGCCGCGTCGCCGCCGCCGGTGCCGCTCAGCGCCTCGGCGACCCGGTCGGCCACCGCCTTCGGCGCGCCGGCCTCGCCGAGCGTCTCCTCGATGTTGGCCTTGTTGCGCAGGATCAGGATCGTGCCGAGCACGGCCAGGCCCAGGCTGGAGCCGAAGTTGCGCACGGTCTGCGTGATGCCGGTGACCTCGCCGTAGGCGGTCTGCGAGGCGCGGTTGAGCGCGTCGGTGCTGACCGGCGAGAGGATCAGCCCGATCCCGATGCCGGCCACGACGATCCACGGCCACTGCGCGTCGAGGTTCAGGTCGGTGAGCTGCTGCGCCCACAGGAAGAACCCGACCGCGCCGACCAGGCAGCCCACGACGACGGGGATCCGCGCGCCGCGCGCGTCCAGCAGCCGGCCGCCGAGCTGCGAGGCGGCGGCGAACCCGCCGAAGAAGATCAGCAGGTACAGGCCCGCGTTGGACGCGTCGTAGCCCAGCGCGATCTGGGAGTACATGCTCCCGAAGAAGAACAGCGGCACGAAGCAGGCCGACATCAGCATCAGGACCGCGTTGTCGGCGCGGAAGCCGCGGTCGGCGAAGACCCGCAGCTGGATCAGCGGATGCTCGGTGCGCAGCTCGACGCGCACGAACACGATCATCAGCACGATGCCGGCGGCGATGCACAGCCACGTGGCCGGCGAGTCCCAGCCCCACACGGACGACTGCTGCAGGCCCAGCACGGCCAGGCCCATGCCCAGGCACACGAGCACCGCGCCGCGGTAGTCGATCGGCGCGGGCTGGCGGCTCTCCTCGGGGCGGGCCCGCAGCGTGAGGACGATCGCGATGAGCGCGACCGGCACGTTGATCCAGAAGATCGCCCGCCACGTCCACTCGGTGAGGTAGCCGCCGGCGATCGGGCCGACCGAGGTCAGCGCGCCGGTGACCGCGAAGAAGATCGCCAGCGCCTTGCCGCGCTCGCGCACGTCGAACGCGCCGACCACGATGGCCAGCGCCGCCGGGAAGAGCAGCGCGGCGAACCCGCCCTGGATCACGCGGAAGACGATCATCCACGCCTCGCCGATGTCGCCGGTCGGCGTCGCGCCGCACAGCGCCGACGCGGTCGCGAAGCCGACGACGCCGACGAGCACCATGCGCCGGTGCCCGAGGACGTCGCTCAGGCGGCCGCCGAAGGCGAACAGCGCCGACAGGGCCAGCAGGTAGCCGTTGACGATCCATTGCCCGCCGGTCGCCGACAGATCCAGATCGCGCTCGAGTTGGGGGATCGCGATCGCGACGATCGTCTGGTCGATGAACATCATCGCGACCGAGAAGATCATCGCGACCAGGACGAGGGTCTTCTGCTTGCTCATGGCGACAGGAACCTTCCGTGGAGGGGCGCGCAGCAGTGTCTCCGATCCGGCGGACGCCTGCGCGCCATGACGCCAGGACCGCAACGTGGGCGCCCATGGCGGTGTTGATCAGAGCAGCACCGTCCCAGTTCCCCGACCCAGGAGAGACACGATGCGACTTCGAACGCGCGCCGTCCTGGCGTGCGCCGCGGCCCTGCTCGCCGCGCCCGCGACCGCCTCCGCCGCCGAGCAGCTCGCCGGCGTCACCGAGGACAACACGCTCGTCCTGCTGCGCTCCGACAGCCCCGGCAACGTCCGCTACGCGGTCCCGATCAGCGGCCTGCCCGCCGGCGAGCGCATCGTCGGGCTCGACCGCCGGCCCGCGACCGGCGGCCTCTACGGCCTGGGCGCCTCCAGCCGCCTGTATCGCATCGACCTCGGGTCCGGCCAGGCGATCGCGCTCGGCGACCCGTTCTCGCCGCTGCTGGACGGCAGCGAGTTCGGGTTCGGCATCAACCCGGTCGGCGACGCGGGCCGCGCGGTCTCCAACAACCGCCAGAACCTGCGCCTCAACCTCGACAACGGCCGCGTGATCCAGGCCGACGCGCCGCTGCAGTACGCGGCCGGCGACCCGGGCGCCGGGTCCGTGCCGTCGGTGGTCGGGGCCGCGTACGGCAACCCGACGCCGGGCGCGACGACGACCACGCTGTACGGCATCGACGCGGGCCGCGACGCGCTCGTGCGCCAGGACGGCAACGACGGGACGCTGCACACGATCGGCGCCCTGGGCGTCGACGTCACCGGCCCCGGCGGCTTCGACGTGGCGGAGAACAACGTCGCCTACGCGGCGCTGCGCCGCGCCGGCCAGAGCACGCCGGAGCTGTTCACGATCAACCTGACCAACGGCGCGGCCACCGCGGTCGGCCCGATCGCCGGCAAGCCGACGAACACGTCGGCCGCCTCGCCGGTGACCGCGATCACCGCGCTCGGCCCGGTCGCCGACGACCGCACGCCGCCCAACGTCGTGATGGACCTGTCCAGCACGCTGCTGGAGTCGACGATGCTCGAGCGCGGCATCCCGATCAAGATCGCCTGCGACGAGGCGTGCACGGTGTCGGTCACCGCCGAGGTCGACCACACCGGCCAGAAGCTCGGCACCGTGACCGGCGCGGTCGACGCGGGCCCGGGCTCGGTCGACGTGTCGATCCCGCTGGACGCCACCGGCCGCCGGCTCGTCAACGCCCGCGGCACGCTGCGCATGAGCGTGCAGGCCACGATCCGCGACAGCGCCGGCAACGCGCGGACCACCGGCCGCGTGATCCGCAGCCAGACGCTCGCCCAGCGCGTGGGCCGCTAGCCGATCGCCGTCCGTCCGCCCGCGAGGTCGAGGCCTCGCGGGCGGGCGCCCGCGCGACGCGCCGTAGACTCGGACCCGTGACGTCCGACCAGATCCGCGAGACCTTCCTGCAGTTCTTCAGCGAGCGCGACCACAAGCGACTGGCGTCGGCGTCGCTCGTGCCCGCCTCGTTCGACCCCTCGGTGCTGCTGACGACGGCCGGCATGCATCCGCTCAAGCCGTACTTCCTCGGCCAGGAGCGCCCGCCGCACCACCGCCTCACCAGCTGCCAGAAGTGCTTCCGCACGCCCGACATCGACGTGGTGGGCACGACCACGCGCCACCTGACGTTCTTCGAGATGCTCGGCAACTTCTCGCTGGGCGACTACTTCAAGCAGGGCGCGGTGGAGTTCGCCTGGGAGCTGTCGCGCGAGGGCTTCGGGTTCCCCGAGGACAAGATCTGGGTGACGGTCTTCGAGGGCGACGACGAACTCGGCCTCGGGCCCGACGAGGAGGCGATCGCCGCCTGGGAGGCGATCGGCGTGCCGCGCGAGCGCATCGTCCTGTGCCCCCGCTCGGAGAACTTCTGGCAGGCGGGGCCGATCGGCCCGTGCGGCCCGTGCTCGGAGCTGTACCTGGACCGCGGGCTGGAGTTCGGCGAGCCCGACGACCTGCCCGGCGGCGACAACGAGCGCTTCCTGGAGTACTGGAACCTCGTCTTCATGCAGTTCAACCAGGACCCGGTCAACACGCTCACGCCGCTGCCGTCGCAGAACATCGACACCGGCATGGGCCTCAACCGGATGGCCGCGATCCTGCAGGGCAAGACGTCGGTGTTCGAGACCGACCAGTTCTGGCCGCTGATCGAGCTGGGCCAGGAGCTGACCGGCCGCCGCTACGGCGAGTCCGACGAGGTCGACGTCGCGCTGCGCATCCTGGCCGACCACACCCGCGGCATGACGTTCCTGCTCGCCGACGGCGTGGTCCCCTCCAACGAGGACCGCGGGTACGTGCTGCGCCGCATCATGCGCCGGGCGGTCTCGCGCATGTACAACCTCGGCGTCGAGGACCTCGTGCTGCCGCGCTACCAGGAGGTCGTCACCGAGATCATGGGCGCGGCGTACCCCGAGATCGTCGAGCGTCGCGAGGAGATCGCGATGTGGGCGACCGAGGAGGAGCGCTCGTTCCGGCGCACGCTCGAGCAGGGCACGAAGATGCTCGCCGAGATCGTCGAGCGGGCCAAGGAGCGCGGGGAGGAGGGCGTCGGCGCCGAGGACCTGTTCCGCCTGCACGACACCTACGGCTTCCCGTACGACCTCTCGCGCGAGCTGCTGGCCGAGCAGGGCCTGGGCTCCGACGAGGAGGGCTTCGAGGCGCTGATGGAGGAGCAGCGGGAGCGCTCCCGCTCGGGCGGCGGCGGCAAGCGCCCCGGCGGCCTGGCCGGCTTCGAGGCGCTCTTCGGCGACGCGGCGCGCGACCTGACCCAGACCGACTTCACCGGCTACGAGCACCTCGAGGAGGAGACCGAGGTCGTCGCGCTGGGGTCCGACGACGGCCGCGTGGCGGTCAAGCTCGCGCGCTCCCCGTTCTACGCGGCCGGCGGCGGCCAGATCAGCGACGTCGGCGTGATCGAGTGCGCCGACGGCGACTGCCGCGCGCGGGTCGTCGACGTCGTGCGCGTCGGCGACGACCAGGCGGTCGTGGTCGAGCCCGAGCAGGGGTCGCTGAAGCCGGGGGAGAGGGTCGTCGCGCGCGTCGACCGCACCACCCGCATGGCGACGATGGCCAACCACACGGCCACGCACCTGCTGCACGCGGCGCTGCGGCGGCGGCTGGGCACCCACGTGCGCCAGGCCGGCTCCTACGTCGGCCCCGACAAGCTGCGCTTCGACTTCACCCACGGCGCCGCGCTCACGCCGCAGGAGCTGCGCGACGTCGAGGACCAGGTCAACGCCTGGATCGTCGAGAACTGGCCGGTCACCTGGCGCGAGACGTCGCTGGACGAGGCGCGCGCGGCCGGCGCGATGGCGCTGTTCGGCGAGAAGTACGGCGATCGCGTGCGGATGGTCGAGGTCGGCGACGGGTCGTTCTCGCGCGAGCTGTGCGGCGGCACTCACGTCGCGTCGACCGCGGAGATCGGCGTGTTCCGGATCACGTCCGAGACGTCGTCGGCGTCCAACGTGCGCCGCATCGAGGCGCTCACCGGCGCCGAGGGCATCGCGCTGCTGCGCCGCCACGACGACCTGCTGCGCGAGGCGGCGGCCGCGCTGCGCACCCGGCCCGACGACGTCGTCAACAAGCTCGTCGACCTGCAGGCCAAGGCGAAGGCCGCGGCGCGCGGCGGCGCGGCCCAGGCCGGCGCGGCGGTCGACGTCGACGCGCTGCTCGAGGCGGCCGAGGCCGTCGACGGCGCGCGGGTCCTGACCGCGCGCGTGGAGGCGGCCGACAACAAGGCGCTGCTGGCGGTGCTCGACCGCGTGAAGCCCAAGCTCGGCGACGGCGTCGTCGTGCTCGGCGCCGCGGGCGAGGGCAAGGTCATGTTCGTGGCGTCGGTCGCCCCGGCGCTCGTGTCGCGCGGCGTGAAGGCCGGCGACATCGTGCGGCTGGCCGCGCAGGTCACCGGCGGTGGCGGCGGCGGGCGCGACACGATGGCGCAGGCGGGCGGCCGCGACCCCGGCAAGCTCGACGAGGCGCTCGGCGTGGCGCGCGAGGCGATCGAGCGCGCGCTCACCGCGTGAGCCGCGTCCTCGCCCTCGACTACGGCTCGGCCCGCTGCGGCGTGGCCGTCAGCGACCCGACGGGCACGCTGGCCACGCCGCTCGACGCGGTGACGCAGGCCAACACGCGGCGGGGGCTGGACCGGCTCGCCACGGTCGTGCGGGAGACCGGCGCCGAGCGCGTCGTGGTCGGGCTGCCGCTGTCGCTGTCGGGCGGCGACTCGGCCCAGACCGAGGAGGCCCGCGCGTTCGCGGCGCGGCTGGCGGCGCGGCTGGGGGAGGGCGTGCCGGTGGAGCTGTACGACGAGCGCTTCACGACGCGGATCGCACAGCGCTCGGGCGGCGGGCGCGCGTCGGAGGACTCGCGCGCGGCCGCGGTGCTGCTGGAGGACTGGCTGGCCGCACGGAGCGCCCGGCACGCCGAATGATCTAGCCTGAGCGTCCGCCGCAGGGGCCCTGTGGCGTGTCCCCATGCCCTTGTTCCGCCGATCAGACGCCCAGGGAGAGCGATCCGCCGCCGACCGCGAGCGCGCGCGGCTGGAGCGCGAGGCGCGCCGTCGGGGCGTGACGGTCGAGGAGCTGCTGGGGTCCCAGGAGGCCCCGCCGCCGGTCGAGGCCGAGCCGCCGCCGCCCGCCGATCCCGACCCTGCGCCCGCCGATCCCGCCCCTGCGCTCGAGCCCGTTGTCGGATCGGAGCCGCATAGCGACCCTGAGCCGCCAACGGTGCCCGAGCCGGATCCGGTGCTGCCGGAGGAGGACCTCACGTGGGTCGAGCCGGAGCCGGAGCCGCCCGCCCCGGAACCGGAGCCCGAGCCCGAGCCGCCCGCCCCGGAGCCCGAGCCGGAGCCCGAGCCGCCCTCCCCCGAGCCCGTTGTCGGCTCGCAGCCGCATAGCGACCCGGATCCGACAACGGAGGAGCCCGAGCCGCCCGCCGAGCACCGCGCCGCGCCCGTCGGCGACGACCTGCCCCCGCGCGAGCTCGATCCGCCGCCGCTGCCCGCGTCGTCGCCGCCCCGGCCGCGCCCGCGCCCGCCGCGGCGCCGCTACGCCCAGCCCGACGCCCGCCGCAGCCCCGCCCAGGGCCCGGTCCGCCGGCGGCGCAGCTGGTTCGCGCGGATCGCCGCCGTGCTCGTGATCGTGGCCGCCGTCGCGGTCCTGTGGTTCCTCTTCAACCTGTTCCAGCCGGGCAAGGGCGACGGCACCGGCCGCGTCGCCATCGAGATCCCGCAGGGCGCCACCGCCCGCGAGGTCGGCGACCTGCTGGCCGAGCGCGACGTCGTCTCCTCGGGCTTCTACTTCGACCTGCGCGCCCGGCTGGCCGGCAAACGCGACGACTTCAAGGCCGGCCGCTACACGCTCGCCCACGACATGAGCTACGGCGCCGCGCTCGACGCGCTCACCGAGCGCGAGCCGGCCGCGCCGCCCACCGTGAAGATCACGATCCCGGAGGGCCGGTCGCGCACCGAGATCGCGCCGACGGTCAAGGAGGCCGGGATCAGCGGCAGCTACCTGGCCGCGTCCAAGCGCCACAAGGGCTTCGACCCGCGCGAGTACGGCGCGCCGCGCTCCACGCGGTCGCTGGAGGGCTTCCTGTTCCCGGCCACCTACGAGATGCGCGAGGGCCAGGCGACCGCGCGGCGGCTCGTCGGCCAGCAGCTCGACGCGTTCCGCCAGAACTTCTCGACGGTGTCGATGCGTGCGGCCAAGCGCCGCAACCTCACGCCCTACGACGTGCTGATCATCGCGTCGATGGTCGAGCGCGAGGCGCAGGTGCCCAAGGAGCGCCCGCTGATCGCCGCCGTCATCTACAACCGGCTGCGCGAGCGGATGCCGCTCGGCATCGACGCCACCACCCGCTACGACCTCGGCGTCTGGCACCGGCCACTGCGCGTCTCCGAGCTGCAGCGCGACACGCCGTACAACACGCGCACGCGCCTCGGCCTGCCGCCGACGCCGATCGGCAACCCCGGCCTGGACTCGATCAAGGCGGCGGCCAAGCCGGCCGACGTCGACTACCTCTACTACGTGGTCAAGCCGAACACGTGCGGCGAGCACAGCTTCAGCAAGACCGACGCCGAGTTCCAGAAGGACGTCGCCGCCTACGAGGCCGCCCGGGCCAAGAACGGCGGCAAGTCGCCCGACACCTGTGACGACTGATGGCCCCGGCCGCCGCGACCCGCCTGGGCGTGATCGGCTGGCCCGTCGCCCACAGCCGCTCCCCGGCGATGCAGAACGCCGCCCTCGCCGCGCTCGGCCTCGACGGCTGGCGCTACCAGCTCCTGCCGCTGCCGCCCGACCTGCTGGCCGAGACCGTCCGCGCCCTTCCGCGGGCCCGCTTCGCCGGCGCCAACGTCACCGTGCCCCACAAGGAGGCCGCGCTCGCGCTCGCCGACGAGGCGACCGACGCGGCGCGCGCGATCGGCGCCGCCAACACGCTGACGTTCCGCGACGGCGCGGTCCTCGCCGACAACACCGACGCGCCCGGCCTGATCGACGCGCTGCCGGCGCCGCCCGACGGCGCCGACGCGGTCGTGCTCGGCGCCGGCGGCAGCGCCCGCGCCGCCGCGTACGCGCTGCGCGAGGCGGGCGCCGGCCGCGTGCTCGTCCACAACCGCACGCCCGAGCGCGCCGAGCGGCTGGCCGCCGACCTGGGCGAGGGGATCGAGGCCACCGCGACGCTGCCGCCCGCCGCCGTGCTGGTGAACTGCACGACGGTCGGCCTGCACGACCCCGACGCCAGCCCGGTCGACCTCGAGGCGCTCGACCGCTACGACGCGGTCGTCGACCTCGTCTACCGCGACGGCGGCACCGCGCTCGTGCGCGCCGCCCGCGCCGACGGCATCCCGACGGTGGACGGCCTGGAGATCCTCGTGCGCCAGGGCGCGCGCTCGCTGGAGATCTGGACCGGCCGGCCCGCGCCGGTCGACGTGATGCGCGCCGCCGTCAGCGCTCCGTGATGCGGACCGCGAAGTCCTCGACCGCGAGCGCCCGCTCGCCGCGCAGCAGCGCGAGCAGCTCCTCGCCGACCAGCTCGCGCCGCCACCCGGTCAGCGTGCGCACGTCGGCCTCGTCGACGCCGCCGCGCACGGCGGTCAGGATCGCCTGCAGGTCGGCGCGCGAGGCGACGAGCTCGTAGGCCAGCTCGGCCTGCGCGACGCGGGTGCGCACGAGCGCCTCGCACAGCGCGATCAGCGGCGCGTCGCCCGGGTGCGGCGAGGGGCGGCGCTCGCCGGCGAACGGGATCGGCTCGCGGTCGCGACCGCGGGCGATGACCTCGAGCAGGTCGTCGCCGCGGCGGCGCAGGTTGCCGGGGTTGATGCCGCGGATGTTCTCCAGCGCGCGGCGCGAGTCGGGCTTGCGCTTGGCCAGCTCGACGAGCGCGGCGTCGGCCAGCACCGACTGCACCGGGCGGTCCTGCTGGGCGGCCAGCGACTCGCGCCACTCGACCAGCTCCCGGGCGACGGCGCGCGAGCGCGGGTCGAGGCTGGCGATGCGCGGCAGCCGCTCGAAGACCTGGTCGAGCTCGCGCTCGTCGGACACGCGCTCCAGCGCGCGGCACTCCTCGCGGGCCCATTCGAGCCGGCCGCTGGCGCGCAGCCGGTCCTGGATCGCGTCGGCGAGCTGGAACAGGTGCAGCACGTCCTCGCGGGCGTAGGCGATCTGCTCGGGGCTCAGCGGCCGCCGGTCCCACTTCGTGTAGGAGGCCGTCTTGGGCAGGCGCACGCCGAGCAGCTCGCCCAGCAGCGACTCGTAGCCGGCCTGGGCGCGCAGGCCCGCGAACCCGGCCGCGACCTGCGTGTCGAACAGGTTCGTGACCTCCGTGCGCCACACGCGCCGCAGCAGCGCCACGTCCTGGCGGGCCGCGTGCATGATCACCTCGACCGACGGGTCGGCCAGCACCTCGGCCACCGGCGCCGGGTCGACGGAGTCGTCGAGCGGGTCGATGACGTCGACGCGCACGTCGCCGTCCACCGGCACGGACACCTGGACGAGGCACAGCAGCGTGCGGTAGCGGCCCTCGCCCATGAACTCCGTGTCGATGCCCATGCGGCCCGCCGCCCGGATGGCGGCGGCGAGGGACGGAAGCTCAGCGGTGGGGGTGGGTGACGCGCCGATCCCGGAAATCCATCACATCGTGCGGCGCGGCGCGTGGGTCCGCGCCCGGCGCCCGCGACGACGGTCCTGCGTGGGCGGCGGCTCGTCGGGCCAGTGCCCGTGCTCGTCGAAGAACGCGCGCGCGTCGTCCTCCTCGGTGCGCTCGCGGTCGCCCTTGACCCCGATGCGGTAGAGGACGTTCAGCAGCCAGATCGACAGGCCGGCGCCGATGATCCCCGCCGACCCCTCGGCGCGATCCACGGTCGGCTCGACGAGCCACAGGATCACGCCGACCGCGACGACGATCGCCGGGAGCCAGGTGCGCGTGAAGCGCAGGATCATCGGAGGTCCTCGGCGGTGAGCATCGTCGCCTCACACGGTAGCGACGCCGGGTCGAACTTCCGAAGCGCGTCGTCCAGACGGCCAGGGAGCCCGACCGTCTCCAGCAGCCACGCCCGCACCGCCTCCGGGGGCTCGCCGGCGGCCGCGCGCTCGGCCAGCGTCACCGACCCGTCGCGCTTGGCCAGCCGCTTCCCGTCGGGCCCCAGGATCAGCGGCACGTGCGCGTAGGCGGGGCGGGGCAGGCCGAGCAGGTCGTACAGGTGCAGCTGGCTCGGGGTGGCGTCGATCAGGTCGGCGCCGCGGACGATCTCGCCGACGCCCTGGTCGGCGTCGTCGACCACGACCGCGAGGTTGTAGGCGGCGGTGCCGTCGTTGCGGCGCACGACGAGGTCGTCGACCGGCCCGCGGCGCTCGCCGAGCAGGCGGTCGGTGAACGCGATCTCGGTGCCCGGCTCCACCCGCAGCCGCAGCGCGGGCCGCCGGCCGGCCGCCTCGCGCTCGGCCCGCTGCGCCGCGGTCAGCTCGCGGCAGGTCCCCGGGTAGCCGGCGACCGCGCCGTGCGGGGCCTGGGCGGCCTCGCGGATCTCGGCCCGCGTGCAGTAGCACGGGTAGGTGTCCAGGCGCGCGATGGCGGCCTCGTACAGCTCACCGCGCTCGGACTGGCGGACGACCTCGCCGTCCCAGTCGAGGCCGATCGCGGCGAGGTCGGCGAGCTGGCCGCGCTCGTGCTCGGGGCGCGACCGGCCCTGGTCGAGGTCCTCGATCCGCAGCAGGAACCGCGCGCCGGCCGAGCGCGCGAACAGCCAGGCGAGCAGGGCCGTGCGCAGGTTGCCCAGGTGCAGCGGCCCTGATGGTGAGGGGGCGTAGCGTCCGTCGTGGCCGGCCACGCCCCCTCACGCTAGACGCACGATCTAGGCGACGACCGGCACCTGCTCGGCCTCGCCCTCGGCGGGCACCACGGCCTCGCGCGGCGGGCGGACGATCAGGAACGCCAGCACGGCCCCGACGAGCGCGAAGCCCGCGCCCACCAGGAACGCCAGCTGGAAGCCCTCGGTCGCGGCCACCGGCTGCGCGGCGCCGCCGGCCAGCGCGTCGGTCATCCGGTCGGTGGCGAGCGTGGCCAGGACCGCGAGGCCCACCGCGCCGCCCACCTGCTGGGAGGTGTTGATGAGGCCCGACGCCAGGCCCGCCTCGTGCTGCGCCACGCCGGCGGTCGCCGCCAGCGTGCCGGACACGAAGAACATGCCCAGGCCCACCGCCACGACGAGCGACGGGAACAGCACGTCGGACAGGTAGCTGCCGTCGGCCGACACCTGCGAGAACCAGCCCAGGCCGATCGCGGTCAGGATGAGCCCGACGGTCAGCACCGGACGCACGCCGACCTTCGTCACCATCGACGACGTCGCGCCCGCGGTGAGGAAGATCGTCACCGCCAGCGGCATGTACTGGAAGCCGGTGCGCATCGCCGACGCCCCGAGCACGTCCTGCATGTACAGCGACAGGAAGTAGAACATCCCCATCAGCGCGGCGACGCCGAGGATCGCGGTGATGTTCGCCCCGGCGCGGGTGGCCGAGCGCAGGATGCCCAGGCGGATGATCGGGTCGCGCGTGGTGGTCTCGCGCACGACGAACGCGACGAGCAGCGCGGCGGCGCCGGCGAAGCCCAGCAGCGTGCGCGCCGAGCCCCAGCCGTGCTGGGTCGTGTTGACGAGCGTGAAGATCAGCAGCGCGAGGCCCGCGGTGATCGTGATCGCGCCGAACAGGTCGTACGTGCGGCGCTCGGTCTCGACGCGGGACTCGGCGAGCAGCACCGGCGCGACGAGCATGATGCCGCCGGCGATCGGCACGTTGATGAAGAACACCCACTCCCAGCCGAGCGCGTCGGTCAGCACGCCGCCCAGCAGCGAGCCGACGGCGCCGCCCGCGCCGGCCACGGCGCCCCAGACGCCCAGCGCCTTGTTGCGCTCGCTGCCCTCGGCGAACGTGGTGGTGACGATCGACAGCGCGGCCGGCGACACGATCGCGGCGCCGAGGCCCTGCACGGCGCGCGCGGCGATCAGCATCCCCTCGCTCTGCGCCAGGCCGGCGGCGAGCGAGGACACGGCGAACAGGCCGATGCCGGTGATGAACACGCGCCGGCGGCCGAGCAGGTCGGCGGCACGACCGCCGAGCATCAGGAAGCCGCCGAACGTGAGCGCATAGGCGCTGACGACCCACTGCAGGTTCTCCGGCGAGAAGTTGAGGTCCCGCTGGATGTAGGGGAGGGCGACGTTCGTGACCGTCGCGTCCAGCACGACGAGGAACTGCGCGCCCGCCAATAGGACCAGCGCCAGCCAGCGCCGGTCGCTCGTGTTCGTGGCCCTTGTCACTTGATGCTCCCGATTTTTCGCTCTCTCAATGCTTGAAGGGGTCAATTATCGCAGTCGCGGTGATCGCGGTCAACCCCGCGATCACGGGATCTCTCGGCGACGCCACCCCTATGACGGCGCGGGCCCGCGGGTTGTGACAGCTCAGCGCAGGCGGCTGGTGTCGACGACTTCGAAGTCGGCGCCGCGCACGCGCTTGAGCGCGTTCAGCTGGCCGTCGTCCCAGTGGGGCGACGGGGCGCCGCTGACGAACCAGTCCGACCCGTTGTCGGCGACGAGCATCCCGTAGCGCTTCAGCGCCCGCAGCACGATCCGCGCCTGCCGTGGGTAGCCCGAGACGTCGAACGAGCGCTTCAACCGGAAGCGCATCCCCATCGGCGGCAGCGCCGGGTCGGTCAGCGACGAGGCGAAGTGGCGGGCCGGGAACACGAACGCGCGGCGCGTCCGGCGGACCGTGAAGCGCAGCGCGTGGTCGATCGAGCCGCGGCGCACGTCGTCGTAGCGGGCCAGGCCGGGCAGGATCGGCAGCCCCGCCGCGTCGGCCGACGTCCAGCCGCGGGGGCGCAGCCGGTTGGAGCGCAGGTCCCAGATCGCGCCCGACCCGGCCTCCCAGCGGGCGCCGCCGTCGATCCGCCGCGCGGCGAACAGCTCGTAGAGCCGGCAGCGGTCGCGGTCGACGACGATCGCGTGGCGGTCGGAGCCCTCCTCGAGCGGCACGTCGGGCGGGATCGGGTACGGGCCGGGGTCGGACTCGTCGGCGTACTCGAAGCCGACCGGCACGCGCGGCTGGTCGGCGCCGACGGTCGTGAACGGGATGCCGTACCGGGTCCCGAAGTCCGGGTGCAGCGGCTCGTCGGCGCCGATCGCCGCGACGATCCGGTCGCTGTCGGCGGCGACCGGCAGGCGGTCGACGCGCTGGTTCCAGACGTTGTCGCGGGGGAGGATCGGGCAGCCCGGCGCGTCCTGCAGCGGGTGGGCCGCGGCCGGCGCGCAGGCGACCGCCGCGAGGGCGGCGGCGAGGGCCCAGATGCGCGCAGGCATCCCGTCAAGGTACCCTCGCCGCGGCCATGGCCGACGACGCCACCCCCACCGACGTGCCCTGCTCCGCCTGTCGCGGGACCGGGATCGTGATCTCCAACCTCGGCGGCACGCGCACGGAGGTCCGCTGCCCGTGGTGCGACGGGGGCGGCAAGCGCCTGGGCCCCGACCACGACGCGCAGGCGGCCCGCCGTCACGGGGACGGGGACGACGAGCCGCCCGACCAGGCCGCCTGAGCCCGGCTCACGGCCGCGGCGCGAGCATCCGCCCGGCGATCTGCACGACCCACCGGCCGACCTCGGGCTCGGGCAGGATCGCGTCCGCGCGGTACAGCACGCGCTCCGGATCCGAGCACCGCGCCACCGCCCGGCCGATGATGCGGTCCTGGAACATCGGGTCGTAGCCGACCAGCAGCGGGACGACGAGCACGCGGTCGACGCGGCCCAGCAGCCCGTCGAGCGCGTCGATGATCGGCTGGCGGCGGTAGCGGACGATGTGCCCGCACCACTCGTGCGCGGAGGCGGCGATGCCGAGCTCGGTCTCCGCCATCGCGCGGGTCTCCGAGAAGAAGCGGTTCCACTCGTCGTCGAACTCCGCGCTGCCGTAGCCGACGAGCAGGAGGCCCGTGCTGCCGGCGTCGGGCTCCGGGCGCCCGAGCATCGCGCGCACCCGCCGGGCCAGGTTCGCGCGCACCAGCCCGGAGAAGTCCAGCAGCGGCGCGGTCCGCAGCCGCGCCTGCGCCTCGTAGATCTCGATCCGGTCGCGGCGCAGCTGCTCCAGGCGCTCGGGGTCGGCCGACAGCCCGCAGATCGTCGGGATGTCGTCGAAGGTGTGGTCGCTGATCGTCAGCAGCAGCGGGACGATCAGCACCGACTCGATGCCGTCCTCGTCGAACGCCCGCAGCTGCGTGGCGATCGACGGCTCCGTGTACTCCATGAACGCGGTGCGGACCTGCTCGACGCCGGGCAGCGCGAGCAGCGCCTCGGCGGTCTGCTCGTGCACGTCCAGGAGCATCCGCCGCCAGATCGGGGAGCGGGAGCCGTGGTTGACGAGCAGCACGCCCCGGGGGAGGTGGCCGTCGCCGCGGCCGCGCGTGACGGCGCGGGCCAGCTCGTCGGCGTCGGCGGGCAGGGGGCGGGACTCGATGGCGCTCAATGGAAGCCTCCGTGCGAGATGGTCCCCTTGCCGGTCTTAGGGTACCCTAAGAACGCGCGGAGCGGCGACACGCCGCCCGCCTCGCGCGCCACATAGGCTGTGCGACCGCATGACGCTCCGTCTCATCACCGCCGGCGAGTCCCACGGACCCGGCCTCACCGCGATCGTCGAGGGCCTCCCGGCCGGCCTCGAGCTCGACCGCGACGCGCTCAACGCCGACATGGCCCGCCGCCAGCTCGGGCACGGCCGCGGCGGGCGCATGAAGATCGAGAAGGACTCCGCCGAGGTCACCGCCGGCGTCCGCCACGGCCGCACGCTCGGCGGCCCGGTGGCGCTGTGGGTCGTCAACCGCGACTACCAGAACTGGGAGGAGCGGATGAACCCGTGGCCGGTCGAGGCGGAGGTCAAGGAGGTGCACCTCCCGCGGCCCGGCCACGCCGACCTCGTCGGCGTGTGGAAGTACCGCCAGACCGACGTGCGCAACGTCCTCGAGCGCGCCAGCGCCCGCGAGACCGCCGCGCGCGTGGCCGGGGGCGGGCTGGCGAAGGCGTTCCTGCGCGCGCTCGGCGTGCAGGTGCTCAGCCACGTCGTGCAGATCGGGCCGATCCGCGCGAGCGTCGTGCCCAACGGGCCCGAGGACTTCGCCGGCGTCGACGACGACCCGGTGCGCTGCCTCGACGCCGAGGCGAGCCGCGCGATGGTCGAGCACATCAACGTGCAGCGCAAGGCCAACGAGTCCATCGGCGGCGTGTTCGAGGTCCGCGCCTACGGCCTCACGCCCGGCCTCGGCTCGCACGTGTCCTGGGAGGAGCGCCTCGACGGCCGGCTCGCGCAGGCGGTCTGCTCGATCCAGGCGGTCAAGGGCGTCGCGTTCGGCGACGGGTTCGACCTGCCCGCCGCCCCCGGCTCGCAGGCCCACGACGAGATCTTCTGGTCGGAGGAGCGCGGCTACTACCGCGAGACCAACCACGCCGGCGGCCTGGAGGGCGGCATGACCACCGGCGAGGCGCTGATCCTGCAGGCCGCGCTGAAGCCGATCCCGACGCTGACCAAGCCGCTGCGCTCGGTCGACATCTCGACCCACGAGCCGGCGCAGGCGCTGCGCGAGCGCACCGACTCCTCGGTCGTCCCGGCCGGCGGGGTCGTGGCCGAGGCGATGGTGGCGTTCGTGCTCGCCGACGCCTACCGGCGCAAGTTCGGCGGCGACCACATCGACGACGTCCGCGAGGCCGTCCGCGCCTACGAGGAGCGCATCGGCTGGAAGCGCCGGCCGTGAGCGCCGCCCGACCCGGACGCGCCCTCGCCTTCATCGGCTTCATGGGAGCCGGCAAGTCGTCGGCCGCCCGCGAGGCCGCGGGCGCGCTCGGCACCCGCGCGGTCGACATCGACCGGCTGATCGAGCAGCGCCTGGGCTGCACGATCGAGGAGGCGTTCGCCCGGCACGGCGAGGCGCGCTTCCGGGCCGAGGAGGAGCAGGCGACGGTCGAGACGCTCGAGCGCTCCGGCGCCGGGGACGTGATCTCGCTCGGCGGGGGCGCCAT